>Ga0070708_100001962_pt1 | contig 15865 bp, 15 predicted proteins | sample KBSK5503metaG_FD_65469 | JGI IMG/M metagenome (GOLD analysis project Ga0070708, IMG submission 65469) | Corn, switchgrass and miscanthus rhizosphere microbial communities from Kellogg Biological Station, Michigan, USA - KBS K5-50-3 metaG | ecosystem: Host-associated > Plants > Roots >... | reverse complement strand
CAACCACCGTTTTAAGAGTTCTTGGGATTATCGAGTGCCGGCATCCGGTCGCTTCGCTCGCGGTACTGTATTGGCGACACCAATCGCATAATTCATGCTCAATCGCCAAGTTTCTACCCAGCCGCCGCTCTGCGGTTCTGTATTGAGTGGTACTCTATAGTTGCTCACTTTTTAGTTTTTACACAGCCTGCTCGGTGAACGTGGCAATGGATCAAGATACAGACATCGGTGGTCCGCAGCGGCGCTTCCCAGCAACTAACCACTCGGCGATTGTTGCCGCCCGCAGCAAGGACCACGAAGTGCGCCGGCGCGCATTCGACACCATTCTGGCGAGCTATTGGAAACCTGTCTATAAATACATTCGCATCAAGTGGCAAGCAAATAACGAAGATGCGAAGGACTTGACCCAGGGCTTTTTTACCGATGCGTTCGAGAAAGGTCATTTTGCTGCTTATGATGGGGCCAAAGCGAGTTTCCAGACTTTTCTAAGAACGTGTTTGGATGGATTCCTCTCGAATCAGAGAAAGGCCGCGAGTCGTCTCAAGCGCGGAGGGGGCGCTAGTCATTTCTCGCTCGACTTTATCAACGCCGAAGATGAACTCGCGTTGCACTCCCTGGTTTCTGATATGACAGGGGAAGAGTATTTCCATCGTGAGTGGGTTCGCAGTCTGTTCACGCTCGCAATCGATACGCTCCGAAAACGCTACGACGATTCTGGCCGCAACCTTCACTTCAAATTGTTTGAAAGCTACGACCTGGTAGATGACGATTCTGAAACGAAGACTTCTTACGCCTCACTGGCGCAACAGTTTGACCTGCCAACGACGGCAGTAAACAACTATTTGGCGGCCACACGGCGCGACTTCCGAAAGGTTCTACTGGAAAAGTTGCGCGAGATAACCGCAACCGAAGAAGAGTTTCGCAGAGAAGCCCGCGCATTGCTGGGAGTTGATCCAATATGAAATGGCTCTCCGATCGGAAGCTGGAACATCTACGGGTAATCGCTGGCGATCCCGATTTCAGCTCAACAAAGTACCGAATAGTGAAAGAGTTGGCGCGCGGCGGCATGGGCACCGTTTATCTTGCCGAAGATCACGAGCTTAACCGAGAGATAGCGATCAAGGTCCTGAATACGCCGGACGTAACTGACGAGATGGCCCGCCGCATGGTTCGTGAGGCGCAGATTATTGCGAGTCTGGAACACCCTGGCATCGTGCCCGTCCACGATGTTGGCGTGCTCGCCGACGGGCGTGTGTTCTACGCGATGAAGTTAATACGAGGCCGCCGGCTGGATGAATACGTCGCTCGGGTCACTTCGATCAAGGATCGCCTGCGGAAATTTCAGGCGGTGTGCGACGCCGTGGCTTTTGCTCACGCGCATGGCGTTGTTCATCGTGACCTGAAACCTCAGAACATCATGATCGGGTCCTTCGGCGAAGTCCTGGTGCTAGACTGGGGAGTCTCGAAGATAGTGCAAGTCCAGCAAACTATTTCCTCAGAACCAGATACCCTAATGCTTTCCGGCGGAAAGCGGTGGCCCGATTCTCTGAATGGGCCGAATGGTGATGCGACTGGCGCTACCGGGCGCTTCGGACGAACTGATGACGACACAATCCACGGCACGATCATAGGAACGCCTCTGTACATGTCGCCCGAACAAGCCAGGGGCGAAATCGAAGATCTTGACGCGCGCGCCGATATCTACTCACTCGGCGCAATTCTCTATTTTTTGCTTACCGACCAGCCACCTAAGAGTGCCAAGATCTCTAACGTGGGAGCAGCGACCACAATCCAATCCATTCCCCGTCCGAGAGCGTTAAACCCCAAAATAAGTAAAGCAACCGAAGCTGTTTGTTTGAAAGCGATGGCGGACGTGCGCACTGAAAGGTATTCGAGCGCTACCGATCTATCAGCTGACGTTGATCAGCTCCTGGATGCGGAGCCTGTGTCTGCCTACTCTGAAAACGCTCTTGAGAAAACTGGTCGCTGGCTCGGAAAGAACCGTTTCCTGGTTTTTTTGGTGGTTGCTTACTTATTAATGAGAATTTTTTTCCTTTTGACCGCGCGACGCTAAAGATTTCTAACCCGACGTTTAATAGAAGAGTAACGAGGTTAACGAAATTCATCATGAAATAGGAGAATCGTAAATGTCTAAACCCCTAATTGGAGTCTTGCTTGGTGCTGTACTAGGCGCGTTTGATGGTTTGACTGCCTGGTTCACTCCGGCGGTCAGAAATCAGCTGGCGGGAATTGTAATTAGCTCGACCTTCAAAGGAATCATCGCCGGCATTGCTATCGGTTTTTTCGCAAAGAAGTTTCACTCTCTGCCGCTCGGTGTTTTGTTTGGTCTCGCCATCGGCGCGTTGCTCGCCTTTTTGACCGCGAAGTTCGCGGTAGGCGGTTACTACTTTGAAATCATGTTGCCGGGCAGCATGGTTGGATTGATTGTTGGCTTTGCTACGCAGAAGTACGGAAAGACTCCGGCGCCCGCTCACGGCTAAACCCAAACTGAGCGGGAGCGAAGTAGCGCGGCGACATAAAGTCAGAACCAGGAGCGGTAGGGATCGGGTCGAAACGCGTCCTCGATCGTTCGTTCTCTCCTAGTAAGATCCTTCGTTCTTTCCTGGTAAGGCTAGGTTTTGTAATGACCTGCGTGAGAGCAACTCGGAAACGACCCGGTGGCTACCGAGACCGTGTGAAAAGTTCATTCGAGTGAGGAAGGACACCAACATGATCGCAACTCAATACAGTACCGCGAGCGAAGCGACCTGATGCCGGCACTCAAACACCGTTTTAAGAGTTCTTGGGATTATCGAGTGCCGGCATCCGGTCGCTTCGCTCGCGGTACTGTATTGGCGACACCAATCGAATAATTCATGCTCAATCGCCAAGTTTCTACCCACCCGCTACCGCTCCCGGTTCTGACGTCGTGTAGTTACCTAATCGCTTAGTTTTCCCTGAAGCAGCGCATCTGCCTTCAAGGTCTGCGGTCCGTTTTCGTTACACATGGCAAACGAGGATCCTTCGTACATTGAGACGCCGGCAAACTCTCCCCTGGCATTCAGAATGTAAAAGCTGATCCCAAAGTTTGGTTCTCCCTTGCTATTTAGCAGTCGCGCCTCAATGGTGTTGTTCTTTATTCGTTTGAGTACTTCCATGCCGGCATCTTTTGGATGTGCGCCGCGTCGCATCTCTTCGATGATCACAAACGAACAGAGGTTATAAAGGTTAGCTTCGCCGCGACCGGTGGAGCCGGCCGCGCCGACCGCGCCATCGACGTAAAGACCAGCGCCAAGAATTGGAGAATCACCAAGGCGCCCCGGAATCTTCCAGGCCAGCCCGCTGGTCGTGGTCACGCCGCAGATTTCGCCTTTTGAGTTAATGCCGTCACAGTTGATCGTGCCGTGCATGTTTTCTTCTCTTAGCAGCCCTTCCGCGAGCATTTCGAGCGCTGCCTTACGCCCGGCTTCGGCGCGCTTCTTTGGGTCGAGATAGTGAGAAGGATCTATGCGGCGTTTCCATTCCAGCCACTGTTTGCGTGAATTATCGGTATTCAGATCGTCTTCAATCCTGAAGCCCATGTTGCGCGCAAAATCCTGAGCGCCTTTGCCTACAATCAAATGGTGATCGGTGTTTTCCAGCACGGCCTTCGCCACCAACGACGGGGTGCGCACCCCTTCCAGGGCCCCGACCGCACCAGCTCGTTTCTTAGGACCATGCATGCACGACGAGTCGAGTTGCACGATTCCTTCGGCGTTCGGCAAGCCGCCATAACCCACACTGTCGTCGAGTGGATCAAGCTCCACAATATTGACGCCGGCAATAACGGCGTCGAGCACGTCAGCGCCCTGTGTAATCATGGTGAAGGCTTTATGGACCGCAGTCATGTCGCCACCGTTTTTGAAACGATTGCCGTTGGCGGAAGAGATCACCATTGGCTTCACAGCGCTTTGGGTGAGTATTGTGGGAAAAGCGAGCTTCTCGGTTTTGGGGTTGGCGAGTACCAACCCGGCAACCGCACCAGTTCGCATGAAATCGCGGCGTTTGATTTTTTTGCTCATTGTTCTCCAAGTTTAGTGTCTAGTTTAGAGTTCAAGCTTCAGCTTGTCTTTCCGTACTTTAGAGTTCAAGCTTCAGCTTGTCTTTCACCGGTTATATGTCTTGTCGTGGCTTGCTTGCTGTAACTTTACAGTCGACGGCTGGGTCAAACATTAAGAACTCAGCTATAGATCCCATTTCTTACCATAGTCCAGAATTGGGTATTGGAACCACAACTCCCGGGCTCGTTCACGACCCACGCGCTCTAAGAACTCTTTCGCACTTGACCAGGGCCAGTCTTGCCATTGCTGCACGTACCCATGATGGACTGGATTGTGGTGGACGTAATTCAGAGAAGCCCAAAAATGTCGTTCAGACTTCATAGGACGTTCGAAACAATTGTGCCAGACCTTACGGCCTCGAGAGCAATCCTCTCCGTTCCATTTGAAAGACGAGCGTCCATGGAACTGGCCTAAACCGTGTCGTAACTCTTCGATGCGTTCAGTCTTCACTAGAGTGTGGTAGTGATTAGGCAGAATACACCAGGCATACACTTCCAAACAAAACTCGCGGCAAACCTTCAGCACTTCTTGCTCACATTCCGACATACGTTCTGGACTGCAGCCGATGACGGGCGAATGTTCATAACATGCAGCCGAGATAAGATATTGATGTACCCCTTCAAAGTCTAGGTGTGGAGGTGAGTGCCAGGGAAGTTGCCGAGCGCGTCGCAACTCCAGGGCTTGGACCCTTTCCTGGTCGGTCATTTTCCGCCAGTTGTACATAGTTATGTGAGGACCGAGATACGTACCTGCAAGCTAAAGCTTGAACTCTGAACTCTTCGTTAATCCCTCTTTAATCTTTTCCGCGGTCTTGGCCCCGATGCCGTCAACCATCTCCAGGCCACCGCCCGCGACAAATTTTTTCAGATCATCGAGTGAGGAAACCTTGAATTTCTGATGCAGTAGTGCAGCCGTCTTTGGACCAATGCCGGGAATCTCCAGCAAATCCAGAACCGTTTCCGGAGTTTCGGCGGTGATTCGTTCCCATGCATCGAAAGTGCCTTTTTCGAGAAGCTCGATTACTTTTCCCGCAATTGCCTTACCCACTCCTGGAATCGTCTGCAAGCCTGCGACCCCGTCTCTCTCCGCGATTTCTTTGAGAGGTGTGGGCCACACCTCAATCGCTTCCGCAGCATTGCGATAAGAACGCAGACGAAAGGGGTCGTCACCGCGGATGTCCATCAGCGCGGCAAGGCGGTGAAACCGGCGAGCTATAGCTTCGTTATCCATAAATCGTACAGCGCCCAGAGCCGCAACTAAAAAAATCAACCTAACTAAACAGATTCAACCGAGTAAATTTTATTCTTAGTCTAACGTCATGATGAGAGTAATATCAAAGCCGTCCCGGATTGAGTGGTGTCGTAATTTGATTGTCTTAGTGCATTCTCAGTGTTCTCCGTGTCTCCGTGGTAATAAAGCGCCGAAAACCATTTCACCACGAAGACACGGAGAACACTGAGAACCCGGTGGGACTTGAAATTAGGACCCCGGATTGGTAAGTGTCGCTGAAAGATATTTCGTCAAGGAGATTCAACGTGAACCGCACAAGAAGACAATGGTTGGCAGGCATGTCGATAGCCGGCGCAGGAGCTTTGTTCGTAGGTTGTCGGGGCCAAGGTAGCAGCGCGAGAAACGAAGAGGCCAAGGGGGAAGCCAAGGGGGAAGAAAGTAGCCCAGACAACGGCGACGAGCAGGGTGGCGCCTCTGTCTCGGCTACCGAAGATCTAATGCGCGAGCACGGCATCTTGCGAAGGGCCCTGCTTGTTTACCAGGAATCTGCGATCAAATTGCGAGAAGATGCGTCAGCGATAGCTCCCGACGCACTGGAGAAGACGGCCCAACTGTTTCGGTCATTTGGCGAGGACTACCACGAGAAGCAATTGGAGGAAGCATACATTTTCCCTGCCCTCAAAAAGGCCGGCGGACCCGCGGCGATCTATGCCGACGTGCTCGCTGTTCAACACGCTCGCGGTCGGGAGATAACTGACTATGTGCTATCAGTGACTGCAGCGGAAAAACTAACCTGGCGTAACTCGGCTGGACTCGTCAACGCTCTCCAATCGTTTGTCCGCATGTATGAACACCACGCGGCTTTTGAAGATACGATTGTTTTTCCTGCATGGAAGGCGACGATGGACGACAAACGGCTTGACGAGATCGGAGAGAAATTCGAAGAGATCGAACATAAGAAGTTTGGTGAAGATGGCTTCGAAGCTGCTGTAAAAAGGATGACTGAGATAGAGGAGAGTCTGGGTATGGCTGACCTTAGTCTTTTCACAGCACCGCCTCCGCCCGCGCATGGTTAGTGACAATTAAAACGATGAGCAACTCTCCGTTCAACTGGGGCGACCCGTCCGCTCTTCGCCTGGATCGACAGGACCCCTACGTCCGTCTACAGCAGGTTACTATCTACGTTCGAGATCTGGATAGAAGCAAGAACTTCTATCTGGACCAGCTTGGATTCAGTCTGGCCTATGAGGCCCGCTTGGAATCCGGTGACCATTGGGTAGCGGTTGCTCCTCCGGATGGCACCGCGATCCTTGCGCTTGTAACTCCCAAGCCTGACTCTGAGGAATACAAGCTCATTGGCCAGCACAGTCAGGTGGCCTTTCTTACCGCAGACATCAACGCCAAGTTCCACGACTGGTCTAACCGCGGGGTTCACTTCCATCATCCGCCGCACATACCGATCTGGGGCGGAATGTTCACCAGCTTCGAAGATGTGGACGGCAATTCCTTTGGTCTTGTTGGCTTCGACGAAGTGACTCGGGAACTCGAAGCGCAACGTCGCGCGATTGCCGAGAAGCGAGAATCCGAACTCCGCACTGCCCAGGAGCTCGAAATTGCAAAACAGGTGCAGGCAAGGCTCTTCCCCCAAACTCTGCCGCCCTTGAGAACACTCGACTACGCCGGTATTTGCATTCAGGCTCGCGAGGTCGGCGGTGATTACTATGACTTTCTCAAGCTGGGTAAAGATCAAGTCGGGTTTGTAATCGGTGACATTTCTGGCAAAGGGATCGCTGCTGCTCTCTTGATGGCCAATCTGCAAGCGAACCTGCGGAGTCAGTGCGCCATTGCTCTGGATCAACCACAACGCCTCTTGCGATCAGTGAACCAGCTCTTTTACGAGAATACTACCGACAGCGCTTACGCAACGCTCTTCTTTGGCGAGTATGACGATAGCGTGCAACGCTTTCGCTATGCTAACTGTGGGCATCTCTCAGCTCTTCTCCTCCGGAACGATAGCTCTGTTGAGCTGCTTGATTCCACAGGCACGGTGCTGGGACTCTTCGAAGAATGGGATTGCTCTATAGGAGAAAGCCAGACCGCCCCAGGAGACATACTTGCGCTCTATACAGACGGCATCACCGAATCGGTCAACGCAGCCGGGCAGGAATTCGGAGAGGAGCGCCTGGTCGAAGCTTTGCGGCACGGCCGTGAATTGTCGTCAACGGCTTTGGTGGCGGCGATTGTCGATGAGGTTAAGCAGTTCAGCTCCCTTGAACAGCACGACGACATCACTCTAATAGTTGCCAGGTGCAGAGAAGGTTAATACCTGGGCTCCCACCGATCTTTACTTTTGCTGGCCTCATGGCAGACAATGGCGCCATCGGAGGTCCTCACAGTTAACTCCGCGGGCACCTCAAACCTTAAACCTCTCAATTCTTAAGGAGTCCAAAATGACACTCACACACTTCGCCGACGAACCCAATCAGGAAAAACGCATTGCAAAACTGCGCGAGGAACTCGCCAAACTTGGTGGTAGTACCGGAACAATCGAGGATGTGGCAGCGGATATAGAAGAAGAATTCCTCAGACACGTGCTTGAATACGAAACAGCCCAACCAATCACGCTCCTGTCTTTGTTGCAAAACGCAGGTGTCGAGATTCCACTCCCCGCCGATCTGGACGACGCCAGTCTTCATCCCAAGTTGCTGGAGATAATCGAGCACATGGCCTCGATGGGCGCCTATATACTGCACACAAATCATCTCAGCGAGCGTGAGCTCTACAAGCAGCTCCACGACGAATCGCTGCGCGAAGAAGCGGTGCTCTTTCCTGAGAACTCAAGCTACGTCTATGTGATCGATCTGACTGGCAGCGGCAGCGACGAAGATAATCAGGTTTATCTTAAATATTACGCGGATGAGGAACATCGAAAGCAGTGGTCTGCCGACTGGCCGGATGATCCAATGCCAGCGCACGAAGATCCGCCATTCGATCGTGATCGGCATCTGCCGCAGTCGCCGCTTGGATGAACGGTGCGCATGGCAAGCCTGAGTCTTGTCGTGAGTTCCGATGAACTTTAGCTTGTCGGTGGTGGAGTTAGACGCAAGCAAAGACAAACTGAGAATCACCTGGAAAAGTAAGGTCGCTTCGTGGTCGAGTATTACAGAACCGGGAGCGGTAGCGACTGCGCTCAACTTAGTGAACGCCTCCAATGAATGCGCGAGGCGCGTCCGATCTGGACCTCAGCATGAGCCTTACATCACTCGGCGTGGCGACCGGGTAGCGACCACACTCAACTTGATGAATGCCTGCTACGAAACTCACGTAGCCCGAACGATAGAGAATAGGCCGAGTTGGCTAGACGGTTTAGCCTGAGGAGATGCGCTCGTTGAGTGCGGTCGCTACCGCTCCCGGTTCTGTAATACTCGACCACGAACAAGTCCTGATTATTTGGAGTAGTCTGAAATTCGTCGGACAACAGATCAAGCGACGATCATCGTGCCGGTGCCTTTGTCGGTGAAGATCTCGGAAAGCAGCGCATTGCGTTTTGTGCCGCTGATAATGTGTGCGCTATGAACGCCACGTCGCAGCAGTTCGGTAATGCTTTGCAGTTTGGGGATCATCCCACCTGTCGCCGTGCCCCTGGTAATCAAGTCGTCCGCTTCCGCGGCAGTGAGGCGCGAGAGCTTCGACGCGGGTTCGCCGGCCTGCAAATAGATACCGTCGACGTCTGTAAGCAGAATCAGTTTTTCGGCTCTCAATCGGACGGCGATCTCGGCGGCGATGGTGTCGGCATTAATGTTGAAGACCGTGCCTTCCGCGTCGGCTCCCAGCGATGAGATGACCGGAAGATAACCGTGGTCCAGCAGGACTGTGAGCAGACGCGTGTTGATCTCAACCACGTCGCCTACATTACCGAAGTCAACGCGCTCGTGTTCCCCTGTTGCGCGATTGAGAATTTCCTTTGGCGGCCGGCGCTCTGCGTGCACGATGTTGCCATCAACGCCTGATAGGCCGACAGCTTCCACGCGGCGGTGACGCAGCGCTGAAAGAATATCGGTGTTGATTTTCCCGGCGAAGATCATCTTTGCCATTTCGAGCGTAGCATCGTCTGTGACGCGACGACCGTTGATGATCGTCTGCGCGACACCCATCTTCGATGCCAGTTCACTGAGTTGCTTGCCACCGCCATGGACCACGCAGATGCGTATGCCCACCTGATGCAAGAGCGCCAGTTCCTCAGCCAGGGAATTGAGATTGTCGTGATTCTCGGTAGCTTTGCCCGAGAGCTTGACTACAAAAGTCTGATTTTGGAAACGCTGAATGTAAGGCAGCGCCTCGCGCAGCAGATCGAGACGGAGTTGATTGTCGACTTCCGGGCGGATTTCATTCATAAAAATGTTGAAACTGGAACTTTCTTGAGCGCTGGAACTTTCTTGAGCGCTGGAACTTTGTACTTAGTGCTTTGTTCTTTGTAGTTGAGCCTTTTCACACTTGAGCAAGAATTTCAAAGCACATCAAAGCACAAAGTACAAAGTACAAAGTACAAAGAACAAAGACCTAAGCAGAAATTATTGCCCCGAGTATCGCCTTCTGCACGTGCAATCTGTTTTCGGCCTCGTCAATTACCACCGACGCCGGCGAGTCGATGACGCTATCAGTTACGATCACATTTCGTCGCACAGGCAAGCAGTGCATAAAGATAGCATTGTCTGTGCGTGCCATCTTCTGGTCATCCACAATCCACTTATGACGATGCTGCGCGCGTTCAGCAACATCTTTTTCCGGCTCGCCGTAGAACTGTTTGGCTCCCCAGCTCTTGACGTAGATGACCTCAGCTCCTGTAAACGCCACCTCGATATCGTTGGTTTCGGTCAGACTACCGCCGGCGACCATCGCTTCTTTTCTAACCGTCTCCATTAACTCGCTGTCAAGTTCATAACCAGCCGGGTGGGTGATAACGAGATCATGGCCCATCTGCGCTGCCGCCAACGCGAAGCTGTTGGGCACGGCCATCGGCAAAGGCTTCGGATGCCATGCCCAGGTAAGAACAACCCGCTTGCGTCCTGCCCCATATTTTTCGCGAATCGTCATCATGTCTGCCAGTGCCTGACAAGGGTGGTTCATCGCCGACTCGAGATTAATAATCGGCACGCTCGAGTATTTGGCAAAAGCATTCAGCACCGGATCTGTTCGATCTTCTTCCCAATTCTTCAGCGCAGCGAAAGTTCTGACACCGATTGCGGCACAGTATCGTTCGAGCACTCGCACAAACTCTGCGACATGCTCTGTCTTGTCAGCATCCATCACAGCATCATTTCGATGTTCGAGCGTCCAACTGGTCCCGCCCGGCTCGAGCACAACAGGATTACCACCCAGTTCATAAACGCCGACCTGCATTGAGGCGCGCGTGCGCAAACTGGGATTGAAAAAAACCAGCGCTACCGACTTGCCGGACAGCGGCTTGGTTTTGGTGTCGCCGTGCTTGAAGCGCAGCGCCGACTCGATAAGTTGATCGAGTTCATCGCGGCTCAAAGCGGCGGTGGTCAGAAAATTCTTCATCGTCAGTCTGAAATCCTGGAGCTGGCAGCTAGACGGTTCAATCACTCAATTACAGAACCGGGAGCGGTAGCGACCGCACTCAACTATGAAACCCACGGCATACGAATCCAAATTAGTGCTCGGTTCTAATCGTTAGGTCGTGAGCGAGTAGCGAACTTCTACCTTGATTCGTCGTGAAACTTGAGTGCAGTCGCTACCGCTCCTGGTTCCGTATTGGCAAGCAAATGGTCACTGGTCGGAGAAAATCTCTCCCAGCGTGTCGACAAACAGATCGACCTCTTGATGTTGCAAACACAGTGGCGGCAACAAGCGCAGCACATTTGGATCACTTGAAGTGCCGGTAATGATGTGGCGATCCAACAGAGCTTTGTGTGTTGATGCGGCCTTGTCCGCAAATTCGATTCCCAGCAAGAAACCCAAACCCCGCACGCGCACCACTTGGCCGAGTTCTTTCAATCGCTTTCGTAAGTAGGTCTCGACTATTTTCACATTAGCCAACATACCATCATGTTCAATCGCGTCCAGCGTCGCGGTAATCGCGGCCATCGCGATCATTCCACCACCAAAGGTAGTTCCCAGATCATTCTCTTTAATATGTGAGGCAATGGCCTCAGAAACGAGACAAGCCCCGACGGGAATGCCACTGCCAAGGGCTTTTGCCAGCGTGACGATGTCCGGCACAACATCAGCGCCCGCGGCGTGGCCCGCAAAAAACCATTCGCCAGTCCGGCCCACACCTGTCTGTACTTCATCGTAAATTAAAACTATCCCGCGCTCGTCACACAATCGACGCAACTCACGATAAAACTCAGGCTCGGCCATGCGCACGCCGGCCATCGATTGGATCGGCTCGAGCATAATTGCCGCAATTGAATCGTCCGCAAGTTGGCGCACGGCGTCGATGTTTCCAAACTCAGCTTCGAGGTGACCCGGAACATTCGGTTTTCCGATCTCACGATACTTACCAAGGAATGTGCCGCTGATTGCATCGGCGGTGCGTCCATGAAAGCCACCTGAGAAGGAGATGATGTTCGCCCTTCTGGTTGACAGCCGCGCCATGCGCATGGCGTTTTCATTTGCCTCCGTACCCGAATTGCAGAAGAAGGCTTTTGTCAGCGATGAGGGAGCGAGTGCAACCAGTTGTTCTGCGGCGCGAGCACGCGTTTCTGAATAGACCAGGTTCGAATAGAAGAGCAGCTTCTCAGACTGCGCGCGAATTGCAGCAACAACGTGTGGATGACAATGGCCGGTGCCGGCCACGGCATGGCCACCATAAAGGTCGAGGTATTTTTGACCATTGCTCGTGTAGACCCAGGCTCCCTCGCCGCGTTCGGCAGCGATAGGCATCTTCTTGTAAGTCGCAAGTTGAAAGCGTTCTTCGCTCGCTGAGATGTCTGCAAATGACGCTCCCGTTTCTACGTTCATCCTGCCCTCGCACCGTCTGGTATCTGCTTTTCTGGTACTGCAAGTACCGGAGTTAATCCGTCCGCATAGCCGATGTCGAACAACATGCCTTCCGAGATATGGCCACGCATCTTCTTTGGAGGCAGATTGACTACAAACAACGCCTGCTGGCCTTCTATCTCTTTTGGGTTTGCTCGCTCCTGCTTTATCCCTGCGATAATGGTTCTCTGGTGATCACCGAACGAGACCTTAAGTTTTATTAGTTTGTCCGAACCTTCTACATCGTCAACCGATAAGATTGTCCCAACGCGAACGTCAATCCTATCGAGATCGGCAACCTCAATGGCCGGTTTGATTGGGACAGTCGTGAAAGCCATTTTATTCTCGAGAGACTTTGTCAGTAGTCAGTAGTCCGTTGCCCGTATTACCTTCTCGATTGTCGTGGCCACCTGGACTAAACAAGAGCAACTGACAACTGACAACTGACCCCTACGGATTCGTTCCCAGCAACATCAAGCCGGTCTTCTCATCCAGACCAAACATCAAATTCATGTTCTGCACTGCCTGCCCGGCGGCGCCTTTCACCAGGTTGTCGATCGCCGAAAACACAACAACCTGCTTCTCACGCCCAGCAAAACCGATATCGCAAAAGTTAGTAGTCTTTACCCAGTTGATATCCGGCGAACCCTGGACCAACCGAACGAAGAAAGAGTTTTGATAGAAGTCTGCAAAAGTGGCCAGCAGTTGTTCCTGAGTGAGCACGCTCTTTGCTTCGGCATAAATTGAAACAAAAATTCCGCGCGCAACGGGCAATGAATGGGTCATGAACACCAGTTCACTCGACCAGTCGCCCACGTTCTGCAGTTCCTGTTCGATCTCCGGGACATGCTGGTGGGTAAAAGGCTTGTAGGCGTAAAACGAATTCATGCGCTGGGGATGGTGTGTATTTGCCGCGGGCTTGTTACCAGATCCCGAAGAGCCGGTCTTTGCGTCCACGACTACGCGACCATTAATCATGTTCGCTGCCACCAGTGGTGCTAAGCCCAGCAAAGTGGCCGTGGCAAAACAACCAGGATTTGCGATTAATCGTGCATTCTTGATTTTCTCGCGATTGATTTCGGTCAAGCCGTAGACGAATCGCTCCTGTGTGTCCATCGCCGTGTGTGCGCGGTCATAGTGTTCTTCAAATATCTTCCGGTCTCGCAAACGAAAGTCACCTGATAGATCGATCACCTTCAGCGTTGCGGGCAAGCCGGGAACGATCTCCATTGCCTGACCGTGCGGCAGACCGAGGAAGATGCAATCTAGACTGTCCAGCGAGTTCAGGTTGTGAGGCGCATCGCTGAATACAAGATCTGTGAGGCCATAGAGATTGCGATGAACTTCGCCGACCCGTTTTCCGGCCTGTTCATTTGCCGTCACTAAAGCAACTTCGGCATCAGGGTGCTGCAGCAGTATGCGCAGCAACTCTGCTCCGCCATACCCTGAGCCACCGAAGATCCCTATCCGAATTCTATCGCTTGCCATCGTTGCTTAACTTTCCTAAACAATAACCTTCGAACGTGCCGTTTCGACTTTCGAACTGATCAGCTGAAACATTGCTGTCCCATCTCGGCGCGCGTTGGCGGCAGGCACGCCAAACTCCTTCTTGATGTAGTCTTCGCCCATCTGCGAATCCGTAACCGACCCGGCAATGACATCGATTTCAATGCCGCGGCGGCGCAGCAAGTCAATGCCACCCCAGGCACCCACATAGTCGGAGGCGCAGAATACCAGGGCTGCCGTTGCCTCGCGCAATTCACGATCTTCGAATATCGATTCCACCGAGTAACCACCAAGAATACCGTCCCCCATCTCGATTATGATGAGATCGGGGCCGCTTTCATTCAAGCGGGCGATAATTGCTCTCGCAATCGGTGCGAGGTCTCCGGCGTCTACCGTGGAAGGAAGTCCGCAATCGAGAAAACTCGCTGTCGCTACTGCTCCGTGATCCGCCATGTTCAATGTGTCACGCAGGCAAGCCACTCCGGAGAGTTTTGCGGCGGCGACTTTTAGGCCGGCGCGTGTTGCCTGCTTAATCAATTCCGTGGCGGCGTAGGTCTTTCCGCTGTTCATGCTTGTGCCTGCAATCATTACAATAGGCGCGGTTTCGCCCAGATTAGCTTGAGCGGGCAGCGCTGCGTCGGCGATGTTAAGTACGCGCCCTTCTTCATGACAAACCAAACCAATCACCTCAACCTTGATGGCATCGCCGAGACTCGAATGATGTCCGGTACAGCAACCGATGACACCACCCATGTTTAGCAAGTGCAGATGATCCCCGGCCTGGAGACTCTCGGGAACGTCTCCGACAAATCCTTTCAAAGCGCGGCGCCGTCCGAGTACGCCGAGCAACAGATCGCCGGGATTGATTTTCGCTAGCCGCCCACTTGGCAATTCAAGCATGTTGTAGGTAGCGCTGTCCGTAAGCGCACGTACGGCGACCACGTCGCCGGCAGTTGGCGACCCGTTTGAGGGAACCACGGCAACCGTCCTCGCAAGATGGAGTGGCGAAGTGGCCGAGCCAATCTTGTCGACATCGATGATGCTGATCGGTTGAGAATTAGCCTCGGGGTTTTGTGTCATTTCCTTCCTCATTGTCCACCTCGCATTCTCAACCTAAGCGCGTTGAGTTTTATAAACCCTTCAGCGTCCCGCTGGTTATAGACAGTGTCAGCTTCGAAGGTGGCCACGCTCTCGTCGTACAACGAATAAGGCGATCGACGTCCAAGGACAATTACATTGCCTTTGTAAAGCTTGACCCGAACGTCACCGGTCACATTCAATTGTGTTTCATCAATCAGGTTGCGCAGCAAGCGAAACTCCGGAGCGAACCAGAACCCGTAGTAGACACTTTCTGCAAACTTTACCCCCAGCGAATCACGCAGGTGCATCACTTCACGGTCAAGAGTGATCGATTCCAAAGCCCTGTGGGCCGCCTGCAGAATCGTGACTCCCGGTGTTTCGTAAACGCCGCGCGACTTAATGCCGACAAAACGATTTTCTACGACATCCACACGGCCGATACCATGGTTCCCGCCAAATTTGTTTAGAGTCTCAAGCAGTTCAACCGCACCGAGTTTTTCTCCGTCGATCGCCACAGGTTCGCCGCGTTCAAAGGACAGCACAACGAGTTGCGCTTCAGGCTGCGCATCTTCCGGAGAGCGCGTCAGTTGAAAAATGTTCTCAGGCGGTTCGGCCCATGGGTCTTCGAGTATCCCTCCTTCGTAGGATATATGCATGAGATTGGCATCGGTCGAGTAAGGTTTCTCCGCGGTGGCCGTTACTGGGATCTTGTGCTGCTTTGCATATGCAATCAGATCGGTGCGGCCCTTGAAATCCCACTCACGCCAGGGCGCAATGACTTTAATGTTCGGCTCCAACGCGTAGTAAGTCAGCTCGAAGCGGACCTGATCATTACCTTTGCCGGTTGCACCATGAGCTACCGCGTCAGCACCCTCTTGTTGGGCAATCTCGATTTGGCGTTTAGCTATAACCGGACGAGCGAGCGACGTGCCCATCAGATAGAC
>Ga0070708_100001961_pt1 | contig 15869 bp, 7 predicted proteins | sample KBSK5503metaG_FD_65469 | JGI IMG/M metagenome (GOLD analysis project Ga0070708, IMG submission 65469) | Corn, switchgrass and miscanthus rhizosphere microbial communities from Kellogg Biological Station, Michigan, USA - KBS K5-50-3 metaG | ecosystem: Host-associated > Plants > Roots >... | reverse complement strand
CGTCGGCAAACCTTACCTTGGGATTACTTCCCGCTTGCCCGTTAGAACGAAGCCGCTGACGCGGCGGACGCTGCCGCGTAGGTAGGGCCGAGGTTCGTGGGTTTTGCCCTCAGATAAATTGTGGGTCACAAGGAGGTCCCTGTGACCCCAAGCGAGCATGAAAATTGGGCGTCCGGCGCAGCAATGCACCGGAGGATCACTCGTCAAAGTCGGTGGAACCTACGTCGCGCGAGCGATAAGGCAATACCGAACCAAGCCCCGAAACATCGGGGAAGGCGTAGAGACTGGATGGCGAGCACCCCACGTGGGTGAAGGTACAGTCCGACTCTCATCGAAAGGTGAGTCAGATCGCATAACCCAAAGGTCGGCGGTTCAAATCCGCCCCCCGCAACCAATGAACGCCACTGCAAAAACGCGGTGGCGTTCTCCCGCACTCGTATATCCGAATCGAGCTGTCGCCGCGCGTTCTCTCCAAAAAGCAACGGGCGACTTCCTTACTATTCCGTAGCAAGAGTTTCGTTGCAATCAAGAACGAAATTCTGGATTGCACAGGGCCTGATCGATCCGTGCCCTATCGTCGGGTGTGGAGCATCCGCGTCGTAGAAGCTCCGTTTAGTCGACAGACCTGACTCTCAGAATTTTTCCATCATCCAAAAGTTCCTGTGATGTTCGGTACCGACGACGACGATATGCTTCCCATCGGGCGATGGCGCGCCAGCACTGTAATCGCCATCCGGATTTCGTCTTAGCACGTGGATCTCTCCTTGAAGATTTACATGAAGCAGAGACGCCTCCCCGTGAGCAGCGCTCGGCACGAATAACCCTCTTCCGTCGGCACTCCATTTGATCGGGCCGGAGTTGCTCCATTCGGGGACGATGATTTGTTGGAGTTGTTTGCCCTTCAGAGAGAGAATTTCCAAAGGGCTTCCCGGGCTCCGAATAACTGCCAAGCGCTTGCCCTCAGGTGAAAGTGCCGCAACCCAGCTTTCAACTTTCGGATCGAGGGCAATTCTCGTTACCTCAGCACCGCGTCCCTTTACTGGGTCGAATGCCGTAACCACCGCTTGCTTGCGATCGTTGCTTCGTTCCGCAAGTAGGCATGGGCCCTCGGGGATTCTTGCGCATTCCCACCATTCCAATCGATCTACGGTAAGAATTGTCTCTGAGGCTCCTCCGGTTAACGGCACTCTCTTGAGCTCTGCTGGCTGCGCAGGGTCTTTCGACTTCCTGGCGAAGAAGTAAATGAACCACTTACCGTCGGGACTCACGCAGCCAACTCCGAGCTGCTCTTCTGAACTAACCAACAACTGAGGCGAATCTTCGTCGATCAGCTGTTTGTAGATGCCGTTATGGCCGTCGCGATTTGACCAGAAGACGATCGACTTGCCGTCTCGAGTCCAATCCCCCAGGAAATCATTGCTTTCACTCAATGTCAGGTGTCGCTCCGGACCCATACGCGTTTCCCCTGTTTTCAGGTCAGCCACGTACAGTGTTGCGTTGCCGGTCCATTCAAGAAAGGCAAGTCGCTTGCCGTCCTTAGTCGCGCTCAGCGGACTCATGCAAAAGCCTGTCCAATGCGTCAGTTGCTGCGGTTTTTCGATGGGCTTACCGGTGCGTTGATCAATTCGTACAGTCCAGAGATTGCAAGTGGCATTCCCGACCGTTCCGTCCTCCTTCATCGAAAAAATCAACCTTGCATCGGGCAGTTCCAGACCATCAAATACCCTCTCCATATCGAGAGGAGGAGTTATCTCGGTGACGGGTCCTCCTCGTACACTTTGGCTTACGATGGTAAATTCGGATGGATTGTGTCGGATATAACTCACTCTATTGCCGTCTGGGGACCACAAAAACGTGTCAATTTCGCTCCCGTCTTTGCTTTCAACGTACTTGCGCGCATGAGCTCCCTGCGTGTCCATTAGCCAGATCTCAGGGTGTCCCGAACTGCCTGTTTTTTGTCGAAAAGAGATCAGTGAGCCATCAGGCGAATAAGAATCGGCCCAAGCCCCGGAGCGCAACATGCGAGAGGCTCCGCCGGGTATTGCAAACTCCCAAATACTGATGTCCTTATCCTCCAAGAATGCAGCATCAATTACTGGACGGTGAGCGTTGAGGATGAATCGAGTGCTGTCCGGAGACCAGCCCCCGAGATCCCACCGCACGTCTTGGTGTCGGAGGGAATCTGGAGGACTAAGATTACGAGTCTCATTGGTCTCGATGTCTTTCAGATGGATTCCCTTCCGATCAAAATAGACCAAGTATTTCCCGTCCGGTGATATCGATCCGCTCAGAACGTGGTTTTCCGCTGAGTTGGATGTAAGTTGACGAAGTTTCAAGTCGGGCGCGCGGACAACCGAAGGCTGCGGTCGTCTGGGAAACCAGAGACTCGCGATAGCAGCCAACAACACGAGAGGTACGGCAGCGAACGCCCACCACCGGACGCCACCGGATTCCAAGGAGGATTTCAGCGCCTCTAGGTCAGTGCGAATTGCGGATGCGATCTGGTATCGGACGTCAGGGCTCTCCTCAAGCAACCTTCTAATGATCTTTTCAAGTTTTGCTCGCAGCCGAGGATTCGCGGTCCATGTACGTCCTTGACTGATTGCAACGCGGCGTGTTGTGGATGGGGGCTCCACAGTCACTCGCTGTCTGCCAGTCGCCATTTCACGCAGAACGAGGCCAAATGAATACAAGTCTGTCCGTGAATCTAGTTCGGCACCGCGAATCTGTTCCGGTGACATGTAAGCGACTGTTCCCATTGTCATCCCCGTGATGCTGAGACAGCGGTCGACAGCGGATGAGAAGGGCTTTTGCTGGCCGTCTTTCGGTTCCTCGCATACCTGTGCCAGTTTCGCTAAACCAAAGTCCAAGATCTTCACCTCTCCCTGGACGGTGACAAAGATGTTTGCGGGTTTAATGTCGCGATGGATGATGCCCCGCCCGTGAGCGGCTTCAAGTCCTCGAGAGATCTGAATGGCTAGATTCAAAAGTTCTTTCAATGTAAAGGGAATTTCGCCAGGAACCGCCGAAGCGATAAGATCCCGGAGGGTCCTTCCTTCGAGTAGTTGCATAACAAGAAACGGTTGGCCTTCGTGCTCCCCAAATTCGTAGACGGGACAGATATTGGGGTGCTCCAAAGTCGAGGCTACGCGAGCTTCGCGCTCAAAACGCTCCAAGGCCACTGGATCCCTCGAGGTCTCTTCCGGTAGAAACTTGATTGCGACCGGCCGGCCTAACTTAACGTCCTCGGCGCGGTAGACCACGCCCATGCCCCCTCCGTCCATTCCCTCCAAAATTCGGTAGTGCGAAACGACTTTCCCCTGTAGAGAAAAGGCGACTGCCTCGAATTCCGATCTAACGGCAGCGCGCACACTCGAGTGCGCAACTTCGTCCGCGGCAAGAAGAGCTTCCACTTCGCGGAGCAACTCCGGGTCGCTACGACAGAATTCTTCAAGCAGTACCGCACGCAGCCCGGGATCTGAGTCGACCACGCGATGAAACACCTCATCGATTTGGGCCCAGCGTTCTGGAGTCAAGCGCCACCTAAGTGTTTTGCATTTCGTTGTGGAGCCAAGCTTCGGCCAGCCTTAGATCCCTTCGCACCGTAACTGGAGAAAGGTCAAGAGCCTGCGCAATCTCTTCCATCGAAAGCCCGCCGAAGTAGCGGAGCTCAACCGCCTTACATTTCCGTGCATCGAACTTTTCTAACGCCTTGAGACCGAGGTCAAGCGCTACCAGGTCAGAGCTGCGCGCCCGCTGAAAGCTGACTGCCTCCGCTAGTGAAACGGTCAGACCCGCACGTTTGTATGTGCATCTTCTGCGGGCGTGATCTACCAGAATCTGTCGCATAAGCCGCGACGCTACGCCAAAGAAATGAACCCGGTTTTGCCAGTTGGGACTTTTCTGCCCCGCCAGACGCAGGTAGGCCTCATTGACGAGCGCCGTGGGCTGTAGCGTATGGCCTTGCCGTTCTTTTCGAAGATAGCTCGCCGCAATCACACGCAAGTTCTTGTAGACAATCGGCGTTAGTTCGTGAAGGGCTTGTTCATCCCCCTTTGCCCACCGGGCCAGAAGCTCGGTCACGTTGTGAGTTGCGGACATGATCTGCGCCCTTTGGGAGCCAATCAGATCGGCATTTTACATCGCCCGACCCCGTTGTTTCATTGAATCGGGGACGCCAAATCTAAAGAAAAACCGTTTGGTCATGATCGATTCCGCCAATGCTCCCCGCATATACAGGTAGAAATCAGCGAGTCGCAGCTTTGGAGGTTCCCGATGAAGAATTGGTTCACTGTGCTTCACAAGTTAGGAGTGTTGGGGACGTTGGTGCTCGCAATCACCTTGCCAGCTAATGCCAGTTTCCCCGGCAAGAACGGGCGTATCGCATTCATTGTCGGGCCCGATATTTACACGATGAATCCCGACGGCAGTGACGTAAAACAACTCACCAACCTCGGCCCCGATAGTAGTGCCTCTTGGGAATCCTGGTCCCCTGACGGCAAGCAGTTCGTATTTAACGAATTCCATCCTCCGGACTTCCTGGGTCAGCTCTGGCTGATGAACGCCGATGGCAGCAACCAGCACCTGCTACTCGCGGACACGGACTTCGATGACGAGCGGCCGAGCTTTGCGCCCGACGGGAATTCCGTAGTTTTCAGCCGCTGTCGACTGGACATCGAAGCGTGCGCACTGTTTCAAATCGAAATCAACGGTGGTGCCGTAAGGGCCATCACAGATTTTGAGCAGGGAATCCAGGATCTTTCACCGGAATACTCCGTGGACAACAGACTTGCATTTACCGGTGTTGGGCGGCAAGGCATCATTTGCGGGATTGAACTAATGAATGCACAGCAATCAGGTCCGCGCCGGCTTACACCTGCCCCGCTTGCTCCGCGCCAACCGGATTGGTCCCCGGATGGGAGGAGGATCGCCTTTTCGACTCACTGCAGGGGCGGGAGAGAAAACTTTCAAAACGAAGAAATCTGGGTGGTGGATGTCGGAGGAAATGGGCTTCGTCAGCTCACGAGAAATGGGAATGACTACTTCTCGGGGCCCCACGATTTCCATCCTTCATGGTCACCCGAGGGTGATTCCATCGTTTTCGAGCGTCACGCTCCCGACTATTCCAGCTCCGGGATTTTCATCATGAGAATCGACGGGAGCGGCAATAAAAAGGTGTTCGCCCTCGGCAGGCCTGAGCGTGAAAGCGCCTTACAGCAGCAGAGAAACCGCAATCTGGACAGCAGGACTGCTCACCGTTTGAGGCAGATCGACGATGGCGGCGCCTTGCCCCAGTGGGGCACTGCGGCGAACTAACATGACTGGATAAATTACCTTCAAGAATAAAAGACGAGGTGCAATATGGACACACTCAAAAAATGTCGCCGATACGCCATGAGCTCGGTCTACATCGTGCTCACCACAGTGCTCATTAGTTCGTTCAGCCTGGCCTCTGATCCTGGCAACAATGGCAAAATTGCTTTTATTGCCAACCTCACCGGGACCCCTCAGATCTACACGACCAATCCCGATGGGACGGACCTGTTTCAGGTTACCAATCTGCCGCCCGCGAACGATCTATTTGCCCTAGCTCCCGATTTTTCACCGGACGGGAAGCGGATTGTTTTTCCCCATGACATGACTGGAGCGCTCGAGTTGTATGCGATCGACACAGATGGCACTGATCTTACGCAGCTCACTCATGATGGGTTGTTTCACGCCGTGCCTCGCTGGTCTCCAGACGGAAGTCACATTCTGTTCGCAACCGGAGGAAAATACGGTCTGGCAGCGATTGCGACAATCCGCTCTGACGGAAGCGACATGAAGGTCCTGACCACTCCGGTTTGGGAGAGTCTCGGCGCCAGCTACACTCCCGATGGCAAACACATCGTCTTTTCAAGCCAACAAGACGGACTCATTTCGGCGCTGTGGATCATGGACCTTAATGGCAAACACCAGAGGCGATTAACGGATCCTGAGCTCGAGGCCGGACCTCCTGACGTCTCACCAGATGGAAAACAGGTTGTCTTCTACACTCATCAAGATACGCCCAAGCCCACTAGCATTTTCAAGATAAACACTGATGGCAGCGGCGTGACCCGACTCACCTCCGAAGGGCACATGGACACACTGCCCGTCTTCTCGCCCGATGGAAAGAAGATCGCTTACATGAGCGACCGGTTGTCGCCGGGGTCGTTTGATACTTGGATTATGAATGCTGACGGTTCGCACAAGAAGCGAATCATTCTGGGCGCCGGCGCGCCGAATTGGGGTGTACAACCTTAATGTTTCCTTGACCCGTTCTGCGCCAGGGGTCTCATCAGCTCAGAGAGTGGCAGTAAATCTTCGAACGAAAACCCGAGCCTTGACACCCTCGTGATTCGCCAGGCGTCGTTCGGAAACCGAAATTCGGGTGTGCCGTGTTCCGGGTGGGTACGTGTGCTGCGAATGAGCCTTGACGGCCAACAACGGACTCTAATGGCATCGCAAATGGGATCGCATGTGCCGGATGTATTAGCAGGGCTGCCGACACCCGACGGACGCCATATCGCCCTTGGCACTTGGGCCCAGACAAGTAATATCTGGATGATGGAAAACTTCTGAGGGAGTGCCACCGGACGCGTTGCACGACGAAGCCCTCAGAACTTCAGCTCAGCTTTTAGCTGGATCATTCTCGGAGCCACGTCGATTGGCGCCCATGGAGGCCCAGTGCCCAGGATACTCGTTGGCGGCTGTTGCAGGTACCCGATCAAACCCGTTGGAGGCCCTAGTCCGGTGACCGGGAATCCAAAATTGGGATGATTGAAGAAGTTGAAAAATTGGAGGCCGATGCGGAATGTGGCGCCTTCCCAACGAGAAATTTTCGTACTCTTCATGATTACGAAATCGGTATTGAAATAATGCGGTCCGCGAAAACGATTGCGCCCCTGGCTGAAGGATACCGTTGGGCCGTCGCAGACGCCTACGGCTCCCGGGTGCCCGACATCAAATCCGATTTCGCACCCAGGTTGCACAAAAAGGGCATTTGGGCCGGGCGTGATCCCGTCGGATAAGGTCTCGGTGGGAAGACAAGGATGCGGAGCAAGTGGAACGGCGGCGCCTTTGTCGCACGATGGATTTGAATCTAAAGGCCGGACTGGTACCGCATAGAGAACCGAGAAGTAGTTCTTCTGGATGAGGTCCGGTGGCGGGTATATGTCAAGGACCGTGTACGGCAATCCTGTGCGCCAAAAAATGGTTCCTGACACTTGCCAACCCCCTACTAGAGAATCAGGCCCGCGCCCGCCCAACGCCGCCTTAACTGGAAGCTCCCAAACATAGTTTGCATTAAATGAGTGGCGCACATCGTAGTCCGCCGGGCCGTACGCTCCGCGCAGGTTGTTTGGATCCTGCGGATTTACAGTGAAGGGTTGTCTAGCCCAGTTTGAGAACGGAGCAGTGCCGCCGTTCGATACTTCATCAAGGGCATGGGCATAGGTGTAATTGGCCTGGACCAGACCTTGGCTCCACCGACTAAATCGGTGCTGGAAAGAAACCACCAGGCCGTTATAGTTGGAAATACCTTTTGTATCGAGTTGTTGCACTTCGATGAATCGAGGGTCAGGCGCGCATTCTGGGACCGGGTCAGTGCATCGTCCTGCAGGTAGGGTGCCGAAGCCCCACGCGTTTGCGCTAGGGTTCAAAACGAGTTCGTGGATTCCATGATGGCCGAAGTAGCCGACGCTGAGCGAAGTATGTGCGTCAAACGCCTGCTGTAATTGCAGGCTCCACCGCTGATATTGGGGTTCATGGGTGTGCTTCTCGGAGACAGTTATGTTCGGAGGAACGAAGTTGGGGACTGAGTTTTCAATCTGGGCCAGCGTTTCTCCGGAGGCAAAAGCTTTTACAAATGCCGCGTTAGAGGCGTCAGCCTTCGCGAACAGGCTGTTGTTTTCACCTGGCGACAGAATGTCTCCCGTGACCGTGAAGGAATTCATGACCGGAGGATTGCTCACAAAATAGGATGCAACGCTATCCACCGAATCGTAGAAAATACCGATTCCACCACGGAGCACCGTGTTGTGTTTCACACCAAATGGCTGCCAGGCAAAGCTGAATCGAGGCGACCAAAGAATATTGTCCAGTCCTTGAAACGCTCGTTTCTGATCAACGAGAATCGCCTGATTGTACGGTTGATTGGGGTCATGGCTTACGGCGTTGAACGGTCCGGTCAAACGAGCAAAGCAGTGCGTTTGGCACACGAGGTTCGATTGATGCTCCGCACGAACCGTCATTGTTATCGTCAGTCCGGGACGGGCACGCCATTCATCTTGCGTGTAGATCCCTAGGTGATACCAAGAGGTTGGATATCGCGTGTGGGACTGAAAGCCCTGGAACAGTTGGCTGAAGTCGGCCGGGGAATTCGGATCCGCGCCTCCTTGGTAGAAGGCATCTAGGGTGGTTGCCAGGAACCCAACATCGGCAGAGAAGGAAAAATTCGAGCTGAATCGGTCTAAATTCAACCCAAAGCCGAATTTGTGTTTTTGTCCCGCTTTCACAAAATCTTCCGAGATCTGGTACTGCACCAGAGTGTTACTGGCCTGGAAGCTATTGCCTGGCTCTGCAAGCTGTTCCGGCGGGTTAAAGAAAAGATGAGTTGGAAGCGCCGCCACGGCTTTTGCAAGGTCCGCTACTCCGGTCGAAAAATTGATGTGTCCGTAGGCGAATAGGAGTTGGTTTGCGGCCGAGGCACTCAGTGTGTGAATGTCAACGGCGTGAATTTGCCACCATCTCTGTTGAGTGGCAATATCGAACACAGAATTAATAGGGCTTAAGAGTTTCGTGTGCCCGCTGTCGTTCTGAAACCGCCAAAAGATACGATCGCTTCTGGTTGGATTCCAATCCATGCGGCCAGCGGTCAAAGCATCCTGACTTGGGGCGCCAACATTAGCCAAAAAATGCATGAGGCACGGGACGCCGGCAGGGAGCAGAGATACAAGTGACGGTCCGGCGCAACCCAAGTCCCCGGGCACGAAACTGCCCGGCAGCGCCGAAGTTGCGCCCGGAGCCGAATTGTAAAGGTTAAAGACCTTTTGGTAGAACGTGTGCGACGCAGATGTGGCCCCAAATCGGTTGTCAATATTTTGAATAGTGGCGGCCTGAAACTGCGGACTCGCAATCAGCACCTGGGCAATGGAAGGAATCAGTACTCGTAAGCCCTCGGTGTCAAAAAAGAAAAACAGCTTGTCTCTCTTGATCGGACCTCCGAATGATCCGGCCCACTGATTGGCGATATCAAAGGGTCGCGGGACACCGAATGCATTGTTGAACCAATCGTTGGCGTTGAGTACCCGCCCATTCCAGTAATACTGCGCATTTCCGTGAAATTGGTTATTCCCCGATTTAGTTATGTAATTGATGTTCCCTCCGGCAGCGTTTCCAAACTGGCCGGAGTAGCCTGTGCTCACGACGGTGGCTTCCTGGATCTGGTTCTGGCCGAGCATAAGTCCGAGCACGCCCGTCGGAGGATTGTCCACGCCGTCGATTGAGTACAGATATGAAGTGCTCGGCATTCCGAGAATCGAGAAGTTCATCCCTGTCGAGTTGGGGACGTCCGTATTCATTACGACGCCGGGAGTGGTCTGCACAATATAGGTGAGATCGTTGCCGGGATTGGGGACCTCAGAAATTTGCTTCTGGTTCATTGTGGCAGACACGTCGCCATTCTCCGCCTGAACGAGTGGAGCTTCATCCGCCACGATGATCTCACTGCGTGCGTCCGCGACCGTTAGGGTTACATTCACTGAAACGACCGGGCCTAGCAGAACGTGGACTATCCGTCTCTCTTCGCGAAAGCCAGAATGGTTCACAGTTAGCGTGTAGGTTCCGGGTGCCAAAAAGGAGAATTGGTATGTGCCTTCGCGGTCGGTTTTGCTGGTTTGAGCTGTACCCTTGGCCTGATTCCTGATCTCAACATCCGAATCGGCAATAACCGCGCCACTCTGATCGATGACCACGCCGGCGAGAGCGCCGGAGGCAGTCGTCTGAGCGCTCAACTCGTGGCAGAAACCAAGAGATGTAGCAATGAGAAGAACAAGCACGAACAACGGGCGCGGCCGCCAAACTCTCATCGAACCACCCTAGGAGTTCGCCAAAGCTGAGTAGAGCCGCATCATAGCGCAACTTGGCCCAAACCGCCCGATCTAATCTATCAAAAGGCTCGCCCAGAGTTGAACTTTAGCCCAGCGCTCATCGATCCACCAGACACATTAGATCATCGACAAGACGAGACTGGGAGAGGGCATGATACTCCGATTTGCTGCATCGCATACACTCGCTAACCTCGCACACTTATCGTGAACGGCCGGGCCGCAAGCCTTTTGCCATGCTCCTCTTGAGGTGCTGCAGCACCTCGCGCGTCAGACGCGCACTCTGATCCGATGACCGGGAAAAAAGACTCGAAGCCACAGTGGATGCGGTCTCAGCGGCTTCTCCATCCGGGATCAGTATGGCCGTATGCACATCACCCTTGGATGTAAATCCGCGGGCAACAATCTCACCTTGATCGGTAATGAAGTCTGCTTCGAATAGGTCGAGTGTTGATCCAGACGAGATCGTGTTGAGATCAACCATCGGTCCGCCGTGCTCCCATAAGAATGCATGCGATGCGGTCACTGCTTCACCATTCCAGAACCAGCTCTGTCCCACTACCTGCCCGCTTGCATTCATGCCAAAAGCATTACTTGAGTTGTCACCGGCTACGGTTCCGAGATCGGCCATCGTCATTGCACGACCTCTCCAAAGGAAGTCATGGAGCCCCTTATCTTCAACTGTGCCGCTGTATCCTATCGCGTCACCGACCTCATTAATCCACTCCCCAACCCCATAGCTGCCACCCAGAGTTCCCAAGTCAGTCATTTTTCCGCTCCGCCAGATAAACGGATGAGACGTTTGATCACCTGACAAGGTGGACGTTCCCACAACCTGGCCGTGATTATTGATTGCGCCTGCGCCTGCGAAATTTCCGCCGAGAGTACCCAGGTCACGCAGCTTGCCTTTCGACCAGAGGAAGGGATGGACAGGAATAATGCCGTCAGAGTTTGGGAATTGTGTTGTGGTTGAAGCACCCACAACTTCACCGAGGTTATTCATGTCGCCTGGGAATGCGTCCTCGCCCCCAAGTGTTCCTAGATCAAAAATGTCTCCACCGCTCCAGCCGAAGGCGCGAATCTGTGACACTCCGTCGAATCCGGGCATCCCAGAATGGTCAATGAGCCCGTTCTCCGCAGCGCCCATTACAAAATTGCTATCGGTTGCCGCAATCGCAATACTGTTGCCGCCACCGAGGGTTCCAAGGTTTTTGACCCGGCCGTGATGCCACACAGTTGCCAGATACAACACTGGAGTACCAGTCAAGGGATCAAGGTCTCCATTCTGTGACTGGCCAACGATCAAGCCCCGTGAATTGATCGCATTGGTGTAGCTGCTATACCCGTCGCGCAGCACGCCTAGATCTATCAGTGACCCACGATTCCACATCCAGGCATGCTGCACAAAGCAGGTTTCTCCGTCGAAGCAATCAGGGGCAAAGCGATCAGCTTCGGCGGTATTCGCAGCACTTACAAAAGTGCCATCGTTCCTCCCGATTCGGCTGAACACGTTGTAAACGCTGTTCGGGCCACCGAATGTGCCGATCTCTATGAGCTTGTATCTGTGGTGTTTTGGTATGTTCTGCTGAGCGACCAATTGGAATGAGAATATTGCCGGTGCGAGGAGCGCAATAACGAGGGTTTCAATCAGTCTGTGATTTTTCATATTCCCTCCTTCGGTTGCGGTCAAATTCAAATTCCGTCGCGAGAGGCCCGTATAGGATCACGACTGCCCGCGAGTGTGTACTCGGCGCGAAGGAGGCTCAATGTTATCGACGTGATATCGGAGTGAAATCCATGTGACCGGGCAGTTCCAGGACAGTTAAGGCACGCAAAACGCTTTAATTAGCTGAGTTTGAGGGGAAGGCAAGCTGGGCGTTTCCTCGATTCGGATGCTAAACTTCTGCCCACTTTTGGTTTCGTTATCAAGGATGCCTTCGGGGGCATGCGGACTTCCATGAAGAGTGCTGGACAACCTCCCCAGTTCATTCGGTTCGAGTCCTTCGAGGTCAATCTGATTTCTGGAGAGCTGTATAAGCAAAAAGAAAGGATTAGGCTACCGGAACAATCCTTTCAGATTCTTGCGATGCTGCTGCAACGCCCAGGGGAGGTGGTGTTGCGTGGCGATATTCAGAAGAGGCTCTGGCCAAACGATACCGTCGTAGAGTTTGAAAACAGTATCAACGCCGCCGTCAAAAGGCTGCGTGTTGCCCTTGGAGATTCCGCAGACCAGCCACGATATATCGAAACTCTCCCCCGACGCGGTTACCGCTGGATGGTACCGGTCGAATTCATAGATGCAGGCCCAAGATTTCAGAATTCAGTGCCACCTGTGGCCCCTCTGGCGGAACGAGCGCACTACCTGATTGGCAAGCGTGTCTCACATTACCGTGTTCTTGAGGTAATCGGCGGGGGCGGAATGGGCTTGGTCTGTAAGGCCGAAGACCTGAAGCTAGGGCGACGCGTTGCTCTCAAATTCTTGCCGGAGGAACTGGCGCATGATTCGACGGCAAAGGGTCGCTTCGAACGCGAAGCTCGATCTGCTTCCGCCCTCAACCATCCTAATATCTGCACAATCCATGCCGTGGAAGAACACGATGGGCAGCCCTTCATTGTAATGGAGCTGCTGGCAGGGCGAACGTTGCGCGACATTATCGCCGATTGTGCAAATTCAGGTTCAACTCTGCCAATGCCAACTCTGCTTGATTTCGGAATCCAGATCGCGAAAGGGCTCGAAGCCGCGCATCAGAAGGGCATCATTCATCGCGACATAAAGCCCGCGAACATCTTTTTCACCAATAATGGTCAAGTCAAGATCCTCGACTTCGGGGTTGCCAAACTACAGGAACCTGACGTGGAACCTGACGTGCCTGAAGTGAGAGCATCCGCTGGTTCGGAAGCCGGTGCGACTCAGTCCTCGCATCTCAACCTTACACGCACAGGTGTAGTGCTGGGCACGGCCGGATATATGTCTCCTGGGCAAGTGCGAGGTGAGAAGGTCGATGTCCGCACGGATCTTTTTTCCATTGGTCTCGTGATCTACGAGATGGCGACCGGGCAGCGCGCCTTTGCTGGAGAAACCGCCCCCCTACTTCATAATGCGATCCTGAACAGCAAGCCGAAACCGATTAGAGAACTGAATCCCGGAATTCCTGCCAAGTTGGAAGAGATCGTTAACAAAGCACTCTCGAAGGGCCTGAACAAGCGTTACCAAACGGCGGTACAGCTGTCTTCAGACTTGAAGAATCTGAAGCAGCAGATCACTCCAGCAACCTCACGTTTTGCGTGGAGCATGTTTGCAGCGGTAGTTGTTATCTCGGGTCTCGCATCCCTATGGTTTGCCACGCGCCCCCATGTACAGGGGCCTGGTTTGCCTGAAATCAAACAGCGTCAGCTTACTCTGAATTCTGCAGATCATCTTATTGGCACCGGCATGATGTCCCCGAGCGGCAAGACTCTGGTTTATAGCGACGCGCAAGGACTTCATCTGAAACTCATCTCCAGCGGCGAGACACAGACTTTGCCTCTACCCGATGAACTAAAAGGCAAGGACATAGACTGGGAAAATGGATCCTGGTTCCCCGACAGCATGCGATTCGTTGTTAACAGTCGTGCGGCCAATGGAGTCTTCAATTCGAAATCGCAGAGTACAAGTATTTGGGTCTTCTCCGTTCTGGGTGAAGCACCGCGAAAGGTTCGGGACGAGGCCTTTGCTTGCGCTGTTTCTCCCGATGGATCCTTCATTTCCTTTGAGACAAACCGCGGAAGGCATGGAGACCGCGAGATTTGGCTGATGGGCCCTTACGGAGAGAACGCACGTCGACTCTACGAATCAGACGAGAACGGCTCACTGAATTGTTCCGTTTGGTCCCCGGATAGCAAGCGCATCCTATACGTACAAAACGATCCGAATGGCACAAATTTCGTAAGCCGTGCTCTTGATGGTGGGCCTCCGGTCCTCGCACTCGAAGGTGCAGATGAAATCTACGATGTCTCGTGGCTAAGCGATGGACGATTGATCTACTCCAAATCAGAACCTGAAATCATTGGGGGAAATATCTGCAATTTCTGGGAAACTCACCTCGACAGCAAGACGGGTAAACTCATACAGAAACCCAGACGGTTAACGAGTTGGTCGGGATTTTGCATGAGTGATCTCAGCGTCACCGCGGATGCGCAAAAACTAGCTTATTTGAAGTGGGCGAGCCGCTTTACCACCTACATTGCCGGGCTCGATCCCGATGGTGATCGAATCTCGAACTCAATGCACTTCACGCCGAGCGAGAGTGTGGATTTGCCTCTCGATTGGACTCCGGATGGCAAAACTCTAATTCTGTACTCGAATCGTACCGGCCAAGGTGGAATTTATCGGCAAGGTCTAGATGAGAGCAGTCCGACACCCATCGTTGTGCAATCGGACATTGTAGGAATGCCTCGCGTCGCGGCGGATGGCAATTCGCTTCTCTACCTACGTAGAGAGAATGCGGACGAACCACAACTTGTTATGCGAGTCCCACTCGCTGGAGGAGCTTCACAGCAGGTTTCAAGTGCCAGACGAGGTGCACAGATTACCTGTGCGAGAACTCCGTCTCAGCTGTGCGTGATTGCTGAGCCCACTGACGATCATCGGCAACTGATCATCACCGCATTAGACCCTATGAAGGGCCGCGGCCCCGAACTCAGCAAATTCAGGCTCGATCCGAAAGAAGATGCTTGGTTCGTCGATGTCTCTCCCGACGGGACTCGCATTGCCGCGATTACCAGTCCGGCAGGTCCTATCTACATCAGATCACTACGCGGTGGCTCTGAGAATCAGATCCAAGCAAAAGGCTGGAGCAATTTACGTTCACTGAATTGGGCAGCGGACGGTAGCAGCTTGTTCGTGGGCACTGGGGGCGACGGAACAATTCTGCATGTCGATTTTCGCGGGAATGCAGCTGTTCTGCAGAAAGATACATTGTCATCCTGTGTGAGAGCAGCTCCCGATGGCCGCCACCTAGCCATTGCACAACACACAATGGAGCGTAATTTGTGGATGATGGAGAATTTCTAACGGCAGAGTCCACACCTTCTTTGCCTGTCCCTCTCCAACCAAGAGCGCTGATGATTATTAGCTGAAGAACGTCGAAAACTCGCCTGTCCATTAACTGTCCAATAACGCTTCCTAAACATTCCTTACAAGGTTATTGGGAGGCCACCCGCGTCTTGTAAGTTGTTGAAATTACTAATCATTTTGGGCTCATAACCTCACGCTCCTAAGGATTCCTTGGAGTTTCCTGGGCATCCTTATTGTAGGAGCTTTGCAAATTGGGCGTCCGGCGCAGCAATGCACCGGAAGATCACTCGTCAAAGTCGGTGGAACCTACGTCGCGCGAGCGATAAGGCAATACCGAACCAAGCCCCCGGAATGGTGGGGGAAGGCGTAGAGACTGGATGGCGAGCACCCCTCGTGGGTGAAGGTACAGTCCGACTCTCATCGAAAGGTGAGTCAGATCGCATAACCCAAAGGTCGGCGGTTCAAATCCGCCCCCCGCAACCAGGAACGCCACTGCAGAAATGCAGTGGCGTTCGCCTCTTGGACGTTGGATGTTGCGGACTCGACGCCGACTAGGTTGTAGGCTCAGTGCATCACCGTCCTGCGGCCTTTTGGGCACGAAGGATGCGGTCGTGTAGCGAAAAGCGATAAACTCGTTGCAGGAAAATCCATGACAGACGACCAGAAAAACCAACCGACGAACGACG
>Ga0070708_100001960_pt1 | contig 15872 bp, 9 predicted proteins | sample KBSK5503metaG_FD_65469 | JGI IMG/M metagenome (GOLD analysis project Ga0070708, IMG submission 65469) | Corn, switchgrass and miscanthus rhizosphere microbial communities from Kellogg Biological Station, Michigan, USA - KBS K5-50-3 metaG | ecosystem: Host-associated > Plants > Roots >... | reverse complement strand
GACGGTGCTTAACCCCGCCACCTGCCCCCTGGCGTTCACCGCAACCGCCTGGCTGAAACTACCGCCGAGTGTGCCTAAGTCTTGAGTCGTGACATTCGCGACGCGGCCGAACTCTGGCCCCGGTCGCTCGGGACTTCCCACCGGATCGCAGGCTGCGAGCCACGAGACAACGAGCGGGACGCCGGCGCGTGCGAGCAGCACCGGGACTAGTGCGGGGCGCTTCATCGGTTCCTCCGGTCTGGTCGAGCCCAGAGAGCCCGCGATGCGGGGCGCACCAACGGGCGGACATCAGCCTTCCTCACTGCCGCAGAGAGACCCGCACATCCACCGGCGCGAGCGGGCAACCCTCGGAATCAGCGGCTTTCCACGATCCCGATCTCCGCAGGTTCGTTCGCCGAAAGCGTGTACACGTCGCGTTCCTCCCGCGTCGATTGGCCGGCGACTCCGGTGTTCGCCTCCAACCACGCCTGGAACATGAGCACCGCCCAGAGGTCATAGTCCCACCGGGTCCGCTCTGCCACGTGTTCGGTCCATTTCGTCCGGATCGGCTGAGGGTCGAGCACGCCCTCTCGACCGAGCCGCGTCTCTTCGAGGAGCGCTTCGGCCCAGTCGCGCAACGGGCCGCGCAGCCAGGCGGAGATCGGCACGCCGAACCCCATCTTCGGCCGCTCCACCAGCTCGCGCGGGATATAGCGGTAAACGAGCTGCCGCAGCAGCCATTTGCCCACCCCGCCCCGCATCCTGTAGCGGAGCGGCAGCCGCCATGCGAACTCGATGACGCGGTGGTCCAGGAGCGGGACGCGCCCCTCCAGGCTCACCCCCATGCTGGCGCGGTCCAGCTTGACCAGGATGTCGTCCGGCAGATACGTCAGCAGGTCGAGGTACATCATCTGGTGCGCGATCCCCGGGACGGCCGCCCAGCGGGTGGAGTCCGTCTGAGGAATGGGCGGCTCGCTCGCGCCGGGCACGATCGCGGCCGGGAGCTTCCAGTACGACATGAGATAGTGGTACAGCGCGGCGGGCGACCGGACGGCGAGCACATCGGCGGCCTGGCGCAGGCGCTCGCGCAGGCTGCGCGTTCCGGTGACGGGCCGCGCCAGCGCATCGGCGAGCCGGGACACGCTCCCCGGGGCCGCGCTCGGCAGGGCCAGGGCCGCCGCTCCGCGGCGCACGGGTCCCGGAATCCAGCCGAGGCCGCGCCACAGGGCACGCCCCAGCCGATAGCGGCCGTAGCCCCCGAACAGCTCGTCGCCCCCGTCTCCCGAGAGGCTCACGGTCACATGACGCCGCGCCAGTTCCGACACCAGGAACGTCGGGATCATGGATGGGTCGGCGAAGGGCTCGTCGTACAGGGTCGGCAGCCGCGGAATGAGCGCAAGGGCTTCCGCCGGGCTCACGTACAGCTCCGTGTGCTGAGTGCCGAGGTGCCGCGCCACCGCGCGCGCGTGCTCGGCCTCGTTGTAGCTCCGCTCGAGGAAGCCGATGGTGAAAGTCCTGACCGGCCGGTCGCTCTGGGCCTGCATCATCGCCACCACCGCAGAGGAGTCGATCCCCCCCGACAGGAAGGCTCCCAGCGGCACGTCGGCTTCCATACGGATCTTCACCGCGTCCCGGAGCAGCGCGTCGAACTCGTCCAGGGCCTCGGCGGGCGACCCGGCGAATGGATCGGCGCACCCCCGCTCCACGATCTCGCGGGCGGACCAGTACGCGGCCGGCGCGGCGGGCAGAGCGGCGCTCGCGGCGCCGACGCTGAGCAGCGTGCCGGGTGGCAGCTTGGAGACGCCCCGGAAGATCGTGTACGGGCTCGGTACGTACCCCAGCCGCAGGTAGACGGCGAGCGCGTCGCGATCGATGTCGGCGCGGAACCGAGGGTGAGCCCGCAGCGCCTTGAGCTCCGAGCCGAACAGCAGGGTGCCGCCCATCCATCCGTAGTAGAGGGGCTTCTCCCCGGCCCGGTCACGCCCCAGGTGCAGCACGCGATCCTGGCGGTCCCATGCGGCGAACGCGAACATGCCGTTGAACCGCTCGACCGCCCGGCGAACACCCCACGCGCTGAAGGCGGCGAGCATGACCTCCGTGTCGGAACCCCCGCGGAAGCGGTGTCCCAGCTGGGCCAGCTCGCCGCGCAGCTCTCGGAAGTTGTAGATCTCGCCGTTGAAGACGATCACGTAGCGGCCGGAGGCGGACGACATGGGCTGGTGCCCGGCCGGCGAGAGATCGAGGATGGAGAGCCGGCGGTGCCCGAGGACCACCCCGGCGTCTCCGTCTAACCACGCGCCGCTGTCGTCAGGCCCGCGATGGCGGATCACGTCCGTCATCGCCGCGATGATGCTCGTGGCGTGGCGCGGATCCAGGCCGCCCGGCTGCAAGTACCCTGCGATGCCGCACATCTTTCAGGCGCGGGCGAGGCGCTGCTGCGGGGCCTCATCCTCGCGACGTCGTCGCGGAGTCGCGAACGTTTCCTTCAACGCGTGCACGTTGTGGTACACGGGACTCTGGTAGGCCCGGAGCGCGGCGTCACGCCGAACCGCCGCGGCCACTTCTTGCACGCCCGCCGCCACGGTGTACCGGGGCTCGAACCCCAGCACCCGCCGGATCTTCTCGAAGCTCACGCGGTAGTCTCGTGGGTCGGCCATCGCATCCTGTTGGACGACGCGCACGCCCCCCACGACCTCCGCGACGATATGCCCCAGGTCGGAGATGCGGTGATTCAGGGTGTCGCCCCCGACGTTGAAGATCTCCCCGGCTACGGCCCCCGCCGGCGCCTCGATCGCGGCGATAAAGGCGCGCGCGACGTCGCGGCAATGCACGTTGGGGCGCCACTGATTGCCGCCGAAGATCGAGATCTCGCGGTCCACCACCGCGCGCACCGTCAACGTGTTGACGACGAGGTCGAAGCGCATGCGCGGTGACAGCCCGAACACGGTCGCGAGGCGGAGCACCACCGGCTCCAGATCGCCGGACCGGTCGAAGATGATGTTCTCGCTCAGCACTCGCGTCTTGGCATAGAGGGACACGGGGTTGAGCCGTGACTGCTCGGTCAGGAGCGAATGGTTGCTGGCTCCGTAGACGCTGCAGCTCGACGCGAACACAAGGCGACGCACGCCGTAGAAATTGCATGCCTCGACCAGCACCTTGGTTGCGGTGTAGTTGAGGTTGATCGTCTCCTCGGGATCGAGGTTGCAGGCGGGATCACCCACGATGGCCGCGAGGGCGACCACGGCGTGAACATCGCGGAGCGCGCGACTCACGTCACGGCTGCTGCAGATGTCGCCCGGAATCACCTCGAGGTGGGGATGGTGCAACCCCTCGATGCCGGCGCGGCCGTAATCGAAGCGATCCAGGATGCGCACGCGGTAACCGCGCTCGAGGAGCATGCGGGTCAGGTGCGAGCCGACAAAGCCGGCTCCACCAGTGACCAGCACGCGTCGATGGCCGTCGGCGGTGCCGTGGTAGCGACCGGGGAGGATCGACGTATCGAGCAGCTCGCGCAATGTTGCCCCCCCCGGCCGGTGCAGATCGCGGCCCAGCACGAAGCGCTCGATGCCGCGGACCGCGCGGACGCGGATCCCCGCTTCCTCGAGCCGCCGGCCGAAGGTCCGTACCACATCCGCACTCGCCGAGGGCATGGCGGCGATCACCTCGCCCACGTGATGACGCTCCGCGAGCGCGAGGGCGTCCTTGAGCGGCCCGAGGACCGGCACGCCATGCAAGACCGCTCCGAGCTTGGCGGGATCATCGTCGAGGAACCCCACCAGCTCTACTCCCGGTGCAGCGCTGTCGGTCAGCTCGCGGCCGATGGAGAGACCGTGCTCCCCGGCGCCGGCGATCAGCACCCGGCGGGGAGTGATGATGGCCGCGCGCGCCGGCCGCTCGCGCCGCTTGGCGTGGGCAACGGACCAGCGGCGCAACGTGCGCACCCCGACGGAAAAGAAGAGAATCAAGAGCCCGATCAAGAGAGCGGTCGCGAGGGAGACGTCCGAGATGCGGAGCCACCGCAGGGCCAGCAGCGCGCCGAGCACGACTGCGCTCGACATGGTGAGCGTGGTCGCTTCCGGGAGGCTGGTGTAGCGCCAGATCGTGCGGTAGCTCCCCCCCAGGGCTTCGGCGGTTACGAGGAGGAGCCCGGCCAGCCCGGCGAGGCTCGCCGTTGCGCCGACGCCGAGAGTGCCGATCCCCTCGCCTGCCGCCACGGCGACCACGACGGCGCTCGCGCCGCAGGCGAAGTCCAGCCCCGCCTTGGCCAGGCGACGGGCTGTGGGGTTGCGGACGAGGCGAGCCAGCGCCGGAGTCGCCGCGAGGGCGCGCACCGGGCGTGAAAAGCCGTAGGCGATCTGTTGTAAGTCGAGGCGTGCCGAAGTCAATCCATGAACCGGTTGAGGGACGAGAGCGCGATATCTTTTGCGTCACGATCTTGTATCAGGTCTTGTGCCGGGTCCGCCCAAGAGCCCGTGTCCCGACCGCGTTCTCTAACTTGTGGCGCACCAATACGTTACGGATGACGCCCGCGCGCCCGCCCGTTTTGCCGGGGCCAGGTGCCGCAGAACCACCACAGTTTCGCAGCAGGGGTGTAGCTATACCCACGCAGTTGGAGCTCGGGCGACAGGGCGTCGGAGGGGGGTCTTGCAGGGGTGCGACCGCTGATCACCCGGGCTCTGGCCCGGTCTCGGCTGGGGGCCCGTCCTGAAGGACGAGGGGGGACGGCATTCTTCAGGATCCATTCGGGCCGAGGGCACTCCTCAGGCAGCCCAATCAATCCGCATCGGAACTCCTAAAGGGGTTTTCCGCCGCCGTTAGGGGATGTACCGGACGATCCTGGGGCCGAGCGCGGTGGCGAGGCGCGCCGGCAGCCGCTTCCACAGCCGTGGCCCCCAGGCGAACGCAGGGTCTTGCGGCGACGGGGTGGTCGTGTCATCGCGGGCCGAGCAGTTGTACCACCAGAGCGGCTCGTCCCGCGAGCCCCAGCGGCGCTTGAACTCGTGGGGGCCGGACCCGGGGTTCGAGCGGCCGAAGTTGAAAGTCCGTACGCCCTCGCTCGCGGCGTGTTCTATGAACGCCCAGTAGAGCAGCGCGTTGGGCCGGAGATCCGGGGCGCTCGCCAGCGCCGACGCCCAGGTCACCTCGACTTCGTCGGCCCAGCGGAGGGCGCATGCCGCGGCGACCGGCCGACCCTCATGGTAGGCGCAGCCGAACCACGTGTCCTCCGGGAAGACCGCGGCGATCGTCTCGAACAGCCGCCGGTGATGCGTGGGCGTCCCGAGCTCGTGCATGTGTTGCGCGAAGACCGTGAAGAAGTCCTCCAGCTGGTCGCGGCCGAAGCGCACCGTCAGGCCCGCCTTTTGGGTGCGCCGCACGTAGCTCCTGAGCCTGGGGCTGATGCCCTGCCACGCGGTGTCAGGCGACCCCGGGGTGAGGTTGAGTAGGACGGTGACCTTGCGGTGTGAGACCGGGAGCGCGATCGGGAGCGGCGTGCGACTTCGCAGCTCGAGCAGCCCGACTCGCTCTCGCGCCGCCTGCGCGACCGCGTGGGTCACGAGGGCCTGGACGCCCGCCTCGCTGCCGAGCGGCCCACCGTAGTTCAGGAACGGCATGGAAACGAGGTAGTGGCCAAAGACGAGGCTCTTTACGCGCACCAACGGGAGCACGCCCACGAGCCGCCCATCCGGGTCGCGCGCGGCGAGGTAAACGCCCTCGTGCCCGAGCGCGCGCCCCATGACCGTGCGCCATCCGAACAAGTGGAAATGCGTCCACTGCGGCTGGGCGCGCACGAACGCATCCCACTCCGCCGGCGGGCCGCTGAACGGTTCCACCCGCAGCGTCACGGCGTGGCCCGCTCCCGGGTGGTTCGTCTGACGTAGAAGCGGTACAGCGTCGGCAGGCTCAGCCGCGCGGCGTTTGTCAGACGCCGCACGAGCAGGGCCCGGCCCCATCCCCGGAACTGGGCGAGCGCCGCCAGCCTGGCGGGCGACGTGTGCACCTTGGGGCCGAAGCGACCGAGAATCCAGCAGCCGTCCACTCGTTTTGGGACGAGCCACGGCTCCGAAGTGAACAGGTGGGTGAGGCCGGCCGCCGCGGCCGAGCGCAGCGCAACCGGGGAGAGGTCGCCGCCCGGGAGCGACGCCACCCTACAGGGCTCGTTCAGCAGCTCGGCGAGGATGTCGCAGCTCACGCGCCACTGCTCGACCATCTGGTCCATCGTCAGGTCGCGGAAAATGTCGGGGTGGGTGTGGGAGTGGCTGCCGACGACGTGACCACAACTGCGGATGTACTTGATCTCGTTCGCCTCGAGGAACGTGCGCGCGCCGATGAGGCTGGTGACGATGAAGAAGTGGCCCCGCCAGCCGCGCCGCGAAAGCTCGTCGGCCGCGCACACGGCGCTCTTGCCTCCGTCGTCGAAGGTGAGCAGGAGGTGCCGGCCCGGGCGTGTGAAATCGACGTTCTCCACCAGGGTGGGCACGAGCGGCCCGGCGGCGATACGGTCGAGGTGCGCAGCGAAAGCGCGGCGGGTGTGCTTGAACGGCAGCGCTGCCGGGCGCTGGAAGCCCGATGTCGTCGGATCGTCCGTCACTTCGTGGTAGCCGAAGCTCGCGACTTGGGGTGCGCTCGTGGCCAACCGGCCTCCTCGTCTAGCGCGACAGGGAGATGGCGGCGGCGTCCCGCGAACCGCGGCGCCACCCGAAGACGTGGTCGACCACCCCTCTCAGGAAACCGACCCCGTAGCTCACGTGCAGCACGGGGAACACGGCGACCAGGACCGCGGCGGGCCGGACGCCGTGCGCGCGCGCGGACGCGAGCGCGCAGCCCAGCACGAGCGCCGCGTACAGCCCGAGTATGCCGGCCCCGACCCACGCCGCCGGCGGCCACCAGAGCGCGGTGAGCGCCGACGCCGCAAGGCTCAGGAGAAACAGACCAGGAACGAGCTGGCGGAAGGTCATGATGCGGCCGAGCTTCTTCGCCACGAGCGGCTTGAAGTACCCGTACTGGTAGAACATCCGGGCCACCTGCCGCAGGGAGCGACGTGCGTAGTACTGCGCCACCACCTCGGGGACGAGGAGGACCCGGCCGCCGTGCTTGATCAGACGCAGATCGAACTCGTCGTCCTGGTTGCGCACCAGCTCCTCGTCGAACAACCCGATGCGCTCGAAGACCTGCCGGCGATAGCACCCGAACGACACCGCATCGGTCCAGCGGCGCTCCCGGGACCCCACTCGAAAATACGAGTTGCCGACGCCGAGGGGATGGGACAAGCCGACCGCGATGGCCCGGGCGGTCGGGGAGTCGTCGCCCGGGAGAGTCGCGATGACGCCGCCGACGTTATCGGCCCCCGTCTCCTCGAGCGCGGCCACCAGCTGCGAGATGTAGCTGGCCGGATAAATGACGTGGGCGTCCATCCGCATGATGATCTCGCCCCGAGCGGCCCGGACGCCGATGTTGAGGGCGGTCGGCGTGATCCGCTTGGGGTTGTCCAGCACGCCGATCGTCGCGTGCCGCTCGGCGTACTTCGCCAGGATGGCGCGCGTGCCATCGTCGCTGCACCCGTCCACCACCAGGATTTCGAGCCGGTCCTGGGGAAAGTCGCAGGCCAGGATCGAATCGAGGCACTGCGCGATGTGGCGCTCCTCGTTGCGACATGGGACCACGACGGAGACCAGGGGCTGCGGGCTCACGGCCGGGGCGCCCGAATGAAGTCCCCGACGATCGCCCCGCGCAGCTCTTCGAGCAGCCCCGACGCGTTCACGATACGCTCGTAGAGCACCCCCACGAGATAGGTGGGGAGCGAGAACTCGAGATAGCCCGCGCCCCGGAGGTGCACGTGCAGCTCAGCCTCGATGAAGCCCGCTGCCGCGAGCAGCTTCCGCAGCCGCCGGCGCGTATTGGCACGGTAAAAGGTGGGGAACACGTCGCGCTCCGGGCGCCCCGTGGTGTATTTCAGCACATTGGCGTGGAACCGGTTGGGGACCAGGCGGCTGATCGGCGTCGAGTAAAACCAGATGTTCGGCGTCTTGAAGACGAGATGGCCCCCAGGCCGGAGCACGCGGGCGAGCTCGGCGAAGGTGTGAGCGGGATCCGCCAGATGCTCGATGACCGACTGACTACAGCACATGTCGAAGCTCGCGTCCGGGAGCGGCAGCCGTCCGCCGTCATAGACCACGGCGCGATCGACCCAGGGGTTCTCGAGCACGTCTTGGTCCACGTCGACGGCCACTACCTCTCGGCCGGGCCCGCGCAGGTCGAACTCCTTCGCTCCCCGCCCCGCGCCAAACGCCAGGATCCGACCTGCTCGGGCGGCCGTCGCATGCACGAGGGCCCAGTAACGGCTCTCGCGCCCGTCGTACAGTCTCTGCTTCAGCCAGCGCACGGCCGCCGAGCGCGGCTCGCGGCCCTGGCGCGGGTCAGTGTGGCTCTGCGGCACAGTCGTCACGAGTCCTCTCCACGGTGATTATGGCGCGCTCCGTTCAGCACGGAGCGGTAGATCTCAATCACTTGTTGCGCCATGCTCCGCTCATCCAGCTCGGCGACGGCGCCTCGGCTGCGGATGCGCGCGCCACGACGGAGCACGCGGTCGAGCGCGGCGGCGAGCGTCGCGGGTTGGTCGTCGGCGCAGACCTCGCACCCTTCAATCCCCCGCAGGCGCAGCGGCACGTCGCCCACCGGCACGGAGACGACGGGGAGCTCGCACGCGAGCGCCTCCTTCACCACGTTGGGCGAGCCCTCCTGTGACGAGGTGCAGATCAGGGCGTCGCAGGCATTCATGTAGAGCGGCACGTCGGTGTGGGGTACGCCCCACGCCGTGATCAGTTCCGCGGGGCAGGCGTCGTTCACGATCTCCACAGCGCGTCGCGCCAGCGCATGACGTTTCCGCGCCTGTGTCGGGTTGCCGACGAAGAGCACGTAGCGCCGGTCGAGCGGCAGCTTCAGCGCGTGCCGCGCGGCGTCGCGCGGCATGGGCCGGAACAGCTCCAAATCGAGGCCGGAGGGAATGACGACCGCGGGGACAGACGGAGGCAAACTGCGTTTCATGTGCTCTGATACGACGATCACCGCGTCTGCGTTGAGCGCCACCAGACGGGAGAGCCGCTGCAGGACGCGCCCCTTCCAGGTGTAGCGGCCGTTCACGTCGCTCACGATTCCCAGCAGGTCGCTGCCTCGAAAGGTCACCACCAACGGCAGGCGCTTGGGGAGCGCCATCAGGCCGCTCTGGCCGAACTGCGCGTGCACCAGGTCGTATCGCGCGGGGTCGAGTCGACGCCGGGCCCGCAGCCACCCTCCCACGTAGCGGTGGAGCTTCTGCTCGCCGCGGAACTGGAACACATCGACGGCGACGCCCGCGGCTCGGAGAAAATCCGCCTGGCGTTTGATGAAATGAGTGGTCCGCGGCTGGCCGGGGGTGGGCCAGGCGCTGGTGATCATGAGGACGCGGATCGGCTTCATGGTACTCGGGCTTTCGTCGGGCGGACGTGAAGGGGCAGCATAGAGCGCGCGAGTTCGGCGAGCCGTCGGAGCGACGCCAACGCTCCCGCGCAGAGCAACGGGAGGGGGTCGTCCCAGCTCCACGCGCTCTTCGCCTCGCATCGCAGGGCCCAGGCGAGCCAGTGCACGAGCCCCACACCGTCCGCCCGGGCCGCCCGGCCATCCTGCCAGATCTTGCACCAACGCACGCCGGGCCGGGCGCGCGGCACGGCGGGGCGGGGCAGGCCCGCGAGGTCGCCGTACACCAGCGCGGGCACGTTCACGCCCGCCAGCGCGGCCGGATGATGCCACAGTGTGAAGCGGGGGTTCACCTCGAGCAGATATAACCGGCCGTCGGGACCTCGCTTGAAGTCGAGCTTGGCGACGCCACGGAGGTCCAGCCGCCGGACCACCGCCCGCCCCGCGGCCGCCACGTCCGCTGAGTCGGTGATGACCAACGCCGTGCTGTGACCGAACTGGCTCGGCCAGGTCCGGATCTTTCGCCCCGTGAACTCGGCGACGATATCCCCCGGCTCATCGACGTAGACGTGGTAGCTCTCGACGTCCGTCTCCGCGCCGGGCACGAGCGTTTGCGCCAGCATGGGAACGTTGGCCGCGACGATGCGCGGCCAGAGCGACCGCAGGGCTTCGAGAGTGTCGACCCGTAGCGCTTTGCCCGGGCCACCGACCGGCGTCCAGCGGTCCGTACGGCGCGTGAGTGGCTTGACGATCACTGGAAAAGGGATTTCGAGCTCCCGCAGGTTCGGCTGCTCGGCCGGGTCGAGCCGCCGCGCAGCGGGTACGGGCAGGTCCAGCCGCCGCGCCAGGGTCTGGAAGCGGGACTTGTCCACGAGGTCTTCCACGAGTGCCGCGTCGGCCATGACGAAGCGGAACGCCGAACGGAGCCGGTCCCGGAAGCGTGAGACGAGCAGCAGCTCGCGATCCTCCTGGTAGAAGAGCACCGGGGGCTGGCGCTGCGCGGCGCCGAAGCGCACCAGCGTTTCGACCTGTTCCTCCCCGCGGTCCCACGTGTCCACCCAGGGGAGCGCGGCGCGGGCGAAGCGCGAGTAGCGAGGGGGCGCCCCCGGGCGGGCCACCACCACGCACGCGATCCGGGCCAGGCCCAGGGGCCGAAGCAGATCCATGTCACCCATGACGCAGGCGAGCGGCCGGGTCTCCTGCATCTCTACGGCTCCACCGGGGTGTGGGTCCGCTCGCGCCCCGGCTGCTGGTCTTCCACCTGGCCCGCTTCTACCGGACTGGGGGGGAGCAATGAGAACGGCAACCGGCCGAGCCGGCCCCGGATGGCCTGCTGCCAGCGGTAGACCGCCTCCGCCAGATCGCGCACCCAGATGAGCATTTGGTACCGGCTCCACACCCAACGGTACTTGCTCGCGTCCCGCTCGGCGCCGAACTTTGCCTTGAAGTCGCCGCGGCCCATCAAGTCGAAGTTGGTGCACCCGAGTGCCATCGCCTTTTGCATCACCGTCCAAGTCATCAGCTCGGTCGGCCGGTACCAGCGGTATTGGGTGCGGTGCGTCCACATCCACAGCAACAGCTCGTGGTCGTCCACCGTGAACATCCCCGTGGCAATGCAGGGGCCGCCCTCCTTTAGGTAAACCGAGATGGCGATCAGGTTGCCGGCCGCCTTCATGTGGCGGAAGAACTCCAGCACCCGGCGCTTCCCGAATGGGACGCTGAAGCCGCGGCGGGCGTACACTTCTTTGATCTGGGCGTAGTGCTCGTCCACGAAGGCTTCGTCCTCTTCGAGCCGAGTGACGAGTCCGAGCTTGATGGCGCGGCGCGCGTTGCGCCGTGCGCTCTCCTTCATCACCTTCGCCATCTTCGCCTCGTCGCCCGGGTAGAGGGGCGCCCGATAGGTGAAGACCGTCTCGCCCCGGAACCCCGACGCCCGCATCGCGACGGGATCCAAATGGCTGCACATCAGCTCGATGTGGTGGACGCCGTGGCGGCGCCGGAGGAACGGCACCAGGCTCGCGGCCAGCTCCGCCGAAGTGACCCGCTGCTCGTAGAACAAGGGTCCCATGCTCACGGTCTGCCACCCCGGCAAGGGGGACCCGAACAGCCGCAGTGGGCCAAGTCGGACCAGCAGGCCCGGGAGACACCCCACGATTTCGTGGTCGCGCTCGAGGATCAGGTACAGCGGCCGGCCGCACCCCGAGGCCTCGAGTGAGCTGAGCCAGGCGCGTGTGTGAACAACGCGGTGGTGGTCGAAGCGTCGCACCAGAGCGTCCCACCCCTCCTCCTCGGAGGGCGTCGCGTTGCGCACCGTGAGGCGCCCGTTCCCCAGCCGCCGCCGGTCCGTGATCAGCTGACCGTTCAGCATTGACCGGTAGAGCTCGAGCACCTGCTCGGTCAGGACCTTTTCGTCCAGGGACCGCACCGCGGCGCGGCCGGCCACGCGTTGGCCGCGGCGCAGGACTCGCTCGAGCACCGCAGCGATCGTCTCGGGCCGGTCGTCGGCGCACAGCTCGCAGCCGTCAATCCCCTGGAGCCGGAGCGCCACGTCCCCGACCGGCACGGAGACCACGGGGAGGTCGCATGCAAGGGCCTCCTTGACGACGTTGGGAGATCCCTCCTGCATGGACGTACAGACCAGCACGTCGGCGGCGCTCATGTAGATCGGAATCTCGGCATGGGGCACGCCCCAGGCGACCACGAGCTCCGCCGGCAGGGAGCGGTTGAGCAGCGCCACCGCCTCCTGGGCCAGCGCGTGCCGTTTGCGCGCCTGGAACGGGCGGCCCACGAAGAGCACCACCCGCCGGTCGAGCGGCCACCCGAGGCGTCGGCGCGCCTCGTCCCGCGGGATCGGCCGGAACAGCTCCAGGTCGAGGCCTGACGGGATGACGGTCGGATGGACGGAGGCGGGGAGGTACGCCTTCATGTGCTCGGACACGACGATCACCGCGTTCGCCCGGCGCGCGACCAAGCGGCACAGCCATTGTCCCAGGCGGCCCTTCCAGCTGTGTCGACCGGTCGCGTCGCTCACCATGCCCAGGAGGTCGCTCCCACGGAACGTGACCACCAACGGCACGCGCTTCTGCAACGCTACGAGCCCGCTTTGGCCGAATTGGGCGTGGACCAGGTCGTAGCGCCCCGTGGCGAGGCGGCGCCGCACTTCGCGCCAGGCCCGCACATAGTTCCACAGCCTCTGGCCTCCCCGGAAGTGGAAGACCTCAACGTCGGCGCCCGCAGCCTGGAGGAAATCGGCCTGGCGCTTGATGAAGTTCGTCGTGCGGGGTCGGTCGGGCGTCGGCCAGTCGCTCGTGACCATGAGGACGCGCGGCAGTCCGCCGGTCGCGGGGCGGGCGGGCGCGCCGTGGGACGTAGGACTCCGCCGCAGGGGCCGCGTGACGAGCTCGCCCACGCCGTGCACCAACTCTCCCACCACGGGCCATGCGTCGCCCGCCGTCCAGGTTTCGTTGCGCGTTCCGAGTGGCTGGCGGCCCAGCAGCTCGCGCAGACCTTGCCACACGCTCGGGTAGCGACCGGGGTACCCCCGCGGCGCTCCCGCGAGGATGTAGAGAAACCGCTTGACGTCTCCCCACACCCACCGCAGCGTCACGCCCTCGGAGTAGGCGGCGGACGGCGCGATCGTGTGACCGCGCAGCAGGTCCACCCATAGGCGTGGAAAATCCACACCGGCCGACACGGCCAGCTGGAGCGAACCCCAGAAACGGCCGTTCACCTCCATCAGGGACGGGGCGTTGATGCCGTCGTCGCGGAACTCCACCATGGCGGGCCCGTGCCACTTCATCTCGCACAGCAACCGCTCGGTGGGTTCGCGGAGCCGAGGGTCGAGCGCCACCGCGCGGCGCAGGCTGCTGCCGGACCCGGACGGGCGGACGTCCCGCAGCCGCTCGTGGGCGAACCAGGCGACAGGCTGGCCGTGGTCGCACAGGGCGAACACACCCTTACCCTGGCCGGGCACGAATCCCTGGATCAGCGGCCAGCGGTCCCCTTGCCGGCTCGCTTCGAGCGCCGCGTCGAGTTGGGCCGGATGGCTGACGTAGCGGGCGCCGCCGCCCGGCCAGAACACGGCGCCGTCGAGCATGTTGCTGAAGCGGGGCTTGACGACGCACGGGTAGCCCACCGCTTCGGCCGCCTCGTGAGCCTCTGCGAGCGAGGCCGGCACTCGGGTGGGCGGGATCGAGAGACCGCAGGCGCTGGCGTAGCGCACCGTTTCCGCCTTGTCGAACGCCCGCATCAGCATGTCGTCACGGCCGCAGCCGACTTTGATCCCCAGCGCCTCCCACGCCCGGCGCTCCGCGTTGCAGAGCAGGCACGCGCGTTCGGTGAGCGGCAGCACGATCGTCACGCCGCGCTCCCGCGCCCAGCCACGCAATTCGGCAAAGGCTGCGACTGTTTCACCCGCCAGGCGAAAGCGGCCACGGCAATAGGTCGACCAGGCGGCGAGCGGCCACCACCGGTGGCTCGCGACGAGCACCTCGTGGCCGGCCCGGCCCAGGGAGCGCACGCATGCGAGTGCTTGGTTGGTGTGTCCGTCCAGGACGAGCACGCGTTCCTGGGTCTCGCGTGTGGACCGCGGCGTGAGATCCGAGATCATCGCGCCACCTCCTCGATGCGATCGACTACGTAGGCCGCGAAGGGCATGGCGCACGTGAAGCCGGGCGACACGGCGTTGAGCACGTGGAACGAGCGGTCATCTCCCAGGCAACGAAAATCCATGTCGAGCGTCTTGGTCTCGAGATCGAGCAGTTGCGCGCGGATCCCCGCCGGGCCCCACTTGCGGTATTGCGCGGGCCGGGTACCGGCCACGAGCTCGGCGGCGAGCTCGACGATCCGCCGCCGGCTGTATTTGCGCACCTCGTTCCACGCGAGCGACCGGAAATCGCCGGCGTTGGAGAAGAGCAGCCCCGCCTGGCGGGCGAGAATGTCCGCGCACTCGCCCAGGTCGAAGTTAGCCAGCCCGCCGTAGTGCTGCCGCCAGAAGGCGGGTATCGCGGTCGGCCCGATCTTCACGTTACCGGCCACGGTCAGCGTGAAGTGGACTCCGAGGAAGGGCTGGCGCAGATCCGGCACGGGGTAGATGTGGGTCTGCGGCGGCCGGCTGCCACCGTTACCGTAGAGGTAGAGGCCTTTGAACGGCAGAATGCGGTACCGCTCGCCGAAACGGTAGTCCCGGGCGATCCGGTCCGCGTAGAGCCCCGCGGCGTTGATCACGTAGCCCGCGGCGACCCGCCCCGCCGATGTCCGCACGCCGCCCGCCTCGGCGCCGAGGTAGGCAGTGGAGGTGCGGATGGTGATCCCGAGCGCTCGCGCGTCGGCTACGATGGCGGCCATCACTTCGGCCGGGTCTACCGACGAGGTGGTCGGCGAGAAAAGCGCGCGCTCGTACGTGCGCACGCGAGGCTCGATGAGTCGGGCCTCCTCGGGGGTGAGCTCCTGCAGCTCGATCGCGCTGGCGCGCGCCCGGCGCACAAGCTCGTCCATGAGGGGAAGCTCCCCCGCGTTGCGGGCGACCACGAGCTTGCCGCAGCGGTTGATCCGCAGCCCGCGCGCTTCGCAGTAGGCCGTCCACGCGCGGTTCCCCGCCTTCGTGAAGCGCGCCTTCAGCGTGTCGGCCGTGTAGTAGAATCCGGCGTGCAACACTCCACTGTTGCGGCTGCTCGCGTGCACGCCGCAGTCGCTCTCTTTCTCGATGAGCGCGACCGCCGCCTCCGGCTGACGGCGTTTCAGCTCCAGTGCGATCGTGAGGCCGATGACGCCCCCGCCGATGATCAGGAAATCGGCCGTCCCGGCGGTACTCATATGAACTCCGCGGACCGCGTCCACGCGGCGGTAACACGCCCCACGACCGTCGCCGCGCCAACGACGGGCACCCAGCACAGCCGTGCGGCGGCACTCCAGTTGGCGGACCGCAGCCCGGCCACGAGCTGTTGGAAGTACAGCTCCCCGTTCACGCGGAGCGCTGGGAACCGATACGCGCCCCGCGCGAACTCCACCTGGCCCCAACCCTCGAGCGGTAAAGCCCGGCGCACCGGCGGCGGCACGAGCGGCGATCCCGGTCGGTCGCGACGAATCTGCTCGACGTAGCCAAGGTAGCAGCCCAGGCCGGAGAGGACACCCAAGCGGCGGGCCGTGCCGAGGATGTAGTCCCAGTCGAGCGCATGCCGGCGCAGCGACGACACCGTGTACACGACGTCGCACAACCGGATGGATCGACGCCCCGCGACCCGCTGCACGCCCTGGAGCACGAGCTGATCCTCGGGCGAGGGCACCGCGCACTCGGTCCCCTCGATCATGATCCGCCACTGGTTCCTCACGAGCGTGGCGGCGTAGGCCCGGTGCTCGCCGACCGCTCCGATCCGCTCGTGTTGCACGTCCAGCGGAGTGGCCACACCGCGAACGTCGAAGGCGGTACTGCCGGCGATCCAGCC
>Ga0070708_100001959_pt1 | contig 15884 bp, 14 predicted proteins | sample KBSK5503metaG_FD_65469 | JGI IMG/M metagenome (GOLD analysis project Ga0070708, IMG submission 65469) | Corn, switchgrass and miscanthus rhizosphere microbial communities from Kellogg Biological Station, Michigan, USA - KBS K5-50-3 metaG | ecosystem: Host-associated > Plants > Roots >... | reverse complement strand
GTCACGAAGGAGAGCGGATTCATCCCGGTCAGGTACGCCTTGCGGTAGGGGATGTACATCGTGCCCCACAGCGCGCCGGCGGTGAGCGCGGCGACGACGCCCCGCAGCGGGTGACCCGCGGGCGCCTGCGCGGACGACGCGACGGCGAGCAGCGCGCCGCCGCCGAACATCAGCGCCGCTCCGCCGAGCACGCCCAGCCAGCGGGACCACGCCGCCTGGCGCAGCTCGTTGAAGAACACGAAACCCCACACGATGCCGAGCAGGCTGTTCGAGTTCCAGAGCGGGAAGGCGATGCTCAGCCCGACGTCCCGAATCGCGAAGATGGTCAGCGTGTTGGCGACCGCCCAGAGGCACCCGGCGAGCACGGCCCATACCACGAGATGGGGCGCTTGCCGGATATCCCAGCCCACGGCCGAGGTGCCGCGCAGCAGCGCCGGGAGGCTCCAGCGCGCGATGAAAACGCCCAGCACCATGGCGAGCGAGATCACGACCGGTGAGATGCCGAGCGAGACCATCTTGGTCGGCGCCTCCGCCGCGCCGAGCCACGCGCCGGCGCTGAGCCCGCTCAGGACGCCGGCGAGCTGCAGGCGCCGGAGGCGGGACGCGTCGAGCGCCGCGTCCGGCGTCACCGGATCCACCGCAGCACGAGGAGGCCGGCGACCAGCGCCGCGACCGGAACCCAGAGCTGGGCGTCGCGGAGCACGGCGGAGACGCGGCCGCGGGGGCCGAGGGAGGAGGGTGTCACATCGGCTCCTCGGCGAAGTGACAGGCCGCGAAGTGGGCGGGCGCCACCTCGCGCAGGCGCGGCGCCTCGACGCGGCAGCGATCGTTCTTCTTCGGGTGGGGACAGCGCGGGTGGAAGTGACACCCGGGGGGCGGCGCGACCGGCGACGGGACGTCTCCCGGCAGCACGATGCGCTGCCGCGCGGCGTTGGGGTTCGGCGCGGGTATCGCGGACAGGAGCGACCGCGTATACGGATGCCGCGGGGCTTGATACAGCGCGGCCGCCGGCGCCTGCTCGACGATCCTGCCGAGGTACATGACCGCCACCTGGTCGGCGATGTACTTCACCACCGCGAGGTCGTGGGCGATGAAGAGGTAGGTGAGCCGGCGCCTCTGCTGCAGGTCGGTGAGCAGGTTCAGCACCTGCGCCTGCACCGAGACGTCGAGCGCGCTGACCGCCTCGTCGAGCACCACGAACTCCGGCTCGACCGACAGCGCGCGCGCGATGCCGACGCGCTGCCGCTGGCCACCGGAGAGCTCGTGGGGGTAGGCCTTGGCGAAGGCCGGGTCGAGGCCGACCTCTTCGAGCAGCGCGGCGATGCGCCGCTCCGCCTCGGCGCCGCGCGCGAGCCGGTGGATCGCCAGCGGCTCGGCGAGGGTCTGGCGCACGGTCATGCGCGGGTTGAGCGACCCGTAGGGATCCTGGAACACTATCTGCATCCGGCGCCGGAGCGCCCGCAGCTGGCGCGGGCCGGCGGCGAGGATGTCCGTCCCGTCGATGGTCACACTGCCTGCGTCGGGCTCGATCAAGCGCAACGTGGAGCGGGCGACCGTCGACTTGCCGCAACCGGACTCGCCCACGAGCCCGAGCGTGCGGCCGGCCGGGATCGCGAACGACACGCCGTCCACCGCGCGCACGACCCGGCGCGACCGCCCCAGCCGGAAGAGACCGCGCTCGACGCGAAAATGCTTGACGAGCCCCTCCACCTGCACGAGTGCGGCGGTCACGGACGCGGCGTCCTGCGCCGCGGCTCGGTGAGGAGCCAGCAGCGCACGGTGTGGGTGCCGGGCTCGCCGGTCCCGGCGTCGAGGAGCGGCGGCTCCTCCTGCCGGCACCGGTCCCAGGCGTAGGGGCAGCGCGGGTGGAAACGGCAGCCTGGGGGCCACGCGGTCGCCGCCGGCACCTGGCCGGGGATGGTATGGAGGCGCCCGTGCCGCTGGCGGGGCGGCGCGTCGATCCGCGGCACCGAGGCCATCAGTCCCTCGCTGTAGGGATGCAGGGGCCGCGCGAACAGCTCGACCGTCGGAGCCTGCTCCACAACCTGCCCCGCGTACATCACGATCACCCGATCGGCGCTGCCGGCCACCACGCCGAGGTCGTGGGTGATCAGCATGACCGCCATCCCGAGGTCCGCCTGCAGGCGGTCGAGCAGCTCGAGGATCTGCGCTTGGATCGTGACGTCGAGCGCCGTCGTCGGCTCGTCGGCGATGAGAAGCTTCGGGTGGCAGATGAGCGCCATGGCGATCATCACCCGCTGGCGCATCCCGCCGCTGAGCTGGTGCGGGTAGTGGTCCACCCGCTCCTCGGGGTCGGGGATGCCCACGAGCCGGAGCATGTCGATGGCGCGCCGGCGCGCCGCCTTGCGGGAGAGCCCCTGGTGCACGACCGCCGCCTCGCCGATCTGGTCGCCCGCAGTGAATACGGGGTTCAGGGACGTCATCGGCTCCTGAAAGACCATCGCGATCTGGTTGCCGCGGATCGCGCGCAGCTCCCTGGGAGCGAGCGTCAGCAGGTTTCGCCCCTCGAACTCGATGAAGCTGCCGGGCCGGATGTGGCCGGGGGGCTCGGGGATCAGGCGAAGGATTGAGAGCGAGGTGACGGTCTTTCCGCATCCCGATTCGCCGACGATGCCGAGCGTCTCCCCGGGATGGACCTCGAAGGAGACGCCGTCCACGGCGCGGGCGGTGCCGCTGCCCTGCTCGGTGACGAAATACGTCTTGAGGTCGCGCACGCGGAGCAGGGGCTCGGTCACGCCGCCTCCCGGCGCGGGTCGAGGGCGTCGCGCAGCCCGTCGGCGATGCCGTTGAGCGCCATGACCACGACCGCGATGGCGAGGCCCGGAAACACGGAGGTCCAGGGCGCCACGGCCATCTTCTGGGTGCCATCGAAGATCATGCTGCCCCAGCTCGGGGCGGGGGACGGAACGCCGAGCCCGAGGAACGAGAGTCCGGCCTCGAGCAGCATCACGTTGCCGATGCCGAGGGCGGCGGAGACGATGATCGGCGCGGCCGCGTTGGGCAAGACATGGCGGAACACGACGCGCCCGGGGCGCGCGCCCAGAGCCCGCGCCGCGGCGACGAACTCGCGCTCGCGCAGCGAGAGCACCTCGGCGCGTACCAGCCGGCTCGTCCCGAACCAGCTCGTGAAGCCGATCAGGAGCACGAGCACCGCGAGCGGGACGTGCTCCCAGAGCGCCACGACCATCAGCAGCACGAAGATCCGCGGCAGCGCGAGCCCCACGTCCACGAATCGCATGAGCGCGGCGTCCACCCAGCGGCGGAAATATCCCGCGACGGCGCCCACCGCGGCGCCCAGCGTGACGGCGACGAGCATCGCCAGCGCCCCGATCCCGAGCGAGATGCGCGCGCCGTAGACGAGCCGGCTCCACACGTCGCGGCTGTAGATGTCCGTGCCGAGCGGGTGCAGGCGGGAGGGGGGCCGGTTCTGCAGCTCGACGATGCCCGGCATCCAATCCGGATCGTACGGCGCCACCAGAGGCGCGGCGACCGCGAGCGTCACGAAGAAGGCGAGGACGAACACGCCGGGGGTCGACGCCGGATGCCGCAAGAACCGCCGCCCGGCGGCGCTGTCCCGGGCACGGCGCCGCACCGCGCCGGCGACGAGCAGCGCGGCTGCGAGCGCGCCGGCGAGCGCGAGCCATTTCCAGGCGTTCACGCGTCGCTCCGGATGCGGATTCGCGGGTCCGCTACGGCGTAGAGAGTGTCGGCGGCGAGATTGCCGAGCACCACCATCACGCTCGCCGCGAGCGCGGTCGCGGTCACGACCGGGTAGTCGCGCTGCAAGATCGCGTTCACGGTGAGCCGGCCCATGCCGGGCCACGCGAACACCCACTCGACCAACACCGCGCCCGTGAGCAGGAACGGGAGGGCGAGTCCGAGGAGCGAAATGACCGGCAGCAGAGCGTTGCGGAGCGCGTGCACCAGCACCACGCGACGCTCGGCCAGCCCCTTGGCGCGCGCCGTCCGCACGTAGTCCTGGCCGACCACTTCCAGCATGGCGGCGCGCTGGAAGCGCGCCGTGCCCGCGGCGCCGACGATGCCGAGGGTCAACGCCGGGAGCGCGAGGTGCCAGAGGCGGTCGGCGAGACAGCGCGCCGAGGAAACGGTCGGGCAGAGCACCGGATCGCCGACCCCGCCCACCGGGAACCAGTGGAGCCGCTGCGCAAACACCAGCAACAGCACGAGGCCGAGCCAGAACGTCGGCATCGAGTTGAAGAACAGCGACACGTTGCCGAGCGCGACGTCCGCGAAGCGCCGCGACCGCGCGGCCTGGTACACGCCCAGCGCGAGACCCACGAGGAAATCCACGAACAGGCCGGCGCCCGCGAGCGTCACGGTGTGGGGGATCGCGTCCGCCAGGGCGTCCGACACCGGGCGGCGCAAGGCGAAGGACTCGCCGAGCTGGCCGCGGAGCAGCGCCGCGACGTACTTCACGTACTGCACGGGGAGCGGCCGGTCGAGCCCGAACTGCGCGCGCAGGCGGGCGATCACCTCCGGGCTGAGCGGGCGATCGCCCGTGGGCAGGAAGGGCGTCCCGTGGGCGAGGTGAATCAGAACGAAAGTGAGGGTGACGACCGCGAAGACGATGGCGATCGAGGCGGCGAAACGCCGCACGAGCCATGACGTCACCTAGCGCTCCGCGCGATCGCGCTCGGTCAATTGGTCGGCGGGGATGCGCCAGAGGCGCACCAGCGCCCAGTGGGAGTCGGGCCGGATCACGACGCCCTGGACCCGGCGGTCGACCGCGGCGACGTTGTCGAGCGCGAACAGGAAGATCGCCGGGGCGTCGTCGTTCAGGATCTCGAAGGCGCGACGCCACAGGCGCTTGGCGGCGTCGCGCTGAAGCGCGTCACTCGCCTGCTCGGCGAGCCGGTCGAATGCCGGGTTCGCATACCGTACGAAATTCGAGAGGCCGATGCCCGCCTGCGTCCAATCCTGGGAGATGGAGGAAGACGGCGTGGGGTCGGCGTCGACGGAGTTGAGCACGGCGTCGAACCGCCCCGCCTGCATCCGCTCGTTGAAGACGCTGAACTCCACTTCGTCGAGCTGCACGTCGGCGCCGATCCGTCTGAACTGCTGCTGCAACAGCCGCGCGTACTGTCGCCGGATCGCGCTCGTGGTGGGGACCAGGATCCGGAACGCGAGCTGCCGCCCATCCTTCTCCCGGATCCCGTCGCCTCCCGCGCCCGAAGCCTGCCAGCCGAGCCGGGTCAGCTGCCGCGCCGCCTGCACGGTGTCAAAGGGCAGGTCGCGGATTTCTGAGTCCCAGATCCACCACTGCGGGGGCATGGGGCCGGGCGGCACTTTGGCGAGATCGCCGAACACGCTCCGCAGCAGTGCCTCGCGATCGACCGCCATCGCGAGGGCGCGCCGCAACGCGCGGTCGCCGAACAGGGGGTGCGGTTCGGTCGTGTCGCCATTGGCGCGCAGGTTGAAGCCCAGGAAGCCATACGTCGAGCCGGGGTACGGGTAGGTGACGAGCCGCGGCGCCGCGCGAGCGCGCCGCGCGTTGTCCGGAGTCCCCAGGACCTCGATGGCGTCCGCGTCGCCGGCGACGATCTGCGTCACGGCCACCTGCAGGTCCGGAGTGAACCGCCAGATGAGGCGCCGGATGTGGGGCCGTCCCAAGAAGAACGTCGAATCGGCGGCGAGCTCGAGGCTCTCGCCGGCCTTCCAGCGGACGAAGCGGTAGGGGCCGTCGCCCACGGGAGCGCGGCCGAACGCGGCGCTGCGCCACTGCTCCCGTGGCACGGTGCCCATCAGGTGACTCGGCAGCACGCGCATGTGATAGACCGCGTCGTAGAACATCTCGGGGTAGCGCGTGCGGAAGCGGAACACGACCGTGAGGGAGTCGCGCGTGGTCACGGCGCTGATCCGGCGCAGCGCGGAGCGCGCGCTCGAATTGATCACCGAATCAGTGTAGATGTCGAACGTGAACGCCACATCCGCCGAGGTCACGGGCCGCCCATCCTGCCACCGGGCCCGGGGATCCAGGTGGAACACCAGCGTGAGGGGATTGGCCCACTCCCACCGTTCGGCGAGCTGCGGCTGGAAGTCCGTGTCGCCCACTGTGTTTCCCGACATCCCCAGGTCCGCGAGCTTCAGGAAGATCTGATCGGCGATGTCGCGGCTCACGACGAGCTGCGAGGAGGGAGGCAACAGGATGTCGGGCTCGGGCGTCGTGACGAACACGACGGTGCCACAATACTCTCCGGTGCATCCGCCCCGGCGCGCGCACCCAGCGCCGGCGAGGGCCAGGAGCATCAGGCACAGGGTGACGAGCCCTCGGGCCGGGCGCTCGGACCCTGGCGGCAGCGCGGGGGCGACGGTCGGCATGCCGCGTAACATTCTATCCGCCGCCTAGCGGCGCCAGGTCCAGGCGGAGTCTGAAAACAGGGCGGTGAAAGGCGGTGGAGGGCGGTGGAGGGCCGTCGCGCTGAAGTGTAGGGGCGCAGCATGCTGCGCCCCTACACCCCGCTGGAACGCCTCGACGATCGCGTCCGCCACCTCCTGGAACGTGACCGGCCGCCCGAGGACGGCGGACAGCGTCGTTCCCCCGCGGGTGGCTTGCGGCTCATGGCCTGTGGCTTCCCCGCTTGCGGCTTGCGGCTTGAGCCTTACGGCTGTGAGGAGATCTTGCGAGCCGCCGAGGAGAATCGAGCCGTGCTGCAGGAAGGCCCGCCCCAGCCGCACCTGGGCGGAGCCGATCACTTTCTGTCCGTCCACCACGACCTCACCGCCGACGGGGGCGGAGAAGCAGGCGCCGGCGCCGAGCCCCGGCGCTCGGGCACGCGGCGCCAGCGTCGCCGCGACCCCGAGCGAGCGCAGCGCCGCCGCGAGCCGCCGGTGGATCGCGACCGAGCTGTCACGGACGGCGTCCCCGCGTCCCCCGAGCGCGGCGAGCGGCGCGGCCACGGTGTACGTCACCTCGTGCTCGTGCCAGACCGCCCGGCCGCCGGTGGGGCGGCGCACCACGGTGATCCCGAGGCGCGTGATCACCGCGCGGTCGTACCGCGCCCGCGCCGGCTCGTTGCGCCCAAGCGAGAGGCAGGGCGGGCTGAACCGGTAGAGCCGTAAGAACGCGCGTCCAGTGCGGTCCGACTCGTCAAGGAGCGCCTGGTCGACGGCCATGTTTTCGGCGCCGGGGCGGCCGTCGGGCTCGACGAGCAACTGCCAGGTGAGGGACCTCTCAGTCAGGTGCAAGCGCGTACGCTTCCACGGGCGGGCACACGCACATGAGGTTTCGGTCCCCATACGCCCCGTCCACTCGGCCGACAGACGGCCACACTTTGTGCGTCCGGGTCCAGGGCGTCGGGAACGCCGCGCGCTCGCGCGGATACGGCCGGTCCCACGCATCCGCGATCACGTCCTCGAGGGTGTGCGGCGCGTTGGCGAGCAGGTTGTTGCCGCGCGGCTGCGTCCCCTGCTCGATCTCCCGGATCTCCTCCCGGATCGAGATGAGCGCGTCGCAGAACCGGTCGAGCTCCTCCTTCGACTCGCTCTCCGTGGGCTCGATCATCAGGGTCCCCGGCACCGGGAACGAGACCGTGGGAGGGTGGAAGCCGTAGTCGATGATCCGCTTCGCGATGTCTTCCACCTCGATCCCCGCGCTCTGCTTGAACGGCCGCGTGTCGATGATGCACTCGTGGGCGACGAAGCCGTTGGGGCCGGTGTACAGCACGCCGTAGTACGGTGCCAGCCGCTTCGCCACATAGTTGGCGTTGAGGATCGCCATCTTGGTCGCCTCGACGAGTCCCTCGCGGCCCATGAGCGCGATGTAGGCCCACGAGACCGGCAGGATCCACGGGCTCCCCCACGGCGCCGCCGACACCGTGCCGCACGGCTGCTCCCGGCGCAGCGGCACCACCGGGTGATCCGGGAGGAAGGGCGCGAGGTGCGGCGCGACGCAGATCGGCCCCATCCCCGGGCCGCCCCCGCCGTGGGGGATGCAGAAAGTCTTGTGCAGGTTCAGGTGACACACGTCCGCGCCGATGTCCCCCGGCCGGCACAGTCCCACCTGGGCGTTCATGTTGGCGCCGTCCATGTACACCTGGCCGCCGTGCGCGTGCACGATCTCGCAGATCTGCCGGATCGATGCATCGAAGATTCCGGCAGTGGAGGGGTAAGTCACCATGAGCGCGGCGAGGGTGGCTCGGTGGGCGGCGGCCTTCTCGCGCAGGTCCGGGACGTCGATGTCGCCGTGCGGATCCGTCCGCACCGGCACCACCTCGAGCCCCGCCATCACGGCGCTCGCGGGGTTGGTGCCGTGGGCGGAGGTCGGGATCAGGCACGTCGTGCGGTGTCCCTCGCCCCGGGAGCGGTGGTACGCGCGGATCACCAGCAGCCCTGTGAACTCGCCCTGCGACCCGGCGTTGGGCTGCAGCGAGACGTGCGGCAGGCCGGTGATCTCGGCCAGCATGTCCTCGAGCTGGCGGAACAGGGTACGGTAGCCCTGGGCTTGCTCCCGCGGCGCGAAGGGATGCAGGCGGTTGAACTCGCGCCACGAGAGGGGGACCATCTCCGTCGTGGCGTTGAGCTTCATGGTGCACGAGCCGAGCGGGATCATCGACGTGGTGAGCGAAAGGTCGCGCGCCTCCAGCCGCTTGATGTAACGCAGCATCTCGGTCTCGGAGCGGTACTTGTGGAAGACGGGGTGCGTGAGGTAGGGCGTCGTGCGCCGCAGCGACTGCGGCAGCGCCGTGTCCGCCCTCGCGCCGAGGTCCTCGACCAGGGGGAGGGCCTCGTTGAGCGAGAACGCGGCCACGAGGTCGGCGAGCTCGCCGAGCGTCGTGGCCTCGTCGAGGGAGAGGCCGATCCGCGTCGGTGAGACGGTGCGCAGGTTGATGCGCCGCGCCCGGGCGGCGTCGAGCAGCCGCGGCAGCGCCCACGGCTCGACCTCGATGCACAGGGTGTCGAAGAACGTCGTGTACACGACGCGGTAGCCCAGCCGGATCAGCGCGTTCGCGAGCAGGGCGGTGAGGGTGTGCACGCGCTCCGCGATGCGGCGCAGCCCTTCGGGGCCGTGGTACACCGCGTACATGCTCGCCATCACCGCGAGCAGCACCTGCGCCGTGCAGATGTTGCTTGTCGCCTTCTCGCGGCGGATGTGCTGCTCGCGCGTCTGTAGCGCCATCCGCAGCGCGGGCCGGCCGGCGGCGTCGCGGGACACGCCGATGATGCGCCCGGGGATGTGCCGCTTATACGACTCGCGGGTCGCGAAGAACGCCGCGTGAGGGCCTCCGTACCCCATCGGCACCCCGAAGCGCTGCGAATTGCCGACGGCGATGTCCGCGCCCCACTCGCCGGGCGGGACGAGCAGCGTCAGCGCGAGCAGGTCCGTCGCCGCCGTCACCAGCGCCCCGGCCGCGTGCGCCCGATCCGAGAACGCCCGGTAGTCCTCGATCTCGCCGTCCGTCGTCGGATACTGAAGCAGCGCCCCGATCACTCCGGGGCGGAACTCGAACGCGTGCGGGTCCGCGACCACCGTCTCGACGCCGCGCGCTTCGGCGCGCGTGCGGACGACCGCGATCGTCTGCGGGTGGCAGCGCTGGGCGATCATGAACACCGGCGCCTGGCCGGGCGGAAGCTGCGCCACGGCTTCGCTCACGTGCATGGCCTCGGCGGCTGCGGTGGCTTCATCGAGCAGGGAGGCGTTGGCGATCGGCAGGGCGGTGAGGTCGGATACCATCGTCTGAAAATTGAGCAGCGCCTCGAGGCGCCCCTGCGCGATCTCAGGCTGGTACGGCGTGTACGCGGTGTACCAGCCCGGGTTCTCGACGATGTTGCGTTGGATCACCTGCGGCGTGAAGGAGTGGTGGTACCCCATGCCGATGTAGGAGCGGAACAATTGATTCTGGGCGGCGAGGCCGCGCAACGCCTGAAGCACTTCCCGCTCCGTCCGGCCCGGCGGCAGCGCCAGGGGCCGGCGCAGCCGGATGTCCTCGGGGACGACGGCGTCGACGAATTCGTCCGCCGAGTCGTAGCCGAGCGCCTGCAACATGGCCTGCGTTTCATCGGGGCTCGGCCCGATGTGGCGGGTCACGAACCGGTCGGCCGGTAACAGGGAAGCGCGTGCCGTCGGCATGGGGGCTCGGGGGGCTGTGGGTCCCGCGTCCTCAGGTGAGAGTATGGGACTGACCCGGTTTGAGCACGACGACCTCCGCGCGACCGGCCACCTGGCGCTTGAACGCTTCGGGATCGGCCGCGATCACGTCCCAGGTGCCGTAGTGCATCGGGATCACGGTCCGCGGCTTCACGAATTCCACGGCGCGGGCCGCGTCCTCGATCCCCATGGTGTAGTTGTCTCCGATCGGGCAGAGCAGGACGTCCACCTGGCCCGCCAGAAGCTGCATCTCCAGCGTCAGGGCGGTGTCCCCTGTGTGGTACACCACCCTCCCCAACATCGTCGCCACGATGCCGCAAGGGTTCGTCGTGTACCGGCCGGTGTCGTCGCCCTCGATTTGCCCGCCGTGAAACGCGGGAACCAGCTTCACCCGGCCGAACGGAAACTGATGCGCTCCGCCGATGTGCATGGCGTGCACGACGGCGCCCTGTTTCTCGCAGAACTTCGCGAGCTCGAAGGTGGCGACGATGGTCGCGGCGTCCCGCCGCGCGATGGGAACGGCGTCGCCCAGATGATCGCCGTGTCCGTGCGACAGGAGCACGGCATCGACCTTGGGCAGGCGGTCGAGAGAAACATCGGTCACTGGATTGCCCGTGATGAACGGGTCGATGATGACGCGGCGGCCGTCAGCCTCCAGGACGAAACAGGCGTGGCCATGGAAGGTGATCTTTACCATTAGACCTCAGACGTCAGACGTCAGATGTCTTCATTCTCCAACAAGTTTCTTGTACCTCCCCGCATCCAGCAGCTGATCGAAGTCCGCGGGATTCTTGATCCGGAGCTTGATCATCCAACCGTCGCCGTAGGGGTCGCGGTTCACGAGCGCCGGGTCGTTCTCGAGCGCCGCGTTCACTTCGGTGACCGTGCCCGCGAGCGGCGCGAATAGCTCGGACACGGCCTTCACCGCCTCGATCGTGCCGAAGGGGTCCATGCGCCCGAAGCTCGTCCCAACCTTGGGCAGCTCGACGTACACCACGTCGCCCAGCTCGCCCTGCGCATAGTCGGTGATCCCCACGACGATCAGGGTCTTGTCGTCCGTCTTCCTCACGTACTCGTGTTTTTCGGTGTAGAGGAGGTCCGCCGGGATTTTCGACATGCGGGAACGCTTTCGCTGGTCGCAGGATCAGGTCGCGGCGAAGGTTAGGGGCGGCGCAAACCGCTGTCAACCCAATGGGTTGTGAGGCGGGAACAGATCGGGGCGCGGGGCCAGGCCTCGGGCGCCTGGTTCGGCGAGCTTGAGCCGCTCGTAGCCCCAGGGACGGAGATCGAGCCGGACCGCGACAGGATCGGGATCGTCGGAGAGCAAAGCGAGCACTCCGGGACGCCCCGCGCGCTCCCACGCCGCCTGCACGTCGGGGCCGGCGTCCAGCGTCGCCACGACACCGTCGGGCCGCTCCCGCCGGTCGGCCCAGTGCGCCCCCCGCTCCACCGCCCCCGCGCCCACAACACGGCGCACGGTGAGCCCGGCATCCTGGTAGCGCGCGGTGATGGCGTCGAGCGCGGCCCGCTCGCTCGCTCTGGTCCCCCCGGTCTCGACGAGCAGCAGCGAGCGGGCCGGTCGCCCCAGCGCGGCGGCTGCCGCGCTGCGGCGCAGCTGCTCGAACACCGCGCGGGCCCTGGCCTCGAGCGCAGCCAGCGTGCCCTCGTTCTCGATGACGTGATGGCTGCGCGCTCGCTTGCGCTCGGCGGGCATCTGAGCCGCGATCATGCGATCCGCCTCCTCACTCGAGAGGCCGCGCGTGGCGCGCAGCCGCGCCCGGCGGGTCACCGGCGACGCGGTCACCAGAACGACTGCGTCGAACGAGGCGGGATCGAGCACCTCGAACAAGAGCGGGATGTCGTTCACCACGAGCACGTCGCCGCGCTCGCCGGCCTCCCGAAGCAGCTGCTCGCGCCGCCGCTGCACCGCCGGGTGGACGATGGCATTGAGCGCGTCGAGCGCCGCCTGGTCTCCCATGACCTTCGCCCGCAGGGCCGCCCGGTCGAGGGAGCCGTCCGAGGCAAGCACGTCCGAGCCGAAGCGCCGCACCAGCCCCGCGAGCACCTCGCCCCCAGGCGCCTGCGCCTGGCGCGCCAGCTCGTCGGCGTCGATGATCGTCGCCCCCCAGCGGCGGAACCAATCGACGACGGTGGACTTACCGGCCGCGATGTTTCCCGTCAACGCTACGTTGAGCAGCCTTCAGCTCCCAGGGTCGCCAGATCCCAGTGCAATTCCCAGACGCCAAGCTTACAGCGGTTTCCCGTTTCCAGACGACGGGCCTGACCACTGTAGTCCGCTTGGCGTCTGGCACTGTCGACAGGTGGTAGCTGCCTGACAACGGGTCGGGGGGTAGGGGTGGGTCGGAAATGTCGGTATCTTGCGGACTTCCGGGGGGGTACGCAATATTGTCCCCGTTTTGTGCGGGTTTTCTCACGTTCCGGCCCGGATAATGGCGCGATTCCAAGGGTTTTTCGGACCCCAACCTCACACCCCAGACCCTCACAAGGAGAGAGCGTGAACAAAGCCGAGCTGACCGCGGCGCTGGCGATGCGGACCAAGATGTCCAAGGCGGACGCCAACCGCACGATCGATGCCCTGTTCGACGACAAGGGAATCATCGCGGGCGAGCTGAAGAAGGGCGCTAAGGTGCAGATCACGGGGTTCGGGAATTTTGAGGCGCGCAAACGGGCCGCCCGCATGGGACGGAACCCGAAGACGGGCAGCGAGATCCAGATCAAGGCGTCGATTGCGCCTGCGTTCCGTGCCGGTAAGCAGCTGAAGATGGTGGTGAACAAGAAATAGCCGTAAGCCGTAAGCCGTAAGCCGTAAGAGAGCGATCGCTTGCGGCTTACGGCTTACGGCTGTCTTACGCCTGCCGATCAATTCGCGCCAACGCTCGACGCCCTTTGATGGTGACGCCGGAAAGGCCGCGGACGATCTTCCCGGCCAACGCCGACGGCACCTCCACGAGACTGAACGTGTCCCGCACGTCGATCCGCCCGAGATCGTCCTTCTGAACGCCTACTTCCCGGATCAAGGCGCCTACGAGGTCCTTCGCGGCGGTGCGGTCTTTCTTCCCCACATTCACGAACACCTTCACCCACGCGGGGCCCGCCGGCTGCGCCGTCGACGTTTCACGTTTCTCGTTTCCCGTTTCCCGTCGGAGCGCGAGCAGCGCCGCCGCGACCTCGGCCGGGTCGAACTGATCGAACAGCGGATCGAGTAGAGCGAGCTCTGCGTCTATGGCTCCGGTTTCCAGGACAGCCGCCACCTGCGCTCGCAACGCCTCTGCTCGGTCGCGCGCGCGATCCGTCTCCCCCGGAAGGCGGAGCGGCGTGAGCGGTGCGGCGAGCGAGCGGAGGTACGGCAGTTGCGCAGCGGTAACGAACACGACCGGCTCACCGAGCCGGGCGAGCGCGGCGAACTGCTGGCGCGTCGGCAGCCGGAGGCACAAAACCGCGTCGGGCGTCTCCACTGGGGCGTCGAGCGGCCCGCCTTCCCATACGAAGGGGCGCTTGGGATCGAGGACGTCGAGCGCGTCGCGCAGTGAGGCCGCTCGGCGGGACGGCGCGACGATGGCGTACCGCGCGGGCGCGACCGGCGGGAGCGGCCGGCCGGTGTCGTCAACGGGCACGGTGCCCACGACCAGCGCCCGTCTTGCGTGGCGCTCGAGGAAGTCGCCGAGCGCCGCGGGGTTCCAGCTCAGCACGATGCGGCGCGCGTCACGCGTCTCGCCGAGCAGCGTGTCGAGTGCGGCCCCGTGCTCACCCGCGGCGACCTGTTCCGGCCATGCGAGGACGACCGTGGAAACGCCGCCGAGTTTCAGCGCCGAGCGTGCGACGAGCAGGGCGAGGTCCTTCACCGCGCCGGCGAGGTGAGAGATGGAGCCGGATTTGAGGAGCCGGCCCGTGCGGGTGAGCCCTGTGACGGCGTGGACGCGGAAAGAGCTCGGCGCCGCGGCCACCCACTGTGCGGCGGACACGTCGTCCGAACAGATGATCAGGGCGGCAGGGGCGGCACCGGCGCGAGGGGCGACGGGGGCGGCAACTCCGGACTCGGCATCGGGGGGTGGCGGCGCGAGGAGTTCCCAAAGCTCCCCCGCCTGCTCAGGCGCGGGAGGCGTCACCAGTACCACGTGCCGGCCGCGCGCGAGCGCAGCCTTCGTCTCATCCAGCGTCACACGGTCCTCGATTGTCAAAGGGCGCGCACCACGACGGATGGTACGGGCGGAACGGAGAGAAGGCAATAGCTCACGTGATTTCGCGCCCCAAAGGGCGCGCTCGGCCGGGGGTGCGCCCTTACCGGGCGCACACAGCGCCGAGCCCGGGCTTTCGGCCCGGGACACACGGTTGCGTCGGCCGAGTGTAGGTGGCTATTCTCTCGCCCATGACCCAGGGCTCTCGCTTCGGCTTGTCCCCCAACCTGCAGCACCTCGAGCCTTCCGCCACCATCGCGATCTCGCAGGAGGCGAAGCGCCGGAAGGCGGCGGGCGAGGACGTGATCGACCTGGGTGCAGGGGAGCCCGACTTTCCGACGCCGCCGATTCCGGCGGACGCGGGGGTTCGCGCCGTCCGGGAAGGGAAGACGCATTACCCCGCGAACGAGGGGATCCTCGAGCTGCGCGCTGCGGCGGCCAAGCACCTCTCCCTGCTTTCCGGGGGGCGCCCGGTCAATGCCGACCACATCGTCGTGTCGAACGGCTCGAAGCAGTCGCTCTTCAACGTCTGCTTCACGCTGTTCGGCCCCGGCGACGTGGTGGCGATCCCGGCCCCGGCCTGGGTGTCGTACCCGCAGATCGTGCACCTGGCGCGCGCGCGGCCGGCGCTCGTCCCCGGCGACCCCGAATGGAGCCTCAAACTGAGCGTGCGGGACCTGGACCGCGTGGTGCCCGGCGCCCAGGGGCTCATCCTCTGCTCGCCGTGCAATCCCACGGGGGCTGTGTACACGCACGCCGAGCTGAAGGCGATCGCGCAGTGGGCGAGGACCCGCAGGGTGTGGGTGGTGGCCGACGAGATCTATCGCCGCATTCACTACGGCCCGGGCCCGGCGCCGTCGTTCCTCGACCTGCCCGACGAGCTGCTCGAGCGGGTGGTCGTGATCTACGGCGTGAGCAAGGCCTACGCGATGACGGGGTGGCGGATCGGGCTCGCGCTCGCGCCGGCCAAGGTCGCGGGCGCCATGGCGGCGCTGCAGTCGCACACGACGACCGGGGCCAATCACCCGGCTCAGTGGGCCGCGGCCGCGGCGCTCGGCGACGAGCGCGTGGAGCAGGATGTGGCGCGCATGGTCGCGGAGTTCCGCAAGCGGCGCGACCTCGTGGTGGGCCGGTTCCGGCAGGATCTCCCCGGCTGCGAGTTCGTGGAGCCGCTCGGAGCGTTCTACTTTTTCTTCCGCGTGGATTCCTTCGGGGGGATCGGTGGGACGGACTTCTGCACGCGCCTCGTGACGAGCAGCGGGGTGGCGCTCGTCCCGGGGGCGGCGTTCGGCGACGACCGCTGGGTGCGACTGAGCTACGCCGCTGCGATGGACAGCATCCAGAAGGCGCTCGACCGCATCGTCGAGTTCGCAAAAAAGCTGGGGGACTGAAGGACTGCCGCCTCTTACCGTCGATCGCCGCCCGCCTATATTATGCCCCTTCCACCGACTTTGGCAGGCGCGGTTCCCGATGACCTTCGAGGCGCGCATCGAGCCGCTCGACGGGAAGCTCCCGAGAGTCAGCTACCACTGGGATCCCGAAACCGACATCCTGTCGGTGTC
>Ga0070708_100001958_pt1 | contig 15888 bp, 9 predicted proteins | sample KBSK5503metaG_FD_65469 | JGI IMG/M metagenome (GOLD analysis project Ga0070708, IMG submission 65469) | Corn, switchgrass and miscanthus rhizosphere microbial communities from Kellogg Biological Station, Michigan, USA - KBS K5-50-3 metaG | ecosystem: Host-associated > Plants > Roots >... | reverse complement strand
GTGGCGGAATGGACGCATGGCCGCCGGGTCCCTCAGCCCTTAGCTCCAGCGTCAGCCAGCCCTTCTCGGCGGTACCGATGACCGCAACGGGTCGAGCCATTCCGGGCACGATGCCATCGACGATGAACAGTCCCTCGTCGAGCACATACTCGAACGTCACCCCGCGTGACTTCAGCAGCTCGGCGATCCTCGCGGCGCCCTCGCGGCCTCGCGTCTCTTCATCGTGGCCGAAGGCCAGATACACGGTCCGGCGCGGTCGAAATCCCGCGTCCACGAGCAGGTCTACGGCCTCGAGTATGGCGAGGACCGCGCTCTTGTCGTCGATCGTGCCCCGGCCCCAGATGTGGCCATCGGAGATGCGGCCGGCGAACGGTGGCTCGACCCACGCGGACTCCGTGCCGCGCTCGATGGGGACCACGTCGAGATGGGCCATGAGGAGAATCGGCTTCAGCCGTGGATCCGTGCCGCCCCAGTGGTATAGGAGGCTGTTGGTCCCGACGACTTCGCGGGACAGCGCCCGGTGAGCATGGCGGTACGACTGCCGAAGGAAGCGGTGGAGGCCGGTGAACGCGGCCGCGCCGGGCGATCGATTACCCTCGACAGCCGTCGTCTTGAAGCGCACCGCCTGTGCCAACCGCTCGGCCGCACCCGCCGTGTCGACTGCGGTTATCGTCGCGGGCGGCGGTGCATGCTCGCGAACGCGAGGCGCGACCACCACAGCGCGCGCCACCACCACGCCGCACAGGCTCACAATCATGACAGCCGCGACAACCGCCAATCCTGCGACGCCCCGCCGCGTGCCCGTCATCGCGGGTGCAGGAGTTCTGTCTCATCGACGGTCGCCCGCACCTCCGTCCCACGCCAGTCCCCGTACAGGCCATATTCCGCCATCGCTCGGCACTCCGACGGATCGGGCCGCGCGACGGTGCCCACGAGGTAGTCCGCCAGAGGCAAAACGACGTTGAAGTTTCGCCCCGGATAGACGTGGTGCAGGTAGTGATGCCGGTTGAGAAACCGGAAGACGCGGTGATGGAACCACCAGCGGTTGCTTGGAATGTGCATCTCCACGTGCAAGGCGTTCCACGTGAACATATAGATCGTGATCATCGATGCGAGCGCCAGCGATCCGACGGGTTCGATGAGGAGGTAGACCACGTGGAGCGGTGCGACGAAGAGATTCGAGGACACCAGATCGGACACGTGGAAGCGCAGGTTCAGCAGGCGTCCGTGCTGGTCAGGCTCGTGATCATAGGTCTTGTAGAAGACGGCGTGATGGAGCACGGCGTGGTTGCGGAAAGCAGCCTCGAAATACGGGACCAGCCGATAGATGAACGCAGGCAGCGATCGGCGGTGCATGATGGTGCGATGCACCCACCACTCGACAAAGCTCCACACGATCATGTTGACGACGAACAGCCCGATGAAGTGGGCGACGGACGACGCCGCGATCATCGTTCTTCATCGGGAACGTCGATGGCGGCAAGGAGCGGCTCTCTGAGCTCGATGCCGACGCCGTCATCACTGATGGTGCGGACTTCCCCGACGACGGGGCCGAGACCGCTCAAGCTGAGGATCTCGATCCTGTACGCTTCGCCGATCTTCAACAGCGCGTCGGGGACGGAGACGAGACGGAGGCCGTGCACGCTCGCATCGACGGCTCGGCCCTCGTACTTTTCCTCGCCGATCCACAGGCGCACCGGCCACGAAACGGTCCGGCGGCGATGCCGTCGCAGGGCCGCGTGGTCGCCGGCGGCCAGCCGGTCTTGCCGATCGGCGTGGATGCGGTAGACGTGCACCGGCTGCGCAACATTCTTCAACGCCTGCGGTCCGAGGTCCTCGGCGTCGACGTCGCCGCCTAGCCGCTGGTGCGTTTCCTCGCTGAAGACGACGAAGCCCCCTTCGCCGAGCGCGGCGAGCCGGGCGGCGACGTTCGTGGTGGGGCCGGAAGCCGTGTAAGTCCAGCGCGTACCGGAGGCGCCTTCGATCTTGGTTGCGCCGACGGACGCGATGCCGGAATTGACGCCGACGTGCATCTCGATCGGCTCGGACTGTCCTCGCAGCTCGGCGTTGATCTCCGCCGTCCGGCGCTGAATGCCCAGCGCGGCCAGAACGGCGGCGCGGGCGTGCCGGTGCGGCTCGGGAGCCCGGAAGATGACCATGAGGCCGTCGCCCACGGTTTCGTTCACGTCGCCACCGTGCTTGACGATCTCGTCGAGGAACGCGCCGAAATACCGTTCGACGAGCCGGTTGACCTGCTCGAGCTCCATCTGGGATGACAGGCGCGTGTATCCCGTGATGTCGGCGAAGACCACCGAGACGTCGACCTCCCGCTTTTCGAAGGAGGGGGCGTCGGGAGACTCCTCGATCAGGTCCTGGACGGTCTTGGGCACGAACTTCGCGAGGTTCGACTTGATGCTCTCGAGCGTCTGGATGCGCCGCAGGCTTTCCGCGAGCTCTTCGGCGTAGCGGACGACCTCCTCGTGCGCGGTCGCGTTCTGAATGGCGATCGCCGCCTGATCCGCCATCGTGGTCAGAAGGTCGATGTCTTCGCGTGCGTAGAACTTGCCGGACTTCTTGTCGCCCAGCGCCAGCATCCCTGTGACCTGTTGCTGGCTCTTCAGGGGGATGGCGATGGTAGTCCGCATGGCGGTGAACCGCTCGACGCAGCCTGCCCTGATTTCCTCGTACTGGGGGTCTTCCTCGATCTCGTATCGCGTCACGAGCGTCTTCCGCTCACGCAGGAGCGCGAGGAGTGGATCGTCGTAGCCGATCGCCGGCGGCTCGGTGGCCACCGATGAGCCGTCTCCGGTATCACCGACGAAGAAGGCGCCGACCTCACGGCTGTTGCGCTGAACGATCACGATCCCGGCAGTCTCGACGAACATCTGATCGTGCACGGTTCGAATGACCTGTCTGATGATCTGCTCGAGATTGAGCATCGACGTGAGGGCGTTGCTGACGGAGCTGATCGTCCCCTTGTAGTCGAGGCGCTTCCTGAAGAAGATCCGATCGACCTGACCCTGGACCCACTGTTTGATCGGATTGAAGAAGAACACGATCAGCACGGCAAACAGGATGGGGTACACGGTCTCCGCGTGCCTGCCGAAGAGCGGATCCAGGATGATATTCTTCACGAATGTCTGCGCGGAGAGGTAGCCGATACCGACGACGGCCGTCATGGAGCCGTAGCCGAGTGCCCGCTTGATGTAGACATCGACGTCGAAGAGGTTGTGACGCGCGATCGCGTATCCCATCGACAACGGGAAGGCAAACGCCGGTATGACGATCAGGTTGAACGGCACGCCGATCTTCGCGAGCAGCACCAACGGCATGACGACGGTGGGCGGCAGGAATGCGAGAGCGGACCCGAACAGAATCACCCGCGACCTCTGTCGCGCGATCACCGAGTGCGAGCGCCAGTAGACCCGCGCGCTCGCGATGACGATGCTGCTGGCGCCCAGGATGGCATAGAGACGCGCGATGCTGATCTCGCGCAGCAGCCGCGCATGGGTGCCCAGAACCGCCTCAGGGTTCGCTCCGCCGGCGGCCAGCGCGCGGATGTCTACGAGCATGTAGACGCCGAGCACCGCCGAGACCAGATACGGCACGAACTGAAGCCACGGCCGCCGGGTGACGAGCGCCGTTCGTTCCGGAAACAGCAGGCTCAAGTGCAGAAGGGCGGCGGGGTAGACGGGCTGGGCGAGCACGTTGAGCGCGTAGAGCCACACGAAATGGGGCGGCAGCTGAATCGGGAGCCCACCGATCATGTAGCTGCCGAGCGAGAGACAGAAGATCGAGAACGCCCAGCTCGCCGCCGTGTCCGGGCGCAGGAAGTAGACGACGACGGCCACGAGGCAGAAGAATACCCCGGCCAGAAAGAGCGGCCCGAACAGCTTGACGAAGTCTGCCGACGTGAACGTGGAGACGGGCACGTCGGCGACGAAGGAGGTGCCCTGCCGATCCAGCGTGTAGACGATCGACTCGCCGATCCGCGTGCGGTTCACGATCTCCTGCACTTCCGCGGAGGTTCTGACCGGCACGCCGTTGACTTCGCGGATGATGTCCTGATACCTCGCCCCGGCGCTGTACCCGGGCCAGTCGAGGGATCCGACCGAACCGACGTTACGGAACGGATACATGAGGAAGCCGGGGAAGGGCTGATCGATCGCTCTCACGACGATGACGAGACACGTGGTTGCGATGGCGGCCATGATGACGACCAGGATCGCGAAGACGATGAGACCGCGCGGCCGACGGCGCCGATGGTGCGCGCGTGGCGCGGCGTTGGTTGGAGCCGACGTCTGTGCCGGAGCCCCGTTAATTGCGACGGCCATCTGCACCACCGCCTCGTTGCCGGGCCAGACCGACTGCGATCAGGGCAGCCACAAGCACCATCTGGACGAAGACGAAGACGTCGCCATGGCGTGCATAGAACGTCGGCGTCCGTGAGACGTGCACGTCGTGGGCGAGCACGCCATCCACGAAAAGCTCACGCCCGGCGGAGTCTCTCACTCGATCGACGATTCGGCCGTACGGATCGATGAAGCTCGATATGCCCGTGCTCGCGGCCCGAGCAATCGAAACGCGGTTCTCCGCCGCGCGCACGGCGCTCATGGCTAGCAGCTGGTAGGGCGCCGCGGTTGCCCCGAACCAGCTCTCGTTCGTCGCGTTGATCATGAACGAGGCGCCACGGCGAACGAACTGTCTGACCAGATCACCAAACATAATCTCCCAGCAGATCACCGCGCCGAACGGTCGGTCGCCGACCGAAAGGATAGTATATGAGTCGCCGGGCAGCGCGTTGCCGAAGCTCGCAGCCAGAGATTTCGGCCACGTGACGAGGTGTTTCAGCGGCACGTACTCGCCGAACGGTACCAGGTTGATCTTGCGGTACTCCCCTTCGAGACGTCCGGCGGGCGACACCAGAAGGACGCTGTTGTACCAGGTAGTTCGGAGCTCAGGCGTCCGGAAGCCCGGGTTCGTGAACTTTGCATACTCGGAGACTCCCAGCAGCAAGAATGTCCCCGCTTCCGCTGCGACTTGATTGATGAGGCGCTTGAGCGTCGCGTCGTGCTTGACGTCGCCCGGCACGGCCGTTTCGGGCCAGACGATCAGTTCGGGGGCCTGCTTCGCCGCTGTCCTCGTCAGCGCGATGTAGCGGTCGACCATCGCCTGCCGTGTGACGGTCTGCTGCGGAATGTTGCCCTGGATTACCGCGATCTTCATTCGCTCGCCCGGCAACGGCTGGGCCAGCACGACCGATCCGTAGAGCAACGTACCGAGAACGAGGCTCGTCACGACGGCGGCCGGCGGCGCCATCCAGTGCAGAAGTTCCCGCAGCCCCGATCCTGCGGCCCGTATCACCTGCCAGCGGCGGATGCCGTCCGCGATCACGGCGTTGGTGAGAACGATCAAGAAGCTGAGCCCGTACACGCCGCTCCAGGCCGTGACCTGCAGCAGTCGGGTCTGCAGATACTGCGAGTAGCCAAGAAGCAACCACGGCAAGCTCAGGAAACCAACGTGGCCCCGGAGATATTCCGATAGGACCCACACCGGCGGCGCCACCACCGCCATGGCAAGGCCGGTTCGATTCCGGATCCACGCCACTGCGAACCCGAACAGCGCGAAGTAGCACGCCAGGAACGAGGCAAGGATCACGTGGTCGAAAATATTGTAGTCCGGCACCGTCATGATCCAGTAGAAGATGCCGGGAAAGAAGATCAGACCCGCAAGAAAACTCAGCAGGGCTGCCGGCAAGGGACGACGGCCGTCGATCGCGACCAGAAGTGGAACGAGCGCAACCCATGCGACGGGCGCGGCATCGATCTTGGGAAATGCAGTGACGAGCAGGGCGCCGCTCCCACACGCGAGAGCGACGCCCTTCCAGACGGCAACTGCTCTCATCCTGGTGTTTCGCGGCCGGCACGAATAGCCGCGACCGCACCCTCCAACCGCTGCGCTATAGGCGCCCCGCGTAGCCGGTGATTGTTCCACTGGCGTTGTTGCCGGCGACGACGGTATTCCACCCGGTCGGCGTGTTGATTGTGCCCACCGGCGCCTTGCACGGATCGGGGACCGCGCTACCAGGGCCCTGGACCGAGCAGGCGGTGAACATCATGAAATTCGCGTTGAGCCCGGTCGCCGCGAAGATCTGCGCGCCGAGCGTCGTGCCATTGAAGATGTCGCACGCGGCCTGGACGGGATCCCCGATGTTACTGAAGAGGACATTGTTGGCCGAGAACGTGCCGACTTTCCCGTTGCCAAAGAACGCGTCGATAGTCACGCTACCGATCGTGCCGGCCGACGGGTTGATGTTCACGAGCGAAATGTTCATCGCGATCGGGGAGCCGGCGGGGTGGTCAGCCTGACAAGTTGCCTGAGGGCCGCCACCCGACGCGCGGGTTTCCCCACCGGAGCCCACGAGCACGGCGACAAGAGCGAGCAGTGCAACCGGAGCTGAACGACGAGTCTTCACGTCTTCCTCCTTTGCAGCTTGATTGCGATATCCCTAGGGCGAGAGTTGCATGCCGCCGGCTTCAGTCGCGGTGAAGCTGCTTGGAATGTAGAACTTCGGCCCGGACGGCGAGCCACTCGTGGACACGCGCATCTGAGCGTCGAGGAGCGAGCCCGTACCGGTCGGATCGTGCGGAAACGTGCTCGTGAAGAGGCTCGGCGTCAGGTGCAAGGTGTGAGCGATCTCCATCGCAAAGATGTACTGGATCGTCTTCGAGATGATGATGTTGCGCCCGGTGCTACCAGTGCCAACTGAAGTAGGCGTCTGCCACGCACCGTTGGTGTACGTCGCGTAATTGATAGTGTCCGAGGCCTTGCCGATCGAGTTCACGTAGTTGACGATGCGCTGCGTGTAAACGATCGCCTCGTCCTGGTTGTTGGGAGAACCCCAGCGCCCAGTACCCCAGGGTGCTGTCGTGCTAGCGTCCAGACACTCCGTAGCACGCACACCTTTCTGCGCGGCTCCGAACACGCGATTGTTGTTGACGACGCGGTCGACGCTGGGGATGGCCGCCACGCTGCCCGAAGCGTCTGGCACGAGGATCTGGCCGCCGCACGGCGATGTATTCGACGTCGAGCAGTACGTCCACGTCTCCTTGCCGCCCACGATCGCGAAGCTGACGAAGTTGTCGACCCACTCGCTTGTCTGCACCGTCGCAGTGGCCGTCAGTGAATTGCCGAGGTAATGGATCTGGGTCTTGGCGACCCCGACGGGAACAGCGCTCGGTATGGAAATCAGGGGCGTGACGTAGTCCGTGAGCGCACCGACCGCGGCAACAGGGTAGGTCACTGGCCCGCCGAACAGCAGGCTCGTGGAACCGCACTGCGGCTTCACGAGGTGGACAAACACGTCCTTGACGGTCGGATTCGTCCGGATGTGCTGCCCGGCGACGACGAACCCGCGCAGCTCGTCGAAATTCGAGATACCGTCACCATCGTTGTCGCCGTCCGGTGTCAACGCCACCCCGAAGGCTTCGAGGAAATCCGGAATGCCGTTGAGGTTCGTGTCTCTCGGGACGATGAACTTGTCGGTGCCGACCTGGAGCACCGCCATCCCACCGCAGTCCTGGCCGATCAGCGGGTAGGCTGTCTTGGCCACGCCCGCCACCGTGATCGTGGTCGCCGCGCCCAGAACGAAGTCCGGGCCGGTGTCGGTGCCCACATTGGTGCAGTTGCCCGGATAGTGCGATGTCGTCTGGTTGGTCAGGTAGACATTCGTGCCCGCGCTGAAGGCCGGCGCCGTGTCGACCAGGGTAGGCGTGCCGGCACCGTTGACGACGACATAAACCGTTCGGCTGTCCGCGGTCGACGTCGGAGTCCAGGTAGGCAGATACGTGTCGGACACGTCGAGAAAACTGCCGTTCGCCTGCCGCTGGTAGAGTGACAGCGTGGCGCCCGACGCGCTGGGGAGGACGGGCGCGATCGGGGCGGCCTGCGCCGACGTTACGCCGAGAGTGACCACGGCCCCGACGATCAGGAGCAACGTCGCGGCGATCATCTGCCGTTTCATGTCCACTTTCTCCTGCTCGCGGCTCACGAACACCCGAGCACCGCCCGGATCTGGTTGGCGAACCCGATCAGTGTGTTGGCCTGAGCGCCGGTGACGCCCTTGCCCTTCTGTGCGTTCACGAGGTTGATGAAGTCCTGCAGCTTGCTGCAGGCGGTGGCGACGTCGCCGTTCACGAGCGCCTGCTCTGCGGCAGTCAGCTTCGAGATGAACGCCTGCTGCGTCGACGGGCTGATGTTGACGGTCTGGATGTAGACGATCAGCGCGTTGATCTGGCTGATCGGGTCGAGATTATTCGTCACGGTGATGGACGGGCTGGCCCGCAAGAGGCCGAGCGCCGCGCCGTTGGCCGTTCCGTCGGACGTTATCTTGCCGGTGATCTCGACGGCTATCACCGAGCCATTCGGAACGTTTCCGACGAGGGCGACGAGCGCTGTCCCGGCGTCCGCACGGTTGAACTGCAGGTGCAGCACGTTGCCCGTGAATCCGCTCAGCTGCGGATCGCTGGAGGCGGCCACGACAACCGCGCTCGTCGGCGCCGCCAGGCCGTTCACCCGCACGGTGCTCGGCACGATCATGCCGGCGTCGACGCCGGTGAGATTGCCGACGTAGATGTCAACGAGCCCCGTCGCGCCGAGTGTCCAGGCGACATCCCAGGTCGAGGGAATCACCAGCGCCGTCGCTGCGAACAGCGTCTGCGTCGCGTTGGCCTGCGTCGTAAACGACACCGGCGCGGCGTCGACCCGCGTCATCAGCAGCGGCGGCGCCGTGCACGTCGGATTCGACAGCGGACAGAAGACCTGCAGCTCATCGCTCTGCGGCTCTACCTGGGCGTGATTGTCGTAATAGGAATGAAGCTCGAACGTCGTGTTGGGCGGCAAGCCGTCGGGATAGAGCGCTCCGACGTTGATGATCGCCGTCGTCGTGATCGGCGTGCTGCCGGCTGCCTTGATGTCATCGGGGATCAGGATCGGCAGATGCTCGACGTAGCGCGCGGTCCGCTCCTGATGCGTGGCGCTGTCCTCCACGCTGAAGAACACCGTCCCGGGGAGCGCGGGGATGAACAGGTAGCTGCCGGCCGGGAACGTCACATCCACCCGCGCATAGAAGTCGCCGAGAGGTGGGATCGGATTCGTGACGATCGAGGTCTGGATCGTCGGCGTGAATCGACACGTCGCCCCGTTCGGATTGTCGTTCGGGCAGTGATCGCAGACGTCACCGATACCATCGCCGTCCGTGTCACGCTGGTTCTGGTTCGCCGTCACCGGACAGTTGTCGGTGACCTGACCGCTCCGGTACTTCGTGGGTAATACGGCGTTGGAAATGCCCGTGAAGTCGAAGGTGCCCGAGCTGAAGTTGAAGTTGTCCGCGACGCCGTCGCCGTCGCTGTCCCGTACGGCGGTGAAGACGCTCGGTGAGCTCGTCGTGCCGCCGTCCGGATTCGTCAGCGTCACCGATTGCTGCAGGGAAAATGGCGGGGTCGGCGTGTCCTCCGCCGGGAACGCCGTCGGCAACACGCTGACGTTTGCGACCAGCGTCGTCGATGTCAGGACCTGGACCGAGTTGACCTGGGTGCCCGGCCCGAAGCTGAGCGTCCCCCCCGGCACGAATTGTGTGCCGGTCACGGTGATGTCCGCCGTTTGGAACTGGAGCAAGATGTTGGGCTGCAGCGTCCCGACTGTCGGCGAGCTGATGATGGTGAGCGACTGCGTCGGGCTCGTCGACGCCAGATACGTCACGCCTCCGAGACTGGCACCCGCGAACGACGCGGCGACGGTGTGAGTACCGGAGCTGAGCCCCGCAGTGTTGTACGACAGCGTCGCCACGCCACTGGCGTTCGTCGGGCCCGCCGAGCCGACGCCGGTCCCGTCCACGGTGAACGCGATCGTCGCCCCGGCGACGCCCACGCCATTGGCCGTCAGGGTGCCGCTCAAGCTCACCCCCGTGCCCGCGGTCGCCGAGCTCGGCGTGACGCTTAACGCGAGGCTCGTCAGCGTGGGCGGCACGACCGTCAGCGTCCCGGCGTTGCTCGTGCTGGCGACATAGGTCGTTCCTCCGAGGCTCTGCCCGGCAAACGACGCCTGGACGTTGTAATTGCCCGCCGCCAAGGCCGACGGGTTGAACGATGCCGACGCCACGCCGTTGGCGTCGGTGATGGCGACGACCGGGCTTGCGGCGCCCACCGTGAACGTGACCGTCGCACCCGCCACCCCAGCGCCGCCCGCGGTCAGGGTCGCCGTCAATGTGACAAGGCCGGCCGATCCCTGTGGCACGGATGCCGGGCTCACGCTGTTGAGCACGAGGGCCGTGGGCACTGAGGAAACAACCGTGCCGCCACTACCGCTCGAGGCCGACAAGACCGTGGTCCCGATCGTGCTCTGCGCGAAAGATGCCTGGTACGTGTGACTGCCAGCCGTCACGGTAAAGGGGACGGTCGCGACGCCAGATCCATCCGTGGTGTTAGAGCCGACGGACGTTCCATCGACCGTGAAGTTGATCGTCGCGCCGGCAACAGCGGTATTGGTGTCGGTACGCGTCAGCGTGGCTTTCAGGGTGATCGTCGACCCGACGGACACCGTGCCGACGAGCTGGAGCGTGAGTGCGGTCGGCACCGGCGGGGTCGACGTGAGGCTCGCCGTGTTGTTCGTGAGGTCAGGGTCGATCTCGGTAGCGCTGACCCTGGCCGTGTTGGTGATCGACTGCGCGACGGTCGGCGTCACGACGATGGTCACCGTTGCGCTGGCGCTGGCGGCCAAACTGCCGAGATTGCACGTCGCCGTCTGACAGCTGCCCTGACTTGGCGTCGCAGAGACGAACGTGACGCCGGACGGCAACGTGTCAGACATCACGACACCGGTCGCCGTGTCGGGACCACCGTTCGTGACGGTGATGTTGTACGTCAGGTTCGCGTTGACCGTCGGCGTGCCCGAGGTGGTCTTGGTGATCGACAGGTTCGCTGTTTTCGCCAGACCGGCGATCTTGGCCACGAAGGCGTCGGTGCCGCCGCCGAGCGCGAGTTGGAAGCCGTTGGGAGTCGACAGATCGGAGGACGAGGTCTGACCCGCCACGTAAACGTTCCCGACGCCGTCTAGGGCAACCGCGTTCGCTTGATCGGTCGAGGCGCCGCCCAGATACGTCGAGTAGACGAGCGAGGCCGCGCCGGTCACCGCCGTATTCACCCGGGTAATGAACGCGTCTGAAGCGCCGTTCAGCGTCAGATCTAGCGCTGTCGAGGTGATCGGGAAGCCGGGCGCGCTGGACGATGTCACGCCGGTCACATAGGCATTGCCGGCGCCGTCCGTGGCGATGCCGAGACCCAGATCGGCGTTGGTGCCGCCGAGATAGCTGGAGTAGGCCAGCGTCGCTCCGCTGGGACCAACCTTGGCGACGAAAGCGTCACCCGTTGCGCCGCAGGGGTTGCCGGCCTCGCCGAGCGTTCCCTGAAAGCCCGATGCGGCGGCGCCCGGGAAGTCTGTCGAAAACGTCTGGCCCGTAACGTACGCGAATCCTCCGGCGTCGATGGCGATGGCGCGTCCCTGCTCGGCGCAGCTTCCGCCGAGATAGGTGGTGTAGATCTGCGATGCCGGCCCGGTCTTAGTCGTGTTGATCTTCGCCACGAACGCGTCGGACGTCCCGCTCAGCGCGGCGTCGAGCGCGCTCACCGTCGGCAAGTTCGTGGACGCGGTTGTGCCGGTGACGTACGCGTTGCCGGCCCCGTCAACGGCGATGCCGCGGCCCTCGTCTGCGCCGTTGCCTCCGAGATAGGTCGAGTAGAGCAGCGTCGAGCCGTCCCCACTGAACTTCGCGACGAACGCGTCGCCGAGCGCGGACGTATCCCCGAGCGTCGTCTGAAAGCCTCCGACGATCGGGAAGTTGCTGGAGGTCGTCATGCCCGTGACATAGGCCTGACCGGCGCTATCCACCGCGATCGCGAAACCCGCCTCGTCGGCGCTGCCGCCGATGAAGACCGAGTACACGAGCGCTGAGCCGGTCGCGTTGAGCTTGACGACGAAGGCATCCGACGTGCCGCGGTTGCTGGTGCTCAGGGCCTTCGCGGGGAAGTTGCTCGAGAACGTCTGACCCGTCACGTACGCGTTGCCGGACGAGTCGAGCGCGATCGCGACGCACTGATCGTTGCCGCTGCCACCGAGGTAGGTCGAGTAGACGAGCGACGCCGATCCCGTCGCCGAGGTGTTGACCTTGGTAATAAAGCAGTCGGTGGTGGTGTTCTTCGACAGCGTGCTCTGGTACGCGGAAAGCGAAGACGGCGCCTTCACGGGGAAGTTGGCCGATATCGTGTCGCCGGTCAGGACTGCAGTACCAGCGCCGTCCACCGCGATGCCGAAGGCGCGGTCCGTCTTGTTGCCGCCGAGATAACTCGCGTAAACGAGGACCGGGTCGATGACCAGCGGATGCGACCGATCATAGGCGGCGACGCGGAAGCCGACGCGATTGGGCGCCTTGATCAGGTAGTCTCCGGCGATCGGCACGCGCACGCCGTTTACCACTTGATAGATGATCGGCCGCCGCAGCCGGAGCTCGCCGCGCGGACTGCGCAGGACGAGATCGCCGGCAGGCTCCACCTCGATCGCCTCGGGACCGTCGAATGCCAGCGTGATGGCTTTCGGATCGGCCCCGGGCGCAACGACGAAATCGTATTCCAGCTCTCGGTCGTTGCCGTAGTACACGAGATCAACGCCCGGATACACCGACTCGTACTTGACGCTGGCATAGGTCGGCACGTTGGTTCGCCACTGGGCGGGATCGTCGCCGATGAGGTAATTGATTTTGCCCGGCAGCTCGTCCAACCCCGAGATGTGCAGAGGTGGCTGGGCTCCGGGGAGCGTCATGCGCAGCACGCTCACGTCGTCGGCGGGGCCGCGCAGCGTAAGAATGGCTTCGTCGGACGTCAGGAACAACGCGTAGCCCGCGCCGCGCGACAGGAATCGAACGCTCGCATCGGCCTGGCCGCGGTTTGGTTCGAAGGCCAGCGGCAGCGCCGTGTAACTCGTCCCCGCTTCGCTCGTGTTGAACGCCAGCAATACGAAGGAAAGAAGCCAGACGACCGCAGGCAAGCGCCGACGGCAACCTGTACTCATCGCGTGTTCCTCGCAATCTGGCTGCAGGCGCGTGCGGGCAGACAGTGACGGTAGGGTGGTCGATCGCTCGCAGGGACTGACGTCACAGCGGTGCGCGACACCAGCGAGTCATAGGGCCGCATATGAATCTTTCGCGCGTGCGCCGCGAGCCAGACATCGAACCGACAGAATGTTCGCGCTCAATCAAGGGCCGCAGTGTCGGTTGCCACTACAGATTCTGTCAAGCAACAAACGCTAAGCTCCGTGAAGCGTCAATTGTGCGTCAAATAAGCAAAATCGGGATCCGCTCTAAGGATTTAAAGGTGGTGTTGGAAGTCGAACGACGATCGACAAGTTATACGCGCTGGACCACGATTATGGCGATCAGCTCGTGCGACATCAAGGGCGCATGGCGAGCTTGGATAGGGCGGGCATCGTCGTTACATGAACTATGAGTGTCGTAGGTCCCGAAATCCTCGCGCCCGATTGGTCTACGCATTGCGATCGCGACGCGAGAGCTGGCCAACTCGAACGCCGACTCCGGGCGTGCGGTGGCTCTTAGGTTCTTTTAGAATTGCTCACGCGCCGCGCACGATCGAGAAGCGATACCCCTCGAGGATTGCGACGAAGTAGAAGATGGCGTGCATCGGCCGGAACGAGGCTTCCATCAGGCCGACGACGACGTCGGGCGTCAGTCGGCCGAGGACCGCGAGGGGAGGAAGGTTGTACTGACGGGCGGCGATCATGATGATCGCCAGAAGATTGCCGGCGGCGCAGCCGCCGAGCGCCAGCAGAGCGCCCATGATGCCGAAGGCGCTATGGCGACCCTTGCCGGCCACGCGTACCGCCCAGCCGACGAGAAAGCCGACGCCCACGGCCATCCAGCCGATCTGAAATCCCGCCACGATGGTGAGCAGCGCCCATAATCCCGCGCCAATGCCGGCGGCGACCAGGCCGGCCATGAATCCCAGCGGCAGATTTTCGGCGACCTCTACGGGCCGCGCCGGCCTCGGTGCGATGACCGTCCTTGCGGCCGGCGCCGGTCGCGAAAACACCTTTGGTGGAGCGGGTGGGCGGCTGAACGGGCTGACGCTTGGCTGTTCCGCCATAACGACCATCATATGAGGGGACGCAGCGTGGCCACCACGTTAAACGCGGCGGTCTTTAACCTTAGAACTGCGCGGACTTGCGCCGACCACCCGCATAAGCGATGTGTCGTTGCCGGCGGCGTTCATCCACCTATCCACAGTGATTCACAAAGCGAAATTCGACCGGAAGGGTGCGGTTTCGCGAGCCGATGCCTGTCATTGGCCGCGCCGACGGCGGCCGTTGATGAGCGACTTCCGTATTCGACACGCTGGGCGAGGCGGGCCGCGCGAGAGGACGTGAATCACCGCGTCTGGAGCGGGACTGCGGACGGTTGATCGCGGCGACGTTGGCCGGCTAGGCTCGCGAGGCGATGTCGAATTCGGTCATCGAAGGCCGTCCCCGCCGCGTCCTCGTCGTGGACGACGAGCGCCATGTGCGCTCCATGCTCTGTGACCTCCTCGAGCACCTCGGCTGCCAGGCGGAGGGTGTGCCGGATCCGCTCGAGGGTCTCGAGCGGCTGGAGCGCGGCGCCTACGATGTGCTCGTCACCGACTTTCGGATGCCCGGTATGACCGGCGTCGAGCTGGTTGAACGAGCCCGGGAACGAGATCGCGCGCTGCGCGTCATCATGCTGACGGCATCGCGCACCGACCTCGATCCCACGGCCCGGCGACTCGGCTTCACGCTCCTGCGCAAGCCGCTCGACCTCGGCCGTCTCAAAGGCGCACTGAGCGACCCATCGCGGTAGACCTCGGGCACGATGCCGCGGCAGCGTGCACCGATCGGGCGGTGTCTTGCCCACGCCCACTCGCGCTCGGGGCCAGAAATGTGGAATATTCCGCGTGGCCGACTCTATGCAGTCGGAGCCCGGCCGGCTTCGCGAGAGGGCCGGGGCTGGGTGATCGCTCGTCTAACGTCGGCAATGTGGAGGGAGCCTTGGGCCGGACCAGCAAGTCGAAGTCGAAGTCCAAGACCAAGACCACCAAGCGTCAGCGCATCAAGGACCTGTCACCGAAAGACGACAAGCAGGTCAAGGGGGGCACCGTAAGCAACTTCAGCTTCACACAAAAGGTGGACAAGGCGTCGCCTGTCCTCTTCTAAGCCTCCCGCTGGAGCGATGGCCCAGACAGGCAAGTCGAAGGGCAAGACGGCGGCAAAAACGCGACGACAGGCAAGACTCACTGACCTGTCACCCAAGAACACCCGGCAGGTGAAGGGCGGCGCGACGACGGCGGGCTGGGACCTGAAACAGAACGTGAAAGCCTAGACCGCCGGCGCCCGTGTCCTAATCGCGGGACGGGCGGCGATGAATCGCCGCCCGCCCGCTACTCACCGATCACGCCTTGCGGTAAATCTCCCCGCCGCCCTTCCGGAACTCCTCGGCCTTCTCGCGCAGGCCCTGGGCGAGCACGACCGTCTCGGCGGCCACGCCCTGCTGGGCGGCGTACTCGCGCACCTCTTGCGTGATCTTCATCGAGCAGAACTTCGGGCCGCACATCGAGCAGAAGTGCGCGACCTTGGCGCCCTCCGCGGGCAGGGTCTCGTCGTGGAACTCGCGCGCGGTCTCGGGATCGAGCGAGAGGTTGAACTGATCTTCCCAGCGGAACTCGAAGCGAGCTTTGCTAATCGCGTCGTCCCACTCGCGGGCGCGCGGGTGGCCCTTCGCGATGTCGGCAGCGTGGGCGGCGATCTTGTAGGCGA
>Ga0070708_100001957_pt1 | contig 15889 bp, 13 predicted proteins | sample KBSK5503metaG_FD_65469 | JGI IMG/M metagenome (GOLD analysis project Ga0070708, IMG submission 65469) | Corn, switchgrass and miscanthus rhizosphere microbial communities from Kellogg Biological Station, Michigan, USA - KBS K5-50-3 metaG | ecosystem: Host-associated > Plants > Roots >... | reverse complement strand
GTGGATCACGCGCAAGACCGACTACGCGACTCGGGCCGTGCTGGCCCTCGCCCTCGCCCCCGGAGGTCCCCTGAAGATGCACGACATCGCCGAACGGACCTACGTGCCGGAATCACTGCTCGAGCAGATCATGACCCAGCTGCGCGGCGCGGGGATCGTCCGTTCGGAGAGAGGTCCGCACGGTGGATACCGCCTCAACCACTCCCCCGCCGAGATCACCCTTGAGCGGGTCGTGCGTTTGTTCCAGGGCCCGCTCGCTCCGATCGGCTGCGCCACCCGCAGCGAGCCCGAGCCGTGCCCGATGGAAGTGGGCTGCACCCTGCTCGACACCTGGCGCGAGGTGCGCGACGCGACGATCGCCATTCTCGAAAGAACGACCTTCGCGGAGCTTGCGCGGAGGGCGGGGGGTCCGTGGGTGCTCCACCTCGAACCGCCGAAGAAACGCGCGAAGAGCGGTGCGACTCGCGCCTCGGCTGGGCGTTGATAGCCTAACCTTCGCGCCGTAGGCAATCCGCGCCGACGGACCAGGCGGGCGGAGACCGGAAAATGCCGCGAGAAGGGTCGGAGCCCGGCGAGTTCCGACGCATCGCGATGGGCAAGCTGCTCCGCTACTACCTCTGGCTGGGCACCCTCGGCTTCGGCGGACCGATCGCCACCGTCGGTTACATGCAGCGCGATTTGGTGGAGAGGCGTGGTTGGCTATCGCGCGAGGACTTCCTCAACGGCGTTGCCTTGGGCCAGACGATGCCCGGCCCACTCGCGGCGCAAGTCTCGATGTGGGTCGGCTACCTTCGCGCCGGCTCGCTTGGCGCGCTTGCCGTCGCCGTCCCATTCATCCTTCCCTCGTTCGTCCTCGTCGTCGCCATCGGCTACCTCTACGAGCGGTACCAAGGCATTGCCGTCGTGCAGTCGTTGTTCTACGGGATCGGTCCCGCCGTGATGGCGATCATCGCGATCGCTGCGATCAAGTTGGCGCGTCTCACGAACCGCAGGGACTCGCGCCTGTGGGTAATCTCAGCCGTCGTCCTGGTTGTGACGGCCGTGACTTCCTCAGAGATCGCGCTGCTCTTCATCGGTGCCGGCCTGTTCATGATGCTGTGGGAAGCGCCGCCGCGAAAAGCACCATGGCGGGGCAAGGCACCGGCGATCGCGCTCGTGAAAGCGAGGGGAGTCACGTTCTGGCTCGGGGCGGGGTCGGCAGGTGCTCTCTCGGCGCTCTTCCTCTTCTTCTTCAAGGTAGGTGCTCTCACATTCGGCAGCGGTCTAGCCATCGTGCCGTTCCTGCGTGAGGGAGTCGTTCACCAGCATCATTGGCTCACGGAGTCGCAGTTCCTCGATGCGGTCGCCATCGGGTTGATCACCCCGGGCCCGGTCGTTATCGCAGCAGCGTTCATTGGGTATCTGGTCGCGGGCTTCACGGGAGCTGTCGTAGCGTCGATAGCGATTTTCACGCCGATCTATCTCGGCGTCGTCATCCCGGGTGCCTGGTTCATCCGTCACAAAGACGACCCGCGTCTCAAGGCGTTCGTCCGGGGCGCGACCGCCGCCGCCGCGGGCGCCATCGGAGGGGCGACGATCGTGCTCACTCGCCGGGCCGTCCACGACTGGCCAACACTTGCGATCGCGGCCGTTTCCGTGCCCTTGCTACTGCGCTTCAAGGTAAAAGAACCGATCCTGGTGTTACTGGCAGCAGGCGCAGGACTCCTCCTCCATTGAGGAGATCTTCCGAAACGACTGGGGAGCGTTATCTCAGTCGAGGGTGAAGATGCGTCCCGGCTGCGGAGCGCCGCCCGGCTCCACGATCTGACCGTATGAGCCACGGTCGAGCGTCGGAGCGATATCGCCGACCGAGCCGGCCCCTTGCGCCGGATAGGGCTCGTGCTCGTCCTTCTCGTGCCAAGCCGACGCGTCCGCGGTCCCGTGCTCCGACGTGAGCGATGCCAGTGCGGCGCGGAGCGCATCGACCAGAACGGCGTCCCGCGACGACCCCGCGAAGTAGTCGATGCGCGCGTCCCCGAGGAGCGCGTGAGCGAAGGTTCCGTAGAGCCCGTTGTCGCTCTTGAAGCTCGGCGTGTCCTCGTTATCGGATGAGAAGAACGTGCCGTCCTCTCGGACGCCCGAAGACACGATGAACGTATTCGCGTCGAGCTCGTCGAACGTCGCCGGAAGGACCTTCTCGAACCAGCGGTCGAAGATCGCCAGGCCCGGCGCGTCGTAGTTCCCGTCGTGGTTGGTGTCGGTGCGTTGGCGGTTCCACGCCGCGAGCAACGCTCGTGCCTGCGCGAGCGAAGAGTCCCCGCTCCCGTCGACGGCGGCCAGGAGCGCCGGCATCCAAGACCGCGCGCGGTTGTCGACCGAGGCGACGTGCCGCTCGATGCGACCCATATCGACGAAGGAAACGTGCGTGCCGAGGGCGGAGATGTCGTTCTGGATCGGCTCGACCTGGTGCGTCGGACCCCAAACAGTGAACGCGAGCCTCACAGAGCCAGATGGCGGGATCGTGTCCGACGCCGTCGGTTTAGAGAACCACCCGGCGGCCGGCTTGTTGTTCCAGTTCGCGAAGAAGCCGCCCGGCGGATTCAATCCGTGAGGCTGATCGGAGAACGCCTCGAATCCTTGCCAGTCCCAGGCGCCCGTGCCGGGGATCGGGAACCGGTCGTCGACGTCGGAAGGCCGGATCGGGTACCGCCCGACGTGGAAGTAGGCAGCGTCGCCGGCGTTGTCGACGTAGTCGAAGTTGAAACCGAACGCGACGCCGGAAGCGGCGGCCCCGAAGTCGGCTACGGTCCGCGCCTGCGTGGCGCGCGTCCATGCGTCCAGGCTCGAGATGATGCGCCCGTCGACGACCGATTGGCGCGCATACGCGACGTGGTGCGCGAGATCGGGCGTGGTGATCAGTGGACCGTGAACCGTTCGACGAACGGTTATCGTTCGCGTCAACGCGGTGCAGACCGACGACGTGCCGGGTAGCGCGAGCAGCGCCGTCGGAGGCGTGTGGCAGGTGATCTTCTCGATGTGCGAAGCGATCGGCTGGTACGTCCCTCCATGGAGGTACCTCGTTCCGTCCGCGTTCAGCGTCTCGGCGTAGGTGTCGGAGTTCGCGTCCAGCGCTGAGGTGACCGCCCACGCCGCGTCCTGGTTCCTTCCGATCGGCACGAACGCCAGGCCCGGCACCGTGACGCCGCGGAGATCGAATCCGCCGCCGTGTAGCTCGACCTCCCAGAAGAACGACGGGGCGGCGATGGACGTCTGCGGCTCCGATACGAGCAACGCATGTCCGTCGGCCGAGTGCGCCCCGTTGACGACGTACTGGTTCGAGCCGAACCCGTCGAGACCCAGGCGGTGCTGGATCGCCGCCAACGCCGCCTCGATCGGCGCGCGCGCAGCCGCGGCCTTCGCGACCGCGACGGCGCCGCCGACGGAGGCGAGGCTCGCGTTGACCGGGCCCGGCCCGCCGCTGCCCGAGGTACCCCGATGGCGCGGGAACGTCCCGACCGATGCGGGGATCGTTGTCGGTGCGCTCGGATCGTCCGCCGGGAAGACGTCGTCGAAGATCTTTCTGGCCGTGGTGTCGTCGTGCTTCGCCTCGAGCCGCGCGAGTGACGCCGCCATCTCCAGCTCGCCGTGCCCGAACTCGCCGAAGAAACGGCCCGCGTATTCGCCGAACGCGAGCGAGTCGTCGATCGTCCAGGGCTTGATCGGAAGATCGCCGAGGAGGACGAACTCTGCCGGGAGCTTGAGCGGGTTGAGCTTCACCTCGTCGATGTGGGCGTTGATGCCTTGGACGAACGCGGCGGCGTCGTTCTTGATGCGCGGTGTTGCGGCGGCCAGCTCGGCTGCCCGCGCGGTGGCTCCCTCGGATAGCGTGCGGACCTCTTCGTCCATCGGGATGTACTGCTCACCGAGAAGAGCCGCCAGCGTCCCATGACCCGCGCGACGGAACAGATCCATCTGGAACAGACGATCGGACGCCATCGCGTACCCGAAGGCTCGATACAGGGATGGCTCGTCCGAGGCGTAGATCTTGGGAACGCCGTAGGAGTCTCGGTAGATCTGCGCCCCGGTCAGCGTGTGCCAGAGCGTCCCGCCGCCGAAGTTCATCGGCTTGTACCGGAACGAGGAGTACAGGGGAGCCTGGTCGGCGAAGTGCGGGCCGAAACCGCCGAGCCCGGCGGTCGCCTTCGCGAACGTCAGCAGGTCGATGTTCCCCGACTCACCGGGCGGCATGACGTTGACCGCTCGAGCGCCGTCGATCGTCGCGGGCTGCGGCAGCGCCGCGGCAGGCGCAAGCAGGCAAAGGGCCACGAGCGCGATCGCGAATCGACCGGCGAAACTCTTCACACCCTCGTTGGTTCGACGGGACAGCGCCGCCTCCTGCTCGCTTCGCTCGGGCCCCTAGATACCGGCTAGGTCGCGACGAGTTTGAGCTCCTGCCGGCTCGAACCGTTTGAAGTCGGCCGGGTTGGCGGTGGCCGGCGACGCACCTGCTGCGGCGTCGAGATCGCGAGCAGCCAATGGTCCGCACAGGAACTCGCACCAGCAAATCGCGCTGATCCCGAGTCGGTCCCCTCGCGAAGCAAGCGCCCGCAACAGCCGTCCTCAGCGGTTCGTCTCTGCAGAGCCCGTATCAGGAAGCTGGCGTCGATGTGGATCATCGAACGCCGCCTCGAGGCCCGACGCCGACGCCCGCCGCTCGTCGCGTGACGTCCAAAGCCACTCCTTCATCCGAGTCGGGGCATCGCGAGGGAACGTCGAAGCTCGTCGAGCGCCTCGAGCGGATCGTTGGCCCTTCCCCTTGTTCGGCCATCAGGATGGCCCGGCGCAAGGCCTCAGACTTCGAGACGTGGTCATTCCTGCGGCGTGATCGCCGCCCGGCCGACCGAGAAATACTTCGCCTCGGGGTGGTGAACGATGATCGCCGACGTCGACTGCTCGGGGACGAGCTGGAACTCCTCCGAGAGCGAAACGCCGATCCGCTCGGGCTCGAGCAGGTCGAAGATCTGTTTCTGGTCCTCGAGGTTCGGGCACGCCGGATAGCCGAACGAGTAACGCGAGCCGCGGTAGCCCTGGTCGAAGAGGCCCTCGACGTCGGGTGAGTCGTCGCCAGCGATGCCGAGCTCCTCGCGGACACGGCGGTGCCAGAACTCCGCGAGAGCTTCGGCCATCTCGACGCCGAGGCCGTGGAGGTAGAGATACTCGCGGTATTCGTTGGCCTCGAACAGCTCCGCGGCCCGTTCGCTGACGCGCGAGCCCATCGTCACGACGTGGAACGCAACCACGTCCATCTCACCGGATGACACCGGCCGGAAGAAGTCGCTGATGCAAAGGAAGCGTCCCCGCGGCTGGCGCGGGAACGTGAAGCGAACCCATTCCCGGCCCGGCGCCTGGGGGTCGTAGACGATCAAGTCGTTCCCCTCGGACTGCGCGGGGAAGTAGCCGTAGACGACCGCGGGCTCGAGCAGCCGTTCGCCGATCGCGCGTTCCATCGTCGTCCGGAATACGGCCTCGACCTCGCGCTCGATGAACGCGTCGTATTCCTCGCGCGGCTGACCTCGCTTCGGACGGAACTGCCACTGGCCGCGGTACAGCGTCGCCTTGTTCAGATACTTCGCGATCTCGATCGTGTTGAGACCCTTCACGACGCGGCTCCCGAAGAACGGCGCCGCCGGGACTCCCACGTCGGTCGAGACATCCGAGCGCGCGGGCACCTCCGTCCCAGACACCGTCAACGCCCGTTCACGAACGCGCTTCTCTTTGGGCTTCGCCTCGACCACGGTCTCGCCGCGCTTCTCGGCCATGAGCTGATCCATCGTGTGCAAGCCTTCGAACGCGTCGCGGCCGTAGAACACGCGGCCGTTGTAGATCTCACGCAGGTCTTTCTCGACGTAGGAGCGCGTCAGCGCCGCCCCGCCGAGCAGCACCGGATACGAGTGCATCTCCCGGCGGTTCAGCTCCTCCAGGTCTTCCCGCATGACGATCGTCGACTTCACCAGCAGCCCCGACAGCCCGATCACGTCGGCGCTTTCGCGCTCGGCGGCTTCGATGATCGAGGTGATCGGCTGCTTGATCCCGAGGTTCACGACCGAGTAGCCGTTGTTCGTCAGGATGATGTCGACCAGGTTCTTGCCGATGTCGTGGACGTCGCCTTTCACGGTCGCGAGCACGATCCGGCCCTTGGAGCCGTCGCCGGACCGCTCCATATACGGCTCGAGGTAGGAGACGGCGGCCTTCATCGTTTCCGCGGACTGGAGCACGAAGGGCAGCTGCATCTCGCCGGCGCCGAACAGGTCACCGACGACCTTCATCCCGTCGAGCAGATGCGTGTTGATGATCTCGAGCGCGGGCTGGGTCTTCAACGCTTCGGCGAGGTCGTCCTCGAGGCCCTCGCGCTCGCCGTCGATGATCCGGCGCTTGAGACGCTCGTCGAGCGGCAAGTGGGACAGGTCCTCCTTGGTCGCGCGCTGCATGTCGACGCCTTCGAACAGCGCGAGGAACTCTTGGAGCGGGTCGTAACCGTCGCGCCGCCGGTCGTACACCAGATCGAGCGCCACCTCGCGCTGACGGTCGTCGATACGCGACATAGGCAGGATCTGCGCCGGCGACACGATCGCCGCGTCGAGCCCGGCCTCGACCGCCTCGTGCAGGAACACCGAGTTCAGTACCTGACGCGCAGCGGGAGAGAGCCCGAACGAAACGTTCGAGACGCCGAGCGAGGTGAACGCGCCGGGGATCTCCTCCTTGATCGCCTTGACCGTCGCGATCGTTTCGGCGGCGGCCCGGCGCTGATCCTCCATGCCGGTCGTGATCGGGAAGACGAGCGCGTCGAAGATGAGGTCCTGCGGTCTGAGCCCGGCCTCGCGCGCCGCGATCTCGGCGAGTCGCTTGCACACCTGGAGCTTCCATTGCTTCGTCGTCGCCTGACCTTTCTCGTCGATCGCCAGCGCGACGACCGCGGCGCCGTACATGCGGGCGAGCCTCAGATTGCGCATGAGGCGGGAGTCTTCGCCCTCACCTTCCTCGAGGTTGATCGAGTTGATCACCGACCGACCGCCGAGCAACTTCAGCCCCGCCTCGATCACCTGGGGCTCCGTCGAGTCGAGGAAGATCGGCAGCGTGACCTGCGTGCGGAACCGCGAGATCACCTCGGCCATGTCCGGCACCCCGTCGCGCCCGGTGAAGTCGACCGAAACGTCGAGCGCGTGCGCGCCCTCGCGGATCTGCTCCTTCGCCGTTCGCACGGTCGAATCCCAGTCTTCGGCGCCGACGATCTCCTTGAACTTGCGCGAGCCCTGCACGTTGCAACGTTCGCCGATCACGAAGAACGACGTGTCCTGGTGGAACGGCTGCGCGATATAGAGACTCGAGCAGCCCGGATCCAGCGTCGCCGCGGATCGGTCGAGCGGCGGCGTTCCGGCGAGCGCCTGGGAAAGCTGCCGGATGTGCTCCGGCGTCGTGCCGCAACAACCGCCGGCGATGTTCGTCCCGAACTCTTTCACGAACACGGTTTGATGACGGACGAACTCTTCCGGCGACAGCGGGTAGTAGGGCTTGCCGTCGCGCAGCTCGGGCAGCCCGGCGTTGGGCAGAACGGACACGAGCTTGCGGCTCGACTGACACAGGAAGCGAACGTGCTCGGTCATCTCGACCGGACCGGTCGCGCAGTTCATGCCGACGACGTCGATCGCGTTGTACGGCTCGAGCGCGGTGAGAGCGGCGGCGATCTCGGTGCCGAGCAGCATCGCCCCGGTCGTCTCGACGGTGACCTGCACGATCAGCGGAAGCTTCTTCCCGGTCTGGGTGAATGCTTCCGCCGCTCCGGCGATCGCCGTCTTCACCTGGAGCATGTCCTGGCAGGTCTCGATGATGATCGCGTCGGCGCCGCCGTCGACGAGGCCCTTGACCTGCAGCGCGTACGACGCCTCGAGCTCGTCGAAGGTCGCGTGGCCGAGCGACGGGAGCTTCGTGCCGGGCCCGACCGACCCGATAACCCACCGCGGCCGGTCGGTGTACGAGCTCGCAACCTCTTTGGCGATACGCGCGCCGATCACGTTGAGGTCGTAGACCTTGTCCGCCATCTCGTACTCACCTTGCACGACGAGGCTCGCGCCGAAGGTATTCGTCTCGACGGCGTCGGCGCCGGCGTCGAAGTAGGCGCCATGAATGCTCGCGATGACGTCCGGCCTGGACAGGTTCAGAACCTCGGAGTTGCCTTCCTTGCCCCAGTACTCGTCGAGGGAAAGGTTGGCGGCCTGGATCTGCGTCCCCATCGCACCGTCGAAGATGAGGACGCGATCGCGCAACGCCTGAAGGAGATCGCTCATCGCTCGAGCGATTCTACCGGCCTGCTCAGAGCGTCTCTGCGGGTTTCGCCACCGGCTCCCGGGCCGGCATGGTCGGAGCCGCGGCCTCGCGCCGCGCGGAGGCGGCTCCGAGCATCGTCGTCCCGCCGAGCGCCCCCACCAGCCCCACGACCATCAGAACCAGCGCCCCGCTGTGCGGCGCTTTCTCGTGGAACAGCACGTACCCCGCCAGGATCGGGATCACGGAGTCCACGGCCGTCATGCTTGCCGCCACCGAGGCTGCGTTCGCGCGCTGGAATCCGGCGTTCACGAGCGCGAGCGCCCACCCCGACATTGCGATCATGATCCAAAGGGCCGGGCTCGTGAGGACGCGTGGTATCGCGTGAAGGCCGTGAACCGCGAACAGATCGCCGATCATCTTGGAGTACACGGCCGTCGCCGCGTAGAGTGCCCCGGCGGCCATTCCCAGCCTGACCCCCGTCGACCGCCGGGAAGCGAAGAAAGCAGCGGCGGCACATCCCGCTGCGACGGCGAGTTGCGAGAACACGCTCAACGTCGTTCGAGCCGATGCGATCCCCGCGGAGGAGATCGCGACCGCGGTGCACCCCGCGACCACCATGACGAGCGCCCAGATCTCGGCCCGGCCGAATCGCTCTCCGAGCCAGCGGATCCCGAGCGCCACCAGCAGCGCCGCCCCCGACCCCATAAGCGGCATTACCAGAACGACCGGGGCGAGGGCGAGTGCGGTGATCTGAGCCGCCCACCCGAGGAGGCCGATGGCGACCGCAGCGAGCCACCATCGCCTCGAAATGAGGCTTCGGAGCAGGGCGGCGAAAGACCGTTCGGCCAGTTCAACCTGGACGGCTTCACGTTTCTCCAGGGCTGCCGAGACGTTGTACCCTATGCCTGCTGCTACAGCGAGCGCTGCGCCTGCTGCCACCATGTCCGAACCCCGCCCTGAAGGCTGCTAATACTAAGTGGTGCAACCCGAGCGAGTCCTCATCGTCTCCGCCAACATGGGAGACGGTCACAACGCCGCCGCCGACGCCCTCACGGAGTCGATCGAGCGGATCTGGCCTGGGTGCGAGACCCGGCGGATCGACTCGCTTCGGCTCATGGGCCGATGGATCTCGTGGCTGTTCCGCTCCGTCTACGCCTTCGAGCTCCATCACGCGCCGTGGCTTTACCAGTACTTATACGACGCGCTCTGGAAGCATCTGCGCGTAGCCGCGATCGAGAAGCGCATCGTCGCCAGCTGGTGCGGGCGGCGGCTCGCGAAGCGGATCAAGGCCTTCGCGCCGGATCTGATCATCTCCACCTACCCGATCGGGTCGGGGGCTCTCGACTGGCTGCGCCGCTACCGGGGAATGGCGATCCCCACGGCGACCGTCATGGCCGACTACGCGCCGCACCCGTTCTGGATCTACCCCGGGATCGACGTGCACTTCGTGGCGCACGATGTCGTGATCCCAGAAGCCGTCGCGCTCGGCGCGACGGGCGACGTGCGGGCCGGGGCGCCGCCGGTCCGCAGCGTGTTCGGTCCGAAGGATCGCGTCGCGTCGCGCTGGGCGCTCGGCCTGCGACAGGACGCGTTCATCGCGTTGGTAACCGGAGGGGGCTGGGGCGTCGGGACGCTTCCCGACGCAGTGCGCGTCCTCACTTCTGGGTCGCCGTCGATCCAGGTGGTCGCGGTGTGCGGTCACAACCAAAATCTCTTGCGCACGCTTCAAGGTTTCTCGCTTCCTGCAGAGCGCCTCGTGACGCTCGGATTCGTCGACAACATGCCCGAACTCATGGGGGCCGCGGACGTCGTGGTCACCAACGCCGGGGGCGTCACCGCGGTCGAAGCGCTCGCCGCGCACCGGCCGCTGCTTCTGTTCGACCCGATCGCCGGGCACGGCATCGCGAACGCGGACCTGATGGAGAAGGCCGGCGTCGCCGTCCTCTGCCGCACACCGGCGGAGCTCGGGGAATCGGTGGAGCGGCTCGCGACCGATGAGACGTATGAGGCGAGGCTCCGCAAAGCCGCCGTCGACCACATGGCGGGGAAGTCTCTCGAGGACGACCTCTCCTTCTTGGCGTCGCTGCACCCCGAGGTCCGCATCCCACGCGCCCGCACTGCCCTGAGGCGCGTCGCGACGACGGGCATCGCAGCCGTGCTCGCCTTCTTGCTCATCGCGCAGGTGGCCACGTTCGGGGCGACGCGCTTCGCGCACGCCGCTCGTGGCGCCCCCGCGTCAACCCACAAGATCGCGATAGTGGTCGCGGGAGCGCTCGACGCGCGCCAGATCCAGGCGGTCGAACGCGAAGCTTTGTCGCAGCATCTCGCCGTCACCTTCTTCCTCCAAGGCGAGGCCGCCGCAGCGAGCCCCGATCTCGCGCGCCGACTCGTGAAGGAAGGCTTCGAGGTCGAAGCGAGCACGTGGCATCGGTGGAGCGACCGGCTGGCGCCCCCGTGGGCGATGGGCTCGGATTACCGGAAATCACGGGACGCGCTGCGGCGGGCCACAGGAGTCAATGCGTCCTACGTCGCCCAGCCGTGCGGGCGGTTCAGCCTGCCGTCCCTCGTCGCGACGAACCACCTCCACCTGAGGCGCGTCGTATTCGCTCAGCAGGTCGCGCTGACCTCGGAAGGGGAGGGAAAGATTCCCGACCTCCGCTCGGGTGCGATCGTCGCGCTCGTCGTTCGCAGAGGGGCGTCGATCGACGCGTTGCTCAAGGCCCTGGACGATGTCGCCGGCCAGGCTCGATCCGATTCCCTTCGAATGGTGACGATCGCCGTCATCGACGGCGCTCGCGCCGAGGCGTAGACCTGGGGTCCGGCAAGATCGGACTCGCGGCAGCCAGCATCCCGGTTGCCGCCGCGGCGGGCTATTGGGGGATCGGACTCGCCGCCACCGCCCCCGCACGGCGGATCCTGAGCGGGCACGTGCTGTACGAGGTCGACACGAGCGAGCCCATCGTCGCCCTCACCTTCGACGATGGCCCCGACCCCGCGTACACGGAAGGATTCCTCGAGGTGCTCGGTAGGGCCCCTTCGACGTTCTTTTCACTCGGCGAGCGCGTTCGCCGTTGGCCTGACCTCGTCAAAGCCGTGATCGCTGCCGGGCACGAGGTCGCCTGTCACGGCGATACGCACCGCAGTCTTGCCGCGCATACGCCGGGAGGGACGAAGGACGCGCTCGCGCGCGCGCGCGACTCGATTGCCGAAACGGCGGGAGAGATCCCGCGCTACTACCGGCCCGCGTTCGGTTACTTCAATCTTGCCGCGTGGATTGCAGCCCCTCGTCTCGGGATGCGTCGCACCCTGTGGTCGAGCTGGGCTCGCGACTGGGAAGCGGGCGCCACGCCCGAACTCATCGCGTCACGGACTCTTCGCGGCGCGAGACCCGGCGCGATCCTGCTCCTTCATGACTCCGACGGGTCGCCCGACGCGCCGGCGCGCACGCTGGCGGCGATGCCGGCGATCCTCGACGGACTGGCTGAACGAGGATTGCGTTGCGTGACTTTGACCGTGCTCGAAAAGCGCGGCCGCTAGGCGGGGAGGTTGACCTCGTCGATCTCGCCGAGCGCGGGGTTCTCGCGGTCGCGATCCGAGACGATCCGCTCCCCTTCAGGCCACGGGATCCCGAGTGAGGGATCGTCGAAGCGGACGCCGAGCTCGTCCGAACCGTCGAAGTACTGATCCACGAGGTACGTCATAACGACCGGCGTGAGCGCGCAGAAGCCGTGGCCGACACCGGGCGGGATGTACACCCCGATCCGGTTCTGGTCCCCCATCTCGAGCGTCTCAACTGTCTTGAACGCGGGCGAGGACTGACGGAGATCGACGAGCGCGACGAACGAGCGGCCGCTCGGCACGTACCAGTAGTCGGCTTGGAAGAGGTGATAGTGGATCCCGCGCAGCACGCCTGGCTTGGAGTCCGAACGGTTTCCCTGCACCATCTCGCCGCAGCCGGGGATCCAGCCGCGACGAAACGTCTCTTGGAACTGCCCACGCTCGTCCGGATGCATCTGCAACTGCACGACGTAGACGCCGGCGATTTTCTCACTCTCACGTACTTCTGGCATGGGCGCGATTTTAGTCGACCGTGCACGGTGATGCAGCGGGCTTGCGTCGAGGTCGTCGCCATACGGTCGCCCGTCTTAGTTCCCTCGCTTCAGTCGCGAACGATCCCGGGCGTTCCTACCATGGTAGGATTGAGTAAGTCATGAGCGTTGAGAAGTTGTCCGTCTCGTTCGATCCCAAACTAGCGAAGAGGATCAAACAAGAGGCCCGGCGCGCCGGGATGCCGGTTTCGGCATGGATGGCGCGGGCCGCCGAACGCGAAGCCAAGCTGGCGAAAGGTAGGCGTCTGCTCGCCGAGTGGGAACGCGAGCACGGTGCCCCGACGGAGGAAGAGGTCCGCGCGGTCGAGAAGCTGTGGCCGGCCTGACGTTCGACGCGGGGGTCCTTGTCGCCGCCGAACGCAACGACCGTCAATTCTGGTCGTTCTGGCGGGTCGCGATGGAGCGAGGCGTGGTTCCCTGCGTTCCCACCACCGCTCTTGCGCAAGCGTGGCGCGGAAGTCGTAGCGCCCGACTCGCGCAGCTGCTCGAAGCCTGTGAGATCGACCCGCTGGACGAGACGCTCGCGAAACGCTCCGGTGAGCTCTGCGCCCGGACCCGAACGCGTGATGTCATCGGTGCATCCGTTGTCGTAACGGCGACGCTCCGCGGCGACGACATCTTGACCACCGACCCGAGTGAACTCAAGGCCCTGCTTCCGACCCGGTCACGGATCAAGGTGATCGACCTGCGGAAACCCAAGCTCTGACGATTGAGAAGGATCGTCCTCAACAATCTCGCCGGGCGTGGGGTCCGTATCGCTTTTCGAGAGAAGATGAACGTTTCCGCCGCAGCATCAAGAGGGTGCTGATGTTCGGGATTCTCGCGGTGTGCTTGCCGGCTTGCATCGCGCCGGGTTTCCCGTCTGCGGCGACGATCGTCGACGGCGCGCCCGTAATCGTGTTCAAGCAGTGCTCAAGGCTAGCGGGCATCACGGCGCTGTTTATCCGGCGAGGGCTCTACGGTGACGGCCCGATGCCGACGGCGTGGACGGCTCGCGCCTTGCCCCACTCCCGGCTGCTGTTCGAGATCCCGATCAGCGACTCGGTGCCCGGGTACACGGTCAGCTCGCGGGTGGCTCTCGATCCGGCGGTCTTCTACACCGCCGAAGGGAGTGATCATGGCAATTTCGTCGGAGGGCCGCAGTTCCGTGTTGCCGATCTCGCGCCGGGCCGGGCGACGACCGGTGACGATCCCCAGGGGGGCATGAGGTCGGAACCGCTCTCGTCGTGGCGAGGAACGAAGTCAGATTGTCCTGACCGCCTCAGGGCAAGAGACAACCGAATCGGTTTGATCTTTGAAGCGATCGTCCTCTTTGGCTTTATCACGGCGGGAGCAAACGCACTCGCTCGACGTCGAAGGAAGATTCCGCGCGCCTAACGTGAGCGTCGAACGAGTGGTGAAGTTTCGCCACGTCGCGCCGCCCCGATCCGCTCGGCGAGCGGATCGCGAACCGGACGCGCGGGTGGCTTGATCGGCGCCGGTTCCGCCTGACGTGCCTGGGGCGCGTTTGTCGGCGGGTCATCGACTTCCGAGGCAACTCTCGCAGCGATGTCGGCCTCGAGCTTCACCTTCTTACGAGCGATCTCTTCGACCCGTTCCCACCGTCGCCAGCGCTCACGGTCGCGATCTTCTTTCTCTCGTTTCCGTTCGACGACCTCACGGTACCTGAGCGCTCGTTGGTGGATCTCTTGCTCGTCGATCTCGGGCTCGGGATTCGCCTTGGCACCGTTGCTCGCGGTCCGCAGCGCCTCGTACGCGTTGGTCGCCTCCTTCATCCGACGCTCGGCCTCGTCTTGCACGTCGTGGGGCATGTCGACGAAGCGGTCGGGATGGTAGATCCGGGCGAGGCGCAGGAACGCGGCGCGGATCGCCCGACCGTCGTCCGTCGGAGCGATCCCAAGGATCCGGAACTCCTGGTTACGCATGGGTTATCTGACGCCTTTTGACCGAAGTCTCGGAGGTTCCGGTCATCTTCTTTAGCAGCCGCCGCTTGCTCCCCGCTCGTGATCGAGCAGGCGTTTTGACCAGCCTCGCATTCAACTTGCCCGGAATAGAGCCCTATTGGACGGGTGACGAGTCGTACTTGCCGGCGAGAGCCGCACGGATCTCGTCGGCCGACCGACCCGCTGCGAGCCCGTCGCCGAGCTCGACGAAGAACCCCTCCATCCCGCCCGGGACCACGATCAGCAGCGCGCGAGACCCGGGGACGATCTTGAAGCCGTGGGCCGTACCTCGAGGAACGAAGGCGATATCTCCAATGTCAGCCGGGAATGGCTTCCCGTCTATCGTGAAGTCGAAGTGACCCTCCAAAACCACGAAACACTCGTCGTGCTCGCGGTGGATATGCGGCGGTGGCGTTGCCGGGCCGATGTACTCGATCACCTCGACTGCACCGCGCGATCGCGCTCCCGAAACCTTAACGAGCCCGATGAACGGGATCGAGCGCCCTTCACCGATGCGCACTCCAAAAGTCTCGCGGTTCACAACCACCTCCTATCATGCCGATCTGGGGAAGCTCGTTTACGCGCGGCACAACCAAGATCACCAACTGGCGAAAGACGGAGAATCGATCGTGACACGCGCGAGTTTCTTGGACCACCCTTCGATGAGGTTCCTGAAACCGGGCTCACGTGCTGCATGAACGTATGCGCAGAACTCACCGCAGCGGCATAACGGAAGATGCTTGTGGTTATTCCCTGGCGTGCAAGCAGCCAAGCGTCTACGTCAGCTCCCTCGTGGCCGCTGTACGAGATCCGTGTCCCAGGAGCTCGCGGATTTCCGAATGAACCATCTCCGTCTACCCTGCCAGCCACATACGGGCCGATCAGGGACGTATCGAGAGCTCCGACCTCGGTCCGACGAAGCTTCTTCAGCCGAAACAACGGGCGGCTATTGACGTATATGTGATAGGCGGTTCGCTTCATCTTCACCGGCGGTCGCAGGGTGATACTGCTGCGTAGAGCTAGCACCTGCTCACTCGCTTCGTCCCCGGCGACTTGATACACGCGAAGATGTAGCCGGTCGGGACCAACCTCGCGCGAAAGAAAGGCCGCAGATGCGGAGATCAGCTCGGGATCCGTCTTCGGCAAGCCGATACTGCTTGACCACCAGTAGTCATCAGCGCACCAGAGACCCAGGGCATAAGCATCGTCAGGGCTCACACCCCCCAATCTAGCGTCGCCCAATGACATGAAGGCAAAAGAAAAGAGCACCCGCATCGCGGGCGCTCTCTCACTCCTGCGCCTTCGAAGCTGCATAGCGAGTAGACAGAGCGGGCTCCCGGTATGGAGCGTTGCCCCAAGGGGTCTGCTCCTTAGAAAGGAGGTGATCCAGCCGCACCTTCCGGTACGGCTACCTTGTTACGACTTCGTCCCGATCGCGAATCCTGCACTCGACGGCTCCCTCCCTTGCGGGTTGGGCCACCGGCTTCATGCATTACCCACTTTCAGGACGTGACGGGCGGTGTGTACAAGGCCCGG
>Ga0070708_100001955_pt1 | contig 15904 bp, 12 predicted proteins | sample KBSK5503metaG_FD_65469 | JGI IMG/M metagenome (GOLD analysis project Ga0070708, IMG submission 65469) | Corn, switchgrass and miscanthus rhizosphere microbial communities from Kellogg Biological Station, Michigan, USA - KBS K5-50-3 metaG | ecosystem: Host-associated > Plants > Roots >... | reverse complement strand
CGTCGGCGCGTCAATGCGCAAATCGGACTCCGTGTGCCCGCCGATGTGATCGAGAAGAAACGCGCCTATTACATGCGAAAGGAAAAACCGGCACCTCGACCTGCAATGATCCATGACGACGATTTTAGTATCATGAGTCGGTATCAGGAAGAGTATCGAGGAGTCGTGCAGTACTACCTTCTCGCCGTCAATGTAAGTTGGTTTTACCGACTCCATTGGGTCATGGAAGGTTCATTGCTCCCAACCCTGGCGGCGAAACACAAATCAACCGTCAAGAAACAATATCGCAAGTACAAAACCACCGTCGAAACGCCCACAGGCCCAATGAAGTGCCTTCAGGTGGTGGTGAAGCGAGAGGAAGGAAAGAAGCCTCTCGTGGCGCAATTCGGGGGTATTCCCCTTCGACGCAATCCAAAAGCGGTCCTGGTTGACCAGGAGCCTCAATATGTCAAATATGAGCGCAATGAGCTACTTCGACGGCTCCTTGCAAACACGTGCGAGATATGTGGATCAACACAACAGTGTCAAGTCCATCATGTGCGCAAACTGGCAGACTTGAAGCAAAAGGGACGAAGAGAGAAAGCCGCCTGGGAGAAAATCATGATCGCCCGGCGACGAAAAACCCTCATCGTCTGTCACGAATGTCACGTGGCTATCCACGCCGGAAGGCCAACGCGACAACCCATACGGACATAGATCTCTGGAAAGCCGTATGATCTGAAAGGGTCATGTACGGTTTGGGAAGAGGCGGATGGAAACGTGCTGAGAAGTAACGCGCCAGCCGCCTACTTCACCCAGTTGGGTCTATGGGGTCACCCAGAAGCTTCAACGGACGTAGCTCAACGCCGAGAACCCAGGCCAAATGCATTATTTGGTTATGGTCGAGGCAACTATCATAAATCAACATGAAACCATAGTGTGCATGTACTATCTTAATGGAGGGACCCGCATCATGGACCTGATCATTCGACAAGCCCGTCTCAGAAGCCAACCGGGAACCTGGGATATCGGCATCAATGGCGACCGTATCGCGATCACGGCCGAGCATATCGAGGAGGCCGGGACACAGGAAGTGGACGCCGCGGGAAATCTGGTCGCGCCCACCTATGTGAATGGACATATCCACCTCGATAAATGCCACCTTCAGGAGAGGATGCTGCCCAACAAGAACTATTCCTTTGCCGAGTGCCTCGAACTCACATGGGAGCACAAGGCTCACTACACTGTCGAGGATATCCTCGAGCGCGCAGGTAGGGCCATCGAAGAAGGAATCCTGAACGGCACAACTGTCTTCCGCGCCTTCGCCGATGTGGACACCATTGGCAAACTACGGCCCCTCGAAGGCCTCCTGGCACTGCGGGAACGCTGGCGCAACGTTGTCCATATCGAGGTAGTCGCTTTTCCACAAGAAGGACTCATTCGAGACCCTGGGGCTGACCTCCTGATGGAGGAGGCGATGCGCATGGGCGCCGGTGTCGTAGGTGGCCTGCCCTGGTTCGAGATGCTCGACGAGGACGCACGAGCACATATCGATTGGTGTTTTGAGCTCGCCAAGAAGTACGACAAGGACATCCACATGCTGGTTGACGACACGGACAATCCCATGAGCCGTTCTCTGGAGTACCTGGCCGTGAAGACGATGCGCGAGGGCTACCACGGGCGCGTCTCTGCAAGCCATTGCGGAGCTTTAGCCGCCTATGACGAGGTGCATGCCCGCAAGGTGATGGACCTGGTCAAGGAAGCCAACATCAGCGTATCCACCAACCCCCATATCAGCCTTGTCGTACAGGGCCGGTTCGATCTCGAGCCAATCCGTCGTGGGATCACTCGCGTCAAACAACTATGGCACTTAGGCGTCAACGTTTTCTCCTCTCAGGATGATGTCGCCGATCCATTCTACCCGTTCGGACGCAACGATCAGCAAGAAGTCGCAGCTTATGTCTGTCATGCGGCTCACATGACCGCCCGCGATGAGATCGAGGCTGCCTTCGACTTCGTCACCAACAACGCCGCTCGTGCCTTACGCCTGGAGGGCTATGGCCTGCAACCTGGATGCAGGGCAGACTTGAACGTACTCACGGCTTCAACAGTTCAGCAGGTGCTGCGTATTCAGCAACCTCCCAGGTGGGTAATACGCAGCGGCAGGATACTTGCACGCAATCAATTGCAGAGAGAGCTTTCCAGGCTTTGACCAAAATCCACTGCCATTGAGAGCAACACATCAGTAAGCATGATACAATAATGACATGTTAGATTCCTGCAATATCTTGGAGTCGTCCCCGTCCAGGGCAAACCGGTAGCAATCGCTGTCGTTGAGAACATCACCTTAGAGCGTCCTGATCAAATACCAAGGAGGGTATAAGATGAACGTGCCGGATAACACCACGCCTACCACTGCCGGGGAGAGATCCGCCCAGGCACAGGCACCAGCTAGCGACATTTTCGCCTCCCACGCCGCCCTGCGTCCAAACAAGCTGGCGCTAGTTTGCGGAGAACGCTCGCTCACCTACTCTGAGTTGAATGCTCGTGCCAACCGCGTCGCAAATGCCCTCATGAAACTGGGCGTAAAGGAGGACGACCGCGTCGCCGCGATGGCTTATAACTCGCTTGAGGGGTTCGAGCTTGGGATCGGCCTCACGAAGATCCCTGCGCTGCATGTACCGATCAACTTCCGCTTGCGTGAGCACGAACTCGCCTACGTGATCAATGACAGTAGGGCAAAGGTCGTGCTAGCGGGACCGGAACTGGTGCAGATGGTAGAACAGGCCCGTGCCGAAGTAACGAGCAAGCCCGTCTATATCGCTATCGATAGCGAGGCTCCCGCCGGCTGGTTGCACTATGAAGAGCTACTTGAGGCGTCCAGCGAGCATCCCCCACTGGGAAAAAGTGCGCTCGGTCTCACCATGAACTACACATCCGGCACGACCGGTTACCCCAAAGGTGCCTACCGCCCCGCAGGTGTACCGGCCCAGGATCTGCTCCGCATAGTTCAGATCTTTCAGCTCTCCGATACCGATATCCACCTCATGGCTGGTCCTGGCTACCACAGTGCCCCCAACTTCTTCTCGAGTGTCTACCTGCTAATGGGAGCGACGGTAGTAGTGCAATCCAGGTTCGATGCCGCCGAGGCGTTGCGACTCATCGACCGCCACAGGATCACCACCACCTTCATGGCCCCCACCCTCCTCCAGCGCCTGTGCGACGTTCCAAATGAGATAGCCGCGGCCTGCGACACCAGTTCGCTTCGAGCGATCATCCTGGGTGCCGCGCCCTGTCCATATACTCTGAAGGTGCGCGCGGTGGAGCGCTTCGGCCCGTGCCTCTGGGAGTTCTATGGTTCCACCGAAACCGCTATCGTGACCATCCTCAGGCCAGAGGACCAGCTCCGCAAACCCGGTTCCTGCGGAAAAGCTGCTCCTGGCCAGGAGATACGGCTCCTCGACGCGGCCGGGGAGCTAGTGCCGGATGGCATACCCGGTGAGATTTGGACGCGCAGTCCCTGGCTGGCCGAGTACTATAACAAGCCCGAAGCGACCGCGAGCAGCATGAAGGACGGCTTCTTCTCGGTAGGCGATATCGCCTACCGCGACCCCGAAGGCTACTACTACATCTGCGATCGCAAGATAGATATGATCATCTCGGGCGGGGTCAACATCTACCCCGCAGAGATCGAAGCGACACTTTCTGCCCACCCGGCGATCGCGGACGTCGCCGTGATCGGCGTGCCTGATGCTCACTGGGGAGAGTCGGTGAAGGCCGTGGTGGAACTCCGTCCTGGTGCCAGCGCCAGTCCCGAGGAATTAATCGCCTTCTGCGCTGAGCGACTGGCAGACTATAAGAAGCCACGCTCGGTAGACTTCGTGAACGATCTCCCGCGTAACCCGGCAGGGAAACTGCTCAAAACGAAAATTCGCGAGCCCTACTGGGCGAGCACGGGGCGGAAAATCTAGTACTGCTCGTGGTCAGCCGCATGCCTGAATACCTTGCGTGCCCGCTCCTGCTATAGCGCTCTTCAGTTTACGCGACAGAATACAGCTTTCAGATAGGCCGTCTCTGGCATGGCGATATTAATTGGATGATCAACACTATGCGTATACGTCTCTAATAACTGCACCGTGCGTTGTAATCGCTGCGCACCTTGCGCCACTGCCCCCAGCAGATCATCCATCCCAATTACACCAGAGCAAGAACAGGTCAGCAAAATACCGCCAGGTCGCAGTACTTGCATACCAAGCGCATTCAGGCGGCGATATGCTTTAAGCGCCTGCGTGCGTACGCCATGTGTCTTGGCAAAAGCAGGGGGGTCTAACACAACCACATCAAACTGTTCTCCCCCCTGCCGTGCCTGTTCCAGAAAGTCAAAGACATCGGCTATAAGAAATTGATGCTGATTGGGATCAATGACGTTCAGCACAAAATGTTCTCGTGCGTCCTCAATCGCTGAGGCAGAGATATCAACACTTGTAACACGCGTTTTGTCACTGGTCAACGCGGCATAAATAGAGAAGCCACCCGTATAACTAAAGCAATTCAGCACACGCTTAGCATGGGCATACTTGCGCAGTGCCGCGCGTTTATCGCGCTGATCGAGAAAAAAGCCCGTCTTCTGTCCCTGCCAGGGATCGACGAGAAACAGCACGTCATTTTCACGCACAGTCACCCGCGTGGGCACACCGCCAGCCGCAACTACTGGTTCCTCTACTTCAAGGCCCTCACGGCGGCGCGACTGGCTATCATTGCGTAACAACAGTCCACGAGCCCTTGTTTCCTCCATTAGTGCCTCAATCAGAAAGGGACGCAGGCGCTCCATACCGGCCGTATGCATCTGCGCTACAAGTACCTCGGCAAAGCGATCCACAATCAACCCCGGTAAGCCATCACCTTCAGAGTTAACTAGCCGGTACGCGTTGGTCCTGTTTGGATCAAATACCTGCCGCAATTCCACGGCGCTGCGAATACGCCTGCGAAAAAAGTCAATATCAATAGCTTCGTCAATGTCACGCGTCAGAATGCGAATAGCGATATCCGTTCGGGGATTGTAGTAACCACGCGCCACAAATTGCCCGGTAGCAGATTTCACATCGACCAGGCCGCCCGGCTCAATCCAGTATGGAGGCTGTTGTAACGCCCCTGAGAAAATCCACAGGTGCCCGCTTTGCAGGCTCTCCTCCCGGCGCGGTTTCAAACTTGCCGTAGGGTAATGCGTAGATGACGACATATCATGCTCTCTTTGCACAATTGTATATTTCCCGTAATTTTATCGCATATTGAGCAGGACTGCATAAATGAAAGGGATAAGTTCGTTGTGCCCGACAAGCATTGAGAACAGAGCGCAGGCAAGACCGGCAGTGAAAGTGGGTATCCGCTGTGCGAATACCCACTTTCTTTAGCATAATTGCCTTTTTGAGTCAATTGTCTTTGATTTACAAACTACCTATTATTCCCATGTAACTTAATAGCCGCAATCACAGGATCGGTATGATGCTCGGCCATGCGCATCTCAGCTTTCTTCAGGTTATACGCGCTGTTGATCAACGCAATGTGCGTAAACGCCTGCGGGTAGTTCCCCAGTGCCATACCCATCTGTGCGTCAATCTCTTCCGAGAACAGACCCAGCCGACCAGAACACGCTAACACCCGCTCAAAGAGCGACCTCGCCTCGTCCACCCGTCCCTGCATCGCCAGGTTGTCCACCAGCCAGAACGTACACGTCGTAAACGTGCCCTCATCCCCAGGCAACCCGTCATCGGACAGGTAGCGGTAGACAAACCCCTGCCGGTCCGTCAAGCGCTCGATAATACGATCCACCGTCGAGCGCATGCGCGGATCATCGGGCGGAATGAAGCCCACCAGCGGCAACAGCAGCGTCACGGCATCCAGCGCAGTGCTGCCATAGGACTGTGTAAATGCCCCGAACTGCGTATTGTAGCCATGCGTCAGGATGTCTGCCCGGATCTGCTCACGTACCTGCCGCCACCGCAACACATCCGCCTCCAGGTGCAGCTGTTCCGCCGCCCGGATACCACGGTCCAGCGCTACCCAGCACATCACTTTCGAATACACAAAGTGCCGCAGTTCCCCACGCACTTCCCAGATGCCGCTGTCCGGGTCCTGCCAGTGCGCACATACGTTCTCTACCAATAGGCGCAGCATCGCCCATAACGGCCCCTCCAACCGCTCTCCGTAGCGCTCAAACCCCCCCTGCCTGCGGTAGAAGTGAATGCAATCCAACACTTCCCCGAACACATCCAGTTGTTTCTGCCCTACGGCCCCGTTGCCTATGCGCACCGGCTGCGAATCCCAGTAGCCCCGCAGATGCCCCAGTTCACGCTCCGCCAACTCGCGCTCCCCCCGGATGCCGTACATGATCTGCAAATCTTCCCCGTTGGAGTACGACAGCTTCCGCAGCCAATGCGTGAACGCGTGTGCCTCTTCCGTGAACCCCAGCACACTTAGCGCGTATAGCGTAAACGTCGCATCCCGTAGCCAGGTAAAACGGTAGTCCCAGTTGCGCACACCACCCAGCCCTTCGGGTAACGAGGTCGTGGGCGCCGCCACAATTGCCCCCGTCGGCGCATAGGTCATCAGCTTGAGCACCAGTGCACTGCGCTCCACCCGCTCCGCGTATGGCCCACGGTAGCGGCTCCCCTCTGCCCACGTGCGCCAGCAGTGTAGCGTGTGCGCCAGTTCCCAGTCGAAGTTGCGCTCGTGCAGCTCGCGTTCGGCCAACCGACGCGCCGCCTGCGCATTGCGTCCCACTCCCAGCGCGAACACCAGTCGCTCCCCCTCTTGCAGCGTCGCCTGCACAATAATAGAGGCATGCATCCCCTCCGGATCAGGCACCACCTCCATCCTGAACGAAGGCACCCGGTAGGCCCCCACTACACCGAGGCCTACGTGCTGTTGCCCACCCGAGATGACCGCACCCAGGCCATCTGGCATGACCGATATCTCACTGGGGGAGACCGCGTACTCCGGGCTGACTTTGAGCGTCATCGTGATCGTCACCTCGCCATGCGTGCATTCCGCCATGCGCACAAGGCAATGACACGAACCATCCTCTCGCCTCCACGTATTATTGTTCAACTCACGGAATTGCCAGGCACTCAATGTCTCTACCGGCATAAAATCAGTGAGCACAAGCTCACCCGCCATACTGGCGAAGCGCGTTTGTAGTACGTTGCTGCCACGTAGATAGCGCTGCGAACCGGGGATCGCACTATCAGTGGGAGCGATGTGAAAGTAGCCGCCTCGCTCTGTATCGAGCAGACGACAGAAAAGAGCCGGACTATCAAAGTCCGGCAAGCAGCCCCAGTCCACCGACCCATCAGGCGCTACTAAGACTACTGAATGACAATCTCCAATGACACCATACGAATCAATTGGTTGATAAGTGCGAGAATTGGTTTTCATCCCAACCCTATCCCTTTTGCTCTTAACTAATAAATTTCTTGTAATAAATTTCTAAGGCCTTTAGAAGGCCTTATATCAAAAGTAAACGGAAATGATGAGGCATAAGTAACAAGAATTTTGTCCTATTTCGGTAGAAAAATGTCCGTTTTTCGATTTGCCCTTTTGATTATATAAACATAAAAAAATTGAATGTCATTCAATGGGCAAGGGCAATCTGCCTATGTCACTCTGATATAAACACAGCTATGCCATGCACCGTTTAGCCAGCCGGGAACCTGGCTTAGCAACCCGTCTCGCAACGAACTATGTACATTCGACACACATGTTTGCGCATAATTGTATCTAGAATCTATCACGACAAGCACTAAATCATGCGTATTGTTCGACTTTTAGTATGTCACCCTACGGATGACGTTGATCCTACCATGAGATTGGGAATCGGTATTTTCGTTTCATCGGTGGGCGAGGCAAGTACATCTCTGCATTTCTTGGGATCGTGCCGTTACCTGGAAAGATAAAGTTGCCCGTTAAATTCGCATCTTTTTAACGGCCACTCGCTGAACAATGGCGTCAACCTCCCGTTGTGCTTTTTTCACATCTCCCGCAAAAATGAGCCCCATAGGATTCTTTGCCATGCGGCAGATAATCCGCGTTCCATCTTGTTTCAAAACCTCATCTCTTTGAGAGATGAACTCCCTCACTATTCGCGGGTCTACGTTCTCTGGTAAGTGATATTTATCGATAGTAGCAATCCCCTCTTTTATCACCGTCTTCATTGTATTGATGGTTTGCTCTTTCCTGTTGGCCCCTATGATGGTCATAATTGCATCAGTATAATTTGTCCAACGTGGATTACATTCAGCAATATAGCGAACCGGCTTCTGGCCGCTTTTCTCCTGCAGCCTTTCTTCCAATTTTCCTGGAAGCATGATATCAATGTTTGCTACCCCTCTAAGTGAGGCAAATTCCACTCCAAACTTTTGCGCTGTCTTTCTCAGAAGCATCTCAAAGACCGCCGCTGTTTGCCCCTCATATTCTTGTTGCAGGCGAGCCAGAAAGGCGTTTTTAGGCCTGTATGTACTTGTTCCAATACATGCCTTACTCCCATTTTTTTGCAGTTGGCTGTTCCACCCCAGCGATTCAACCTGGCCGTCCATGATCACAATAGACATTCCGGGAGAATCGGCCAGGTCTAAATAACGGCTGATGACAATTCTTGCTTCCCGCTGTTGATTCATGGTGGAGGCAAGATGCTTTTGCGATACCGCCAATGCTTCATCCCAGGTGGGATAGTACATTGCATGATCCGCCTCTCCATTTAAGACAACTCTGACAAGGTCACCTTGTTCATAGGCAAGAGAGCAGCCGTAATTTCCATCCGATTCAGCCGCCCGCAGCATCACTCCCAAAGGATAATGTGATACACCTGCTTTCTTCACTATATCTTCTACTGTGCCCAGAAAGCCGAGCGCTTCTTTGGGTAAATCAGCAACATACGCAATACGATAATCTGGGGTTTGAAAACCATCCAGATTGAAATCATCGATCAGCCGATAAAAATCGGCCTTGTTTTTCAGTAGGCTGACCATGTTCCCTGCCATTCCCCATGACTCAGCTCCTAGCTCACCCTCTATCCGCTTTACTGCTTCAGGAACATTAATATACGGCACAATTAACACCTCTTGCCTTGATAAGCTTTGTTGCTCACGACGCAATTCATCAGGAGTGATGGCTTTAATTTCTTTTCCGAAGAGGAGGCTAAGATAGTCCAGGTGTGTTTCAATATCGGCTGTACGAGCTTCGACTAAAACGCTAACTCTTTGAGCATCAAGCGGAATGTGACCGCATCTTTGTCCGTATTGAACCTCTACATATTCGATTGTTGCCGTATCCGAGGCTCGCAAAACGCCACTGCCAACATTATGGAAGCCGACTCCTAGCTTTCTCTGTACCCGTGACCTGAATAATGAGACATTGAGAATATTCATAACTACATGATCTCCCTATTATCACCTACAATTTTTTCTTGCGCGCAATACCACACGCTTTGTAACTATTCAGCAGGGGGTTCCAAGGGGCCTGCAAGGCCCCTTGACGGGGTGCGGGGTGCCCCCGCCTTTCTCCCTCACCCCGCCGCCAGAGGCGGCGCAAGAGAAAGGAGACCTGAATAGTTACCAGTATAATGGTTCTGGAGAATTTTGTGGGATATTCGAGTGGGAAAACTCCAGGTTCTATATCTTTCCATATTTAAAAACTTGACACCACCCTGACTCATGTCATACACTATCTATGTCAAAGTGAGAATGATTATCATTATTAGGGTGACCTAACATGAAAGTAGAACTTAATAGTAATGCGCAGGCCGTGCTCGGCATTGTGCGCGCAGCACACAATCATCCCACGGTGTTGGAAATCTATGAAGAGGTTAAGCGTGTGCGACCACGCATAGGCCTTGCGAGCGTCTACCGCATCTTGCATCACCTGGTAGAGCAAGGTTATGTCAAAGAGATTGAGCGTAGTGAGGAAGGATATCGCTATGATGGACACGTCTCGCGCCATGACCACGCTGTCTGCACAGTCTGTGGAGCATTGTTCGATGTGCCTGTCGAGATCAGCGTACCACAAGAGGTCTTACAGGCAGCAGCACGGGCAACGGGCATCGAATTGAGCTCGCACGAGGTACGGTTGTATGGACTGTGCTCCGCATGCCGGATGCGTAATAACTAGCAATAGAGCCTGTTCTTCGCTTTTCTTTTCATCTGCAAAGGAGTGTACAGAATGTCACTGGAACAAAATAAACCAGTAAACAGTAGTCTAGAGAATCAGCTTCCCGCGACAGCTAAACTGGAGAAAACCTCAGACGCTGTTGGACCGGAAAAGAGACCACCAGCCACTGTAAAAGGGCAGCTAGGAGAGCTACTCAAAGCAGTGAGAACCCGAGATGACTCATCCCGCGACTTCCTGCTGCGCGTCGTACAACCCGGGCTCGCGGGTCTGATGGATGGATCTGTCTCGACGCTGGCACCCATTTTTGCCACGGCGTTTGTCACGCACCGCCCGTTCACCGCCTTTCTTGTAGGCATGGCTTCAGCGACAGGAGCGGGGATCAGTATGGCTTTTTCGGAGGCGCTTTCTGATAACGGCGAACTCACCGGACGTGGGAGCCCTATTATACGAGGCGCGATCACGGGTTTCATGACCTTTTTCGGTGGTTCGCTCCACACACTTCCCTTCCTGCTTGCCAATATTAACACTGCCCTGCTTGTCGCCTATGTAGTTGTGGCTTTTGAGTTAGTTTTGATTGCAGCCATTCGCCACCGCTATTTCGGGACGAACTGGTTTCTCTCAACCATGCAGGTGGTCGGAGGGGGCGCACTCGTCTTTGTTGCTGCCTTGATCTTCGGAAACGCGTAAGACGCTTTATGTCCTTATGACGTGCCTGGTCTGTGGCAAAGAGAACTCCACACGTGGAAGCGCCGCCTGCTGCTCTGAGCAGTAAACACAGATCGAGGAAAGTACATAGCTATGGGGATTTCTCAACAACAAGGTGTGATGACTGCACATCTTATGTCCACACCTCGTACAGGTGTTTACGTTCCATGGCGAGAGCGACGTGTTACAGAGAGAGCATTTTTCGTTGGTCCTGAAAAGACTCATCGCTCTATTCTCCTTCAAACAAAAACACGGCTTAAATGAGGCTGTGCTAATACCCGACTTTCCTACTCTGATATTAGCACACCCTAATGTCTTCGTCAAGGATGATTCGTCAGCTAAATCATTAAGCGCAAAACCTATTCCCTCAAACCGGCCACAACCGGGACTCGAAGCGCTCTACTGCTCCCGTAACCACTGCGCCACATCAGGCGCGAAATAGGTAATAATCATATCCGCCCCCGCCCGTCTAATCCCCGTCAGCACCTCCATTGTAATCCTCCGTTCATCGATCCAACCTTGTTGAGCAGCGGCCTTGATCATCGCAAATTCACCGCTCACATTGTACGCGGCGATTGGTAAGTCACAATGTTCGCGTACCCGGCGAATAACATCCAGGTAGGCCAGGGCAGGTTTCACCATTACAATGTCAGCCCCCTCGGCAATATCCAGGTCCACTTCCCGCAGCGCCTCGCGTACATTAGCCGGGTCCATCTGGTAGGAGCGGCGATCTCCAAATTGCGGCACCGAACCTGCAGCCTCACGAAACGGCCCATAGAAACCGGAAGCATACTTGGCAGAATAGGCCATGATGGGCGTCGAACTAAAGCCATGCTCATCCAAAACCCGACGAATGGTTCCAACGCGCCCATCCATCATATCCGATGGCGCTACCAGGTCAGCCCCCGCCTCAACATGCGAGAGCGCCATACGTGCCAGCAGTTCCAACGACTCATCGTTCTGCACATTCCCGTTATAGATCACGCCACAATGCCCATGACTGGTATACTCACACAGGCATACATCGGTCATAACCAGCAAATCGGGCGTCTCTGCCTTAAGTCGACGTATGGCTTGTTGTATGATACCCTGAGCATCATACGCCTGTGACCCCACCTCATCTTTTTCCGTTGGAATACCGAAGAGTAGCACGGCTGGAATACCGAGACGAGCAATACGTTCCGCCTCGCGCCCAAGATATTCTAGCGGCCATTGCATAATCCCCGGCATAGAGGAGATCTCACGCGGTTCATCAATGTCCTCTGCAATGAAAAGAGGGTAAATAAGCTGCTCGACATTCAGGTGGGTCTCACGTACAAGACCACGCAACTTCTCGTTCTGCCGCGTACGTCGCATGCGCACAGTAGGAAAATTCGCCATAAGAACAATTCTCTTCTTTCTCTAACCACGTCTCGGGACGTGGTTAAACATCCGGTCTCCTCGGACCAATTCATACCGCTACACACTCTCCCTTAATGCCACGCTCACAGCCTCTACTGTCTCCTCTATCATCTCATCCTCCAACGCCAGCGAAACGAAACATCCCTCGAACTGGGATGGTGGCAGGTATACACCTTGCTTCAGCATACTCCAGAAAAAACGAGCAAAACGTTGGGTGTCCGCAGTTTTAGCACTGGCATAATCAATCACATGTTCCGCCGTGAAGAACAGGCAGAAGATAGCCCCAACTCTCACAAACTGTACCGCCCCACCCTCTTCGTGCAGCACTCGCTCGATACCATTTTCCAGCAGGTGCCCCTTGCGCTCAAGCTCTTCATATCGTCCCGGCTTCCTTAACTCCTGCAGCGTGGCAATGCCAGCAGCCATCGCCAGGGGATTACCCGAAAGCGTTCCTGCCTGGTACACTGGGCCCAGCGGCGCGACCAGCTGCATGATATCCCGCCGCCCGCCATATGCTCCTACTGGAAGCCCACCTCCAATAATCTTCCCCAGGCAGGTCAAATCAGGCCTAATGCCCAGCCGTCCCTGCATTCCCCCCAGCGCCACGCGAAATCCAGTCATCACCTCGTCGAAGATCAACAGCGCTCCATACCCATCGCACAAGTCCCGCAGCTTCTCCAGAAAGCCTGGCAACGGTGGCACCAATCCCATATTGGCAGCGGCAGGCTCAATAATAATAGCCGCAATCTGTTCAGGATAGGCTCGAAACAGTTCCTCTACAGCAGCGCTATCGTTATAAGAGGTGACGAGCGTGTTACTCGTCGCCTCCCGTGGCACGCCTGCGCTGTCCGGCAATCCCATCGTCGCCAGGCCTGAACCTGCCTGTACAAGCAACATATCGGCATGACCATGATAGCAACCACTAAACTTGATAACCTTGTTTCGCCCGGTATACGCTCTCGCCAGGCGCAGCGCGCTCATGGTCGCCTCGGTACCTGAGTTGACGAAACGCACCAGCTCTATCGATGGCACGCTCTCGATGACCAACCGCGCCAGAATACTCTCGGCCTGAGTAGGTGCACCAAAACTAAACCCCCGCATACTCGCCAGCGTTATTGCCTCCAGGACCGCAGGATGGACATGCCCCAGAATCATTGGTCCCCACGATTGCACATAATCTAAGTAACGATTTCCATCGACATCATAAAGGTATGGGCCACTTGCATGATCAATAAAGACAGGGTCGCCCCCTACAGCACGAAATGCACGTACTGGACTATTCACGCCTCCCGGCATGAGTTCCTGCGCCTCTTCAAAAAGAGCACGCGACCGTGTGAGTGACAGGCCGCTTTCCATTTGACCATGATTGTCCATCAACAATACCCTCAAGCCCCTAGTGCTTCTAAAATCTCATGCAATGGCTGCGCTACACAGGTAAACATTGGCGTGTCCCGTAAGGTATATCTACTTGCCTCGGTCTCCCGCAGTTGTTGCACCAGGTCGAGAAAATCGCTGACTTCGTCCGTCTCGAACGCCACCACAAACTCCTGGTCGTCCAGGCCGTAAGAATAGGTGGTATTGAGAAACACAGAAGGAAACGTCAGACCTAAGCGAATGTGTTCGTCCATCATGCGTTTGCGCTCCTGTATGGACAGGGCATACCAGGCGCGGGTTTTCACAAACGGGTAGATAAACAGGTATTTCTTATCCTTTGGTGTAATCACCAGGCGCGGATCATGTTGTGCGCCGCGAGCATTTTTGCCGATATAGATAGAGCGTTTGGTCATCGAAAGAAACGCATGCGTCTCGCGCAGGTATGGCCCCATCACACTACGTCTAATCTTACTGCTCATGCCTTGCAAATCATCTATCGAGTACGAGACCTGCCACAACATGAAGTCGCAATCAGAGCGTAAGCCATAGAGACTATAGCTGCGCATTAGCGGCCCCTGTTCATATTCCTCAAAAATCGAGAGCAGCTCTTGTTTTCCCTGTTGGCGTTGCTCCGCCGGAAGCAATTGCCACTGGGGATCAAGTTTGTAGAAAGTGAAACGCACCAGTTGACGTGGTTGCTTCGGCTTCGCAATATCGGAGGCCGATTGTTCACTATTCTGCTGGTCAGACTGCGCTATTGTTGTTTGTTCCGTCATGCTTCTTCCTCGTCTCTAATAATTGCCTCTACCAGGCCTGCAATCGTAAACTCTTGTGCCTCGATATCCACATCCAGGCCAAATTCACGCGCAGTCTGTGAGGTGATCGGGCCAATACAAGCTATTCTGGGTCGCGCATGCTGCGTCACCAGGTTCATAAATGAGTTTGCAACATTGGTTTCACATTGCCTGAGCCAATGCATAAAATTTCGCACTGTGGAAGAACTGGTAAAGGTGAGTATATCAAGTTGATGAGCCTCTAACATGCGCAGCACTTCAAGTCCCTGCTCATCATCGCTTGAAACGGCAGCCGTACGGTACGCCGCTACTACATCCACAATGGCACCTGCCCCTTGTAACTCAGACACCAATACATTACGAGCTTCTGCAGCTCGGGCCAACAACACTCTTTTCCCCACTAACGACTCTCCTCGTTGCCGGGCATCATCGATCAAAGCTGCGGCAACACCCTCTGCAATATACTCACCAGGCACAAGATCAACGGTGACGCCATACCGCGCCAGTGCAGCAGCAGTAGCAGGGCCAATAGCCGCAATGCGTGCATTGCCTATAGTTCGAACATTATACCCCAGACTACTTAGGCGCTCGCAGCAGATACGCACGCCGTTAGCGCTCGTGAACACCAACCAGTCATATCCACCCTCCGTACACAGGCGTCGTAGCGCCTTATCAAGCGGCTCCCAATCATCCGGAGGCGCAATACGAATCGTTGGAAACTCCACAGCTATCGCCCCCTGCGCTCTCAACTGCTCGCTGAAAGCCCCCGCCTGCTCGCTTGTGCGCGTTACGAGGATGCGTCTCCCATGTAGTGCTAACGTTTTCACAGTACGTTCAGGCATGTTGACGCTCCTGGATACGTGTGACGCCGAGCACCTTGATAATTTCAGCCGCGCCTTTTGCTAATGCCTCTTCTGCAAGTCGCGCCCCCAGTTGTTCAGCACACTCGGGATTTATCCCCGTCGTCCACGCTATACTCCGGCATACTCGCACCTGTTCTCGTCCATCCAGGCTAATCACCAACCCTCTAAGCGTCAGCAACTCGCCGCTGACCTCACCATAAGCAGCCACCGGCAGATAACAACCGGCCCCCAGCCGCCGCATAAACATGCGCTCGGCACTCGTTGCTGCCTGTGTCGCGGCATTCTGTAGAGGAGCTGTCAGCATTTGTATCTCCGGTTCATCGCGCATCTCCAATGCGAGTGCACCCTGACCTGGCGCGGGCATCATCACCTCGATTGGCAAGTAGTGCATGCGCTCGGCCAATCGCTCGTGCACACCCAGTCTATGCAGCCCCGCAGCAGCCAGCACAATACCATCGTAATCATCCGCATCCAGCTTGCGCAGCCGCGTATCAACATTCCCACGCAGCGGCAAAATTTCGACCTCGGGGAAAAGCGCTCGAACTTGCGCCGTCCGCCTCAAACTGCTTGTGCCTATACGCAAAGATGTCGTCTTGCCGTACCAGGATAATGGCAAATCGGGATGGG
>Ga0070708_100001954_pt1 | contig 15915 bp, 13 predicted proteins | sample KBSK5503metaG_FD_65469 | JGI IMG/M metagenome (GOLD analysis project Ga0070708, IMG submission 65469) | Corn, switchgrass and miscanthus rhizosphere microbial communities from Kellogg Biological Station, Michigan, USA - KBS K5-50-3 metaG | ecosystem: Host-associated > Plants > Roots >... | reverse complement strand
GGGGCCCTAGCTGGGCAGTTGGCCGTGATCTTGGTGCGGGCGCATGGCAGTCTGTCTGGTGCTGGTCTTTCGGCAGGCACAGGCCTTTCGGCAGGCACAGGTCTTTCGGCAGGCACAGGGCGGGTCCGTTCGAGGGCCAGGTTCAGCATCCGTCCGCCCAGTCAGGTCCGCGACGTTCCCGGCCGCGCGGTTGCTGTCGCCGTGCCCCTGTTCGCTGATTATGGCCTGCTCCGCCCGGACGGGCGGCGTAATGGGACAGATTGCCCTGCCCTACGGCCGGCAGCAGGACCACTCACCGCCAAGCCTGAAGGCCGGGGAGACGATGCCGAGTGGCACCACCACGGCAGGAATGACACCAGGCCAGGAGTCGTGCAACCCCATCTGGCCGCCGCCGCCCGCAGGTCACCGGTCACTCGCCGGCGGGCAAGCTCACGGCCCAACATGATCAGGTAAAAAATCGGTCACCGGCGTCAGCCAGTCCTACCGGATCGCCCGTGCGGACAGCGGGCGGCGATCAGGCCCGCCGCCTCCGGCTTCCGCCGACTGAGGCCGCCACGCCGGTCAGCCCGTAGGCAGCAGCCCCGTGCCAGAGCGCGGTGAACGCGCCGCCAAGCACGCCGCTGCCGCCAAGCATGACGGAAAGCACGAAGACGACCATCGCGCAGGCGACGCCAGGTAGCACGGCGAAGCGCCACGGATTCTGGCGAGCCCAGCGCATCGCCCGCCCCGGCCGGGAACTCAGCACGGCTCCGCCCGCGGCCACCGCGAAGAACGCAACGGAGCCTGCCGACAGCGCGGTAGTCAGGGCAAGGTGTCCGGTCATCAGGTGCAGGACCAGGTCGCCGCCGGTGACGACTGCGCCAGTCGCGCCAGCCGCGGCCCACGGGGCCTCGGACATCGCGGCACCGGAGACCGCCATCTCGTCCCGCCGGGTCAGGCCCGGCGAATCCTTTCGCGTTGGTGCCGACATCGTCACTCCCTGGTTCGCAGACGAGCACTCCTCAGTCAAGATATATCGCTTCTTCGCTTAATGCCAGTCTGCCGCCGGAATTCACGCCGGGTCCGCAGCGGGCTAGATACGGCCGGACGCGGCTGCTCGCGGGCGGCTGGCTGAGCCGAAGGACGGCGCCCAGGGACGTATCAAGGGTCTCTGGGCGCACCGGGTGCTTGCGGGCAGTTCTCGCAGGTACCAGGTGTCTATCGGAGTCCCGCGGGCATCACCTAATGGCGGCCGGGATAAGCTCCCAGCCAGTTTGCAGGCGTCTTCGCAGGTCAGCTACGTCGATTCGGCCTGCTGGGGGCCAGTGTCGATTCGGCCTGCTGGGGGCCAGCGTAGAGAATCCTCAGGGAGCTTTCAGCTAACGTCCAGGCCGCTGATGCTTACTGGAACCGATGCGGGCAGGCAGACGGCAATGCGGGCTGGCCGGGCAGTGTACGACGCCGGATGGGAACGTACGCTGGGACCGGGGCAGAGGTGGTGGAGATGCAGGAAGATCAGAGCGGCAGCGGTAATCAGCCGCCGGAGCAGGCCGGCGCGTGGTCACCGCTAGCGGACGACGGCGTCCAGCCGGCGCAGGACGATGTCCAGCGTACGCAGGACCCAGCTGTCCGGCGCGACGGCGACGAGGCAGTTGGACAGGACGCAGGGGTTCCGCCGACGGCGGAAGTTCCGCAGGCCGCAGATCAGCCAGAGATCCACGAGGCCGGCCTGGCCGATACCGATCCGGGCTCGCGGGCGCACGGCAGCGGCACGGTGCCGCTGCCAGCCGATGGCCGCGACAGCGAGCCCGCCGCGCCGGTGGCTTACCCGCTGCCGGCGGGTGGTTACGGCCAGCCCGGCGGGTACGGCCAGCCAGGCGGGTACGGCCAGCCCGGCGGGTACGGCCAGCCCGGCGGGTACGGCCAGCCAGGCGGATACGGCCAGCCCGGCAGCTATGGTCACGCCGGGGCACAGGGCCAGGCTGGCGGGTACGGCGGCTACGGCGCTCCGCAGGGTCCTGACTACATCCAGCAGGGACCATCCGGCCCGGGCCGACGCCCGGGCCGGACCGTGCTGACCTATGTGGTGGTCGCCGCGCTCGCCGCCGGGGTCGGCGCCGGGACGGTGCTGGCCATCAACAACGGCAAGTCAACCACGCCCATTGCCGGGCAGCCGTTCCGGCAGCGCGGGACCAGCGGTTCAGGTACTGGCTCGGGGCAGGGCGGCGGCACCGGCCTGAGCGGCTCGACCGAGCAGGCCATCGTCAGCAAGGTTGAGCCTGGCCTGGTCGATATCACGAGCCACCTCAAATTCACCGGCGGAACCGCCGAGGCTACCGGCATGGTGATCAGCTCATCGGGCATCGTCTTGACCAACAACCACGTGATCGCCGGCAGCACGGGGCTGACCGCATCGGTCGTCTCCTCGGGCCTGCGCTACAGCGCCACCGTGGTGGGCTACGACAAGGCCGACGATGTCGCCGTGATCAAGCTGACGAACGCCTCGGGCCTGCGGACTGTGCCGCTCGGGGACTCCTCCACGGTCAAGCTCGGCAACACGGTCGTCGCGCTCGGCAACCGCGACGGCCAGGGCGGCGCGCCTGCCGTCGTCGGCTCGATTACCGGCCTGAACCAGACCATTACCGCCAGCGATGAGGGCAGCGCGAGCGGCCGGGAGACGCTGCACGGCATGCTGCAGACCAACGCGCAAATCGTGCCCGGTGACTCGGGCGGCCCGCTGGCCAATGTCAGCGGCCAGGTGATCGGCATGAACACCGCCGCGGCGACCGGGACGTTCGGCGGCCAGCAGGACGTCGGCTTCGCGATCCCGGCCAACAAGGCGCTGTCCATCGCGCGGCAGATCTCGTCCGGGCACGGCGGTCCCGGCATCCAGATCGGCCTGAGGGGGTTCATGGGCGTCCTGGTGCCCGGCCAGAAGGCCGCCCTCAGCACCAGCCCGCAGCGTCAGCGTGCCCTTCAGCTTCAGCAGAACAGCGGATTTGGTAACGGGGTCGGCGGTAGCCAGGGCTGCCTCGAGAACGAGCTGAATATGGGCGTGCCGACAAAGATCGCGCCGGTCAAGACCGGCGCGCTGGTCGACGGCGTGCTGTGCAACACGGCCGCGCAAGACGCGGGCCTAGCCAGCGGCGACGTGATCACGTCCGTGGACGGGCACGCGGTCACTTCACCACACTCGCTGACCAGCACGATGCTGCAGTACCGTCCGTCCCAGCAGGTCACGGTCACCTGGGTGGACCCGTCCGGCCAGCGGCACTCCAGCGGCGTGACGCTCAGCCCGGCGCCGCCGCAGTAACTCCGCCGCGATCCCCGGCCCGGCCGCTGCCAGCCTGCTGGACCGCAGGCCGGTCCGGGGCCGGGGGCCGCAGGCCGGTCCGGGGCCGGGGCCGCAGGCCGGTCCGGGCCGGGCCGGGGACGGTCAAGAGTACGGCGGAGCCGAGGCTGCCTCAGGCCGTCAGCCAGGCCCGCATCCGGTCCTCGCACTCGGTGATCTCACTGAGCGCGACATGCTCATCAGCGGTGTGCGCGGCTTCTGGGCTGCCCGGCCCGTAGTTGACCGCGGGGACGCCAAGCGCGGCGAACCGCGCCACGTCCGTCCAGCCCAGCTTGGCTCGCGGGGTGCCGCCGATCGCGTGGACGAACGCGACCGCCGCCTGGTCGCCCAGGCCCGGCCTGGCGCCGCCGGCCACGTCGGTGATGGTGACGTCCCAGCCGTCGAAGACCTCGCGCACATGCGCCTCCGCCTGCGCGGGCGAGCGGTCCGGCGCGAACCGGTAGTTCACCGTGACCACGCACTCGTCCGGGATCACGTTCTGGGCCACCCCGCCGCGCACCCCGACGGCGTTGAGTCCCTCGCGGTAAGCCAGCCCGTCCACCTCCGGCTGCCGGGCCGGATAGCCGCGCAGCACGCCGATGATGTCGCCAGCGGCGTGGATGGCGTTGCGGCCCAGCCACGACCGCGCGCTGTGCGCACGCTTTCCGGTCGCCCTGATCTCAGCCCGCAGCGTGCCCTGGCAGCCGCCCTCGACGGCACACGCCGTCGGCTCCATCAGCACGGCGAAGTCACCGGCCAGCAACTCCGGGCACTGGCGGCTCAGCCGCAGCATGCCGTTGCGTTCGGCCTCGACTTCCTCGCAGTCGTAAAAGACGTACGTCACATCCCTGGTCGGCTCGGGCACCGACGCCGCGAGCCGGAGCTGGACAGCGACCCCGGACTTCATGTCCGCGCTGCCACAGCCGTAAAGAAGGCCCCGTTTCACATATGAAGGCAGGTTGCCCGCGACCGGAACCGTGTCGATATGGCCGGCCAGGATCACCCGCTGCGGCCGGCCGAGGCCGGTCCGCGCGACCAGCGCGTCGCCATCCCGGTGCAAGGTCAGGTGCGGCAGCCCGCGCAGGGCAGCCTCGATCGCGTCAGCCAGTGGCTTCTCCGCGCCGCTCACCGACTCGATGTCGACGAGGCCCGCGGTCAGCCGGCCGACGTCCTGGAAAAGATCTAGTTCCACGGGCGGCAGCATAGCCGCCAGCATGAAATAACTGACGGCAAGCATCAATGCGCCAACGGGAGTGCACATGTTCCACGTCGACTCTGAGGTCGGCCGCCTGCGGCAGGTCATCTTGCACCGTCCGGATCTTGAACTCAAGCGGCTCACCCCGGACAACGCCGCCGACCTGCTGTTCGACGACGTGCTGTGGGTCGCCGAGGCGCAGGCCGAGCACGACGCGTTCGCCAGTGCGCTGCGCGAGCGGGGGGTCAGGGTGCACTACTACGCGGAACTGCTCGCCGAGACCATGGAGCTGCCCGAGGCCAGGGAGTACGTGCTTGACCGGGTGTTCGACTCGCGGCGGCACGGGCCGCTCGCCGTCGACGCGCTGCGCGGGGCGCTGGAGGGACTTGACGCGGCGAGCCTCACCAGGTTCCTCATCGGCGGGATCACCAAGCGCGAGATCCTGGAGATGATCCCGGAGCCGAAGAGCATCGCGTTCCACTCCCTCGACCCGGACGGCTTCATCCTCGCCCCGCTGCCCAACCTGCTTTACCAGCGGGATACGTCCTGCTGGATCTACGGCGGGGTGTCCGTCAACACGATGCGCATGCAGGCGCGGATCGGGGAGACCGTCAGCGACGAGGCGATGTACCGGTGGCACCCGATGTTCGCCGGCCGCAGCTTCGAGATCTGGTACCACGGTGCCGATGGCGGCCCCGCCTCGATCGAGGGCGGCGACGTGCTGGTGCTCGGCAACGGCGCGGTCCTCGTCGCGATGAGCGAGCGGACCACCCCGCAGGCCATCGAGATGCTCGCGCACCGGCTGTTCTCGGCCGGCGCAGCGGACTGCCTGGTGGCGGTCGACATGCCGAAACGGCGCGCGTTCATGCACCTGGACACCGTGCTGACCATGGCTGATTACGGGGTGTTCATCAAGTACGCGGGGATGGGCATGCTGCCGTCCTACACCGTCGAGCCGGGCAGCGGGCCTCGGGAGCTCAAGGTCACCGACCACCCGCCGGAGGACATGCACACGGCCATCGCCGCGGCGCTCGGCCGCAGTCGGATCACCGTGCTGACGGCCACCCAGGATGTGCACTCGGCGCAGCGGGAGCAGTGGGACGACGGCTGCAACGTGCTCGCGGTCGAGCCCGGTGTGGTGGTCGCCTACGAGCGGAACGTCACGACGAACACGTACCTCAGGGAGAACGGCGTCGGTGTCATCACCGTGCGGGGCAGCGAACTCGGCCGTGGCCGGGGCGGGCCGCGGTGCATGACCTGCCCGATCGAGCGGGACGCCTGACCGGGCGGGCCAGCGGCCGCGCCGAGTCCGGCGGACTGGCCGGACTCGGCGCGATCAAGCTGCAACCCGACGGCAACCAGGAACGAACCCCTTTCGCAATCATGCCCGGCTAGCCTCGCCATTGACGGGTTAGCTCCGGGTACCCATTACCTCGGTTACCCCGCACTGAATGCTGCCCCTTTCGACTGGTCACCGCTGCACCCAATCGGCTACCAAATAGCGACCGATTAAGCAACTCGCGCGAGTAATCGTGAGGGTGTGAATATAAATGACACGGCCAGCGTCAGCGGCAGAATTCTCGTCGTTGAGGATGACCCATCGGCGGCGCGTTTCGCGCTCATTGCTCTCGGCGAGCGCGGCGGATTCGAAATCGCCTGTGTCGCCGATCCGGCCATTGCGATCAGTCGCATCGGGTCGGAGCAATGGGATCTGGCCCTGATCGACCTCGATCTGCCCGTCATGAGCGGCCTGCAACTGGCCGATCGGGTGAGGCTGATCAGGCCCGGGCTGCCTATCGCGGTGATCACCGCGATGGAGATCAGGCCCGCGGACCTGGCATTGCTGCTTCGGCACGCCGATGAGGTCCTGCAAAAGCCGGTTCCGGCCAGGCAGCTCGCCGCGATCGCCGCCGGACTGATCGGCCGTGCGCGCATGGCGCGGCCGGCGGGCGGTGCCAGCCACCACCCGGGGCGTCCGTGATGACCATCACCGACACGTCGCCGCGGACCGCCGCCAAGGCAGCGCGGCCAGGTGACGGCGCCCTGACGGTGCTGATCCCCGCGCACGACGAGGAGGATCAGATCGCGGCTGTCATCGCATCGGTGCGCAGCCAGACGCGGCCGGCCGACGAGATCGTCATCATCGCCGACAACTGCGCGGACCGCACCGTGCCGCTAGCCAGGGCGCTCGGCGTCACGGTCGTCGAGACCCGGGGCAACAAGCACAAGAAGGCCGGCGCGCTGAACCAGGTGCTCAACTCGATCCTGCCGCAGGCGAGCGATCAGGACCGGATCCTGGTGATGGACGCGGACAGCTACCTGGACGCTGACTTCGTGGCAGTCGCATCGTGCTGGCTGACCGGGAATGGCGGCCAGGTCTTCGGCGGGATCGGCGGCACCTTCCGCGGCCGCAGGGACGGGCAGCGGCCCGCCCGCGGAATCCGCCGGCTGCTGCGCTGGTGGGTCGAGACCGTTCAGTGCAACGAGTACGCCCGGTACGGCCGCGACGTGAACCGCAAGCGCGGCAGGGTTCTCGTCCTCACCGGCACGGCGACTCTGTTCAACGTGACGGCGCTGCGGGCTGTGGTGGCGGCCCGCCGGGCCGGCCGCCTGCCGTGCGCGGACCCCGGCGCCGCTGAGGTCTACGACACGAACGTGCTGACCGAGGACAACGAACTCACCCTCGCCCTGCTGCATCTTGGCTGGAAAGTACGCAGCCCCCGTGGCTGCACTCTCAGCACCGAGGTCATGCCGACCTGGCGCGACCTGTACCTGCAGCGACTGCGGTGGAAGCGCGGAGCCATGGAGAACCTGCGGCAGTACGGGCTCACCAAGGTCACCGCGAAGTACTGGGGTTACCAGATCCTGACTTTCCTCGGTGTCGTCGTCACCTCCGCCTACCTGGGCAGCATCGCGTTGGGCCTGATCCTCGACCGCGGCATCCAGCTGCGTCCGCTATGGCTCGGCATCACGCTGATTTTCATGGCCGAGCGGGCGGTCACCGTTCGAGCTCGCGGCTGGCGGCAGATGCTGCTCGCGCTCGCGCTCATCCCTGAAATGGCCTTCGACGTCTTTCTTCAGGCCACTCATGCCAAAGCCCTTGCGGATTCGCTGCTCGGGCGATCTCGACACTGGTGAAAGGAGGGAAATCATGTATCACAAAGCTCTCGGAGCCTTCGGCGTCACAACGACTGGCGCAACGGCGCTGACGGGGATGAACCTCGGCTGGCTGCTGCTCGCGATGTTCACGCTCCTTGCAGCGGGCCTCGCCATCGGCCGGCTGATCCCGCGAAGGCACCGGCTGGCCAAGGACGGACCGCAAGCTCCGGGCGGCTAAGGCTGCCCGGACCGGTGGCTGGCTGGCCGTCAACGGCCTGGCGGTCACGCCACCAGGCCGGTGCCGGCGCCGGGCCGGCGCCGGCCCGGGTGGCCACCGGCCTGCTCTACGGCGATTCTGAGCGGCAGCGGGAGGCCGCGCTTGAGGTGCGGGACCCTGTGTCGCTGCCCTGGATCGCCGCTGCGCTCGGCCGGATCAGCGACATCCTGGCCGGCCTCGGGCCCTGATCGGCTGCGACGGCCGTCCTCAACCAGGAAATTCTTCATTCGGGCTTCATGATTTCCGGGTAGCCTCCGGAAAATGCGCTACGTCGACGGGCGAGGGGGACCCGCTGCCGCTTCGATCGCGACGGCCGAGCGCCCCGGAGCGGGCGGACGTGACACATAACCAGCACGGCCGGAGCGGGTTCCGGCTGCAGGAACCACGGCAGCCAGCGGGCAGCCAGCGGCTGGGACCGGGTGACCATCGCCGCCCGGAGCCACCGTGGATGATGCCGGGCGAGTCCGCTCCCCAGCTGCTGGACATCCGCGACTTCCTGGCGCGCCTGGCCGAGCGCCGGGCTGACCGGCGGGCCATCAGGATGGCGCGGCGGACGATGGTCGGCCGTCATCCGCTGCGCACTGCCTTCGTTGCGGTCGCCGTCGCACTTACTCCGGCCTGGGTGTCGCTGGGCAGTGCGCTGAGCAACCCGAGCCTGGGTACCTCGGTCTCCGCGCGGTTCGCCGAGTGGGCCCGCGATCATGGCGCGAGCCCGATCGTCAACTGGGCCGAGAATGCCTGGTACTCATCGCATCCGCCGCCGGTGGGCGGCGCTCCGGCCAAGGGTTCCATCCCCGGGCAGCAGTCGCCCGGCCAGCCAGGGAACCGCGCGAAGTCGGCGCATGCCCCCGCGCACCTGCCCAGCCCGGCGAGAATGACCTCCCCGGCGAAAAATAGGCTGGCCGGGGAGGGAGTCTGGCACCCGGCGGGGCGGCTGGTCGGGGGGGTTCCCGCCATTTACCAGACCTGGGTGCGCCCTGATGCCCTGCATACCAGCCTGGTGACCGGGGTGGCCTGGATGGACACGAAGCTGCTGCGGGCGACGCTCTATTCGGGCAGCACCATCCCCGGCGGCGGGCCGTACCCGCATACCGCCCCGATCGGCGCGGCTGCCGCCAGAAGCGTGGTGGCCGCCTTCAACGCCGGCTTCCTCATGCAGAACGCGCAGGGCGGCTATTACACCGACGGCAAGACGGTCGTGCCGCTGCGGCAGGGCGCTGCGTCGTTCGTCATCTACCGCAACGGCTCGGTTAACATCGCCGACTGGGGCCGGGATGCCTCGATGGGCCCGAGCGTGGTCTCGGTGCGGCAGAATCTCGCGCTCCTCGTCGATCATGGCCGGGCCACCCCGGGACTCAACCCGAGCGACACCACGAAATGGGGATTCACGCTCGGCAACCAGGTCTACGTCTGGCGATCAGGCGTCGGCATAACGGCCGACGGCGCCCTTGTCTACGTGGGCGGACCTGGGCTTAACATCACGACGCTCGCCCATCTCCTGGTCCGGGCGGGGGCCGTGCGCGCCATGGAACTCGACATCAACACCGACTGGGTGGACTACGCGACCTACGATCCGCGCAGCCCCGCTGGCGCCGCCTCGGCGGCGAACGGCAAGGCGCTGCTGCCCGACATGGTCGGCGGCGTGGGTCGCTACTTCGCGTCCTGGTGGTCGCGCGACTTCTTCACGATGTCAGCCCGTCTCCCGGGGTCGTGACGGCGCGGCGTCGCCGCGGGATGGCTGGCCCGCTGCTGCCCTGCCGGGAACCTGCTTCGGCATCCATCCGGCCGGCGGCGCGACGTACCGGTAGCCGAAGCCCCGGACCGCCTCGATCGGCGGACCGCTGCCGTCGCCCTGGCCAAGCTTGCGGCGCAGCCGCATGATCGCGAACTTCACCCGTTCCGGCCCCACCCCAAGCGGGTCATTCCAGGCCTGCTCGAGTAGCTGGTCCGGGGAAAGAGTCTGCCCGGCGTGCCTTACGAGGGCAGCAAGCAGGCGGAATTCGCTGGGCGTCAGCGCGGTCGGCTCGTCGCCGATCCGGACCTCACGGGCCCCGAAGTTCAGGTGCACCAGGGCGTCCGCGTAGACCTCGGCCTCCGGCCTGGCTGGCCGGCTACGCCGCAGCAGCGCCTGGACCCGGGCGACAAGCTCGGCGTTGCCGAACGGCTTGGTGAGGTAGTCGTCTGCGCCGAGTTGCAGGCCGCGGACCTTGTCGGCCTCCTGGCCGTGCGCGGTCAGCATGATGACCGGCACGTCGCTCAGGTCGCGGATCCGCTCAAGCACCGTCCAGCCATCGAGCGTCGGCAGCCCGATGTCGAGCAGCACGACGTCCGGGCGCTCGGCATGAAAGGCGCGCAGGCCGTCCTTGCCGTCGGCGGCGCCGACGACTTCGAACCCGGCGCGGCGCAGCACCATGCCGATGGCCAGCGCGATGTCCTGGTCATCCTCGATGCAGAGAACCTGCGCGCTCATGGGCGTACCGGAAGGTAGACGCTGAACGTGGTGCCGTGCCCCACGGTGCTGCGCACCTGCACGCTGCCGCCGTGCAGTTCGGTGATCGCCTTCACCACGGACAGCCCGAGGCCGGTGCCCGGCAGGCCGGCCGTCCTCGCGTTGGAGGCGCGGACGAACCGGTCGAAGAGATGACCGAGTTCGTCAGGCGGAATGCCGATGCCATCGTCCGCCACGTCTACCCGCCATCGCTGGTCGTCGTGGCTGGCCTCGACCCTGATCTTGCCGTGCTCGCCGGTGTACTTGATCGCGTTCGACAGCAGGTTGTCGATGACCTGCTGCAGCCGGAGCGGATCACCGTACACCGGCGGTCCTTGCGGCCCGGCGACCCGAACGGTGATACTGCGATCTGCCGCGACGGCCGAAGCGCTGCGGACCGCCTCGGCGATCAGGCCGGGCACCGAGACCGTGCCGAGGTCGAGCGGGATAGCGCCCTGCTCCAGGCGGCTCAGCAGGAGCAGGTCACCCACCAGCCCGAGCAGCCGCCCGGCGTTTCGCTGGATCACCGACAGCGAGCCGACGGTGCCCTCTGTCAGCTCGTGCTCATCGTCCATGATCAGCTCGATAAACGAGATAATCGAGGTCAGCGGCGTGCGGAGCTCGTGCGACATGGTGGAGATGAACTGCGTCTTGGCCTCGTCAAGCTGCTGCAGCCGCACATTCTGCTCGGCGAGGTTGGCCCGGGCCCGCTCGGACGCCTCGCGGGCGGCAGCCTCGGCCTCCAGCAGGCGCTGACGCTCCTCCTTCAGCACCTGGCGATGGGTCACGTCAGCGACGCCCCACATAATGCCGCGATAGTCCCCGTCCACGAACACCGGCGCGAAGTCGCATTCGATGGTTCGGCCATCGGCGGCCACGAACTCAAGCCCGGCGACCGGCCGGCGGCCGGCCACCAGCTCGCTCGCCCGGCGGAGAAACTCGCCAGGATCGGCGAATACCCGCCGGATCCGGATCGCTGTCCCGGCCGCCGACGTGCCGACCAGCTGGCCTGGCTCTCCGCTGATGCCAAACATGTCGCAAAAGCTCTGGTTGACCTGCGCGATGATGCCGTGCTCGTTTTCGACGAGTATGCCGGGGATGGCCGCGGTGATCAGCGCGTTGAGGCGCTCGGTCTGGTCGGCGAGATTGCGGCGGGCGTCCCGTTCGGCATTGAACAGCCGTTCCCGCTCGGCCTCCGCCCGCTTCAAGTCGGAGATGTTGGTGACCGCGATCAGGAACCCGAGCGGGTGCCCGTCAGCGCTTGAGATGGGCACGACCGCGATGTGTGCCCAGATCACGTCCCCGTGCGCCGGCCGCAGGCGGCAGTCGGTGCGCAATTCCAGGCCCGTCTGCGCCGCGGCTGCCCACTGGCGTTCCAGCGACCCAACGTCATCGGGGTGAACGGCCGCAGACCAGGGCGCGCCGACCGCCTGCTGCGCCGTCATCCCGGTCAGGTCGCACCAGTAATCGTTGGCGTACGTGCACGTTCCGGCCAGGTCGGCCTGCACGATGCCGACCGGCGCCAGCTGCGACAGCAGGCGGAAGCGGCCTTCGCTGTCCAGCAGGGCCACGTGCGCCGACTGCAGCTCGCTCATGTCCCGCAGGAAGCCGCAGAAATGCAGCTGACCGCCGATGGTGAGCGGAACCGGAGTCAGCTCGACCACGCGTTCCGCCCCGTCGGCGCGCAGCACCGGCAGGCGCATCGGGCCGCCGGACTCAGCCCGGTCACCTGATTCCAGGTACGTCCGTGCAGCCGCGATCACGGCGGCGCGCGCGCGTTCCGGGACGAGCAGCTCCAGTTCCTTCCCCAGCACCTCATCGCGCCGCCGGCCGGTGAGCTGCTCCGCTGCCCGATTGAACGCCACCAGCCTGCGGTCGGGGCCGGCAGCGAGGATCGCGTACGGCGCCCCGTCGAAGAGCGCCATCGTGCGGGCCTGGCGCTCAGCCAGCTCAGCGGCGTCGTTGGCGTGCCGGATCTGCGCTGCCACGATCGCGGCGATGCTTCGCGTGGCGGCCCGCCACTCCGCGTTGAACTGCGCCGGGCCGCCGACCAGCGCGACCGCGCACAGGAATCGCCCGGCGGCCGGCGCCGCGTAGGCAAGCCGGAGACTCACCGCCCGGCCGCGGGATGTCAGCGAGGCCTCGAGGTGCCCGCCCTCGGCGGCTAGCTCGCCGTGCGCCGCCAGCAGGGCGCTGATCTGCCCGAGCAAGGCCCGATCGGCGGCCGCCTGGCCGGGATGGGCGGCAAGGATGACCAGTTCCCCGCCCGCGCCCTGCTGGAGCGCAAGCGCGGCGCGGCAGCCGAAGAGGGCAGTGAGCGCACCGAGAATCGCCGGCAGCGCGCCGACACCGCCATCGTCCCGCAGCACCTGCCCGACGGTGAACTCCACCAGGTCGACTGGCGACGCGGGCGGCCGGCTCGCGGTCGTGGCCAGGCCGGCTGCCGAGCTAATCTGAGATGTCTCCATGACTCCGCAGTCCCACCTGCCCCGTGAGTTCACGGTCCGCTGCGCCGAAAATGGCATATTCCGACTGATCATTAGCCCAGTAAGGAATATCCGCATTCAGACACATGCGCCCCGTAGAATTCCCCCTGTCTCCCCTGTCACTAACATTACTACCCGCCGCCGGATGGCCCGAATCGGCGCCGCCTGCGCCGGGCGGCCACGTCTCATTGGCTAATCGGCAGGTAGACGCTGAATGTTGTGCCTTGCCCCACGGTGCTGCGCACCTCGACGCTGCCGCCGTGCAGTTCGGTGATCGCTTTCACTACCGACAGCCCGAGGCCTGTTCCCGGCAGCCCCGCCGTCCGGGCGTTGGATGCACGGACGAAGCGGCCGAACAGGCGGCCGAGCTCGTCGGCCGGGATGCCGATCCCGTCATCCGCCACGTCAATCCGCCAACGCCCGCCGTCGTGTGCGGCCTCGACCAGGATCCGGCCATCCTGACGGGAGAACTTGATCGCGTTGGACAGTAGGTTGTCGACGACCTGCTCGAGCCGGAGCCGATCCGCCCGGACGGCCGGCCCGGCCGCCGCGGAGACCTGCATGGTGATGTTGCGATCGGCCGCGGTGGCCGACGCGGAGCGAGCTGCCTCGGCGATCAGGTCAGGAACCGAGACCGCCGCAAGCTCGAGCGGGATGACGCCAGCTTCCAGGCGGTCGAGCAGCAGCAGGTCACCCACGAGGCGGAGCAGCCGCTCGGCGTTCCGCTGGATGACCGACAACGAGTCGGCGGTCTCCTCGCTGAGCCCCTTCTCATCGTCCATGATCAGCTCGGTGAACGCCACGATCGAGGTCAGCGGGGTGCGGAGCTCATGCGACATGGTGGAGATGAACTGCGTCTTGGCCTCGTCAAGCTCCCGCAGCCTGGCGTTCTGCTCGGCAAGCCGGAGCTGAGCGCTCTCCGCCGCCTCGCGGGCGGCGAGCTCGGCCTCGAGCAGGCGCTCACGCTGCTCCGACAGCAGCTGCCGGTCGGTCGCGTCAGCGACGCCCCACAGATTGCCGCGATTGTCCCCGTTGACGGACACCGGCGCGTAATCCCACTCCAGCGTGCGGCCGTCAGCGCAGGCGATCTCTTCCAGGGCGACCGGCAGGCGCTCGGCCACCAGCTCGCTCGCCCGGCGGAGGAACTCGCCAGGATCGGCAAAGACCCGCCGGATCCGGACCGCGACCCGGGCGACCGGGATGCCGATGAGCTGGCAGGGCTGCGCGGCGATGCCGAACAGGTCGCAGAAGCTCTGGTTGACCTGCGTGATCCGGCCGTGCTCGTCGTCCATGAGTATGCCGGGGATGGCGGCGTTCACCAGGCCGTTGAGGCGCTCGGTCTGGTCGGCGAGACTGCGGCGGGCGGCCCGTTCCGCGGTCAGGAGTTCTTCCCTCTCTGCTTCCGCCCGCTTGCGTTCGGACACGTTGGTGACCGCCGCGAGGAATCCGCACGCGCGCCCGTCGGCGGCCAGGAAGGGCACCACCGCGATATGCACCCAGACCGGGTCCGGGCCGGCCGGCCGCAGGCGGCAATCGGTGCGCAATTCCCCGTCTGTCGCGGCCGCCCGTTCCCACTCCCGCGCGATGCGCTCCACGTCGTCCGGATGCAGGCTCGCCGTCCAGCTCGCGCCGATCGCCTCCTGCGCCGTCATCCCGGTCAGGTCGCACCAGCGGTCGTTGGCGAAGGTGCACGCCCCGTCCAGGTCCGTCTGCACGATGCCGACCGGGGCCAGCTGCGACAGCAGCCGGAACCGCCCTTCGCTTTCCAGCCTGGCCAGCTGAGCCCGCTCAAGCTCGCTGAGGTCACGCGCCGAGCTGCGCGCCTCGCGCTCGGCTAGCTCAGCCGCGTCGCTGTTAACCCGAGATGCGCCCATGACTGCGCGGTCCCACCCCGCCCCGTGCGTTCGCGATCCGCTGCGCTGGCTATTGCATATTCCGCTGGAAAACTACTCATACGGGAATATCCACATTCAGGCACATGCGTCCCGGATAAATTCCTCCGTCTCACCCGTCACTCACACTTTACCCGCCGCTAGCCGCCCGAATCGGCGCCGCCGGATCGCGCGGAAAGGCGCTGGCCGGCCATGACAGGGTGTCCCCGGTCAGCGCGGCATGGCGGTCGCATTGCTCATCGGCCGCAATTGCGGCCGCTTGGCCGATGCGCCATCGCCCGACGAGACCCCGCGCAGCCGCCTGCTCAGCCAGGGTGCCGCATGATCCCTCGCCCATCGCGCATCCGCCCGGCGCGCGGTGAGCCAGGCAGCCGACCGGCCCGGCCAGGCGGCGGGCGGCTCGATGGCCGGCAACGGCGCGCGCCAGTCCGCGTCGACCGGCACGCCGAGCACCTCGCAGGCCCGCAGCGCTACCCGGCGGTGACCGTCCGGTGACAGGTGCAGGCGGTCCTGGCTCCATTGCCTCGGGTCGGCAAGCACGCTCATCGCCCAGAGGTCCACCAGGTGGCATTCGCGCCGGGCGGCGATCGTGCGCAGGTGCATGTTGTACGCGGCAGCCTTACCGCGGATCAGCCGGATCAGCGGGAATGTGCCAGGGTCGAACCCGGCGAAGACGATCACCTGGCAGCCGGCCTGCCGCAGCCGCGCCACGATGTCATCGAAGGCGCTGGCCAGCTGATCGGGGTCGGCCCGCGGCCGGAGCAGGTCGTTGCCGCCCGCGGCCACGCTGACCAGGTCCGGCCGCATCGCGATAGCGCGGGGCACCTGCTCGTCGGCGACCTGGCGGACCACCTTGCCCCGGACGGCCAGGTTCGCGTAGCGCAGGCCTGGCCTGACCTCGGCGGCCCGCTCGGCGAACCGGTCCGCCCAGCCGCGCAGGCTGCCGTCCGCGCGCCGGTCATCGAGCCCTTCGGTGAAACTGTCGCCCAGCGCCGCGAAGGAGCCGATGCCCGTGCTGCCGCGCTGTCCCGCCATGCTGGCTATCTTGCCAGGCCGGATGCTCGCTCCGGCCGGCCGCAGGCACCGCGCGGGCAGCTTTCGTTACACATCGGTGAGTGCGGTGCGCACGCAGGACACTATGCGGTCAATGTCGTCCGATGTGAGCATC
>Ga0070708_100001953_pt1 | contig 15924 bp, 9 predicted proteins | sample KBSK5503metaG_FD_65469 | JGI IMG/M metagenome (GOLD analysis project Ga0070708, IMG submission 65469) | Corn, switchgrass and miscanthus rhizosphere microbial communities from Kellogg Biological Station, Michigan, USA - KBS K5-50-3 metaG | ecosystem: Host-associated > Plants > Roots >... | reverse complement strand
ACGTATTTGTCGCTCCGCTTTGTGATCCCCGAAAGGAGGATTAGCCACGATCCACGGCTCTGGTACTTCCTGGCTGTTTACGATGTCAGCCAAATCCGACTCCACGACCCCGTGTTCTTAATACCCTCCGCTGTCCTGAACAGATTGGCACGGCATGGGAAGGCCAGACGCGGAATCGTGTTTGCCGTCGAGGCGAACCTGGCGCCCGGAACTCATGATCGATGGTCGCCCTATCGCGTCGCGCTCAAGGATCTCGGGAAGCGCCTTCTCGAAATCATCGACGATGAAAGCTTGACGGCCGAGGTTGGGACGGTACCGCTGCCGGAGGGTGCGATCGTTATCGGGCGCGCCAGGCAGCGCGCGGCAAGGCCGAACTGCAACCGCATCGCTCGCGCGGCGTAAACGCGAGCAGGGAGACCGGGTCAGGCCGCACGAGTCCCGCGGCAATCCGGATAGGCACGGCATCCCCAAAACCGTGAGCCGGCACTCCTGCCACGCCGAGCGGTCCGCAAGACCATCGGCTTTTCACAAATCGGGCAAAAGGGCGGCTCGGTCTGAACCTCCGAGCTCTTAGCGGGAATAGGGGCCGTCGTCGGACGTGTGAGCTTTACGAGCGCCTCGCCATCAACGAGTTGAAGTGGCTTTCCAGCAGCAAACTCCAGTGCATCCCGGGTGAAGCCGCCCGTGGCCACCAGAATGCCCCGATCCGCACCTTCGCCCGTAACGACCTCGAGGAGCTCTCGGACCCGCTGGACGGGAACTTGCCGATTCAACCAGTGCTTGCACTGAACGATCACGCGTTCGCTGCCGAGAACGAGCTCGAGGTCGATGCCGCCGTCGGCTTGACGTCCGCCATGCTCCGTCACGACATAGCCTTGACGTCGGAACGCCTCCCCGACCAGGAGCTCAAAATCGGGCCAGCTCATTTGCCGCAGCGCTTGCACGCTGATAGCCCTGGATAGAAGGAATCGCTTCCACTGGCGGTTGCCTACTCCAAGGAGGCCTGCAGCCAGGATGGCCAGGGCCATCCAGGGCGCGATCATTGGACCGACCGCCGCTAAGGCCTTACCGGATAGGGACGTCCCGGCGAGAAGGGGTGCAACAAAGCGAAGGAAGAGATAGAAGAAGCAAGCGCCCAGTATGGCAACCCAAAACGGCAACTCGACGAAATAACCGAACAGCTCTTCCGCCGGGCCCTGTCGACGACGGCTCACAAGCTCAAAACGCTGGCAGCGACGCTTCCCTTTGGCGGGCCATTACGACATACAGCTGTCGCGAGCCCCCATTAGAGTGACTCTGGAGTAAAAGGGCAAGATGCAGTTTCTCGATGGCCGGCTGATCGTTAGCCCGTCCGATCTGACGGGGTTTCTCGAATGCGAGCACCTGACGCAACAGGAGCTCGCTGCCGCTCGCGGCGAGATCGCGCGGCCCGAGCGCGACGACCCGATGCTGGGCATGCTGAGCCGCCGTGGCCTGGAGCACGAAGGCCGATATCTGGCCGGGTTCAAGGCGACGGGCCTGAAGATCGTCGAGTTCCAGTTGCCTGACGGCACCATCGCCAACCTGGAGAAGGCGCACTCAGAGACAGTCGCTGCCATGCAGGGCCGCGCCGACATCATCTATCAAGGCACCTTCTTCGATGGCCGATGGCGCTGCCATCCCGACTTCCTCCTCCGTGTTGACCGCCCGAGTAAGCTCGGCGACTACAGCTACGAGGTGGCGGATGCCAAGTTGGCGCGGAAGGCGAAGGCGGCGGCGGTCCTGCAGTGCTGCGTCTATTCCGACCAACTCGCTGCGATCCAGGGCGTCGACCCGGAGCACCTCACCCTGATTCTCGGCAACAACACCGAGGAGGAGCTCCGCTTCAAGGATTACGGCGCGTACTACCGAAGCGTGAAGCGCCGCTTCGAAGAGACAGTGTTGGCCGCCGCCGTCCAGACCTACCCCGATCCCGTCGACCACTGCCGCATCTGCCGATGGATCGACGTCTGCGAGCTGCGCCGGCGACAGGATGATCACCTGTGCCTCGTGGCCGGGATGCGCCGCGACCAGACACGACGCCTGCAGCTGGCCGGCATCCCGACGATGGCGGCGCTGGCCGGTAGCCCAGCAGACCCAATTCAGGGGATCAACAAGGAGGCGTTTGCCCGGCTGCGTCAGCAGGCCAAGCTGCAACTCCAGCGGAAAGAGGCCGGCGAGCTGACCTTCGAGGTGCTGGCCCCTCTCGGCGAGCACCTCGGGTTTCAGGCCCTGCCGGAGCCGACGCCCGCCGACCTCTTCTTCGACATGGAGGGCGATCCGTTCGTGGGCGACGACGGCCTCGAGTACCTGTTCGGCATCACCGAGATGGTGGAGGGGAGGCCGAACCATCATACTTTTTGGGCGCACGACAGCCAGGCGGAGAAGCGCGCCTTTGAGCAGGTCATGGACTTCCTCATCGAGCGAGTCAATCGCGATCCCGACCTCCACATCTATCACTACGCCGCCTATGAGCCCAACGCCCTCAAGTGGCTGGCGAGCACCTACGCGACGCGCGAGCAGGAGGTCGACCGTTTGCTGCGCGGTCGCGTCCTGGTCGACCTCTACCGGGTAGTCCGGCAGTCCGTCCAGGTTGGGACCGAGTCCTATTCCCTCAAGGAGCTGGAATCCCTCTACCGCGGCAAACGCACCACCGAAATCGTGGACGCTGCTGCCAGCATCGTTGCCTACGAGGATTGGCTCGACTCGCGCGACCAGCGGAAGCTCGACGAGATCCTCGCCTACAACGCCGACGATTGCCTCTCGACGGCGCAGCTGCGCGACTGGCTGGAGGCCCGGCGATTGGAAGCGATAGTGAAGTATGGCGTGATCCCCCGGCCTGGACCCGACAAGGCCGAGCCCAGCGAGAACCTGCGCGATATCGATCAGCGCACCGCCACCGTCCTCGACAACCTGCTGGCCGGCGTGCCCGAGGACGAAGAAAGGCGCTCGCCAGAGCAGCAGGCGCGCTACCTGCTCGGGCACAGCCTCAACTGGCACCGGCGGGAGGCAAAGTCCGAATGGTGGGAGTACTACCGCAAGGGCACGCTCACGGACGAACAGCTGATGACGGATCCCGAGTCGATCGGTGGCCTCGAGTTCCGTGGCGATGTTCGCCAGGAGAAGCAGTCGAATATCTTCCGCTACCACTTCGATGCCACCCAGGAGTACAAGATCGGGATTGGCGATAAACCAGACGACCCGCGGCGAATGCAGCCCGCCGGGACGGTAATCGACATTGACGGTATCGGTGGTTGGATCGAACTCAGCCGGAGTATTCACTCGGACGTGCCGCACCCGACCTCGCTGATCCCAGCGAGTCCGATCCCGACCAACGATCAGCGCGACGCGCTTCTCCGGCTTGGCCAGAACGTCGTCGATCACGGCTTTAGTGGTCCTGGGCAGTTTCGGGCCGCGCGCGATCTTCTTTGCCTGGAGCCGCCACGCATCGAGGGTGTGATCGAAGGAGCGCCGCTGGTTCAGGCGGGCGAACGGGCGAGAGACGTCGCCGTGTTGCTTGCGCCTCGCCTCGACGGCACCTATCTCGCTATCCAGGGCCCACCGGGATCCGGGAAGACGACCATCGGTGCCGAATTCATTCTCGAGCTGGTGAAGGGTGGCAACCGGATTGGGATAACCGCCAACAGCCACAAAGTCATCGGCAACCTGCTCGACAAGTTAATGGCGGAGGCGAAGCTCCGCGACCAGTCCGTGCGGGCAATCCAGAAGGCCGACGAGCGCGACCGGTGCGCCTCGCTGGAAGTCCAGTGCACGGGCAGCGCCTCCACCGTCGAGATGGCACTGAGCGACGGCGACGTCGACATTGTGGCGGGAACCTCGTGGCTCTTCGCTCGACCGACCTTTCCCGCGAAGCTGGATTACCTGGTCGTGGACGAAGCGGGCCAGATGGCTCTGGCAAACGTTCTCGCGATGGCCGGCGTCACGCGCAACTTCATCTTTCTGGGGGACCCGAACCAGCTCAGCCAGCCTAGCCATGGCATTCACCCGCCAGGTGTCAACCTTTCAGTGCTGGACCACGTCATCCAAGACAAGCCGACCATACCGGCGGACCATGGCCTCTTCCTCGAGACGTCCTACCGGCTGCACCCAGCGGTTTGTGCCTTCATATCGGAGGCCTTCTACGACGGCAAGCTCGAACCCGACCAATCAACGAAGCGCCAGGACCTCGCAACCAGCAATGGCAGCGGCGGCGTCGGTCTCCGATACATTCCGGTGGAACATGCTGGCAACCGAACGCTCTCGCCCGAAGAAGCCGACCAGGTCAACGACACATTCCGGGCTCTGTTGGGCCTGCCCTGGACCGATCGCGAGGGCCACACGCGGCCAATCGCCGTTGATGACATCCTGGTGGTCGCGCCCTACAACGCCCAAGTCCGACGCCTGACCGAAACGCTGCCAGACAAAGCCAGAGTTGGAACCGTCGACAAGTTTCAAGGCCAGGAAGCGCCAATTGTCATCTATTCGATGGCGACTTCGTCCGTTGACGACGCGCCACGGGGCATGGACTTCCTCTTCAGCCTGAACCGGCTTAACGTGGCAGCCTCCCGTGCAGAAGGCCTCGTGCAACTTGTGTGCAGTCCCGAACTCCTCAAGGCACGCTGTCGTACGCCCGACCAGATGAGCTTGGCCAGCGCCCTCTGCCGCCTGGTTGAGGTTGCAACGGACGATGGCGTCCGGCGCGGCGAGCCGCCGGCGATGGTGTCGCAGTCACGTGGTCTTGAAAACCACTAAGGTGCAAGCCTTCGGGGGTTCGAATCCCTCTCCCTCCGCCAGAGCGCTTTCTCGCAGGCGCCTCTCGCGATAGGCTGAATACGAAACCGGTCCTTGGGGCCGGTTTTCGGCGTTTTTCGGGTGCTGATAAGAAGGTACCAGGCAGCCGAAAAGGAGAGGTGAAGGTGTCGGGAAAAAGTCCAAAACCACTGGGTTTTTCGCAAACCACTGGGGCGCCGAAATACGCTAAACCACTCGAGGGACCACTTGGGTTTCTGCCCGTCCGCGGGTCCACGGGTTTGCCAGGGCGGCCTCGTGCCGTACAGGAGAAACTGCTCCGCCCGTCGTTATCGGCAAGGACGCCGAGGTGGAGACCACGGCTCCCGCGCCGCTGGCTGCCGCGAACGGCCACGCAGACACGAGGCTTGAGCCGTTGGTTCGTGAGTGGCTGCTCGACCTGCAGGTGCTCGGTCGCAGCCCGAACACGATCGACTGGTACCGGAAGCATGTCCGCGGCTACTTCCAGGAACGGTCCGTCAGGACGCTCGATCGGCTGACCGCCGCAGAGCTGAAGGGCTACCTCGCCGCGATCCAGGCGCGCGGCCTCGCCGAGAACACGGTCCATGGCGCCTTTCAGACGATCAAGGCGCTTGCCAACTGGGCGGTCCGCGAGGGCTACTCGGTGGACGCGGCGCTGCTACGCGTGCGGGCTCCCAGAGTCGCCGTCAAGGAGATGGAGACCTACACGCCGGCGCAGCTCAAGACCATCTTCGAGGCGACTCCGGCCGGCTGGGCTATCCTTGCTGTCCAGATTCTGCTCGGTACCGGGATGCGTCTCGGCGAGTTGTGCGCGCTGGAGCTGGAGGACGTTGAAGACGACGGTGAAGCCATGTTCCTCAAGATCCGCCGCGGGAAGGGAGCGAAGTTCCGCCGAGTGCCAGTGAGCCATCGGCTGCGTCGGGAGCTCCTGCGCTACGTGAACCGGATGCGGCCGGACAGCCCCAGCGCGAACCTCCTGCTGCTCCGCGACGGCCTGCCGGTCGACATTGAGTGTGTCTCCGATTTCTTCCAGCGCACGCGCCGCCGAATCGGCTTGCGAGTCCATGCGCATAGATTCCGCCACACATTCGCCACGGAGTACCTCCGGAACGGCGGCGAGATCGAGCGGCTCCGAAGGATCCTCGGCCATACGACGTACGTGATGGTTATGCGCTACGTCCACCTGGACAAGGGCGATTTGTACAGGGATTTCGACTTGCGGTCGCCCTTCTGACGATCGGCTCACCTCGCGGCGCTACCCGGTGGGTCCGTCGGCTGGGAACATCACCTGGTTCGTTTGGAAGAGGACCTGTGTGGCCACGGCTGTGACGCGCTTGACCACCGACACCGCGCACGGGCTGAAGAAGTCTTTGACCAAAGGCGGCCGGGCAGCGCTGATCTGGCCGAGCAGGGTCGTCGGCGGTATCCCGAGTTCCTGGACCATGATGGCGCGACGCACCACGGCCGGCGCCTGCTTCCGACCTGCCTTGATCATGGCCAGGACGTGGTGAACGCCGTTGACCAAAATCAGTCTGCCGCCAACGCCCGCCAGCTCGGCTACGAAGAGGTAGTTCGGCCGGCTTTCGGCGCGCACAACAATCTCGTATCCACCGGACACCCGGCGATAGGTCGGGACGGGGGCCACGTAGATGTTGGGGGCGTGACTTGCGAAGGTCACGGTGTTGCCCACCACCACCGGCTCTGGGATCGGCTCCTCGGGAAAGGCGAAATGGAAGTCCTGCAGCAAGTCCGGCGCCGCCGGCAAGTGGTCCATCAGCGTCTCCACATAGTCCAGGTCGGCCAAAGGCTGGGGAGCGATCAAGGAATCGAGCGCCACCATGCCGAACGCGGCGTCGAACTTCGCGTCGTATTCCCGCCGAAATACGTCGCGAGACCGAACGCTGTCGGCCGCCGGCTGCAGGTCGGCCGAAAGGGCCTGCACCGGCTGCATGACATAGGGCCGGAGTCCGGTGGCCGCCTGACGGGCATCTTGTACGACTTGGTCCAGAGGCCGATGATCAACGACACGAAACGGGTTTTGGCTTAGGACCGCGTCAATCTCCGCTTTCTGGAGATAGGGCACGAGCCAGGCGAACTGGCGGCCCTCCGGGATGTCGTGCGGGGCGGGGTGTCGGGCGATTATGGACATTGGCGTTTCCTTTCCGAGGCCGTCCTGCCAGATCGGGCCCGGGCTAAAGTCATTAACCCAATGGGTTAACATGATTATATTAACCCAAAAGGTGCATACTTCTTACCCTGTGAGGGCTCGGCCAAATCGAAATCACTTTCCGCGACCAGCGACTTCACCGACGGTGCAACGCTGATCGGGAGGGTCAGGAGGCCTGGGGCGAGAACTGGCCCATTCTGAAGCGCCGTCTCGCGATCTTGGCGGCCGTCGAATCCCTGGCCGATGTAGATCGGCTGCCAGGTCGGTGCCGACCACTCGACGAAAATCCTGGCAGCCGGCACGCGATCGATGTCTGGAAAAGTCACCGCTTGATTTTCGAGGCCGCTAACGATCCCTTGCCCGTGGGGATGAACGGGTTACTCGATCGTGAACGCGTCACCGCGATCCGGATTTTGGAAATAGAGGAGTACCAGGGTGACTAAGCAAACGCTGCAGTATGCGCCTGACTACGCTGTTGCCCCCGGTGAAATCCTGCAGGAAGCTCTTGTTGACCGCCAAATGACCCAGGCGGAGCTTGCTCGGAGAACTGATCGGCCGCTTAAGACGATCAACGAAATCATCAACGGAAAAGCAGCCATCACCCCCGAAACTGCAATTCAGTTAGAGAGGGTGCTAGGCATTCCGGATCGCGTCTGGAACAACCTAGAGGTGAGGTACCGAGCGGCACTCGCCCGTGCCGAAGAGCACCGCCAACTTGCGGGAGAAGTCGCTTGGCTGAATCAAATACCAGTCGCTGAGATGATCAAGCACGGACTTATACCGAGGCTTGATGACCGAGCAACAACTCTGGCGGAAGTGTTGAAATTCTTCGGCGTGAGCACCACCTCGGCGTGGGAGCGACAGTGGGCCAGCGGCGAGACAGCCTTTCGACAAGCCCTGAAGTTCAGCATCTCTCCGGGAGCGGTGGCGGTGTGGTTGCGCTGGGGTGAGCTGAAAGCAGGAGAGATCGAGGGTGCTCCGTACGATCCGTCGCGATTTAGAGCAGCCCTGGAACGGATAAAGCCACTCACTCGAGAGGATCCCGCGGTGTTTGTTCCTGCCGTTCAGCGCTTGTGCGCTGAAGCTGGCGTTGCTGTGGTCTTCATCCCGGAGCTACCCGAGACACGGGTGAGCGGGGCGACCAAATGGCTAAGCGCTGAAAAGGCATTGATACAGCTGAGCCTGCGGTACAAGACAAACGATCAGTTGTGGTTTACGTTCTTCCACGAGGCCGGACACATCCTTCTCCATCTAAAGAGGGAGCTTGTCCTGGAGGGCATTGAAGAAGTGGCCGATCCTGCAAAAGAGGAAGAGGCCAACAAGTTCGCCACCGAATTCCTTATCCCTAGGCGCGAATTTGAAGAGTTCGTCAAGGGCGCTTACGACAATAGTCCAGCGATCTCAAGGTTCGCCGCTCGAATTGGCATCGCCCCGGGGATCGTTGTGGGCCGGCTACAGCATGATGGCTTGCTGCCCTATCGATCGACGGCCAACCAACTCAAGCGGAGCTTGCGTTGGAGCAAGGGATAGGGAGGCGCCGCCTGGCTCTCTGGGGCCGATCCACCAACGCGCAACTGTCACTAGCCCGCAACGTCAGGTACCGCTACCCATCGGCTGGCCCGCGTGTCCGCAATGTCTAAAACCCATCTCTCGCGAACGTCCACATAGACGTTGCTAAGAACCAGGTTGGCCCTCGTTTCGTCCGAGGCACCCCCGTTCCCACTGAAGAGTCGGCTGCTTAACAACTAACTCGGCAGCCTCTGCAGCGGAGTGAGCCGTTACCGTAATTCTGAGAAGGTCGCCGTTGATGGTCCACTGCCTCCACTGACCCAACGTGCCCATATCCACAAGATAGACCCGGGGTCTTGGGATGGACCTCCATTCAAAAACGGGAATACCTTCGATTACACCGCGGTATAGGTATCGGAGAGTCGGCGGTAATGTCCACCCCGGCGGTAGCTCTTCCTCGCCGGGGCGGAAATGGCGAAGTCCCAGCCTTTGTTGCATGCGCCAGTCCGCCGCCATCAGCATCACCGACGCTCGATAGCCTTCTTTGGAGAGCTGGCGGAGGGCCGCACGAACCACTTCGTCAGCCGACGCCGACGACTCCATCCGTAATTCGTCTGAGGCGATCAGTCGCACTACGAAATTGTCCATCTCTGCAAGAGCGATACCGCGGCCTAGCTGACTGGCGTACACATCTATCCCTGCATAGCCGGAAGGCGTTAGGAACATTTCCTTGGGTAACCAAAGACTCGTTCCGAAGAGCGGTTCGGCAGGATCGGGTCGCCCAAGGCCCTCATCACGAAGTCGTTGGGCTCGCTCGAACAGAAGTCGGGTCAAGCCATTCGCCTGCCAGCCATGTCGCAGGCTCGTCTTAAATAGCTCGACTTTTGCCGGGTCGGCCGCGGCCGCCCGAATATTTGCAGCATTGCGTTCCTGCCGTCTGGCCGCTGCTGCGGCCAATGACCGCAAAAGGCTCTCGGCACGCAAATCCAGATCGGCTGGAGGAGCTATGGCTCGCCAGAGCTTCTGTTCTCTGTCACGCAACTGCGCAACTAACCCAGCCAGCTCGGCTTGATGGTCGATAATCGCGTCGGTCCAATCTTCTACGCTGAACTGCCCTGGAGTCGGATCGATCCTCAGAAGCGCAAGCAAGACGAACGCAGTCAAGCTTTCGGTGTCAGACGTCTGATACGCCTCGCCTTCAGGCATCTCCTGGGCTATCCACCACGACCATGGATCACCTCCTCGGTGAATCTCCCGGAGAGCCAGCTCTGTGACCTCGTTAAGCTGGGTAAGATCCGTAAAGTGCGAGAGGAAATGCGACAGCAACTCAGACCACTCTCCAGGTGAATCGGAACCGAGCAGACGGTGGATGACCCAGGCGCACAGTAGAAATCGTCGAGATTTCTGGAAGCCTATCAACTGATTCTTGGCTGCAACGAGCGCCTCATTGGCCTCAGCAAGCCTCTGCGCATCTTTAACCGCGGGATCCCCATCCCCAAGCTGCTCTCTGAGAATGTCGACCTCAAATCGGGTCGGGGTGCGGTCCTCCGGCATCCAGAGGCCGAGTGTTTGACCCCAGCGTCTATCCACCTCGATGACGGCGTCTACGTCATTTGAGTCGACCAAGTCCTTGAGCACGTTGGTGATGCTCGTATAGAGGCTGAGCATCATGGCCGAAATTCGCTTGCGTTCGTCGAGATCCTTGGAGTCGTCGTCGAGTCTCGGAAATAGCGAGTAGTCCGCTAGGTCGAATAGAGCACGCCACGCGCCGCTGGCAAGGGCGGACGACGGACTTGATGACTTCAACTTGCGAAGACCCGGTGAACTTGGACCAGCAAGTCAAGCATTGAGTTGAACACGAAGTCACTCCCCTCCTCAACAGCGGACGCTGAGACGCGGTATGGGATGGCGATTGCTAAGTCCGCCAACTCCCGATTCCCCGAGGCTGCGATGGCACGGATTTGCTGATATAGGTTGCGTTTCATATGGTCTATGGAACTAAAGCCCATCGGATACAGTTCTTGCATCAGCGAATGGCTTAGCCTTATCCCAAATACAGCCCAGGCCTCCGGGAACGCAGTGATCGTGACGAAGTAGGCATCGGCGATTAGGCGGTAGCCATTCAAGTCCGACTGGGTGATCGCGCCGATGGCTTCGCCGTGGAGTCGCTCGACGGCTTGAGTCAGCCTATTGCGAGTCGGCGGCCGTCTTATTCGAACGATGTTGCGACCTGCCCGCAGCGCTCGGCGTGTAGAACTGGGGGCGAGCATCAACACAACCGAGTCCGAGGAGACTGCCTGACCTAGCCGGACGGATATGCGTGGGGCAAACGTGGCCGCGGCCTCCGCATCGCTACGTTGTGTGATGCTCTTGAACCCGCAGAGATTGAGGTCATCAACAATCCCGGCTCTCTTCGGCTTGATGACGTGCCAGTTTCGAAGCAATCCGGCGAGGTTGTAAAGGCTGTACTCGATACCGCTCTCTTTGGAGCGAACTTGCAGAACCCGAAGCGCAGCAAGATCTAGGCGATCGGCCTCGACCGACCGGCGAATGGCCCTCAAAAAGCGCTTGAGTCGGTGACGATGGAGACTCGTTGGGTCCACCGAGCGGATTGCTCGGGCAAAGAGAAGAGGCAGCGAGAACAGGCCGCCAAATGATAGTAGTGCCGCCCAGGTTCCTGGCCATCCTTCAACGCCTCCGTGACCGACTCCGAGTAACACGAGACCATCGACCAGTAGACCCAGGAACCCCAGGTAGAGGATTTGAAGAAGCCAGCTATCTTCGGCGAACTCTCTAACAGACGCACCTGATCTGGTGGAGGCTACCGCTTGGAAGGCGAACAGTATGACGGCCACGGACAAGACAAGTACGGCAGCTTCGACCTGCCATAAGTCACGCAAGAAATTTCGGGCCAGCGTACTGCTGGCGAGCTCGCCGAAATGACTGCCCGGCATTGGAAGAAAAGTCGCCAGTATCGCCGCGAATAGCAGCCATACGAACGTGAGGTCATGGCCGATCGCGTATTCGCCGATTGTCCGGAACGTGCCGTCAAGTCGATGTAGGGTCGGAGCGGGCCATTTTCTCTGGCCTTCTGATCGCGCCGTCTGACGGAGCGAGCATCGGCGAAATACGAACCGGATAGGTGGCCAGAGCAAGACTTACCCCCTCAAGACTGAGGCCCAACCGCGAAGCTCGCACATGCTACCGCGAACGATCCTTACTTCGGGCGACCCCTCGGCGTCATGGGGCCCGGCGCGGTGCCCCAGCCAGCCACTGGGTCCCCTCTGCCGGTCTGTTCGCCCGCTTACACATCGCTGGACTGGCGCCGCACGGCAAGCGGATTAGACCGCGGTGCCCGTATCGGAGGCTGCGCAAGGCGTCGGTGGCAAGATCGCACGGTTGCGCACAAAGTCGCACGCTCACGAGGGGCGGCCGAATTCGAGCAGTCGCCGGCCAGCGCACGCCGCCGCACGGTCAGCGCACGGCCGACCCGTAGGGTGGCTCCCATGCCAACTCAGCCACCCAACGACCGACCCCGATTTTCCGCCGGCGGGGTATGCACCGAGCAGTTATTTCAGCAGCCCGTCGGGATCAGAACCGGAGGCGCTCCTCCGGGCCGAAAAACCGCCTCTATGCCCGGCTTAGGTGCCGATCCGACCCAAAACGAGGCCAACGGAGGGTCAACGGACGGTCGACGGACGGTCGGGTTCCCGACTTGTATTCAACCGCCGACCTCCCAACGGACGGTCAGCGGACGGTCCGTGAGTAGTGTGGGCGCCATGAAAACCAAAAGCTCGTCAAAGACACCCTCCGCCTTGCCGCGCGCGCCTGGATTTCCGCTCGCCTCCGCCGTTGCCATGGCGCCCGACACCGACCCCACTGTTGAACGCCTTCAACGGTGGGTCACGGGCGTCAATAGCTTCCTGGGACACGTCCAGACCTTCCTCGTCCGAGCCTTCGTTCCTACGCTGAAGCTCGCAGTCCTGGCCGCCATCCTCTTCGTTCTCGCGAAGGTTGCCGCGCCACACCTGCGCCGCCGACTCCGACCGGTCAAATGGGCCGCCACCCGGATCGTTCCCGGTGCTGAGACCCGGTACGACCCGACAGCCTGGCTCCGCTTCTACCGGGCGCTGTATGGCATGGCCGCACCTGCCTGGAAGCGCTTGCTTCTCGGCCAGCCCCGGATTAACTTCGAGTACCGCAGCCAAGCCGGACGCTTGACCGCCCGTTGCTGGTATCCGCGCGAGCTCGAGTGGTTGATCCGGACGGCTCTCAAGACCGCTTTGCCGAACGCGGAGCTAATCTCCGAGCCAACCCCGACCGTTCCGCAGCTCCCTGCCGGCCGATCCAGGATGACGCTTTGGCGGGAATCCCTCTACCCGTTGGCTGAGGATGACCGCGGCGCGCTGGCTGCGATTGCGGCGGCGCTGGTCGAGGGGCCCGAGGGCCTGATCCAGATCGCCCTACAGCCCGATGTGGGTTGGGAGAGGTTAGCGGACCGACGACTCCGGCAACTCTCGGGAGAGCCACCGAATCGAGGCTTCCTCGCCGATGTCGCGGTTGGGGTGCTCGATTTCTTTGTGGAACTGGTCCTCCCAAATCGAACCAGCACGGCGCCGACTTATGTTCCGAAAGCGCGGGCCTCCTCTCCTCTGCCGCCAAGGGGCAAGGCTACAAGTCCCGCCTGGCTGGTGGAGATCCGGCTCTCCACATGGGCGTATACCGCCGGTGAAGCAAAGTACGCGGCTCACGCCGTCGCCTCGGCCTATCGAGCATTGGATGGAGAAAATGGCCTCCGACCCAAGCGTGTCCGCTGGGCCGGTAAGTTCGATCGCGCGGTCGCCGAACATGATGCACCACGCGGTCGTCTGCACCTCGTTGCCGAGGAACTGGCGCAACTCTTCCACCTCCCGGTTTCCGCAGTTCCAATGGATGCGGCCCGGGTCCGGCTTGGTCCAGACCGGCCCCTGTCTGCGGGTGGCAGCATCCTGTGTCGGTTGGAGGGCTCGGCCGGAGAACCCGCACGAATCGCCCAGGCGGACCGCCGACACCACATGCATGTCCTCGGACCGACCGGCAGCGGCAAGAGCAAACTGCTGCTGAATCTGGCGCTCCAGGACATCGATGCAGGGGTCGGGGTCGGCGTTCTCGATCCGAAGGGCGACTTGATCAGCGACCTGCTGGAGCGGATCCCAAGCCACCATCGAGACCGGGTTGTGCTGATCGATCCATCGCAGCGTGAGCAACCGGTCGGCCTGAACGTTCTCACCTGTCCCGATCCCAATCAGCGTGAGGTCGTTTGCGACGGCATCGTGACCATCTTCAAAAAGACATACGAGCGGTTCTGGGGTCCGCGAACCGACGATGTGCTCCGTGCGGCGCTGCTGACGCTTAGGCGGGACCCCAAGACAACGCTGTGCGAGGTGCCGCTGCTGTTGCTGAACCGAACTGCACGCACGCAACTTACCGCGGAGCTGGACGACCCGGCGGGCCTCAAGCTCTTTTGGGCGGAGTACGAGCAGATGGCTCCAGGGCAGCAGCTGCAGGTGGTCGGTCCGGTCCTGAACAAGCTCCGTAGCTTCCTGCTCCGCCCAACACTCCGCAACATCCTCGGCCAGAGCACGTCGACGATTGATTTCCAGCGGATCATCGATAACAACTGCATCCTCCTGGTGTCCCTGTCCAAGGGGTTGCTCGGTGAGGACACCAGTCAGCTCCTCGGCTGATTCATCGTCAGCCGCTTGTGGCAGGCAGCCCTGGCTCGCGCGAACCGCCCGAAGCTGGATCGACCCGACTTCAATCTCTACCTCGACGAGTTCCACAACTATCTCCACCTGCCGCAGTCACTGGATGAGATCCTCGCTGAGTCTCGCGCCTATCGCCTCAACCTGACCCTGGCCAACCAGCATCTCGGGCAGCTACGGGAGTCGACCCAGGAAGCACTCGAGAGCAACGCCCGCGCGCGTGTGGTGTTCCAGTGCGGACAGGACGACGCCCGCCGCCTGGCGCGGCAATTCCATCCGCTGACTGACCACCAGCTTCTGTCGCTGGAACGCTTCCAGGTCGCAGTGCGGCTCTGTGTCGATGGCCGGACCGAAGCGCCTTTCACGGGGATCACGGAAGCTCCACCGCCGAGCCTCGGCGAGCTCAATGCCGCCGTACTCGCCAGAGGGAGCCTCGCCATCTATGGCCGGTCACGAGAGGCGGTCGAGTCCGAGATCGAGGCACGTCTGGTGTCGGTTGGAATCTGCGGCGGCTTCAAGGAGATGGCGTGAACGCCTCGAGGTCGCCTTCGCGAAGCGCTTCGCAAGGGAAGTTCTCGGCCCCTTCGCGCACCACTTCATTTGTCGAAGTGAACCCCTATCAGTATTTGAAAGGGCCGCCTTCTACGCCGGGACTGTCTTCTAAAACGTCGTACTCACGTCAAATCACGCGCCATCTCGAGCTCCGGCTGCTCGCCACTCGTCTGACGTCACGTGACCGCAGACCGCTCACACCTCGAGACCTGGCGATCCTGCTCGCCCTGGACCAGTACCGCTACCTCGACCGTCACCAGCTCCAGGCCCTGTTCTTCGCGGGCCCACGTAGCTGCCAGTACCGACTCGAATGGCTCGTCCGCCAAGGACTCGTCCGAACCTGGCGAGTGACCATGCGACCCGGGTTCGTTCGTCGTGCCTCGATCTACTTCCTTTCGCCACATGGGGCCAGGGCCCTCGCGGAGTCCCGCGATGACGATCCACTGGCCTACGTCCAGCGGGCTGATCATGCGCTGACCCGCCACTACCACCTCGTCCACGACCTGCAAGCGAGTCAATTCTTCGTCGACCTGGCTACGGCATCGCGACAGCTGCCGGACCAGGGTCTCTACCACTGGGTCGGGGAGCAGGGCGTGCGTCGCGGCTACGCCGAAGAGGAGGAGCGTGGCCCGATCGCCGACGGCTGGGGTCGATTCCTGACCGCCGATCGAGAAGTCCTGCTCCACCTGGAGTGGGATCGTGGCAGCGAATTGGCCAAACGCCTTCGGCTCAAGCTCGGAACCTACATCTCGTACTTTTGTCGACCGGCCGAGTGCCTCCCAGAACCAAGTTCTCGTGGTGACGCCCACCGACCAACGCGAGGAGCAGGTCGTTCGTGTCGCCTTCAGCGTGGTGCCGAGGGGTCGGGAGTGCTGCCGGGTGTGGACGACAACGACCACCCGCCTTGGCACATCTGGATCCCTGGGCAACGTCTGGCGGGGGGTCGAGCGCTCGACCCCGCGGATCGCCCTCCCCTTCATGGCCGGCAGACCACGATCCTCGCGGCGTGTCGAGGACTGCATTGGGAAGCCGAGTTGGTGGGAGCGCCGTCCTGGCGGAGGACAGGGAGCATGAGTCGCCTTCCTGCCGTGGCCGACGGGGGCCAAACTTTGACCCCCGACCGAAGTGACCTGGTCGTGCTGATCGACCCCGATCGCCTGAAGG
>Ga0070708_100001951_pt1 | contig 15928 bp, 21 predicted proteins | sample KBSK5503metaG_FD_65469 | JGI IMG/M metagenome (GOLD analysis project Ga0070708, IMG submission 65469) | Corn, switchgrass and miscanthus rhizosphere microbial communities from Kellogg Biological Station, Michigan, USA - KBS K5-50-3 metaG | ecosystem: Host-associated > Plants > Roots >... | reverse complement strand
GATATCGAGACAAGCTGTCTTGCCTGAACCGCTAGCACCCGTTACTAGATACAACATACATTCTTCTCGTACGAATGCTGCCGAAATAAAGAAGGCGTCGAACGCTGCGTTTCAGCTGCCGCGCGCGATCAGCATTCAAGCAGCACGAAACAGATTACTTGAGAAACATGCTATCGTGCCGCTTGTTATTCCGCCCTGCAGGTAGAGTGATTCCCCTTCCGCCTTATCTATGAGTAGCCAGCAACTGTCGCAGCTCCTCGGTCATCTCACTCGCTTCAAGGCCACCAAGTCTCGGAACAAACACAACTCTCTTTCCGAATTCTGATGGCGACTTCAAATATAGCGTAATCGTTCGAGGTCGCAATCCCCACCAACTCGACGCTTCCACAACATCAACATTAGACAGCGGGATTTCGATCCTCTTCCGAAAGTTTGAGACAGTAAGCTGACCTTCACTCAAATACACGCTCTTCCAATCAAAGGTAAGGAGGTACCAAACGCCGCAAAAGCCGACAAGAAGAAGCAAACCCAGTTTGCCTACCTTACTAAAATCATAGAATGTCAAAAACAAGCTATACGCCACGACCACAATTAAAGTGAGCTTATAAATCGGAACGAGGATTGAGGACAGTCGTCTTTTCATCTTACCCTGTGCTAAGCGGCATAACGTTGCGCTTCAGCGGCGAGCGATTCCACTAAAGCTCCGACTCAAATTACTACTAAGCCAAGCTTCAACCGAGTCCGCTGCAAGCGCTTGTTGGGCCGTGGTGTATCACAAACGAGTTCTTCCGTGCCAGAAAACCAAATGCCTGCAGGAGGCGAATATGGTGGGCGCCACCTTCGCAAACAACAAAGCGAAGATCGCGCTCGCGCCTAGGCTAATGACAACGTCAGCAAACAGAAAGAAGAAATCATAACCTGTAGCGCCAACATAGCCGCCGAATGTTCCGTACGAACGTGGAAAGCCAAATTGAACGATCCCGTCGCAGCAAGGCGGCTCTGCGCGATGATAACTGTACATGTTGGCTCCCACAAAGAAGAGAAGCCCGAGGAACAGGCCAGTCACTAACAGGTTCTTCCTCAAATCACGTCTCCGGTTTTCATAAGAAGGGAACGGCCCAACGTTGCGCTTGAGCGGCTCGCCCACGCAACTACGAATAAAGGCTACTCACCGGCGAGTCCGCTCCAAGCGCTTGTTCGATGCTCTTAGACGGAAATTGTGCATGACGCCTTAGCAGAACAGCTCTCGGGCAAACCGCTAACTTCAAGAACAACGGTGAGCGACTTGTGCCGCAGATTAAAGTTAGTGATCGTTACAGCTGATGTGCCTTGCCCTTCCTTTATCTCACCTCCGTATACTGCCCACTTATAAGTCAGAGCTTGATGATTAAATCTTCCTCCGGATATTTTGGCCTTGAACACGACAACGCTCTTTTCCATGTCGTCAGGACAGTCAACCGAAATGGAAGGACACTCCGACTGAGAACTAGAGGAGTACGCAATTGAAATCATCTTTCCTTGGCACAGGACACTGGTCAAAAAAATGAGGATTAAGACTTGGCGTCTCTGTCTATTTTGCATCTTCATTGCCCGGTGTCTCCAGGAAGCATCGAACGTTGCGCTTCAGCGGCTCGCCCACGCAACTATCGATAAAGGCTACTTAACGGCGAGTCCGCTGCAAGCGCTTGTTCGATGGCGCTGAGCCTGAACACGCTCCGGGCTTACTTTTGACCCTCCAAAGTTGCTTATGAGCCGCGCTATTCATCATCCGAAACTGTAATCGTTATCCCTTCGCTCTCGCATTTGAGCTTGATTCGCCCATCCGGACTAATCACGCTAAAGTATCCGATCCCAAATGGCATCACCACAACGACGACTCTCTCGCCTTCGATCGGACCAATACCAATTCCTACACCCGCCTCAGGGTACGCGAGCGTGGTATCACGCGCGAGCCTGGCCCATGACTCCGTTGAAAATACTCCACGTCCTGAATGGGTAATCGTCAACAGATACATCCCCGTGGGATCGAAGCCGACCGCAACCAATCCACCGATAGGAAGATAGCTTTCCATTTATAAGTTGAGCCATCGAACGTTTGAGTTGACCGGGCGGCGCGATTTCATTCAACCTTCGCCGGACCAATCAAGATGCAAAGCGCGCAACCGCCGCTCCGGTCCAACGATTTGTTCGGTTGCATGCCGAGAACGAAATTACGCGCGCAGAACCGAGCGTCGTTTGAAGTTGCCATTGATATCAAAGAAGTTCGAGTAGATGCCGTCGCGCGCAGCGTCACCGCGAGAAAGAGTTTCGGTTTTGAAATGGTTGCCGAAGAAAGCACGGCACCGCGTGCCGGTGTTATCTGGCTTTACGGTTTCACGAGAGAATTTGTACCAGTCGAAAGTGATGTCCCCCATCGAGTCGAGTGACGCGACTACGCAGGTTTCGCCAACAGGAAGACTATTCGCCTGGGTCGCTTGGAAACCAGTAGTGTCCAAATCATAAAAGGCACCGCTGCCATACATCGCAGCGTGCGGGCGATTGTGACAGTTATTGAAAAGGTACATGAGGTTCTCCTTTCGGAACGAATGAATGCAACCGAACGTTGCGCTTCAGCGGCGAGCGATTCCTCTCAACCTTCGCCTTCACTTTTCAATCACCGCCGCGCTCAACCGAGTCCGCTGCAAGCGCTTGTTAGATGCGTGTTTAAGAACATTGCCTCCGTTTGTAGGTTACTTTGGTAGCTCGGCAAAGATTATGAACGAATCCAAAAACTTTTTCGCGATAGATTCCCTGAATTGCTGAATCTCAGTAGGAAGATTGCTTTCTTCTGGTACGCCAAACGAAAGCATGTAGATGCGATATCCAGCTAGGAAATACTTAGCTCGCCAGATCAGGCCCTTTTCGGTTCGCCAGACGATGTACCTACCTGGATGATTTGCTACAAACAAGTCCAATTCAGCTAGTAGCTTTCCTTTATCTTTTTCAAGAGTGTCGATTCGCAACGCGTCTAATGTTCCTTTTGCCTTTTCCGACAGCTCAACTTCAACGGGAAAGTCGACGAAGCTGACTTCATACAAAGCATTCGGACTAAGGAGTTGAAGGATGTGCGTTGTGAACTTGCGTCCTTCTACATCCTGGACTTGAGTCGCTTCTTTTGGCTCACCGGGAAGTAGAACGCTGAAGCGACCTTCAGCAGATCTGAATGGCTTCCAGACTTCTGGAAAGTGTTCATCAACAACAGCAATCAATTCCGTCCTAGGCTGCGGTGTGCCTTGGCGAGGATTGGATTTTTTCCTCTTCGTTTGCGCAACAAACGGGGTAGCGCAAAAAAGAATGATCAGCAGCGTTAAGGCTAGACGGTTCAAAAGAGAGCCTCCAGTGAAAATGCCACTAAGTTTACCTGATCCAAGGAGCATCTAACGGTTGAGTTGACGAGGGCGCCGCGAATTCAAAGCACCGTTCGCCGCACCAAGCCAGTTGAGAAACACGCTCCTGCCGCTCGCGTCCAACGATTTTGTTATATGACGTCCTCATTTCCCCTGTACGCAATGCCAAACGATTTTGGATAAATGAATAGGAGCGTTGCTTCGCACGCGAACCCTTGCGTATGAGCGATCCCTTGGCAAGTCTGAGATGTAACTAATAAGACTGTTGTTGTATCGCGATGGCACGGCGGAACGAGTGACCTCCGCAACGAAAATGTTTCCTTGCGAATCGAGAAGTTGTATTTCCGGTTTCAAGAGGACCTCGCTCGCGAGTTGCATTCGTTCCGGATGCAAATTGTCCACGACGAGACCTTCAGTCGGGTCGACCTCAAGCACAATGTTTTGAAATTGTTTCGTTGGCCGCAGCGTGTTTTTTGGAGCAAGTTCCAACCACTGCGATGAAAGTATTACAGGGCCGGAGACTACCTGCTCACTCTCGGAGGTAGCGATGCCAATAACCAACCAAGTTCCGAAGCCTAAGATGGCAAGCGAACAAATCCCGCCGACGGCGAAGAAGACTACCTCGCGCCAGTCGTCTGTGTTGATGATTCGTTTAGTGGATATTGAAGCCATATAACGATGCGCTTCAGCGGCGAGCGATTCCACTCAACCTTACTTTCACCTTTCAATAACTGCTGCGCTTAACCGAGTCCGTTTCAAGCGCTTGTTCGGGTCGCGGTCGTGATCAGACCACGTGGGACGGCCTCTTTAGCGCGATAAAGAAACGGCGCAGCGCTGTCTCCAGGTGATCAATTGAATCGAAAGCGTGACTCTCGCCCCATATAAAATTGCCCGTAGAGGAGTAGAGCGCCTCCATTTCACATTCGCCTGATTCCCAAATCGTGATGCGTCCAACGACTTCACCGTCATCAAAATCGACGTCAGCATACAAAGCCGGTTTATCCGACGCTGGAGATGGCTGGGATAACTCAAAGGTTGCGTTACATTCGGCAAGCAGTTGCCGATTGATCGCAAACCATTGCGAGAACGAATCAAGATATTGTGGGTTCACTTCATTCAACTATGCAGCCGAACGGTGCGCTTCAGCGGCAAGCGAAACAACTCAACCTGCGCTTCACCTTTCAATAACCGCCGCGCTCAACCGAGTCCGCTGCAAATGCTTATTCGACGGCGGCTATGGATTCTAAATACATCCTCATATAGAGCACTCTCTGGACAACTTCTTCAGCTCAATTTTGTTCAATATACTTTCCCACTTCTTTAATCAGATCATTTGCTTCTTTATCGTGAGAAAATAAGATGATTCCCAAGTAATGCTGGAGATGCAAGGTCACAATTCTTCTTCCAATCTCAATGTCCCAATACCTTTCATCTAAACCATCAATCCTTTCGACAAGCTTACCCTTGAACCTGCTGATGATGGCGTCGGCTATGCCATCGAACAACAACCAATCAGCGTCTTTGGAAATTGCGACCTCACACCGCTCATCTATAGAGGAATATTCAATCTTCATGTTCTGATTTAAATTCACGTTCAGATCAGAGAAGCCGCCGAACTCTGATGCACTTCAGCGACGTGCGATTCCTTTCAACTTTTCGCTTCACCTTATCAAAACCACCGCACTCAGCCGAGCCGCTTCAAGCGCTTGTTAGCCCTGTTGTGCTCGACGCTTCCTCAATTCTTGAGGAATACTTTGCCATGAATCTACTGCTTTCCGCCTGTGACAGCCAGGAGGGGCGACAGCATAAATGGAGATGAAGGCGGAAACACTGAGCGCCACTAACCGTGACGACGCTTTCGAGCCCAAGGCAACAACAAGCGCGTTTGGAAACACAGAATTGTGTGGCGGCTCGTTGACCCTCCCCACGCTTGTCTCTATTCACCGCCCCACACTAATTCTTAATACGTTGCGCCGCATTAGTTTAGTTTCAGATCCGAGGGCACGCCTTTAAGCTTGCGACTAAGAAAATCAACCACCGGTAGAATGAAATTACTTCGGAACTCTCCGTGCTTGTGATTGGCCAGAATTTGTTACTCCTGTGACTCTCTCAATGGATCGAATGCTGTTTCCCTCAAGCAATAGGTTCAGACAAAGCAACGTCTTATCTTCGCTGAGGTACATATTGCCCAAGAGTCTTTCGCGTTCTTGTTGGAACCTGCGCTTGCATTGGTTGCAGCGGAATCTCTGATTGCCTTTGCGATCTTTACCAGCTTTCTTCGCTTCGATCTTGCAATTGTGGCAGGTCATTATGAGCCTTGCGTCTTTCTGCGACTTGGCTCACAATGTCTTTACCGGAGATCAGCGTGAGCAATCGCGTTTGGTTTTCAATAGTCTCGTGGTTGCTCTAACAACCACGGGACTATTTTCATTCAGAGTTGTTTTCTTCGCTCATTCGGATACCATTCTGCAAGACCCCATTTCTTACCAGCAACTCGCTCAAATTTATCGCTTCTTTTTAGGGTGGTATACAGGATTGGTACAGCATTTTTGGGGTTTACTTGCATTCCACTCTTTCTGAATGATTGAAGTATTTCCTGCGTGGTGAGCGGATGGCCTGGATTTAAGCGCAGCAGTTTCGCGGCTGCATCTGCCTGTGAAAGATTATGAAAAAAGCCCACAGGAATCGAATCAATGGTGACTTTAATTCGAGGCGTCTGAAGCGTACTGCCTTCTGCTTCCAGAGGTTCAGATATAATACCCAGCCGCTTTTCGAGTCCCTGAATAAGCACATCTAGATCCTCCCGCTCCTGTCGCAGTTGTTCCAGTAACTCCAACACTCCTTTAGGCGTTTCACTCATAGCCCACCTCCTAAGAAGGCCTATATTAACATGACCGCATATACTTGACAACTAAATTAGGCGTCGCCTATACTCGCGCATACTTTGATAGGCACGATGTGATTTGGAGCCTAATCAAGATAGTCGCTTAGGAGGTAAGTGCTGGAAGTTGACAGAGTTGAGGGGTTTTCCTATATTTCAGGCGAGTTTAAACAAAACTCCCCTTTACCCCGAAAGGACGGAAGACCAATGCAAAGTGAAAGGAAAAACCTGTTGCACGAACGAAAGGAGAAGACGATGTTCAGGTTGCGCGTGCTCGCCGAGTACGACAGCCTTTACAACATTTATATAGCTCAATGCTTGGAAACCGGAAGCATCGTATCATCGGATGACCCGACCACGTTGGATGACATGATGACTGAGCTACTCGCAGATGAGGTTACATTCGCAGTCGAGCACAAGAACTTCGCCAACCTGTTTTCGACTCCCGCACCAACTGACGTATGGGTCAGATGGTTACAGACTAAAGGTGAGCTAAAGGAGCACCAAATACCGATAAACGCAAAGGAGCTTCGCTTAGACGATGAGAAGCAAGAAGTCTTCGCGGGGATCGAAGTCGCAAGCGCGGTCGCCTGAGTCCTCGATACCGCCCCCCGAACACCCTCCAGAAATGGAGCTTGATGTTTTCTGTCGCGTGCTAAGAACTTTCGGTATCGTGACAGATGTTTCAGAGAGAGAGCCGCATTGGGTCAGGCTCATGGGACAACCGTACAATTCATTTGTTCCGGGATGCCCATCGGTCAGAATTATGGCCCATCACCGGGGCAAACTCCTCGTTAGCCCGCGTCACGTCAGCCACACACTAGCTAAATTTGGAATTGACGAGCGTGATTTTTATTCGGCTTATGAGGAGTTTTTGCAGCGACCAGACGTGAAACCAGTTTTGGCAGAGAGCGTCGATATTGGCGGTGAGCGGCTGAACTAAGCATTTTGTAATGGCGATGGTCGCCCACCTATCTCGTGTCTTTCGGAACGGCGAGACAGGTAGGCAGCCAACGTGTTTTACTTTCTAGCAGAAGTACGATAACACGCCAATTCGCTGCACGTAAACCCCTGTTCCAGTAAAGGTGAAACACAAAATGTCAAAAGTAGCAGCTTTCTATTCGGTCAATGAAGAGAAGAAGCCCGCCAGCCAGCGCGTCCACCATAACAACGACAAGTGCCCTCCGGGTCGTGACATTCCAGCATCGGAGCGCAAGACCGGGACAGGCGGCTATCGTCTATGCAAAGACTGCGAGGAGCGGAACGCGCAAGGCGTTTAGTCGTCAATCTGTAGCTCCTTGGGTTTTGGTGGGAGGAAAGTCATCTCCCACCAAGGCCCGTGGATCAGTCCGTCAATAACCCCCCACGCCCGCCGAAGTCGAAAGACTGGCAATCCGTTTTCCAAGGCCACCGAAAGCGCCCTCAACCCCTCCGAAGTCGCGCCCTCAAATCTGACTGTGGGTTCTGGGAAGCAATGACCTTGGCTACCTTCGCAGGATTCAAATGTCTCAACACCGTTTGCAACCAAGACAATAACGATCTCCCTTATGCCCTCGTCCAGTGGCGGATCAAAGAAAAGCTCGCGCGCACGCTGAATGCTTTCAGGATCGGGCCGTAGCGGGGTCTTACTGGCTACGGTCACACTTTCAGGTTTTACTAACATACTCAAATAAAAAGTTGAATCGTCCTGCAATCCCTAAACAGCGGGGATTGGCCTATCAAAGCCTCTTGGATTAGTGATATAAGCCACTTCTCACAATTCCACTACTTTCGCCAAGGAACACACAAATGGATTTTGTGGCAGGATGGAAGGCAGTTTCAGTTGGACTAACCGCCGTTTTTGGCCTTCTCGGTCTCCTCACGGAATTCAAGCATAAAGAAACCGGCAAAATCACGGGGTGGGGAAAACTCGCTTTGCTCGGGATTCTGACCTCCGGCGTTATGGGTGTCATCGCACAGTTGAAGGAATCGTCAGACCAAGAGATTTCTCGGAAAGCCACTGCGCAGGAAACTTTGTCGCTGGTTCACCAAACTGGTCAGGCTGTGCGCGATGTACAGCGAGTGCTCTCGCCTTTGGATACGGCGTATGTTGAGTTTAGTTTTGAAGTGCCTTGTAGTAGCTCAAAGTACCAAGCGTTCTGTTCACGAATCAATAAGTTAAACCAATCATGGAAACCCGCATCGCTTTCGGATTGGGACAAATGGCCCGGTGGATTAACAATATTACCGCTCGATCTTGATTTCTTTACAAATGCTAAAGACGCACAAGTATTTGGATCGACCCCGAACTCAACAACCACTTCTGATTTACAAATTTCTATTATCACCGATCAAAGAGACAAAAATCTTTGGGCGTGGCGTCGAGACGATATGAAAATCGTGATAAACGGGAAAAGCTCCGATTTCGCGCGAACCAAGACCAACGGTCGAATAAAAAGCATTCTCGATCTTCCCGGTACGATGTTGCTTATGACTCAGCCAGTTGGCGACGTTGGCGACGTTGGCGACGAAAACACTCCGCGACTGGACGAATTAAAACTAGTGTATTTTGAGATTACACTGAAAAATAGCCAAACTATTGAAATGGACATCAACCGTTTCGAGATAGTTGCTGTAGCCGGAAAACCTGCCTACCGCTATTTATTCAAATAACAATAAGATTTTCTCTGCTAAAAAGAATCTCATTCCACCACCACAAAATCACCCCACTACCCTATATTCGATAGTGTCCTATTAGTGCGTTGCTTCGCATCTCTCAAATCGTTACTGTGGAACGTCGCTTGACTTAGGGGCGGCCCAGAGTTCGTAAAAGTAAGCGGTCATGCCAGTTCCCAAAACACAGGTTAAGCAGCGAACGGTGCGCCCCATGGCCTCCGCGCGTAAATCGGATGGGGCTTCGGTTGAGTCCTCCAAGTCAAAACGAGCGCCATCCAGCGATAAGATCAATTCAGAGATACCCTCAACACCTAGGCGAATTGCAAGACTCTCTGAATCTGGCAGCGGCCATGCTTCCGCGCGCAGATTGAGGGTGAAAGCCGAGACAGGGTCAATCAGCACAAGTTTGATTGGTACTGAGTTGTTGGCCCAATTGCGAACTATTGCCTTAACTTCGGGAATGGATTTGTACATTTTTGGTGTCCTTGCTCACGATCTCGGTATCGGTGCGGCTGTTAGAATACTGGCAGCCACACATAGACTGCGGGAGGAGCTAGCTCGCCGCCAGCAAGTCTCGCAGAGTCCAAATGTGCCCGGTAATCCCTGCCTCCATTGCGGGCGTGCATCTTAACGAAATATGAACCCTGCAAAAGTTGTAGTAAGCAAAGTACAGCGCCAGCGCCGCCTGCAAATTCTCCCACTTCTTACTGAACCCGTTTGTTAGTCGGGTCAGTCTTCGAATAGAAGTCCGCATGCTGAGGTTGCTACGCTCAACAATCGAAGTGCAGATGCGACCGAAATCAGGATCGCCGATCATGGGTTTCGTTATAGTCTCCACCACCTCTGGCGGGGAGTATTTTTGCTCGCCGTCTCGGGGAGCAGCATAGACTTTGATCAGCATTGCATAGTCAACGCGGGTACCGAGCGAGTACGAGACCGCGTTGGCATACGGCGCAAAGCCGTCTGTAGTCAGTTGGAAACGTCCTTGGGTTGCATAGCCCAACTTTTCGGTGAAAGCCTCAGTGTTGATCATATCGCGCGCGCCCAGGTGCCACGCGAGCACGAGCTTGGTGTTACGTTCAATGCCGACGAATGTATAAGCGTCCCCGACTTCGGGATCGTCGATTTCCTTGTACAGCTTGGCGCGGTTTTTCATTCCGACAAAGCCCCAAATCTCGTCCGCTTCCACATCTTTGACCGCTACGCCCTTGATCCGCTTGTTCAATAGACGCTCGCACCTGTCGCCAGCTTTGAGCAGGAGATCCAGAATAGTGTCACGGTGAATGCCAGTGATTCGTTCGGTCGAGCGAACGGAATTACCCTCGACCAAGAGGTTAAGACAGAGCACAGCCTTTTCCAGCGGAATACGCATCTCGTCTAACGGTCGTTTGTGTTCTTCGGTGATGGTTCGCCCGCACTGTTTACAGCGAAAGCGTTGTAGGCCGTTGCGGTGTTTTCCGAACCGTTTACAGAGGGAATTGCAGTTATGACAGGTCATTGTAGTTGCCTCTCGTAAGGCGAGCGACTACAATGCGGCTGCATCGGCTTATCGCGGTCACTCGCGTTAAGTTGACTGGCCTCGCTGGTTGTTACTAGCAACTGGCGGGGCCGCTTCGTTTTTCAAAGGGCGGGGATTATCGTCGATTCATATCTTAGTTGCAAGGTGAACCATAAAGTCTTTCACATTGCGAAATACCCGCTCTGCTTCTTCTTCGGTATAGGTTTCTTTCGGGTGCATCACATCATTGCGCCAGGCGTCTTTGACCATTCGAAGATGAGCCGACGCCTCAGCCAGCCTGTTTCTCAGCGCTTTTTGCCGAGGCTGCTTAATCGGTAAACCCTTAATCGCTTTGTCTACTTCCTCAATGATGTTATGCCAAGCTTTCTCAGTGACCAAGTTGATACTGAGGCGTTTTCCAAGATACTGAACCGCGCTTTCCATGACGCGCATTAGATGAAATACCGAAGCGGTGTAACGTCCGAAAGCGAGGCATTTAGCTGACTCTTGGATATCTTCTACGGTCTTTGGGAATTTATCAGCGACTACCTTTCCGAACTGGTTATCATCGGTATAGTATTTTGCCGTGCTAGCAGGAATATGGACGAACAACATCTTATGTAATTCGTCGGTGATCCTGTCAGTCGCAACCCCGATCTCACGTGAAAGAGAGTCGTATGACATTCCCATGCCCAACGACAATTTCAAACGTTTAAGGTAGCGAACTGAAAGCGGGAGCTCGACTTTAGCGCATTCATCTAAAGCGTCTTCTAAGCTTGTACGGTACATCGCCCTGTCCGTATCGCTGATAATCTCTTGCGATCCAGTCGTCTGCGCGCGAATCAGTGCCAAGTTTTCGAGGGTTAAGGCAAAAGTAGCGACAGGAAATCGCAGCATATCGAACAAACTCAAGATCGGGAATGGACGAGCACCCCATGATCCGGCCTGTTCGGGCTCTTTGTAAAGTTCTGATGGGATTAACAACGCAGTCATAGGACACTACCCTATATTCCGATCCATTGACAGAAATCTAAGACAGTAATAAGCTGCGCAACGCATTCTCGCACCCTCGCACAGTTCTCAACCTCTTAACCTCCGGGAGGCTCACCATGCCGCTTTCTCGCTCTCGTAATTTGTTAATTGCTCGATCGTGCCTGTTTCTGCTGCTGCTTTCATTCCATGCCTATCGCGTTTCGGCGCAGACGTTCACAATGGACGAAAGCTTTTTGCGCACAATGCAGCAGCGCGACACGATCCAGCCAACATTCCGGGTTCGCATAAACGCGCACGGGCCGCTGCATCAACTAGCGAATGATTGCGAGATGCACGTCGCCGGCACAGTGCAAGATGCGTCGCTTGGTACACCCTCAGCGATCATCGTTGAGTTCCCTAACTGGTGCCTGTTCAATCCAGTAGGCCAGCAGGGCGATAGTTTCAACACACTCACCAACAAATGGGACACATTCGCAGGCTCGAACCTGGATAACAAGACGTGCAATGTAACAGGCTTCCTGCGGATCTTTACCGAACACGCACAAGGCGCGGGAGGAGCTACGAATCCCAATCACGCTTACGAGTATCATCCGGCCTTGTCGATGGCCTGCGGAACCCAGACATTTTCTTTTACCAATATGCTGGGTGCCCCCGCTGGGCTAAGGCATATCTCAAACTCTGCGGCTTCTAATTGCATCGCTGGTAGGCAGCTCCAGGTACGTTTCAAAAACCATAGTTATGAATTTCAGGAGAGTGGCGGCGGCAGTTGCGGAAACTTCGCAATCGTGAAGGCAAGCGCGATCAATTTGAATTGGTCGTTTGCAATCAACGGCGGGCACTACACCTTCGCAACAGTTACAGCAGACGGACAGCATAGCGGCGGGATCGGGGTATACACTCTCACAGGTTCTGATCTTGATTCATGGTTGGCCCAAACCATCACGCAAGGCGGAATGGGTAATACGACAAAGACGATTCATGGCGTCTTCACGTATGACTGGGAGGCCATTTTCGATACGCTCTCAGATGACCAAGGTAATCTCCTCCATCCAAGTCAGTGGAAGACCATAGAGTTTCCGATGGCGTTAATAGCATACGGAGAAGCAACAGCGCCGTTCTAAATCTTTTCTCTCCAAGCAACACCGCTTACATTTTTCAGCTTCGGATTGAAGAAAGGCAAATATATGCGAGTTCCCTCAGTAGCGAAGTTTCTAAGCTTCTTCCTCATCTTAGTGATCTCAGGTTGTTCAACGACGCCGATTCACACCGCCTTTATCCATGACGCGCAAGCGCGAACATCCCCACAGCGGACATCTGCCGACCCGCAGTCAAAACCGGCCACAGCCGTCGTAAAGTCAGTGAAGGCGAATGTTAGGGCCGCACCATCAAGATCGAGTGCGGTTGTGACAGAGGTTGCGAACGGTGAAGTTCTGACTCTTATCACCGCTACGCCTACGGGGGCTGTGGTTCAGGGTGCGGACAAGCCACTCCGCAGGTTGGATTCACGGCAACGCTATAGTTCTTGTAACGATCTTGAATGAAATGGCAGCACAAATGGACGATTCACGCTAATTTCATTCAAGATCGAAAAAGAGGCTCGCATACGTTCTTACGGTTGAACGTATAGTGCGAAAGGGTGGTTTTTTATTAGGAAGTCGGCACATTTTGCAAAGTCGCGTCCGCGCTTTCCCTTTTTTAGCTTAATTCGTCCATTTGCGCTGCCATTTCATTCAAGATCGCTCGAATCCTACCTCCGGAGCCATGAATTCTGATAACAAACACGAGGCCGTCCGGGCGGGTGGCCTCAAGTTTTTGCGATGTGATCCGCAACCTACCGCTTGGCTAAAGGCGATGGGAACGCTCAACAAGCGAAGAGACTAGCAAACCTGAACGAGCGAAACGTTCACTGCGGGCATTGAGTCGCTCTATCGATCGGCTTGGGTGGGGCGGTCGCCGCTAACGAGTCGAGCGTGAATTTCTCCGAACAAACTGTGTAACCGTCACCGGTCTGCACGCGAAAGAAAAAATTCGTACCGCTCTTTTCATCTGCAGGAATCCAAACTGCCGTGTAAACGCGCAAACGCACCTTGCTTCCGTTGGAGCGCTCCACGGTACCATCGAACAACGTCAGCAAATCTGTCGATGTGCGATCCTCCGCAACGGGGTTCGCCTCTGAATCTGAATAGAGACTCACGCGCCGGTTGCCTTGTTTATCGTCCCCTGCGACGCCTTCCGTCCAAACAAATCGTGGCACACGCGACTCAAGCCGCCGCAGTTTCTCTGGATACAACGGTTGAAGATCGTCGTCCACCGTGTTACGTGGAACCCTTAACAACGGCAGGTCTAGTCCGAACTTCTGCTTGCGCCAACTGCCTGGCTTGAAGATCTGCTCATCTACCTCCGAAGGCGGCTGCTTCGCACCATGAACGTTTGTTAGCAGTTTAGTGATGCCGTCTGCCTCGTCAGGGCCAAGTTCGGTCGAAGCGCCTTCGTACTGCTGCAGCGCGTATTCTTCTTTCGTAACCGTGTAACCAAAATATTCGTTAGACAAGCCGAGCACGATCGCGTCCCGGCCAACTGCTTCACGAATCTTCCGTCCGACGATTGTGGTTGCTTCTACGGGAATGGCGGCGAAAGTAACCAACGGCGAGAGTTCAACACGCGCGACGGGAAACTCATTCGGAAAGCTGTCTGGAGCTGGTTTGTTCTTAAGTAGCAGATATGCCGGCTTCTTTATCACTCCGGGTAACTCGAATGCGTCCGCAAGATCGTGGATGGGTTGTTCCAGCAGCGGAAGTTTCGGGTCTCGCGTTCCCGCGGGTTTGCGAGCCTCACCGCGAAAACCGTAGTTGTAGAAGACTGTCCGGCCATCCTCCGCGCCGCCAGGCTCGCCGGCACCGGGCATAGGCCTGGAAAACCCTACCTTGGTCCACTCGGGAGTCCCTTGCTTGACCGAATTCCATAACACCTTGATGTTGACTTCGCTACGTCGTTCGACAGAAACAGTAGACGTACTCGTAGCAGTGCCGAGGAACTTCAATACGGCGTCCGCAAAATCTCCACCCCAGGCGCAACACATCTTCGCGATTCTGTCCGTGCCAATCCGGCGAGACATCTCCTTCAGCACCATTGAAGAATCCCGCAATCGGCCGTGCCTCAGATAACTCGATCTGTTTCATTGCAAGACCAGTGAAGTCGGGCGAATACAATTCACTCGTGTTAGCCATCGCGGTCGGGTGAACAGCGTAAAATACAAGCACCGCGCGGCTCTTCCCTCCGCGTTTAATCTCGAGCACCTCTAATGTTGGATCTGTCGAAAGATAGCGCGGGCAGTTTTGTCCAACTTTGTCGGGACACTGCGATCCTGCGCGCGAGCTTTCCTCTTGTACTTTCTTCACGACGCCGCGATCGTTCTTGTAAAAAGCGGTAATCGCTCGATTGCGTTGTATTCCTAAAGCGTACCCCGAATAGAGCACGAGCTCATGATTCTCGTTTGCGTATTTTTTGGCATCATCGATGGCAGCAACGATCGCTCGCGAAATGTGGTCGGCCAAAAAATGGAAAAGCTTATAGTCGAAGTTCGGCAACGGGCTGCCAACCGCATTGTAGGCATCCGTAGAAAGGAAATTCCCTGGGCCATGATGTGTGTGAGTAGCAGATAAAATGAGCGCACCAGGCTCCAACCGTTTCTTACTCTTGTTTACTAAGCGAACGACCTCTGCACGAAGGGCTCCCGGAATGGCGAATAAATCGCATGAGACCAACGCCACGGCATGCCCTTCATCGTCCTCAAAATAGAATGCGCGCGCGTAAAGTGGCATCCAGGTGCCCCGCGCGATTCTGCCACCTGGACCATGTCCTGCGAGCGGAATGCCCGGATATGGCGTGATCTCCTCAACGCCCGCACCTGCCATGAATCGCGTTGGTTTTGGAGGGTCCACCGTGTAAGGGAGGATCACCAGTCGTTTACCTCCACCGCATGAGGCGCCGCCTACTGCGATCAAACTTAGAGCGATCATAGTTGCCAGGGGTCGCATGATCTTCTTTTGTTTGGCTGACATAGGGAGTCTCCTTCATAATTGTTGAAACAAAACTAAGCATTTCTGTTGGTGGCGTCAAAAACAAGTTGGGGAAGATTGTCCAGTGTGAGTAACCAGTTCGATAGTTTGACGCGGAGTACACTGGAGTCGTAAAGCCGCCAGGGACGGACTCATAATCCGTCGACGCAGGTTCAAGTCCTGTCTCCGCAACCAAGGTCCGGGACCTAGTTCAGCGGAATTAGAACAGTCGTTTCTTAAACGATCTTGAATGAAATGGCAGCACAAATGGACGATTCACGCTAATACGGTAAAAAGGCCGGCCTGCGTCCTAAACTGAAGTCGCTCAATAGTTTGCGGCCGAAGAATTTGTCCTGACCATCCGCGACAAAGCCCCAAAACAGCATTCCTTGGCCTCTAAGGATAGAGATCAAAATCTCTTCGGCCGCCGCAAACTATTGAGCTACTTCAGTTTGCG
>Ga0070708_100001949_pt1 | contig 15938 bp, 16 predicted proteins | sample KBSK5503metaG_FD_65469 | JGI IMG/M metagenome (GOLD analysis project Ga0070708, IMG submission 65469) | Corn, switchgrass and miscanthus rhizosphere microbial communities from Kellogg Biological Station, Michigan, USA - KBS K5-50-3 metaG | ecosystem: Host-associated > Plants > Roots >... | reverse complement strand
GCGGCAGGCCAGTGCGGAGGCCTCCGCGGAGCGCCTCGGCGAGCGGCGCGCGGGCCTGGAGGACGGCGACGCCGCATACCAGGAATGGCACGAGCGGACCGCCGAACGGCGCGAGCGGGCCGCGGCCGCGATGGCCGAGCTGACCGGACGCGGCCAGCCGTGGGCCCCGGCAGGTCGGCAGCCCGCCCGCGATGACGCCGAGATCGCCGAACGCGCACGCCAGGCCCGCGAATGGGCACAAGCCGACCCGGACGCTGAGCCCGAAGCGGCGCCGCAGCGCCCCGCAGCCTGGCAGCCCGGCGAGCGCGAGCCCATTGCGGACGCCGACTACGACCTAGAGGCAGGCGCCTAGCACAGGCGCCCTGGGAATTGTCGGCGGCGGGGCGCACACTGGGCCGGGGAGATGGTAGCCATGGAGCGCAGCTGGCTTGACGTCCCGTTCGGCGACAAGGACGAGGCCAAGGCGGCAGGCGCGCGCTGGGATCCGCAGGCGCGCCGCTGGTACGCGCCCCAGCCGGGGATGGACTGCCTAGGCCGCTGGAGGCCGTTGCCGGACCTGCTGCCCGGCGAGGACCGCGCCTACGGCGAAGGCCTGTTCGTCGACCTCATCCCGCAGACCTCATGGTTCCGGAACGTGCGGGCTGCGGTCGACCCGGCCGACTGGGACCAGCTGCGCCGCATGGTCTACCGCCGCGCCGGCCACCGCTGCGAGGCCTGCGGCGACACTGGCGTCCAGCTGGAGGCACACGAGCGGTTCACCTACGACGTCCAGGCCGGCGTCCAGCGGCTGGTCCGCCTGATCTGCCTGTGCACCGCCTGCCACCGGGTAACCCACTTCGGGCGCACCATGCTCCAAGGCGACATCGCGGGCCAGGCCGCGATAGACCACCTCCAGGCCGTGACCGGCATGATCGACCTCGAGACCGAGCTGCACATCCGCGACGCGTTCGACCTGTGGGAGCGCCGCTCCGCCGTTTCCTGGCGGGTGGACCTGTCCCTGATCAGCGCTGCCGGGATACGCGTGCGCGAACCCGAGCCGGAGACGGCGGCCCGATCTGCTCGTGGCGCGTCACGAGGCTACGACCCGGACGAGGACGAGCCCGGCATGCTCACCATCAGGCCCATCACGCGGCTGGCGGACATCACCCCGGAGACCCCCGAGGTAGCCGCAGCCTGGCGGAACATCGCAGGGCTGCCGCCGAAGCGGGAACCTGGCCCGGCAACCCAGGCCCTCGCGGTGACATACGAGCGTTACGCCGACCAACTGGCTGTAATACAAGCTCTCCGCGACAGGCAACACAGCGCCTGACCGGGCTCCAGCGACCTTGGATGCCCTGGCCCGCGCTGTTCTGACCTGCAAGGCTTGTCGCGCATCACCTGGCAGACCTGCACTGCAAATCTGTCGGTCACGGGCGTCCTTCGCCATGTGTGCTGTCCGTGTCTTGCGGCGGGCGACGCTTGACTGGCTGCCAGCTGACACTTCACACGGCCAGTCACCGCGCTGCGTTGCCGAATAGATCCGTAACTAGAGATCAAGGCGGCATCGCTCCGCGGCGACGCGGGCCGACGCCAGCGCCGAGACGCCAATGATCAACCAGGCTCGTCGGGCACACATCCGGGTTGCGCTGCCGTCTTCCTCGGCTGCCGATTATCTAGCTCGCGGTCAACGCCTCTGGGCGCTCCCCGCGGTCGTGTCGCATGCGATCGGCTGTGCCGCCCCTCGACCTCATGACCACTTACAAGGGATTGGTACCTGCGAGACGGCAGAGGAGAAGAAACTAACCAATGCTGGAGCCGGTTGCACGCTGCATCGTATGCACGCTACCCAGACGGCTTCCGTGTGAGACAATGCTGGTCATCTCAATCGCTCGGATAGGGGGAGCGGATGGATCCGATCACCATGGGTGCCGTGTTGCTGGCTGTCATCACAGGAACCAGCGAGGCACTTGGCGGGCAGTTGTGGGCGGGAGTGGTGTCGCTAGTGCGTCGCCCGTTCCGCCGCAAGGGGATCGCAGGCACAGATACAGCAGTGGCGATGCCGTCAGGCGAGGCAGAACTGGTGGCACTGCAGCAAGCCCCTAATGATCAGCAGAAGGCCGTGGTGCTGGCGGAGAGGCTGCTTGCCCGAGCAGCATCCGACGTTGAGTTTGACCGAGCCCTGAAAGACTGGTGGGAACGAGCCGAACCTATCCGGGCCCATCTTGGGACTACTGTCACAAATACCGTCAGCGGCGGCACGCAATATGGGCCCGTGCTGCAGGGCCAGAACTTCAGCGGCATAAACTTCGGCGCGACCGGAACAGCGCCCAATGCTGCTTCGCCCCATGACCGTGATACTTCTCAATGACTGGCGGTGGCGGAGCTGATAAAGAGGATGAGACTAGCAAACATCATCGCCGGTGGCACCCAATCGGGGCCGGTGCTTCAGGCCCGAACCATTAATGCCCGCTTCGAGGCCGCCTCGGCGGCACCAGTAGCTCTGGCGCAGTTGCCTCCGCCGGTGGCGGGGTTCAGGTCAAGGCCTGGGTTGATACATTAGGCTAGTGGGGGTTAAGTAGTGAATGCCAGCGACTTCTCCGTATGTTGCTCGAGCTTTGAGACCGCTGCATTTCCACATCCGGGCGCAGATACTTCTCGACCGTAGCATGAGTAAGAAGCGAAGCTCACCAGGTCGAAGGCGCACGTCCCGGCAATCGGTATCAAATGTTGTAAGCGGCGGCGTATTCTTCAACGCGGTCATCCAGGGGCAAAACATCGCTGTCCACTTGCCTGCGCAGATCACCCCAGCGCTCAGTGGCCTGCCTCGTCCGTCATCGACCTTCGCCGGGCGGGAGCCTGAACTCGAGTTCCTTCTGCACGAACTAACACCTAACAGCGCCAATCAGCATGTAGGGCCGGCTGTCGTGGTAGTTGGTATGGCAGGGGTCGGGAAAACAGAATTGGTTTTGCAGGCTGCGTCGCGTGCACTTAAGAAATCTGGTTGGTTTCCAGGTGGCGTACTCTTCGCCGATATGTTCGGCTACGACAAAGAGCGATACAGCACTCCAGAACATACGCTTGATGGCCTGTTGCGCGCCCTTGCTATACCGGGGGAGCATATACCCTCTGACGGTCAGGACCGCGCGCGGCTTTACCACTCTGTACTCGCAGCCTATGCCAACCACGGAAAGCGTATCCTGGTCATAATTGACAATGCTTCTAGTGCGAGCCAGATCATTCCCCTTCTTCCTACAGATAGAACGACAGGTGTACTAGTTACCTCTCGCCACGTGATCGATATCAATTCCCGCCTCTTTGACGTGGGCATCCTAGATCATGAAGTTGCCGAGGACGTAATCCGGCTGGCTGTTAAGAAAGCTAGAGGTAGTACAGATAGGCGGATCGATAACGAACCAGAGCATATCGATAAGCTAGTAGAGTTGTGTGGTGGTTTGCCTCTAGCACTGCGGATAGCTGCGGCGTTGCTAGCAGACAACCCTATGCGATCCGTGTCCTCGTTGGCAGAAGCACTATCGGATGCGCATACAAGGTTGCCCCAGCTAAAACGAGAAGATCGTGCAGTTCGAGCTTCATTTGATCTTTCGTATCAGCAACTGACCGTTCACCAAGCGCGCTTGTTCCGACTATTGTCAATTAACCCTGGCCCCGATTTCTCCGCTGAAGCCGCTTCGTACCTTATGGACGTGGACTTGCGCCAAGCTGAGAAACTTCTTCAAGACTTGGCCCGTGCCCACCTGGTTGAATCTAGCTCTGGCTGGGGCCATTGGCGCTTTCATGATCTTATCCGCCTATATGCCATGGATAAAGAGCGGAACGCTGACGATTATAACGAGTATGAAGGCGCACTCGAACGACTCCTCGACTATTACCTAACGAATACGGTTGCTGCAGCGACTCACTTGGAACTTTCTCCTTGGGATAGGTTTAGTGGCTTCGATACCTCCATATTTCCAGATCGCACACATGCCTTGGAGTGGCTCGATACTGAATATCCGAATCTGAATGCCGCCATCTCTATGAAGACTAACGATCCTGCTATGGCGCATGATCTTGCGACAGCCATGGCACCGTATTTCCTGGAGCGTAGACGCCTTGATGATTGGTTGACTGCAAGTGAGAGCGCTCTAGAGGCCGCCCGAAATCTTAGCTCTAATCCCGCTCTCTGGCGCGCGACCATCAGGCGAGCTGCCCGTAAAGACAATTCCACCTTGAATATCGCGCATGGAAGCGGGCCGCGTCTTGCGAGAAAGATAGGCCCCAACTCTCCTCTAGGTGGCGCGCTGGTGAACCGTGGAGCCATGCTAGCGCAACAACGGCGTTACGAGGAAGCCATAGCTTCCCACCGGGAGGCGGTGAGACTCTTCAGAAGGCTTGGCGATAGGAACGGCCAGGCAGCGGCGCTTACTGGTCTCGGGTCCGCGCTAGAAGGTGCAAGACAGTTCAAAGAAGCAGTCAAAGTCTTGCGACAGGCTGCCGCTATCTTCGGCCATCTCGGCGACCAACGCCGCCAGGCTGGTGCACTGAGTAACTTGGGGAATGTGCTTAACCACCTGCGACGCTTCGAACAAGCGGTCCGCGCCCAGCAGCAAGCAGCAGAGATCTTCGTTAAGCTCGGCGACCAATTTGGCGAAGGCTTGGCTTTGATCGGCCTAGGGTGTTCACTGCAGGATGTACGGCGATTTCGCGACGCCGTCTCCGCCGAGAAGAAGGCAGCAGATATCTTCGCCCAGCGTGGCAATAGATACCTGAATGCTAAGGCTCTGAACAACCTCGGAAATGCCTCGTTTGGGTTGGGATTGGCCAAGGAAAGCTTTAGGGCCCACAGAGAAGCTGCTGCACTCTATCGAGAGCTAGGCGAAGAACACGACTACGCGTTGGCGCTTATGAATCTCGGGGGTCATCTTAAGGATGCTGAACAGTTCAATGAAGCCATTTCTGTCAGCCAGGAAGCAGCAGATATCTTTGGCAAGCTTGGTGATCGCCATGCCAGAGGAGCGGCGCTAAACAATCTTGGTGCATCCCTGCGAGCTATAGGGAAGCTTGCTGAAGCTATCACTGCGCACGAGGAAGATTTGGAAGTTTGCCGTGAGGTTGGCGATCGTAATGGCGAGGGAATAACGCTGATTAACCTCGGAAATGCGCTGGCAGAATCGGGACGGTTTGAAGAAGCTATACATACCTATCGGAAGGCAGCACGTGTGCTTGCGAAGGCTAAGAGCCTTCAAGCCCGTCGCGGGGCGCTCGAAAATCTTCAATTGGCCCGGAAACGGATGAATGAGGCCAGCGATAATCGCGACAACTCAATGAGTTAAGACGTAGGAGCGTTCTAGGAGAACTCTGGTCGATCATGGTTTGGATAACCCCGTGGACGTTAACCTACGGCTACGGATTCTGGTCCGCTGGCCGGGCGCGCAGCATTGATCTACGGATCTGATGCTCACCGCCGCCTGCGGCACCGAGTCATCCTCCTTTGATGGCGCGGACGGCGGTGAGCAAGCTGAGCAGCCGTGCGGGTCAACGAAGGCCTATGTTCAGTGCCGCAACGCTGGCCGAGGAACGCTTCGTTTCATCGCTTCCCTCTCGGGCGTTCCGGGTCATTCGTTCGAGATTGCCGCCAACGCAAGCATCCACGGAAAATCGGACTCCCTATCTCCTCCGGATCCGGGATCGTGCGGCTCGAACTCACCGGGTCCCAATAGGATCCGGACGCCTTCGCTTCGCAGCGTGTTCACGTTCTGCTTGAACGCCGTTCGCCCGGCGAGGGCGGAGTTGACGAAGGGCAGGACCGCCGTGGGGATGTCCAGGCCGGGGGCTTCGGCGAGGATGCCAAGGGCGTAGGTGTCGCTGATGCCGTTGGCCCACTTGTTGATCGTGTTGAAGGTGGCGGGGGCGACGATGATGGCGTCGGCTGGCGGGGTCTTGGGGTCGCCTGGGGCGCGGTACTGGCTGCGGACCGGCCGGCCGGTTTGGGCTTCGAGCTTGGGGACGTCGATGAAGGCCAGGGCCGACGGCGTGGCGATGATCTGGACCGTCCAGCCGCGGTCTTGGGCAAGATCGACGAGCCGCCCGACGTCTCCGGCTGGTCCGGCCCCGCAGACGATGATGTAGAGGACGCGGCCTTCGCTCGGGTGTGTCACGCCGATGCCCCGATCTGGGTGGCGAACTCGCGCAGGTGCGGGCGGACGGTGGGCGGCGTGGTGGCGAGCAGCTCGTTGACCAGGCAGTGGACTGCGGGCCGAGACCGGACCTCCTGCGGTGCGAGCTGGTCGGCGGCGCGGAGGGCGTGGTAGGCCTTCTCGTGCTTGCCCCACTGGGCGAACGCCTGGGCGGTGTCGACGAAGAATGATGCCTTGCGCTCGGTGATGGGCAGCAGGTCGAGGTTCACCTTGCGAGCGTGGTCGATCGCGGCTCCGGCGTCGCCGAGGCGGACCGCGACGTTGATCCGGTGCAGCAGGACGTTGGCGGGCCCGAACGCGGTCCAGCGGTGGTTGTAGTCGTTGCCCAGTCGCGAGCCGGCCTGTCCGGCCTCGTCGAGCATGGTGATGCTGGCGTCGCGGTCTTCGGCCTGAGCTGCGGCGCTGGCGCCGCGCAGCAGCAGCGATCCATAGACCGACAGGTAGTCCGAGATCGGCTTGCGTACCTCCGCGGCCAGGTGCTCGCCGTATCTGCCTGCGGTAGCCGTGGCAGCCGCGAAGTGACCGTCGGCCATGAGGGCGTGAGTGATGATCCGGGCGCTGGATCCGACCGCCAGCGGGTCTTCGCTGAGCGAGGCTGCTCGCATGCTCCGGTCTGCGGCGAGCCAGGCAAGCCCGTGGTCGTCCAGCTTGAGCAGGACACTGGCGGCCACGTGGTAGGCGTCGGCGGATAGGGCATAGGCGCGGAGTCTGGCATCGTCTTCGAAGCTGTCGCATGCCGCCTGAAGATCTGGGAGCAGGGCGGGCAGTTGCGACATGGCTTCGGAGTATTTGCACGCCTGATAGGCATGCTTGGCGGTCGCGACCGCTCTGGTGAGCGCTGGCAGGCTGGGTGCTCGAGCCGGCGGAGGTTTGCCGGGGGCGGTCAGAACGGCGGCGAGCGCTTCGGCCACGCCAAGCGATCCGTCCGCGGCCTTGTCGGCGAGCAAGGCACTGAAAAAGCTCGCCCCCGCCAACCGGGTGAAGGTACGCCGTCGCACTGGGTCCTCCGGCTCATCCGTGCCAGGAGAATCCACGATAAGCGCGTCTGCCGCAGGCCAGACTGGTTCCAGGCCGCGGCCATCCCGGGAAGGGATACCCTTGCCGCGAGGACTTGGGGCGAGGCCTAGGGCCAGCCGGGCTTCTGAGGGCATGCTTAGCCCGTCAGCGATCCGGTCGAATACGTCCAGCGCGGTCACTCTATGGCTGCCGCCCATGATCGCGCTGACCTTGCCCTGGGTCAGGCCGCACACGATTCCCAGTCGGGTCTGGCTGGCTCCCGCGTACTGGCGCAGCAGGTGAAAGAGCCGGCGCATGTCCCGCGCACGCAGGGCTTCGATGGCGTCCGGCCGCTGCCACAACGAGGCGGGCACGTCGATCGGGTCGGTGATGCGGTCTGCCAAACCGCGTCTCCCTCCGTGCCGTTCCGGCGACTCGCAGTAAGTGCGCACAAGCAGCGTATATCCCCGCAAGGCATAACCCCGGGGAATGGGCTCGGGCCATCCCGTGGTCCATGTTGGAGGCCATGAGGCCAAACTGCCATCCTGGCACTGTCAGGAGCGATTCCACCGCACGTCAGCGAGGTGCGCAGGAGCAGCTTGCCGAGACCGCAGGACACCATCGGTCCGCGCCGGAAACGAGCCGGACTGGGCCAGAGTGCGCTGCGCGGGTCGCCGCGGTGCGCATTGGCATTGATGCTCTGCTGGACCTGGTGGCCGAGTTGCGGGCTATCCGCCTTCGCCAGCTAGCTGCCGCTCGATCTGGTCGACCCGGTCCCGGAGCTGGCTGAGTTCGCGCTCGATCGAGGTCAGCGACTTAAGCACGGGGTCGCGTTCCTCGTCGGCGTGGGGTCGGGCGTTGTCGCCGCTGAGGACCTTGGCCAGGTAGTCCGCCGGCCAGTCCAGCGCCTCGGACAGGGCTGAGAGGGTCTGTGGCCGACGCCGGCGGGGGCTGGTGTTGTGCTGCAGTTCGCGCAGGGTGGTCAGCGAGATCTTGGCCCGGGTGGCGACGTCCATCTGGGTCACGCGCAGCTGCGCCAGGCGGTCATCGATGGCGCTCGCGACCGCCGCCCAGTCTTCTTCCACCTCGCCTCCCGGTATCTCGTCAGCTCGCAACCCCAAGGCTAGCGGCGGGATTGGTGCCGATTGAAGCCAGGACCGCCTGGGCATTTGACACTGATGTCAGCTGGCATCAATATTGGTGTCAGTTGGCATCAGTAACGGAGGGCGCCATGACTTCAGTACCGCAGGCACCGCCAGCAGCAGGGAAGGAGCGGGTGGCCGCGGACGTGCCCGCTGACGTCGCCCGACGGCTGCGCATGTGGGCGGCGCTGCGCCGCAAGCCGGCCGCGCACATCGTCAGCGAGCTGGTCTGCCAGGGCGTGCCCACCGCGGACCAGCTCGCCGCGCAGATCCGGCAGAACGGAGCGGGCCATGGGCACGCTGAGCGCTGACCAGGCGCGGCAGCTTCTTGGCGGCCCGGCCCACCCGAACGGGCAGGACGTGGTGGCAGGCCACGCGAACCGGCGCGGCACTGTTCTCATATCGCGGCCACGGGACTACTGGCCCTGGCTATTCAGCCGGCGCGAGCGGCAGCCGGGGCAGACCCGGCCCGGCTCGCGCCTGATCGCCGCAGGCACGGCGCTGCTGTTCCTGGCGATGGTCGGCCTGCTGGGCGTCAGCTACGCCGCGCAGTACAGCTACATCCTCGGCCAGCGCCACCAGCACTTTGCATCGCTGATCGAGGCGGGCGCGCTGGACGTGCTGCTGATCATTTTCTCGCTGCTGGCGCTCGGCCTGGCCCGCGCGGGCCTGCCGGCCAAGACCGAGCGGGCGCTGGTGCTGGTGTTCGCCTGCGGAAGCGCCTTGATGAACTACGCCGCGGCCGACGTGGCCTCGCCGCGCTCGGTGGCCGCCTACGTCATGCCGCCGGTAGCGCTGGCCATCGTGGTGGACCGCTGCGTGGCCGCGACCAGACGGCACGTGCTCGGCATGCGAGACGGGCGTTCCCCGTGGGCAGTTGCCGGGACAGCTGCGGGACGCGTGGCACGGTTCGCCGGGCTGTCGGTGCTGTACGCGCTGCGGCTGCTGCTCGACCGGAAGGGCACGTGCGCGGGGATCCGGGCGGCCGTTCTCAACGCCACGCCGTTGCCTGAGCTGGCCGCAGCCGCCGGTGACAAGGACCAGGACGACGAGAAGCCGGGCCGGGAGCGCGGCCGCGGCGGCCGCCGTCACCGGAGCGGCACGAGCAAGAAGTCCATCCTGCTGGACCTGTACCGCGGGCACCAGGCCTACGGGGATAGGGCGCGGGTGTCGCCTGTCGCGGCTGAGCTGGCCCCGCAGGCAGGCCTGCAGGCGGGCACCGCGCGCAGCTACCTGTACGAGCACCTGGACGAGCGCGCCGGGACGGCGGTGGCGTGATGAGGTACATCGTCCTGATCGCGGCCGGGCTGACGGTCCTGGGGTTCGCGAGGTGGGCTTTGTGGCCGCATACCTACCTGCCCCGGTTTCGCGCGATGGACATGCGGCTGCGGCTGCGGCTGCGGCTGCACCCCGGGCGCGGGTTCGCTACCCTGCCTGAGCTCTGGGCGCGGTGGGGCAGGTTCGCCTCATTCCGGGAATCGCGGCGCAGCCGCCCCGGCACCTGCTTGTGGCAGCGGATGACCCGGGCGGACGGGCACAGCGTGTTCCTCGGCCGGGCGCAATGGCGGCACGGGGTTCGGCTGCCGATCCAGGAGCACTGCACGATCATCGGGCCGCCGCGGGTGGGCAAGTCCGGGCTGCTGGCGCGGATCATCCTGCGCTACCCGGGCCCGGTCGTGTCGACCAGCACCAAGCCCGACATGTTCGCCTTGACCTCCGGCATCCGCGAGCGCCGGGGCCCGGTGTACGTGTTCAACCCACAGCGCATCGGCGGGGCCGGGATGGCCTCCACGATCCGGTGGAACCCCGTGGCCGGGTGCCAGGACGAGCCGACCGCGATCCGCCGGGCTGCGGCGTTCTGCGAGGCGGCCGGGACTGAGGGCACCGAGGACGCGACCTTCTGGCACGAGCAGGCCGCCAGCCAGCTGCAGGGCCTGCTGGCCGCCGCGGCGCTCGGTGGCCGCGACATGCGGTCGGTCACGTACTGGATCTTGTCCGGGCAGACGCAGGACGCCGAGCGCCTGCTGCTCGGGCATGGCATGACCGGGTGGGCGGCGACGCTCGCGCAGATGCGCGGGAAGGCCGAGCGCACGGCGGCCACGATCCGGATGGTCCTGACCACCGCTGTGGCGTTCATGTCCGACCCGAACCTGGCCGAGACGGTGCTGCCGGACGACACCGGGTTCGACATCGGGAAGTTTCTCGCCTCCTCCGCCACCCTGTACCTGATCGGGGAGAGCCGCGGGAAGACCTCGCCGATCGCGCCCCTGTTCGCGTGCATGGTCAGCGAGATCCACTGGACGGCGGCGCAGGAGGCCAGCGCGATGAAGGGCGGCCGGCTGGACCCGCCGCTGGGCCTGGCGCTGGACGAGGTAACCCAGATCTGCCCGATCCCGCTGCCGTCCATCCTGGCTGACTCCGGCGGCCGCGGAATCCAGATCATTACCGCCTGCCACGGCATAGCGCAGCTGCGGGAGCGATGGCGCGAGCATGGCGCCCGGGCGGTGCTGGACACCAGCAACCAGCTGTTCATGGGCGGGATCCTCGATGCCGACACGCTGGAGATGGCCAGCCGGCTATGCGGTGATGCGTCCTTCCGGGAGCGCGGCAGCAAGGACCGCATCACCCTGGCGCCGAAGGCGCCGCCGGAACTGATCCGCCGCATGCCGAAGCGCCGCAGCCTGATCCTGCGCGGGGACTCCTCGCCAATCATCGCCCGCGTGCCACAGGCCTGGCGGGACTGGCGGTACGTCCTGGCCAAGGCCCGCGGCCGGGAGATGGCGCAGCTCATCCCGGTCCCGTCTCTCGCCCGGCGGCCCCTGCAGACCACACCATTCCGGCTGGCCGACGTGGACGCGGAGGCAGCGGGCGCGCCGGAGATGGCCGACCTGTTCGAGGACCCGGCCGACGTCGCCAAGCGCGACGAGAACGGGCACCGCAACGGGCACGGGCACGGGAAGCGGCCTAGCACGCCCGGCCCGTGGGGCGGCGAGGCATCGTGAGCGCCGCCCGAAGCCCGCAGGAAACCGCGGCACACCGCTACGCGGACGCCGGCTGGCCGGTGTTCCCGTGCCGGCCCGCGTCCAAAGAGCCCGCGACTGAACATGGTTTCCAGGACTCGCGTACGGATCACCGGCAGATCGAACGGTGGTGGTCGCGCGACCCGGAGCGGAACGTGGCGATCGCCACCGGCGCCCCGGGCCCGGATGTCGTGGACGTGGACGTGCGGCCGCATGGGTCCGGGTTCGCCGCGTTCAACCGGGCCAAGGCAGCCGGGCTGGTCGACGGCTACCACGCGGTTATCCGCACGCCGTCAACCGGCGCGCACTTCTACTACCCGGGCACCGATCAGCAGTCCGGGTCGGTCCGCGGCCAGCACCTCGACTTCCGTTCGGCCGGCGGGTACGTCGTGGCGCCGCCGAGCCGGGCGGGCGGCGCTGAGTACGTGGTGGTGAAGCACGAGCCCGCCACCGGGGCCACCGTCTCATGGGACGCCATCCGCGGCCTGCTGGAGCCGCAGCCGCAGCCCGACCGGCAGCAGGGCGGCAGGGCAGCAGGGCGCGACACGGGCACCACGAGCCTTGACCGCCTCGTCGAGTGGACTGCCCGGCGGGAGGCCGGGAACCGGAATTTCCCGCTGTTCTACGCGGCCAAGCAGGCAGCGCTGGCAGGCCAGCTGGACGGCGCCGCGGTGGAGCGGTTCGTCGACGCGGCCCGCCGGTCGGGGCTACAGGGCGGGGAGCGTGAGGCTCGGCGCACGATCGCCAGCGCGCAGCGCAACGCCGAGCGAGAGATACGGCCCGTCCGCCCTTTTGCCGCAGAGCGCGAACGTGAGGCGGGCTGACATGGCCGTCCACGTCGATGACATGCAGTTGCCCGCTGATGTCGATAACAACGGGCGCGCGGTAAGGGGCCGCTGGTCCCACCTGTTCGCCGACACCTCCGCAGAGCTTGAGGACTTCGCGCGCAAACTCGGGCTCAGTCCCCGGTGGATTCAGCACCAGGGCGAGCCCGGCGAGCACTACGACGTGACCGAGGGCAAGCGCCAGCAGGCTCTGCAGCTTGGCGCCCGTCCGATCACGTACCACGAGGCCGGGCTGATGTTCGCCGGCTGGCGGCAGGAGGCCAGGTACGCAGCGAACGAGCGCGAAGCTGCCCAAGCGGGCACTGGCCCATGCATGCTGGCCGACCCGTGCTACCGCAAGGACTGCAGCGCTTGCTACCCGGAACGTGCCGAGAGGCTGACAGAGGCTCAGCGGACGGCTGCACTTCGCACGCTGGCCACTGAGCTTGACCGCCAGGCGGGCGTCAGGTTCAAGGCGGGCGACTACCAGGGCGCGCTGGACCTGCTGAACGTGGCCCGCGAGACGTACCCAGACTCGGCCCCGGTACTGACTGAGCACACCAGCCGGGTCCTGGCCGCGGCTGCGGAAGCGCGGGCCGCGCCGCTAGCGCAGACCAGCGCGAGGCCTGTGCGCGAGGGCTACTGCCCGACATGCGGCACCGCGGAACTTTCCCACGGCCAGACCGCCTGCCAGGCGTGCCGCGCCGTCGAGGCCTACCGCTCGGGGCCACCGCAGGCGCAGCAGTATCCCGACCTGTCGCACGGCAGCCCCGGCCACTGGTGCGTGCTGCCCGGCCAGGAGCCCGGGCGGGAGCTGGAGGCGGGATGACTGCCGCTACCGACATCCGGGCCGCGCTCGCGGGCCTGCTGCGGTCCCTCGACCCGGACGCGGAAGTCTGCTACCTGCTGTGCTTCATCGACCCTGAGTCCGGGCTGCCGAAGCGGTACGAGCACGCAGGCCACTACCTCGGAACCTCCACGGCCGGTCGGCTAGCCGATCACGTCGAGGAGCACCGGCAGGGGCGGGCCGCCGTCCTGACCGCCACGGCGCGGGCCGCCGGGCTGGACTTCACGGTCACCCGGATCTGGCCCGGCGGCCATGTCAAAGAGCGCCAGCTCAAGACGCGCAGCGGCAGCCTGTACTGCCCGGACTGCTCGCCGAGCCCGCAGCCCGGCACCACCCCGCCGCAGCCGGGGGCGGAATACCTCACCCGGCGTCAGCGCGAGGCCCGTGCGCGAGACGCGCAGCCCGCCCCCGAGCGGAAGCCGGAGCGCACGCCGCTGTGGCTGCTGGAGCGCACGGCCGTCCCGAGCCCGCCGCACGAGTGCGGGCCCGAGTCCAGCTGCGACGAGATCGAGGCCGCAGTCTCGCGGATCTTGCAGGACACCGGAGCCGAGCCGAGGAAGGAAGGCGACATGTTTCGACGAGAAGCCCGCGCGGCCGCGCGGGAGCAAGCCGCGCAGGAAGCGCGGCAGCAGGCCGAAGCGGAAGCGCTGTTCGCCGAGGCCGACCGATGGGCCGAGGCGGCCGGGGAGCCCGCGGGCTTCCGGCAGGAGATCACCAGGGAGCGCGCGGCGCGGGTCATGGAGCAGCTCGCCGAGCTGCTCGTGCAGGACGCCCGTGCACCCGAGCCCGAGCTGGCAGGCGCCGATCGTGACACTGAGGTCGACCGCCTCGCGGAGCTGTACCCGGAGCCGGAGGTACCGGGCGAGGAGCCCGGGCCTGATGCCGCCCGCTGGGTCCCGGGCCCGGACGGCGCTGAGAAGTCGGCGCCCGAGGGCGAGGTTATCCGGGACTGGATGGCAGACGTGCCACAGGACGGCCGGGAGTTCTTGCGCGGACTGCTGGCCGACGCGATCGAGTACCGCCGGGCTGAGGCCGGTGACTGCGCCGACTGTTCGGCGGAGTACGGCGGCCTGTGCTACGACCACGTGACGGACGAGGAAAAGGCCGATCAGTACGCCGGGCGCCTGGCGCAGCTCGATGCCGAGGACCGGCTGGCCCAGGCCACGGCGCGGCTGTACGAGGCCCCGCTGCCGCCGGACGGCCTGCCCCGGCTGTTGGACCCGGCCGCCGGAGCGCCGAGGGCACCGGAGGCCTGGCGCCTGCCGGACGGCACGCCGCACCCTGACCCGGTCCTGGCCGCGCGGGGCTGGCAGACGCAGGGCGGGATGTATCACCGCGTGCCGCAGGCCGAGCTTGAGGCGGGCTGACATGGCGCTCACTGATGACCTCCGGGGACTGTCCCGGGCTGAGCAGATCGCCCGGGTCCAAGCCGTAGCCCTCGAGCACGGCGACTACCTGACCGACCGGGAGGCCAGGGAAGCGCTCAACCTCTACGCCACGCAGGTGGCCAACGACCCGGGGGCCCGCCGCTACCTGACCATCTACAGCTATCCGGAGCTGGAGGCAGGATGACCACCGGAGTCGCCTGCCCGGGCTGCGGCATTCATCTCGTCGGCGACCCGCGCCAGCGGTGCCACACGTGCCAGCTGCAGGCCGCGCCCGGGCTGGTGCGGGAGTTGTGGCTCCGCCTCCTGCTGGCGATCGACCGCCGGGAGATCGTCCTGGCGGACCTGTATCCCGAGCCGGAGCGCACCGCCGACCTCGAGGCGGGATGGTGATGACGCAGACACCGGAGGAGAAGGCCCGGGCCTGGCTGCTCGCCGAGGTCCTCGGCGCGGCGGCTGCGGAGGCGCACGGGCAGCACGAGGGCCACTGGCAGCTGCACCACATCGCGCTCCCGCGCCGGCCGGGCGCCTTCACGCCGTACCCGGCGCCGGAGTACGTGGAGCAGAAGTACGGGATTCTCGCGCTCATCGGCGAACTGCTCGGCCTCGAGCACCACCTCGGCGCGCCCGGGCGGGAAATGGAGGCGGGCTCATGACCGGCGCATGCGAGCGGATCGCCACTACCTGGGACCGGCCCCACCGCGGGACAGCAGCCCTCGCGGCCTCCCTCGGCGACCTCAAGGCGCTGATCAGCGGCCTGCGTGACGACGAGCTGCCGCCGGTCATCTCCTGGGCGTACAACCAGTTGCGGCAGGGGCGCTACCAGTTCGGAATCGTCTTCGCGCTCAGCCCCATCGAGCGCGACGCGAGGGAACTAGCCTGCGGCGACTGCGCGAGCGAGGTCCGCGGCTATGCGGGCAGCCGGTGGCGTTACCGCGTCATCCACTCGCCCGAGTGCCCGTGGTGGCGCCAGTACCAGGCCGGGCAAGTGCGCGGCCGGGGCCGTGGTGACACACCGCGGGCCGTATGTACGACGCCGGGGGGAGGCGCTGTGACCGGCTGCGGTGGGAATGGAGGCCCCCGGGTGAGAGGGGACAACGTCCGCTACGTCTCTGCCAGCGGGGACTACTGGCTGGCCGTAGCCTGGCGGGACCGCGACGAGGGTGGGCGGCCCGTGCGCATGATCGCCTCGGGGACCGCTCCGGGAGGGGAGCACGGGCTCTTCGAGCTGCGCGAGCTCGCACCGGGCGGTGAGGCGGAGGCCGTTCTGTACGCGCTGTGCCCCTACGGCGGCGGGATCCCGGTCACGGTCGCCGCGCCCGGCCGTAAGGGCTAACGCGGGAACAGCCGATTCAGCGGTAGGCGGCCACCCTCCGGCGCGCCTCGAGCGCATCCGCGAGCAGCCCGAGCCACCCGGCCAGGGGCCGGGCGAGCCGGGTCGGCAGCCGCACCCCGGCTTCCGCATGTCCGAGCTGCCCTGGACCGGTCAGATTCGCCGACCCGAGATAGGCGTCCGTGTCGTCGGCGACTACCGCTTTCAAGTGCACC
>Ga0070708_100001947_pt1 | contig 15945 bp, 5 predicted proteins | sample KBSK5503metaG_FD_65469 | JGI IMG/M metagenome (GOLD analysis project Ga0070708, IMG submission 65469) | Corn, switchgrass and miscanthus rhizosphere microbial communities from Kellogg Biological Station, Michigan, USA - KBS K5-50-3 metaG | ecosystem: Host-associated > Plants > Roots >... | reverse complement strand
TTTGCTCAAACAAGACATTCGATCTTTGAGACTGCCGAACCCGGTTGATTTGATAACTTGCAACTTTGACACGCTCAATCATCTGGTTGGTGATGGCGATCTGCTGAGGACCTTTCGGAACGTTCACGAAAACCTGCGTCCGGGCGGGCACTTTATCTTTGATATGGTGATGCAATGCCAGCCGCCCGGTCACGCCCGGCGTTTCGTTCGACGCTTCCACACGGCGCGACAGATCGTGATGCAACACGTCCGATGGGAACCGATGCGAAAGATCATATCGATCGTGGTTTCAGTTCGTTCACCAGAGAGGCGACGGCCGATCATTGAAGTACATCGCGAGCGAGCATATTCGGCCCGCGAAATCGGCGAGGCTTTATTGGACGCAGGATTTCTGATTCGCGGAATACACGATGCCGGAACCTTAGACATGGCGAAAAAGTGCTCGCCGCGAATCATCGTTGTAGCGAGGAAGAAATGAAACTATTGCTAACTCTTGAAGAATTTCAAAAACTGCTGAGGACCCTCGGCCGAAAACAAGGAAGCCGACTCATAACCGGCCCAAGGTCTAAAGTCACAAGCTTCGCTCGCCGGTTCGTTAGGTTACCGTTTATCGCCTACTTTCGTGTGGCGAGATAGCAAGTCAACTTACGAAAATATAAGAGGCTTGCCATGTATGTGAGGACAAGAGATACGTTAGGGCGACTCCCAACGTCATACTCTTATGATTCTTCGATAAAGGGCGTCGGAGAGTATATGTTTGGTGAGGTCACCCCTCCGAGCGGACCCATCACAGTAGCCAGGCTCACCGGCGGTCTTACCAACCTCGTTTTCTGGGCACGACATCCGAATTTACAGGGCCAGACGCTGACACCGGGCACGAAAGAGGCGGCCGAGTGGAGTAAGATACTGAAGGACGAAGTCACCTCGGCTCTGCATAACAGCTCCACCCAATATAGAATCGGTCAACTGATCTTTTTCTCCCGCCATCCCAACATTCTGGGTCACTTCAAGCAGCAGCCGCAAGCCCAGCAGCAAACGCTCTGGAATGAATTCTTAGACATCCGCAACAATATCGTTCAGCCCTGGCTGGCGCTTCAGATCGCGCGAGGGACGGTCAACAGCCGCACCATCTTCGTCGTCGACAATGATGTATTCAGGGGCTTGCCCTGGGAGACGCGGACCCGAGCCGGCGATGAAATCGCCAGCCAGTTCGATTTCGTTAACGGCACTGCCAAGATCACAGTGATGTTTCTCGATCCTGCCCGTTTTCCCGAAGAGTTCAACTTCTCTGATGCGGTGATAACCGTCACGGATCTTCCTCCGAACGTTCACGTCGATACGGCTCTCAGGCAACAAGTGAACAATCTCAACCGCGCGATGGGCGCGCTGGGCAGCCGTCAGAGAATTCCCGCCCCGGCCCCAATTCGTCTGAGTGTCGACAGGTACGGACTCGCGATTATGAACAAGTTTGTAACGCCCGCGACTGCCGGGCCGCAAGTCGCGGTGCCGCTCATGGCGAGCGCGGTCGACCTGAACGACCTAATTAAATACCTCAACGAGGAATACATCCCGGAGGTTTTTCACAAAGGCCGCAGCACGAAGGACGAGATTCCCACGGATAAAGCCAGGTGGACTGGCCCGCAAAGGGAAATGGTTGGAATCGCGCTTGGCCGTGCCATTGCTCACGAGGTTCGGCATCTGTATGTCCGCAACCCGGACCACGCTGCAGACGGCTTGGGAAGCGCTGGCTACCGGCTTTTTGGACAAAATACGATAGCCTTTTCCGCCGCCGACAGAACGAGTATCCAGTCGTCCATTACCGCGTTAGAGGGACAGCAGGGCAATAGAAACGTTGCTGCCAGCTACGCCGCAGCCGAACGCGCGCTCGACTTCCCTTTCTAAAGAGGTACCCCATCTTTGCGTTTTGCTTGAGATATTAAATACAGTTTTTACAATCGGAGGTCCTATGTACATTAACGATTCGGGCGATTTAAGCGGGCTTGGTCAGTTGACGCCGCCACCACGGCCCCGCCCTTCGTTGTTGCAGCCAGGTCCGCAACTGCGCATGCCGCCACACGAAACTATCACCGGCTTTGCGCGAGACGCATCGACCTTGACCGGCGCTCAGCTTGAACGCGTCAATCGTGTCGCTGGATTTATAGCCAGCACCTGGCCGGGCAATGCTGCCATCACTTCGGTGCGCGTCACGGGCTACATTAACGTGGATGAGTGGCAGCCCGGCCTTGGCGCGCGACGGGCGAATGCAGTGCGCGACGCGTTGCTGAGCGCGCTAAACCGCTTGCGACCGGGGTTGGCAACGCGTCTCCGTTGGGTCGTTGAAGATCGTGGGGCATCAACTATGGCCAAGGTTGAGATCTACCTTTGGGCTGGACCGACTCAACCACCGGTGCCTCCGCTCATTCGCGTGCCGTCGCCAGCCGAGGCAGCACGCACCATAGTGCCGATGGGTCCGGAAACGCCGGAAGAGCGGATGCGACGCATCCTTCGTGCGGTGCCGCCGGTCCAGCGACGATCATTCAGTCAGATGTTCTGGCAGCGCGTGGACGAGCAGTTGAACTCAACCATGAGCCGCCTAAGCGTCCCTCATTCGTTGCGCGATCTGATACGCGAGGGCGCGCACAAGGCGATTAGCAGTAGCTCAGGGGCTCTGTTGGATCAGGTTGTCGGCGCGACTGGCCTGCCATCCGCGGCGCAAGACGCGATCAAGAGCAGTATCAGTGCGCTGTTGGAAGTGCCGATCAGATGAGGCGCTAATTGTTTTGGCGTGCGCTTGACTAGTAGGTGACGGTGGAATTGAAGCCAGCTCCGATCAGCTGTGGGAGGTGAACCGATGTATTTCTATGATCGCCAATCCCCAGGCTCTCAATATCTTGGAATCGCGACGTCTTCGGATCGTCTCCGCTGGGATGGGCTTTCATCTCAGCGGTTGGGTCAAGTCGGGTCGCCTCTCCCCACCGTTTCGGCGTTTACCTTTCGGAATACCGGCTTGGTTGATCCAGAAAACTGTTGCGCGACTTGCACTATTCTGCCCGCAACGGGGGGACGTACGAATCTCGGTGTCGGGCTGCGGGGTAATGGTGCTGTAGCGTTGAGAGCAGCCAACGGTATGGAACTGGCGTTCACGATTTCCGGTCATAGTCCCGGCATGGAATATGACATCACAAGGACGAGGCGTAACTCGATGTGGCAACGAGTTGGCGGAGTGTGGACAAGCCTGGAATCCAACCCAATGGGCACAAACGACGATCATTTTGACGACGACGAGTGCTTGAGGCTTAGCCGAAGCAACAGAATATTCGCAATCGACACGCCAGGTTGGTGGCGCACTCCCGTGCCGGCACCGGCTGCGCAGCCGTTTCCTCGTTTGTCCGGCGTGCTGGCCGATGCCGCCGCGACCGAACTGGTCAGGCGATCGAGTTTCGCCGAATGGGTAATCGCGAGAAACCGCGCCGAAGGAATTCCCTGGACTCCACTGCAACTGCCACCGTTTGCGAATGGCACACCGCGGCCCCACATCTATTGGCACAACATTATCTGGTTGATCCGCAATCCAGCCGGGAATCCTGCTGGCCAGTGGGTACTTGGGCCACGTAGTGAAATCGCGCGGGGTTCGCTGTCTGCGGATGTCATCAACTCGGCTCCCACTTAATGATGTCGCTGTCTCGAACCCGTAACGCCGAATGGAAAGGAGAAATCTGAGGACATCTGGACCCTATTTGTTGTAGCAGAAAAAAGCGTGGTTGTTGGTACTCAGAAGACGGTAGTGCGCCCTGTAGGTGGTAACGGAGATTACGTGGCATGTATATCTATGATGGGAATTTCGCATCTTTAAATCGTCTCGGACAGCACAGTCCATCGGCCGGGCGGTTGGGTCAAGCTGGGTCGTCTCTCCCGCGCGTAAGCGCAGCCGTTTTCAATACCGGAGTTGTTCATCCCGCGAACTGTTGCGCCACTTGCACTCGCCTGCCCGCTGACGTCAGCGGCCGCACAAACCTCGGCGTCGGGCTGAGGGGAAACGGTACCGCAAATCTCAGGGCCGCTAACGGTATGGAATGGGCCTTCACAATTTCCGAGCATCGATCCGGCTTCGAGTACGACATGCTAAGGAGGGCGCGTCATTCACTTTGGGAACGAGTTGGCGGAGTGTGGAGAAACTTGGAAAACCTGGTCAGGGATGACGACACAAACGAGGATGATGAGTGCGCCAGGCTTAGTAGGAACAACCAAATATTTGTGATGGATAGGCCAGGATGGCCCGATGAGGTTGTTCCCTCAGCGCATCGTCTCCCGGGCTTCACTGATACTGCCACCAGTCGGGTTCTATCCGATCCGGCTGCAACTGAGTTGGTTTTTCGAGCCACTTTCGCCGAATGGGTGCAAGCAAGAAACAGGGCTGAAGGGATTTCCTGGACTCCTCTCCAATTGACACCGTTTTCGAATGGAACGCAACGGACGCATTACGCGTGGCACAGCATTACCTGGTTGATCCGAAATACTGCCAACCACTGGGTGGTTGGACCACGGAGCGAAATTCGACAGGGCCCGATAGCCCATAACGTTTTGCTAGCGGCTCCAGCATAGCGAGTGGCGAAGACTGCATTCCCGGCGGTCCGTTAGCGGCCAGGGAATGGTCGCCGCCTATCAGGGTCAATCTTAAGTTAGGAATTAATTGTGTATATCCCAATTCAGCATGAGTCAGGACTGAGTGGTTTGGGATGGTTCATCGATAGGATGATCGGGACCACCAGGACACCTCGCGGGCACGAGACACTAACCGAGCAGGCCGCTGGTGGATTGATTAAGGATCCGGCTGACTTAGCCGCTCTAATCAACGGCGTCCGCCTCCCTGACCTTGCCGGTCCTCAAGACCACATCAGGCCCGGCGAGGAGAAGCGTCATTTCCTACGAACCGTCACGCAGAGCAGCTTGAGTGCCTGGGACTTCGCCATCGATCATTTAAAAACACTTCACCAGCAAATGATGTTGAGCAGCAGCCGAGTTGCTGAATTCACGTTGATCGGCGAGGCGCTTCATATGGTCCAGGATTCCTTTGCGCCGGCCCATGTCCAGCGTGATCAGAGTAGCGGCGACATCGTTAGTCTCCGTATCTATGGTTCCAATGCTCCGCCAGGCAGCCATGTTTTTCGCGTCGATCTTCGAGACGATCCATTCACTATTAAGCCTCCAGCGTTGACGCCCGATGCCCGACGGGCGGTTAGTTGCACTGAGGAATACTTGAAGATGGCGATGAGACACCTCCAACTAAAACAGTTACCCTTCTCAACGCCGTCAGCCCTGATGCGAATGACAGAACGCGGTCTCAACGTATTCATTTCCCTTCGCCTTTGGCTCCAGCGGCCTGAGCTTCGCATCGGCTCGCAGGGCGAATGGGTGCGAGGGCTCGTCGCATACCTCAACCCGGCGATAGTTAACCTTAACCTTAATGTCCCGTTACTGCCGAATGACGGTGACTTCAATGGCGACGTGCGTCAGGCTGTGTTGGAGTTTCAAAAAGCTACCAGCCTTGCACCAACTGGCATCGTGGGAGTCGAAACCTGGAAAAAGGTGCGGCTGCCATGAGCGAAACAGCCGATCAATTGAGAAGTTGAGAACCTTCTACGGCTCTGTACATCTGTGATCCTAAATTTTCAGGTGTACAGTCTTCACCCGCCCTTAATCCGTGGTCCATTTGTCGATGAGTTTGCCGCTCGAGAAATCGTAGAAAGCCAGGTCTTTCTTCGTCAGAACCTTCGTAAGCAAGATAATTTGCCCCGCATGCATGGAAATGGGAAGCGGAATTACAACCGCTTCCCTTTCTTTTGTTTAGAGGTGTGCAGAAAAAGAGTTGACCACATTTCGACCACCTCTTTCACCATGGCACCCTATCACCTAGGGATTATAAACTAATCACCACTGATGGCGCGTTTCTGCCATGAACCCAAACACCAAAACAAAGCGGGGTGGATTGCCCAATCGAGTCGTTTATGTGGCTCGTGAATTACGTGCGACTATGAAGTCCTGCAAGTAAGTGGTCCCAAGTCGGAGACCTCTCAGCTTTCGTCACATGATTGTTCTTCTCGAAATTTCCTTAGCTGACGCTCAAGTATGGGTGGGTTACAGTACGACTGCAAAGCTCTCGCTGATTCTTAGCCTCAGTCCAGCTTTCTACCGAAGTTGTTTATAGTCACACTTCCTAGAAGGGCAATACCGCTATCGGGGTCGTGATCTGAATCGTGGGAATTAGAATCATGTTGGGGCAACTATAAAGTTCCCCTCTCGGTGCAAACACGATCTAGATTTCGAAACGTCGATCCAAAGACGCAGATTAGTATTTGCGCTCGATAACTGTACTCGCTAGGCTTGAGAGTGACAGTCTTGGACTGACCGGAGCGACCTATTATCACGGTACGGCATTGCCCTGAGAACTCTATTGGGATGTTAATAACTCTCCCTAAGATTGATGACAGTAGCGTTCAGCACAAGGTAACATTTCGCCAAGATCGCTGACACTTTGGAGAAGCAGAATTGATTGTTGAAATGGTGGAACTTCTAAGGTAAGACTTTCGTCGTTCGAGCTGAATTAAGATCTCATCGCTTCCGGGTAACGCGCTAACTATTGAATCCGAGCGTCATCACCAGTTATGAAGTTTTCAAACGTGCTTGACTATTATTCATTGACCTGGAGATTCAGGCACTCCCGGACGGGCGCTGAGCTGCCGATCCGCGAGGAGCTTTACAGCGTCGAGCGGCTTGAGCAATTCGCGGCGGCCCTCGCCGCTGAGCATGAGATCGCCGAAAGGCCCCAGCGAGTCAGTCTGCTATTGCCGCGTCTGGAAGAGAACGGTCGCAAGCTAGTCGCCGCTTACCAAACCCTGGTCGAATCAATCCGCGAAGAGCACGTCATCTCTCCCGCGGATGAATGGCTGGTCGACAACTTTCATATTGTCGAAGAACAAGTGCGCGAGATTCGCGAAGACTTGCCCAAGAGTTATTACCACGAGCTGCCAAAGCTCGCCTCCGGCGACTTCAAAAACTATCCACGCATTTACGCGCTTTCAGTCGGCCTGATCGCCCACACCGACAGTCATCTCGATACGGAGACGCTGCGTCGTTTCATTAATACTTATCAGAAAGTCTCGCCGCTTTCGATTGGCGAACTGTGGGCGGTACCGATCAGCCTCAGGCTGGCGCTGGTGGAGAACCTGCGCCGTTTGGCGACGCGCATTGTTTCGTCACGCTCTGAACGCGATGAAGCGGACAGACTCGCCGACAAACTGCTCGAACTGGCGCAGCGACAGCCTAACGAAGTGCTGCCGCTACTTACCTCGCGCATGGCCAGACGCAAGTTGCTGGGCCGCGCGTTCGTTGTGCAGCTCACGCAGCGCCTGCGCGAACAGGATCCCGCGGTGATGGTGGTCTTCGAATGGCTGGAAAAACAACTCGTTAAGAAAGGCCTCTCGATCGAGAAGATCGTGCATGAAGAGCATCACCGCCAGGCAGCGGCACAGGTCACGGTAGGCAACATCATCACCAGCATGCGTCTGCTCTCAACACTCGATTGGAGAGATTTCTTTGAGACGGTGAGCCTGATCGATCGTGAGCTGGCAAAGGATCCGGCGTGCGTCTATTCGCGCATGGATTTCGCTACGCGCGATCGTTACCGGCATGTCATCGAGCGCATCAGCAAGGGCGCGAAAAAAAGCGAACCCGAGATCGCGCGCGCGGCGTTGAGAATGTCCGAAGAAGCGCGCGAAGCCAGCGAGGACATTTCACATACGCACGTTGGGTACTTCCTGATTGGCGAAGGAGTTTATCGACTTGAAGCCGGAGCCTCGTATCGTCCGAGCCTCGGCGAACGTCTATTGCGAGCGGTCAAGCGCCACGCGACTCTCGCTTATCTCGGGACCCTCACCATGCTAACAGCGTTGATTGTTGCCTTCACTGTTGTCGCGGCATGGCGCGCGCAGCCGAGCTTGATCATGGCCGCGATCGCTGCTCTGGTTTCGCTGATTCCGGCGAGCGATCTGGCGCTGAGTATCCTCAACTGGGACGTCACACACGTTCTTGAGCCGCAACTACTGCCGAAAGTCGACCTCTCAAAAGGCGTTCCCGCCGAAGCCCGCACCATGGTGGTGGTGCCGGTAATTTTCAGCGACGAGGCAACAGTCGCGGCGCTGGTGGATAAACTCGAGATCTCATATCTGGCGAACCAGGACGAGCATCTGCACTTTGCCTTGTTGGCGGATTTCGCCGACGCGGCATCCGAAGAGATGCCGGATGATCGGGAGATTCTTGAGGCTGCTAAGCAAGGCATAGAAGAACTGAATAGTCGATACAGCTGGAGCAAGCCAATCCGATTTCATCTCTTTCACCGGCCGCGCCGCTGGTGCGAGACCGAAGGGAAGTGGATCGGTTGGGAGCGAAAGCGCGGCAAGCTACGGGAATTCAACCAGCTTCTTCGGGGAAAGAACGCAGCCAGCTTTATCGTGGCCACCGGTAGCCCGGAATTACATTCTCAGGTCCGCTATGTCATCACTCTGGATGCCGACACGCAGTTGCCGCGCGATGCTGCCAAGCGTTTGATTGGCGCCGCTATTCATCCGCTGAATCTCCCGCACTTCGATTCCGAAAGTGAGCGAGTGGTGAAGGGTTATGGGATCTTACAGCCACGCGTGAGCATCTCGCTTGAAAGCGCTTCAGGATCGTTGTTTGCGCGTGTCTTTTCCGGCAACACCGGAATCGATCCCTACACGACCGCCGCATCTGACCTTTACCAGGATCTTTTTGGGGAGGGCATCTACACGGGAAAAGGTCTCTATGATGTGGATGCTTTCGAGAAAGCGCTCGACGAGCGCGTGCTGGACCAGACGCTGCTAAGTCACGACCTCTTTGAATCGATCTTCGCGCGCGCGGCGCTCGCCAGTGATATCGAATTTCTCGATGACTATCCGGCGCACTACGACACTTACGCGATGCGTCAGGATCGTTGGACGCGCGGTGACTGGCAGATCGCCGGTTGGTTGCGGCGCGTAGTGCGCGACGCGCGCGGCGATAAACGACCCAATCGCATCCCGGTGATTTCTCGGTGGAAGATTCTGGATAACTTGCGTCGCAGCCTTCTGGCGCCGGCCATCATTCTATTACTGATTGCCGGCTGGACGATTCTGCCCGGCGGCGCGCTCTGGTGGACGCTCTTTGCGCTGATCACTCTGGCCTTTCCTGTCTATGCGCACGTTACTACGGGTTTGCTGATTCATCCCCGGGGCGTTCCGTGGACCAGTCACTTCTGGAGTGTCTGGGGCGACATGCGGACTAACACCGGCCAACTCGCCCTGGAGGTCGTCTTTCTCGCGCATCAGGCCTGGTTAATGGTTGATGCAATTGCGCGAACCATCCATCGCAAACTGATTACCAACCGCCACTTGCTTGAATGGGTGACGGCCGCCCAGTCGGAAAAAGCAAGCAAGCATGACATACCGGCTTTTCTCAGATTCATGTGGCCGGCACAAGCAATTCCTGTGTTAGCGGCGGTGCTGCTGATCTTCGCTAGACCTCGCGCCCTGCCATTGGCGATTCCGTTTCTGCTGGCGTGGGTCACGTCGCCGCTAATCGCTTTCTATAGCAGTCGGCGCCGGGTGGAAGACGCCCACGTGTTAGATCCCAAAGATGTTCGCACCGCGCGCATAGTCGCGCGGCGCACCTGGCGTTTCTTTGAGACACTAGTGGGCGACGAGGACCATTGGTTGCCGCCCGACAACTTGCAGGAAGATCCGCCGGTCATCGCGCATCGCACTTCGCCGACGAACATTGGCTTGCTCTTGCTTTCGACTCTCTCGGCTTATGATTTTGGTTACGTCGGCCTGGTCGAGTTACTTGAGCGGCTCGAACGTACGTTTGCGAGCCTGGAAAAGCTGCAAAAGTTTCGCGGCCACTATTTGAACTGGCACGACACACGTACCCTTACACCGCTTGATCCACAATATGTCTCGGTCGCGGATAGCGGAAATCTCGCTAGCAATCTGGTTGCGCTCAAGCAAGCATGCATCGAGTTTCCTGATCAAAAGGTCTTCGACAACCGAGTGCTCGGCGGATTACGAGACACACTCGGTGCCATTCGCCAAGAGACATCTCAACTCGCCGCAACGCTCCAAAGCACCGACATGATCACGATCAAGCAACTACGCGGCGAGATTGAACAATGCGGCAGCCGGTTATCCAGCAAAGTTCCCGAGGTGCTGCCGGAATGGCTTGTTCTGTTCGAGGCGCTCAACGAACGTGCAACCGTCATTGACGACATCGTGGCCGCATTATCACTCGAACACGGTGGCGGAGATGAGTTTACCGAGCTGCGCTGGTGGACCAGCTCTCTGCTGCACGAAGTGCGCAATTATCGTCGCGACATGAATTTGCTGACTCCATGGACCGTCGCTCGGACCGCTGCGCTCGACGAGATAACGCTGGGTGCCTTGCCCGGCGACGACCTTCGCGCGCACTGGGAAGTGATTACCGACGCGTTGAGGCCCGTGCCTGCGCTTGCTCATATCTCTGAGATCTGTGACACGGCGCTGGTGCAACTGGCGGCGCTGCGGGCAAAGCTCGAGCGAACCGCGTCTGACACGCTGCCACGCCGCGAGGCCGCCTTGAACGAGTTGAGTACGCTTGCCGGCGCGATCGAACAGGGCGCCGAGGCCGCCAGGACTATCACATCGCGTCTGGCAAAGATTGCGCAGACATGTCAACGCTTCGTTGACGAGATGGACTTCAAGTTTCTGCTCGATCCGGAACGTAAAGTCTTCACGATTGGCTATAACGTTACCGAGGGACACAACGACAACTCTTTTTACGATCTGCTGGCGTCGGAGGCCCGGCTGGCCAGTTTCATCGGCATTGCGAAGGGCGACGTGCAGCAAGAGCACTGGTTTCGCATGGGCCGGCAACTCACGGCGGTTGACGGAGGGCGCGCGTTGATTTCATGGACCGGCACCATGTTCGAGTACCTGATGCCGCTGCTGCTCACGCGCAACTATCGCGAGACATTGCTCGGTGAGACTTACGAGGCCGTGGTTTCCAGGCAAATCGAATATGGGTATGAACGTGGTGTGCCCTGGGGTATTTCCGAGTCGGCATACTCGGCGCGCGATCTGCAGCTCAACTATCAATATGGGCCGTTCGGCGTTCCCGGACTGGGGTTGAAGCGCGGTTTGATTGAAGACCTGGTGGTCTCGCCTTACTCGACGATTTTGGCCGCGAATGTTTTTCCCGTCCAGGGGATAGAAAATCTCCGCGTGTTGGAGCGGGAAGGCGCGCTCTCACGTTACGGTTTTTACGAGGCGCTGGATTACACGCCGGAGCGAGTCAAGAAAGGCGAAAGATGCACTCTGGTGCGCGCGTACATGGCGCATCATCAGGGCATGAGTTTAGTGGCGCTCGATAATCTACTCAACGGCAGTGTGATGCAGAATCGATTTCACAGCGATCCGGCCGTACAGGCGACGGAATTGCTGCTACAGGAACGCATCCCGCGTGGCGTTCCCGCGGCCCACCCGCGGGCCGAAGAAGTCCTGACCGGGCGGGTTGTGCGCACACTCACTGGTCTGGTCACCCGTGCTTACGACACCGCCGATCTGCCCACGCCGCGCACTCAGTTGTTATCGAACGGAAACTACAGCTTGATGATCACAACCGCGGGCGCCGGCTATTCGATGTGTGGACCACTGGCCGTGACCCGTTGGCGCGAAGACTCAACCCGCGATAGCTGGGGCAGTTTTGTTTACATCCGTGACGTGCGCAGCGGCGCCGTATGGTCGGCGGGTCACCAACCTGTCGGCAGCAAGGCGCAGAGTTACGAAGTTGCGTTTTCGGAAGATAAGGCCGACTTCTGGCGTCAGGACTTCGGAATCACGACGCACATGGAAGTGATCGTTTCGGCGGAAGACAACACTGAGATGCGACGTCTGTCAATTGCGAATCATTCGACGCGCGCGCTGGAGATCGAGCTGACCAGCTATGCCGAGATCATGTTGGCGCCCAGGCTCTACGATTTGGCGGACCCGGCGTTCAGCAATCTATTCATCGAGACTGAATTCTATCCGCCGCACAGCGCGCTGCTGGCGCGACGCCGGCCTCGATCGTCGCAGGACGAAGCCGTTTGGGCCATGCATGTGCTCTCGACCTCAGCCGAAACTCTCGCTGGCATTCAGTTTGAAACCGATCGGGCACGCTTTCTTGGTCGCGGTCACACGCCTGCTGAGCCGCTGGCAGTGATAGAAGATCGGCCACTGTCGAACACAGCCGGGATCGTGCTCGATCCTATTTTCAGTTTGCGCTGCCGGGTTCGTTTGCAGACGAACCAAACTGCACGAGTTGTTTTTACAACTGGTATTGCAGAGTCGCGCGAACGCGCGGTCATGCTTGCGGAAAAATATCGCGATGCGAAGACTTTCGAGCGCGAATCGCGCTTGGCATGGACGCGGGCGCAGGTCGAGATGAGCCACCTGCACATCGATCCCGATGAAGCGCATCTTTTCCAGCGTCTCGCCGGCCGCATTCTATACACGGATTGGTCGTTACGGCCGCGGCCTCACGTCCTGGCGCTCAACACGCTGCCGCAGTCGGGTCTTTGGTCGCAAGGAATCAGCGGCGATTTACCGATTGTGATTTTGCGGCTCGATCGCGAAGAAGACATTCAGATGGCCCGCCAACTGTTGCGCGCCCACCAATACCTGCGCTCAAAAGGCCTTCAGTTCGATCTGGTAATACTCAACGATCGCCCGACAAGCTATGCGGACAATTTGCAGGACTCGTTGGAGACAGCCGTGCGCACATCCGGAGCACAGGGTTTGCTGGACAAACCTGGCGGCGTTTTCGTTCGCCGCTCAGACGGCATGCCCGAAGAAGAACGAATTCTGCTGCATTCAGTGGCCCGGGTCGTAATCGTCAGCGAGAGAGGTTCTTTGGAGGATCAACTCGTGCGGCAGCCAATCGAAGAGAGTCTCCCGCCGCCTTTTCAGCCGCGCGCGCCCGCACAGATTTATCGCGAGACGTCTCCTGAACTGCCGAAGCTTTCCTTCTTTAACGGACTGGGTGGCTTCGCTCATGCCGGACGTGAATACGTCACGTCACTTTCCGAGCATCTATGGACGCCCGCTCCATGGTCCAACGTGATTGCAAACAACTGCGATTTTGGATTTTTGCTGACCGAAACTGGCGGCGGATTCACATGGTCAGTGGATAGTCGTGAGAATCGTTTGACGTCTTGGTCAAATGACGCAGTAAGTGATCCACCCAGTGAAGCTATCTATGTTCGCGACGAAGACTCAGGTACAACGTGGACACCGACTCCCTTGCCGATTCGCGAATCGTCGGGCTATCTGATTCGACATGGGCAGGGTTACTCCGTTTTCGAACATGTGAGCCACGATATCTCGCAAGAGTTGCTTTTGTTCGCTCCGCTTAACGCGCCCGTGAAGATCTCCTTATTGCGACTGCGTAACCGCAGCAACCGACGCCGACATCTTTCTGTTACCAGCTATAGCGAACTTGTGCTCGGCGCTGTCCGCGAAGTGTCCGCCCCGCACGTGGTTGCCCAAATGGAAGAGAACCAAGGTGCGATCTTTGCACGCAATTCGTTCAACAACGAGTTTGCGAATCGCGTGGCCTTCGTCGGCACGAGTGAGCAAAACTTCACGATGACGTGTGATCGGAAAGAGTTCATTGGTCGTAACGGCTCCCTGGCAAAGCCGGCGGCTTTGAGTCGCGCGCGACTAAACGGACGCGACGGTGCCGGACTTGATCCTTGCGCGGCGATACAAATCTCTCTTGAACTTGCGCCAGGCGAAGCGCGAGAACTCGTTTTCTTGCTGGGTGAGGCTGAATCGGTCGAAGAAGCCCGGGCAATCAATACGCGCTTTCGAACCGTTCACGCCGTTAACGAAGCTTTCGAAGCCCTCCTCAGCTTTTGGGACGACTTGCTGGGTACAATTGAGATTAGAACACCGGACGCTTCGATGGATCTGCTCGTCAATCGGTGGTTGTTGTGTCAGACGCTGGCGTGTCGCGTTCGTGGTCGCTCGGCTTTCTATCAATCGAGCGGTGCTTTCGGTTTTCGCGATCAATTGCACGACGTGATGGGGCTTATTTATTCGCAGCCGGAGATTGCGCGCGAACAGATCTTGCGTGCTGCCGCACGCCAGTTCAAGGATGGCGATGTGCTGCACTGGTGGCATGAACCGACAGGCCGAGGCCTGCGAACGCGTTCTTCAGATGATCTTTTATGGTTGCCATACGTCACGTCCTCTTATGTGAAGGTAACTGGTGACTATTCGCTATTGGATGAGGGGGTGCCGTTTATTAAAGGTCCGCCGCTGGGACCTGGGCAAAGCGAAAACTATTTACAGCCAGAGGTCTCAACTGAGAAAGCGACCATCCTCGAGCATTGCGCACGCGCAATCGATCGCAGTCTGGAACTCGGCAGCCACGGATTGCCCTTGATGGGATCGGGTGACTGTAACGACAGTATCAACCGCGTTGGCATTGAAGGCAAGGGTGAGAGCGTTTGGCTCGGCTGGTTTCTCAATACAGTCCTGGACGGATTCGTCCTGTTGTGCGAACAATATCAAATGCTTGAGCGTTGCGATCGCTATGAGTCGCACCTGGACATACTTAGCGTCGCCCTCGAAGATGCGTGGGATGGCGACTGGTATCGTCGGGCATACTTTGACGATGGCACGCCGCTCGGTTCGGCGCAGAACGACGAGTGCCGCATTGATTCGATCGCGCAGACCTGGGCAGTGATTTCCGGCGTAGCCGAAACTTATCGTACAACGCGAGCTATGGACGCGGTAAATGAATATCTGATCCGTCGTGGCGATGGTCTTATCGTTTTATTTACGCCGCCATTTGATAAAAGCAAATTGGATCCGGGGGACGTAAAAGGGTACGTGCCCGGCGCACGTGAAAACGGCGGACAATACACGCCAGCAGCAGTGTGGATCGTGATTGCATTTGCGATTCTCGGCGACGGTGATCGCGCTGGGGAACTGTTCGGGTTGCTGAACCCGATCAATCACACTTCCACGCGTGCAGCTTTGCAGAAATACAGGGTTGAACCTTATGTAATGGCTGATGACCTTTACGCCAGTCAGCCTCATACCGGGCGCGGGGGATCAACGTGGCTCACAGGATCGTCAACATGGATGTATCGCGCCGCGCTCGAATACATTCTCGGGTTCAAACTGGAAGGCGATCGCCTGCGCATCGACCCGTGCATTCCGCGAGGCTGGCGCGAATTTGATATTAATTATCGACGACGAGCTACAACCTACCGAATCAGAGTTCAGAACCCAGACTCGCTTTGTCATGGAGTAAATCGAGTTGATGTTGACGGTCAACCCCAACAGGCAACCTTCGTTCAATTGGTCGATGACGGACAACAACATGACATTGTTATCGTGCTTGGTGAACCTTCAGTCGTAACGAACTTTATCGGCAAGATTGATGCCCTTCTATCGATAAGATCGATTCAACATCTGGCTGATGCGGCCTCGAGCATCGATTCGATGATGAATATCGAGGGATTACCCACGGAATTCAAAGAAGTGCTAAGTCTGCTTTTGCGCGTAGCCCGATTTTCTGATCAACACCTTATGCTTGGGTCGTCCGTCAGTAGCGGCCTCAATAACGCAATCCGAACACTCAAATCGGTTGAACCGCTCATGGACTCAATAGGCGACCAAACAACCCATCAATACTCTCCGCAAGAGGTTAAGAATCAGCTCGATCGGGTGATAAGGAAGTGGCACAGACTCCTTGCCCGAACACAGAGAACACAAGACCACGAGCCAGTTCAAATCAAAAACCCATTTGTCGTTGGGCAACCCGTCAAGCCCAAAGGGCGGCCGAAAGATAATACATTCGTCGGTAGGG
>Ga0070708_100001946_pt1 | contig 15948 bp, 13 predicted proteins | sample KBSK5503metaG_FD_65469 | JGI IMG/M metagenome (GOLD analysis project Ga0070708, IMG submission 65469) | Corn, switchgrass and miscanthus rhizosphere microbial communities from Kellogg Biological Station, Michigan, USA - KBS K5-50-3 metaG | ecosystem: Host-associated > Plants > Roots >... | reverse complement strand
TGCGCTCCAGCTCCGCATGTCTGACCAGAGGTAAACGGGAGTGAGCGCACGCTTTGATTCATCGGCGGCGACCAGGCCATGCCAGAACGTCGACATGCCGACGGCGGCGATCCTCTCGGCCCTTCGTGGCCCGGCTTTGCGCACCAGCTCGACCAGACTGCGAATCACCAGCCGAGCCAGCAGGTCGGCGTCGATCTCGTTTGCGGCCGTGTACTCGTGCTGGACCTCGAGGCCTCTCGCCCCTCGGCCCTGCAGGTCCCAGAGCATCGCCCGCACTGACGACGAGCCGGCGTCGACCGTCGCCACGAATCCAGCGCTGCTCACCCCTTGACCGAGCCGGCAGAGAGCCCTGCGACGATGTAGCGCTGGACGATCAGGAACAGGATCATCGCCGGCACCGCGACCACCAGGCTGGCCGCCATCAGCAGGTTCCAGAACGGAATCGAAAAGCTTTCCGACACGTAGTACTGCAGGCCGGGCCCGAGCGTCTTCGTCTCAGGTGAGGTCAGCACTGACGCGAACAGGATGTCATTCCACGCGAGGAGGAAAGAGAACACAAACGTGACGACGATGCCCGGGATCGCGAGCGGCAGCGTCACGTGCCGGATGACCTGGAATCGGCTTGCGCCATCCACGATCGCCTGTTCCTCGAGCTCGACCGGAAGGCTCTTGACATAGACGCTCAGCAGCCAGATGGCGAACGGCAGCGCGAACGTCATGTAGGTGAGGACCAGGCCCCAGTAGGTGCCCACGATGTGGAGCTGGATCGAGTGCTGAATGATGATGTAGATCACAAACAGCGGCAGCAGGAGCAGGATGCCGGGCACAGTCTGCGTGGCGAGCAGCGAGACGCGGAACAGATTGCGCAGCGGGAATCGGAAACGTGCGACCACGTAAGCGGCGCCGAGCGCAAGCAACGACGAGATCGCCCCGGTGCTCGTCGCCACGATGAGGCTGTTACGTAGGTAGAGCCCGAGATCGACCGTCTGCCAGATACGTGTGAAGTTGTCCCAGTGAGGCTGTCCGAGCAGGAGGTCGCCTTGCCCCGCGGCCGCGTCGGACTGAAGAGCGACGAGCCCCATGTACGCGAATGGCGCCAGCACGAAGATGAGATAGACGAGGGCTACAACGTACCGCCACCAGCCGGCGACACGGATCTGCGCACGCCCGGTTCGAGCTGCGACCGCCATCAGTCGGTGTCTCCAACCCGGGCGGCGCGCAGGTAGATGACCGCGGGCGTGAGCATGATCAGGAGAGCGACCACGGACATGGCCGCGCCGAGCCCGAGGTTGAAGGTGATGAACGAGTTCACGTAGATGTTCAGCGGCATGACGTTGACCTCATCCGGAGGCGTCGGCCCGAACATCACGAAAGGAAGGGCGAAGTTGTTGAAGTGGTTGATCGTCGAGAGCGCTATGCCGAGGCCAAGGGTCGGGGCGATCAATGGCAGCGTGATGAGGCGAAAGATGCGCAATGGTGTGGCGCCGTCGATCCTCGCGGCGTCGTGAACGTCGGGCGGGATCGTCTGCAATGCCGCGAGCGCCATCAGATAGATGAAGGGCCACGAAGCCCAGACGTCGGCCAGCACCAACGCCCACAGCGACCGCGGCCCGATCAGCCAGAAGGTGTCGCGCGCACCAAGATGAAGCGCCCCCATGATCTGGTCGGCAATCCCGGTGTTGGTCATGAAGACCAGGCGCCAGAGGATGCCGTTGACGAACGTCGGGATGATGTAGGGGAGCAGCATCACGGCCCGCATGAACGTCCGTCCACGGAGCTGGCCGCTGAGGAGCAGTGCGGCGCCCACTCCAATGGGAAGAATGAGAATCGTCGTCATCACCGAGAAGACGACGCTCGCTTTGATCGATGTATAAAAGGACGGGGCCAACGGCCCACGCGGGTCGAGGCCGTCCAGATAATGCTTCAGCCCGACGAACGGGGCGTGCGTCCAGTCGCCGATCGTGTTCTGGTTCAGGCCCGTGAGACTTATATAGAAGGCGAAGGCCATCGGTATGAACACGATCACCACCAGCGGAATCACGCTCGGGGACAGGAGCCAATACGGCACCGGCATCGCTGACCGGTGCCGTGAACGCTCAGGTGCGTGAAAGCCTGCGGCGACCGCGACGCGCAGCGCGGCGCCCTTTATGCTCACGCGCCCAGCGAGGCTTGGAGCTCCTGGTTCACCTGCGTCAGGGCGGCCTTCAGGTCGCTCATCGTGTAGGAACCTGAGATTCCGATCTGGCCCGCGATCTTGTTGATCGCCTTGCCCAGCTCCACCTCGAGCGGTCCCCATGCGGGGAAGAAGGGTGTCGGGTAAGCCTTGAGCGCGGCGTCGTAGAGCGCCGCCCAGTTCCCCTGCTTCAGCTCCGGATATTTGGTGAACGTCTCCAGCACGACCGGCTGCTGCTTGCGCAGGTTGAAGTACTGGTACTGGATCTCCGGGCTCACCACCACTTTGAGGAGGTTGAGGGCGAGCTCCTGGTTCTTGCTGTACTTGAACAGGGTGTAGTACTGGCCCGACACGAAGCCCTGGGTGGCCTTGCCGCCTGAGGGAAGCGAGGACATGCCGTAGGGAATGGTGGGACCGAGCGTGTACTCATATTGACCGGCGACAGGCGAGTTGTCCCATGTCCCTATTCCTCCGGGCCCCGCCATGACCGAAAAGCCGATCTTGCCGGTGGCGAAGGCGCGAACCTCGTCGGCGCCCTTGAACGTCGCGTCCTGGCGAGCGGCGATCTTGTACTTGGCCATCCAGTCGAGCCAGAAAGCACAGGCCTCGAGCGACGCGTCGGAGTCGAGCAGGCCCTTCTTGCCGGTCGAGTCCATAAGATTGCCGCCGAGCTGGGTCACGAAGAGCCAGATCTTGTGCCACGGGTCGAAGCCGTCGGCGGGAGCCATCGCGGTGCCCCACTGGTCGGCCCCGTTGGTCAGCTCTTTGGCCGCGGCGATGAAGTCGCTCCACGTCGTTGGCACCTGGTTGATGCCTGCCGCCTGGAACATCGCCTTGTTGTGAACCATCGCCCACGGGTTGCCGCTGACCGGCACCGCGATCAGCTTGTCTGGTGACGGCCCGCTCATGGTCAGCTGCGGCGGGAAGAAGATGCTCTTGCCGCCGATGTGGTTCCACATGTCCTTGGTGAAGACCTCGAAGCTGCCTGTTGCGTACGCGGTCGGCACGAGCGTCGATCCGAACTCGAAGATGTCGGGCCCTTCCTGCGCTGCTGCGGATGTCTCGAGCTTGGTCGTTTCTTCGGCGGCGGAAGCGTATGTGTCGTACGTGAACGAGGAGCCTGGGTTCTCCTGCTCGAACTTGGCCTTGATCATGGCGAACAGCTGCGCCTGGGCCTGGGGCCGCGCGGTGTCCTTGGCGACATAGAGCGAGAGCGTTGCCGGCTTGGGCGAGCCGGTCGCCGAGCTGGTGGTCGATTGAGCGCAGGCCTCGAGGAACCCAGGCACTGCAACTGTGGCCGCGGCGCCCATCCCCGCCACCTCCAGGAAACGCCTTCGCGTCAGCTTGCCTTGAAAGATGTCAGCCATCTGTCCTCCTCCTCAATGTCGTTAATGAGGCCTCGCCGCGGTCTCGCCCACCAATCCCCGAAGTGCCGAAAGAGCGACGGCGAATCGCTCGGTCGCATCTAGCTCGTGCAAACGCACCTGCAGATGAGGCTCGACCACCAGGTATCCGCGATAGTCCTGGCGCTCGAGTGCGCGTAGGAGCTCTCCGAGCTGGCCCTGCCCCTCGCCGGCCGGCCGCACGCTGGCCATGAGATTCAGCTCGGGCGCGCGCGCCGGATAGGGTTCGATGCCATCGCGGTCCACGGGCACCGCATCCTTGACGTGAAAGTGGGTGACGTGCCGAGCAAGGAGCGGCCACGCCTCGTCGAACGGGCGGACTCCCACCTGGACGAAGTTGGCCGGGTCGAATGCGATCTGCAGCGCCGGCGATCCAACGGACTCCACCAGGTCGCGGCAGTGCTCGGCATCGTCGCCATAGATGTAGCTCTCGTTTTCGTGGACGAGCGTCAAGCCTTGGGCCGCGGCTTCCACGACGAACCTGGTCATCCGCCGCAGCACCTCATCCCTGAATGCGTCGTGGCGCCCTTCCGGGATGAAGAACGAGAAGACCCGAATGCGCGTGGCGTCGAGTCGCTTGGCGGCATTGAGCGCAGCTCGCAAACGCGCCACTTCCTCGTCGAAGTCGCCGTCGACCGCCGCCTTGCCCACCGGCGATCCGATCGCCGACACGGCGATCCCGGCCTCGCCCAGCAGCCGAGCCGCGCGCTCGAGCTCTTCGCTTCGGAGATCGACCACGTTGATGCCCCAGGCCGAGCGCAGTTCGAGGCCTCCGACGCCGTTCACCTTCAGCACCGCAATCTGCTCCTCCAGCCCGGGAGTGATCTCATCACCGAAAGCGCTGATGGGCCAGCGGTCAGTCATTTGCGCCCTTCGAGACCCGGTTGCGGCGTCCGGGTGGGCCCACTTTTCGATGGGATTCACGCAGCACCAGGTGAGACTCGAGCACGAGCTTCTGTCCCTGGCTCGACCCGTCACTCGACGACAGAAGCAGGCGAGCGGCCACCTCTCCAAGCTGGCGCGCCGGCTGCTCGACGACGGTCAATGTCGGCGTCACCAGCGAGGCCCATGCGGCGTCGCCAAAGCCGACGACAGCGATGTCCTGCGGCCAGCGCACACGGCGTGCACGGAGCGACCAGAGCACTCCTGTGGTGAGAATCACGCTGCTGCTGAAGATCGCGTCGGGCCGCGGGGTCAGCGACAGCAGGTCGAGCGTGCTTTGGCGCCCATAGTCGGAGCTGAACGGCCCCAGGCGAACGTACTTCTCATCGAAGTCAAGACCGGCCTGCTCGAGGGCGGCTCGATACCCCTTCAAGCGCTCGCGCGCGGTCGAGATGCGCTGGAGACCGTTGACGAGCGCGATGCGGCGATGGCCGCTTTCGATGAGCAGCCTGGTCGCCCGGAACGCGCTGCCGTAGTTGTCCATGACGACCTGGTTGAGCTTGGTGTTGCCGCCGTCGCGATCCATCAGCACGATGGGCACACCGCGCGAGCGCAGGCGCTCGACTTCCGGCGGCACGTCGCCCTGTGGCGTCAGGATGAGCCCATCGACCCTCGAGCGAATGAGCGCCTCCAGCGCCTTCAGCTCGCGCGCCGGGTCGTCGTTGCTCGATGCGGTCACGAGCATGTGGCCGGGTTCGCCGAGCACCGACTCGGCCCCCGCGAGGGCCTGCGAGAAGAAGGAGTTGGTGGCGTCCGGGACGATCGCGCCGATCGTGAGAGATCGCGTCCGAGAGCGGCTTCGGCCTCCGGCCTGGTAGCCCATGTGGTGCATGGCGGCGACCACGCGTTTGCGTGTGGCATCGCCGACGGGCTTGGGTCCGTGGTTGACGACGTAGGAAACAGTCGCCAGAGAGACCCCCGCCGCCCGTGCCACGTCGCGCATCGAGGTGTGGCGTCCAGTCATTCCAACGTTGTTCGACTTTCCTGTTCGAACGATTTAACCCTATCATGGAATTGGCCAGAGTGGGCGATCCCTTTCCACCGTCTATGAATTGGGACTTGTTCGACTCAATGTTCGAATGAGTGGAGACAGGCTGATGATCGGCTGCTGTGCCGGTTCCGGCGACATGCCTGCTCTCGAGCGGACGCCTGGCCTCGACTTCATCGAGCTGCCGGTCGCCAAGGCGCTCATGGGAAGCCCCGACGAGTTCGAGCAGCTCGCCGACCTGATCGAGTGCTCGAGCCTTGCGGCTCCTGCCGCTAATGTCTTCCTTCCCGCGACCATCAAGGTCGTCGGTCCTGACGCGTCTAAGGACCAGCTTTCCGCTTACGCCGCGGCGGCTCTCGACCGAGCACGGCGGTTGGGAGTCGCTGTCCTCGTCTTCGGTAGCGGCGCGTCGCGCATGGTGCCCGCGGGGTTCCCACACCAGCGGGCGCTGGACCAGTTCGAAGATGCTGTTCGGGTGGTCAACCAGCATGCGTCGTCACGAGGCCTGACGCTGGCCGTCGAGCCTCTTCACTCCGAGGAGACGAATCTACTCAACTCGGTCGGCGAGGCAGCCGGATTTTTGAGGGACCGGCGGCTCGAGGGCGTCCGGCTGGTCGCCGACCTGTGGCACATGGAATGCGAGGGCGAAGAACTCGGGGTGCTTGACGGTCTCGGTGACGTGATCGCCCACGCGCATGTCGCCGCGGCGGAGAGGCTCGCGCCCGGACAGGCCGCGGACAGAATCGAAGAATTCCTCCGCCACCTCCAGAAGGGCGGATATCGAGGCGCTTGCTCCATCGAATGCAAGTGGTCAGACCTGGCATCTGAGCTTCCCGGCGCGGTCACGCGGGTGCGCGAGGCCGCCGTCGCGGCGGGGTGGCAAACCGCGTGAAGCTTGCATTCAGCACGCTGGCGTGTCCGAGGTGGTCCCTCCACCAGGTCGTGGCCGGCGCGCGCCGCTACGGCTATGAAGGGGTCGAGCTGCGGTTGATCGACGGCGAGCTCATCGATGGGGCGATGCCGGCGTCAGGGCGTGAGCGCGTCCGCCGGACGTTCGCGGACGCCGGCCTGCCGATCGTCGCCGTCGACAGCTCGGTGCGAGTCGCGGCCGCGCCGGACGCGCAGGCAGCGCTCGACGAGCTCAAAACGTTTCTCGACCTCGCCGCCGAATGGGAGTCGCCGGTGGTGCGCGTGTTCGGTGGCGAGTGGGACGCCGGTTGCAGCCGGCCACAGGCCATCGCTCAAGCGCGGCACGTGCTCGGAGAGGCGGCGACCGCCGCGCAGCCACTCGGGGTCGCGATCGCTCTGGAGACGCACGACCGTTTCTCGAGCACCGCCCTGGTCGCCGAGGTCCTGGATGGTCTGCCGCCGGCTGCGGCCGCAATCTGGGACGTCGGCCACCCTCATAGGGTTGGCGACTCGCCGGCGGATGTCTTGCGACTGCTCAACGGCCGGATCGCACACGTTCACATCAAAGACTGCCGCCGCAAAGCCGATTCCGACGACTGGCAGCTGACGCTGCTCGGTGAAGGCGAGGTGCCGGTGAGAGCGTGCATCGACGCTCTCGACAAAGCCGGTTACGCCCGCTGGCTCTCGGTCGAATGGGAAAAGCGCTGGCATCCGGAGCTGGCCGAGCCCGAGGTCGCCCTTCCGCAATTCGCGGATGTTTTGAGACGTTGGGACGCCGAAAAATGACGGAGCGCCAATACGGCTTCGGAATCATCGGCTGCGGGGTGATCGCGCCATTTCATGTCAGGGCCATCGCCGACCTGCCGAACGCGCGGCTGGTGGCGGTCGCCGACGAACAGATCGAGCGCGCGCGCGATCTCGCGTCCACGTTCGGGGTCGAGCAATTGGAGGTAGACGCCCTACTGGCGCGACCGGACGTCGACGTGGTTTGCATCTGCGTCCCCAGCGGCCTGCACGCGCAGATCGGAATCCGCGCCGCCGCGGCCGGCAAGCACGTCGTGGTGGAAAAACCGATCGAAGTCACCCTCGAAGCCGCGGATCGACTGATTGCGGAATGTGACCGGCGAGGGGTGACGCTGTCGGTCATCTCGCAGCACCGCTGGGACCAAGGGGTTCAGGCTCTGAAAGATCTCGTCGACACAGGCCGCCTGGGCCGCCTCGTGCTCGGCGACGCGATGGTGAAGTGGTATCGGACGCAGCAGTACTACGCGAGCGGCGATTGGCGAGGCACCTTGAAGCTCGACGGCGGGGGCGCGCTCATGAACCAGGGCGTCCACTACGTCGACCTTTTGCAGTGGGTGATGGGACCCGTGGAGCGAGTCTTTGCCCGCTGCCGCACCTCCGCACACGAAGCCATCGAGGTTGAGGACATCGCGGTCGCGGTCCTCAGCTTCGCCAACGGCGCCGTTGGAATCCTCGAGTCCTCCACGGCGGTCTATCCCGGGCTAAGCGAACGGCTGGAGGTGACGGGGACCGGAGGCACAGCCATCGTCGAGGCGGGCGCGCTGAAAGTCCGAGAGCTGAAAGACGAGAAAGGCGAGACATCCCCCTATGGCGGGAAGGCTCAACCGTCCGGCGACGGCAGTGCCGGTTCCGCAGCAGCGGCGAACCCGGCCGACATCTCATACCTCGGTCATCGCGAGCAGCTTCGAGACGTGCTGAATGCGATCGAGTCGGGTGGCAAGCCCGCCATCGACGGGGCTGAAGCGCGGAAGGCGCTCGAGATCATCCTTGCCGTGTATGAATCGGCTCGCAGCGGCCGCGACGTGGAGCTCCCGCTGGCGGTCCGCCGAGCATGACGCCGGCCGCGATCGAGCTTGACTCGTCGGCCATTGCCTCCGTCCTCGATCGCCTGGCCCGCGAAGACGTCATCGGCCAGCTCGTCGAGCGCCGCGGCCGAATGGCGGAGCTCGCGACCGAAGCGGGCGACGTCAAGCTGGACTGGGTCGACCAGGTTGCGTGGGCGCTCGACCAGCCGGAGGCGATCGAAGACGTCGAGAAGTTGGCCGGATCGATCCGTTCTCGATTCAGGCACGTCGTCTGGTCGGGCATGGGTGGCTCCGTCCAGGCCGTGCACACGTTGAAAGGAATCGGCCTCTTCGGATCGGATGGCCCCTCACTGCACCCGCTCGACAGCAGCGATCCGGCCGCGCTCAACCGTCTGCTCCGCGAGCTGTCTACAGGTGGCGAGCTCGGCGCCGCGTTGAACCGAACCCTCATGGTTGGCGTGAGCATGGGCATGACCTCGGAGGAGCCGATCACCCATCTGCGCTGGTTCGAGGAGCTGCTCCGCGCGCAGGGAGTGGAGCACACCGCCGACCACTTGATGGTGATGACGCTGCCTGGTTCTTTCCTCGATCGGTTCGCGGAGCAGAGAGGAGTTTTGCGCGTCGACGTTCAGCTCGACGGACGCAGCCACACAGCCGGCCGCATGAGCGCGCCGTCTACGCGCGTGTTTCTACTGCCGGCAGCCATTGGACTGCCCGGCCACCTGCACGAAATCCTGCGCCGGTGCCAAGGGGAGGCGGGTTTGCGCCGCGGGATGGTCGAGACAGACCCCTTCGTTCGCCTCGCGGCATGGCTCTCGACTCAGATCGAGACGGGTCGCGACATGCTGGTGCTGGACCTGCCCCCACGATGGGCGCCGATCGCGCCGTGGGTGGAGCAGGTGGTCGAGGAGAGCCTGGGCAAAGACGATCGGGGGCTTCTCGTTTTCCACGACCAGGACCTTGCCTCGGCGCAGGAGTGGCCGGACCGGTTCTGCATCCTTCGCCTGGACGAAGGTTCGGGCGCCGAGCTACCCGATCGGCCGTTGGCCGTGCTTCATCTCGACCAAGCGGGCGACTCCACGTCGCGCGTGGCCGCCTGCGCCCGCATCTTCGCGGGCTGGAACCTGACGGTGGCGCTGCTCGGCTATCTCCAAAGCATCACATTCGCGGGGCAGCCCGCGGTTGAGCACTACAAGTCGTACGCGAGGAGCCTCCGCGACGCCGAAGGCCGGCTGCCCTACCCGTCCGAAGACCTTGCCCTGACCGAATCGGGACGCATCGAGCTCTTTTTCGGCGCCGCGCCGGTGCCCGACCTCGACGGCGAACGTCGCGACGCGGGAACGATCCTGGCGGCGGTCGTCCGATCGCTGAACGCGGCCGGTCGACTGGGTTACTTCGACCTCACCGTGAACGGGGATGCCGCCGGCCCGCTTTGGCAGGTCGCGCGCCGAGCGGGCATACGGTTTGGGAATCGCATCCTCGAGCGGCCGACGAAAGTTCGGTCCGGACCTCGCGACTACCACTCGACCGAACAGAGCGAGACCGCCGGCCCGCCCCAGCTGTTGTCGCTGCGAGTGTTGGTACGCGACCCGGAGCCGGTTGTGGTCGGCGACTACAGCCCGCGATTTCTCCACGCCCAGGCGCTCGGCACTCTTTTCGCGATGCGAGACGCGGGGCGGCCGATCCTCCTCGCCACGGTGGGGCGGGCCGATGCCCCCGATGCGCTGGCCGAGCTGCTGGACGAGGCCGCGGCGCACCTCTAGCCCGCGTGGCTCATCGACTCGAGAGTGTGGTGGCGCGAAACCTGCGTCCACGGCTATCACCGGCCGGAGAACGCGCGGCTGAAGGACCAAGCCGGAACCTTGGTCGACCAATCCCTGGCCACCTCGTCCACAGTCCGACTATCGCCAATTACCGCCAGGATCCCTTTGGCTCTTGCTCACCCACGCTCATCTCCCTCGTGCGCGTGAGCGTGACAAATCAGCCGAAGTAGGTGTGACGCATCAACCGAAGGTGTGCCCGCTCGTGCTCCTTGCGCACCGCGACGGAGTTGAGGATAAATGTGGTCGCAAAAAGCCGAATTTGCCAAATCGGGAATTTCGTTCCACCGTACTCGCGTGATCAAGCTAGGTTGAGTGCGTGATTCCTGAGCGCACCACCGTCGACGGAGTCCCGGTCTTCTGGCTGAACGTGCCCGGACCTCTGCGTGCGATGCTGATGTTCAGAATCGGTGTGATCGACGAGACGTTGCCCACGCGCGGCATCACACACCTCGTCGAACACCTCGCAATGTTTGTCCCCGCGCAGACTGCCGCCATGGTGAATCGCATGAACGCCCGGGTGGAACTGCACCGCACTCGGTTCACGGCGGCTGGGTCGGCCGACGAAATCGCGAAATTCCTTGGGGACGTGACTTCGAATCTGGCCGCCCTTCCGCTTGACCGACTGGAGGACGAAAAGAAGATTCTCCGCACCGAGGCGGCCAACAAGACCCACGGGTCGGCCAAGAACATCTGGACCTTCCGGTTCGGTGCGCGAGGCCCTGGCGTGGCCGACTATGAGGAATTTGGGCTGCGGTGGCTGGGGCATCGGCCCGTTGCCAACTGGGCGACGGCGAATTTCACCGCGGGCAATGCCGTTCTCTGGCTTAGCGGGCCACCTCCTCCGGCTCTGCGACTCAACCTCCCGCCCGGACCGCGACGCGGTCTGCCGCCGGTTAAGCCGCTCGACTTCGCGACGCCCGCCATCTATCAGCAGGGGGATCGTTGGGTCGTCCTGAGCATGCTCGGGTCGCGTGGGATCGCCCTGGCCATCGGTGCGCGAGTCCTCGACGCCCGCATACGCGACCGGCTGCGCAACCAGCAGTCACTCGCGTATGCGGCGAATGCGAACTACAACAGGCTTTGCGCCCGAGTCGCGGAGGTGACCGCGTTTGCCGACTCGTTGGGACATAACGCGCGGGAAGCGGCCGAAGCCATGGCCACGGTCACTCGCGCGCTGGCCGAAGATGGCCCCAAGCCGGAGGAGCTTGCGACCGCACTCGCCGAAAGACGGCGTGCGAACGAAGACCCGGACAGCGCGTTGGGTCGACTGGAGGTGGAAGCCATTGAGGAACTCGATGGCCTCGAACCAAAGACAACGGAGGAGTTGGACGCGGAAGCGGAGGCGTTGACGCCGACATTGGTCTCGGAGGCTTTCCGGTCAGCAATCGCTACTTCGTACCTGGCCGTCCCGATCAACGTGGAGGTGAGTCTCGCGGGGTTTACACCTGTCCCGGCCGGCAACGGCAACCGGATCAAAGGTGCAGAGATGTCAGCGCCACCGGAAGCAGGTCATGCGGATGTCCTCGACTACTCGGAGGTTGGGATATCGGTCACGTCGCCGGACCAGACCGTAGTCGGAATGAAATGGGAGGAGGTCGCGGTCGGCTTGCGGTGGAACGACGGGAGGCGGACGTTGATCGGATCGGACGGGATGGGCATCAACGTTTATCCGGCCAATTGGCGAAGGCCGGAGCCCCTTGTAAGACAGATCGAGGCCAGTGTTCCAGCCGAGCGCTGGGTTCCCATGGACGATCCCGACGAGCTACCAGGCCAGGCCCCGCAGCCAGCCCAAAAGCCTGCGTGGGTGCGTGCGGCTTCACTGCGTCGCTGGTTGCTCGCGATGCTGACCATCACGGACGTCCTGGTTGGTATTTACGCGATCTTCGGCCTCGTCGGCGTGACCAGCGGCGAGGCGGACGCCGGGTCCATAGGCTTGTTCATTTTCTTTGCGACCGTCTTCACCTTCTCTATGGCGGCCACCGTGGGAGTTGTTATCCAAGCACGCTGGGCTCGTGCGGTGTGCATCATCGCCGCCTTAGGGGTCTCGTTGACCCTCGTAGGGCTTGTGCTCGGCATACCTATATGGATCCTGGCGGCTCGACTCCGGGTTCGGTCCGCAGCATCGTCGAGGACCTGATGCAGTTGGGTTCAGCGATCGAAACTTGATCGTCCCGCTGCTCAGGATGATCTCTGGGCGCTTAAAGAAGCGAGGCTGATGCGCTGCCCGTGCTTACTCACGCTCGACTCATGCGAGGGAGTGTCAGGTATCAGCCGGGACACCTGTAAGGCATCTTCCGAAACCACGACAAGCATCACGCGGGACGCTTTTGTCGTGCTTCAGCCGAATCAGCACAAACTTGATGGTGCTCGTGTCGTCCTTCGGTAGTTCTGTCTGAAAGGTACTTCGGTTGATCTGTCTGAAAGGTACTTCGGTTGATCTGTCTGACTCCCACCTGAAATTTATCGCCTCTTAGCTGTGCCCTCGGCGTGCTTCTTGCGGACTTCTCCCGGTTTGGCTCGCGCCACCGTCTTGAGCAGCTCGTTGCCCACCCAGAACTGAAACAGGCTTGGGGTCACCAGGACGTCGCAGGTGCTGCCGCCGAAGTGCTTGCCCACGCTGATGTGCTGCGAGTCGACGCAGACAACCCCGTTTCGCGCCACCAGGCGCGAGACCCATTGCTCGCCGTTGCGCTCCGGCTGTCTCACCTGATGCCGGACCTCTCCATCTGGCGAGTGAAAACGGCTCTGCGGCGTCAAGTCGCCCAGAGACTGGTGCGGACGCTGCGTGTTGTAGTAGGTCACCCACTCATCTAAGGCCTCCTGCGCGGTCTTCAGATTCCGGAACACCTGCCTGGTGTTGAACTCAGCTCTGAGGGTGCGGTGAAAGCGCTCGATCTTGCCCGTCGTGGTCGGCGAGGCAGGCTGGGTGAGGATGTGGTCGACGCCGTTCTCCCGGCAGATGCGGTCGAAGAGCACCTCGACCGGCGGCTGGGCGAAGCGGCCGGTGAAGACCTTGCCGTTGTCGGTCAGGACCTGCTGAGGGACGCCATAGGTCTGCAGCGCGGAGCTGAATCCGTCGCAGACTGACTGGGTTCGTTCCCTGGCCATAAGCCGGGCTGAGACACAGAACCTCGAGTGGTCGTCGAGGCCAGTCAAAGCCTTGGCTGAAGCGCCGTCCGACAGCAGAAAGCCGTGCACCACGTCCAGCTGCCACAGTTCCATCGGCGCACCTCGCTCCCAGCGCTTCCAGGTCTCACGCCGTCGGCGCCGGGTTATCGGGTCGATGACTGCAGCCCGAACCAGACAGCGATAGACCGCCGACTCTGACGGTGTCGGCTGCACGCCCTTGCGAGCCAACTCGAAGGCGATTCGCCGCGCGCCCCAATAGCCATGAGCTCGACGCATCTCCAGCACGATTACCTCAATTGCAGCCGGCATCTGATGCGGGCAATGGGCCGGGCGGTGGGAATGGTCTCCCAGTCCTTCTAAGCCTTCGTCCTCGTACCGCACCAGCCAGCGGTGCATCGTCCGTCGACAGACACCCCAGTCGGCGGCCGCCTCGCTCACGTTCCGACCCTCGGCGAGCACTCCCTGGACTGCTTTGTACCTCTGCTCAGTCACGCTCATCTCCCTCATGGGCGGGAGCGTGACAAATCAGCCGAAGTAGTTGTGACGCATCAGCCGAAGGTCTGCGACACATCAGCCGACGGCCTTCCGGGACGCGTCAGCCGAACTTGTACACAAAAAAAATGGTGCTCGCGCAGGGAATCGAACCCTGAACCTTGGGATTAAGAGGAGATTGACCTTCCTTGCCAGGAAGCGTCCGGCCGTGTCAGGGCGTGCCACACGTATTCGGCGATCCAACCTGTTTGTGCCACAGAGCGTCCTGGCGTGCCACAGAATGCCCTGAGTAAGCTGTCAAATAAGCTGTCCGGCGCCGCTGTCTGGCCGAACTCCAATTTGAACGGATAGGTGTCGCCCATGAGTGATCTATCTAAGACTCGGGAAGACGCAGCGCGGCAAGCCCGCACGCTGCTCGGGATTGATGACCTCGGCACGAATGCCCTGTTTAGCCTTGCCGAGACTGTTTTCGGCCAGCACCGATCCTCGCGTTGTCTCGACCTAGCTCGACTGGTTCGCCTGAGCCGGCGGGCTGGCGCCACAAGCTCGGTCGCGGAACTGATCGTCGGCACGCGAGACCTTGGGGCCGAATGGTGGTCCAGAGCACATGAGGACATGACAGCGCCAGCAACGTGGGAGGACCGTGGGACTCCAGATCAGCTTCTCGCTCGAACCGTGAGCTCGCCAATCGAGGCCGAGACGATCCTACGCCAACTTGCAAGCTGGATCTCGGACGATGCCGCTGACGCACTTTGGGGCAGACCGATCGACTATGTCGATCTAAACGATCCAAATGCCGACGACCGCGTGCACCTTCCCGAGAACACCGTCGAAGGCGACCGTCTGCTTGCATCATTCGATCCTGGGCATCGAGTGTGGGCACGTGTGGTGCGTCGGGCCGATCGTGGGGATCCAGCACTTGAGCCATCAGGTCGACGTCGGAACAGGTTGGGAAGCGTGTTAGCCGAGACCGAGATCGTAAGCGTGTCCGACGCTGGATGGGCATACGCCATTGCAACCAACGTCGGACCGATCAACCTTCCAGGTGAGATGCCTGGCGGTCCGAGCGACCCGTTCATGGCAACCATCGGGCCGAATCAAGCGAAGCGCTTGAGCACTTGGGCGTTGAAGCGCGATCACGACATTGCGGAGCGATGTCGCTGGCTGACCAAAGGTGATATTTGGTCTAGTTACTTCCAGCTAGGACTCCCTTACTCGAGAACGGGCGAATGGTGGGCCTTCGACCGAGCTGCAAGTGCAATCGTCGATGGCGAGGCGTCCGAAGCGGAGAGGTGGTTAAACAAGCTGGCTTAGGAGTATTACCACCTCCTCGTCTGCCTGATTAGCATCAGCAAATGCGGCTGACCCTGATTGGTTACTGGTTCGGCCCCGCTGAGGAGGGTTGGCCTAATGCCCACGACTTTGTCGATGTCGATTGGAATCGGGCGGAACGGGCCGAGGTCATTGGCTGGCTGGAGGCGGGCCGGCTTGCCCTGAAATACAGGGGGTATTCGAGATGTCGTTTTTGCGGATGCCTGAACGGAACATCCTTACTATCTGACGGCACATACGTATGGCCCGACGGTCTTGCTCACTACCTCCGCGACCATGGGGTGCGGCTCCCAGCAGCGGTGGTCAGACACGTCCTTTCCCGACCGTCGATAGATCAATCCCAAATTGACCAGGCAATTGCGGACGACGACGTCGACACCGAGTCGTGGCGACGGCAGCTCCCGGAATGGTCCCATCCCGAGGTCTCGTAGCCTCGCGCGAATCGGTCGCGGCACGTGCGAGCCAATCACCCCATCGCCGTCCCTGTTCTCTGTTCATGCAATCGCAATTGACGCGTCATGACGCATTTCGGGCGTGAAAGAGAAAGTTTTCTGCTGCCCGACTCACACTCAATTAATGACAGCGGTCCGCATCAAATGGCACGTCCTGTCTCGCCGGGGTATCTCCTGGCACACAAATGGTGCTCGCGCAGGGAGTCGAACCCTGAACCTTGGGATTAAGAGTCCCCTGCTCTGCCAGTTGAGCTACGCGAGCACGACGAAGACCGATAGTCGATTCTAAGGTTCCCCGAGGCTTAACACGCTGGGTTCCATCCGTCGCCCGCCGTTTCTAGATTGCGTGTATGTCCGCGCGCGTGCCATTGGACGTTGACCTGGAGGACAAGCTCCTCTACGGCCTGACGCCGATGCGCCTGGCGTACCTGTTGGTATCGCTCCTCGGTGGCTTCGCCCTCTGGTCGTCGCCGTGG
>Ga0070708_100001943_pt1 | contig 15955 bp, 13 predicted proteins | sample KBSK5503metaG_FD_65469 | JGI IMG/M metagenome (GOLD analysis project Ga0070708, IMG submission 65469) | Corn, switchgrass and miscanthus rhizosphere microbial communities from Kellogg Biological Station, Michigan, USA - KBS K5-50-3 metaG | ecosystem: Host-associated > Plants > Roots >... | reverse complement strand
TCGAGAGAGCTCGGGGCAGCCTTCTCGGCTCCTCCTTAATCGACCGCTCGGCCGACTGCAATCGACTCTTGTGACTTCTCAGGCGTTTACCGGCCGTCGCATGTTTTACGCGGTCGGCACGAACTTCAGTCGGAACGTGCCGAACCTCTCACGCCTTGACCGGCACGGGCTGGGTGGTGATGCCGCGCAGGTTAGGGCGCGTCATGCAAAGCAGAGCCACCGCCGTCAGAGTGAAGCCGGCCCCGACAAACAGCTGGCTCAGCCCAACGTACTTGAGCAGCACACCCGCCAGCGAGGCGGCTACGGGAGACAGGCCCATGAAGGTGAACATCAACAAGCTCATGGTGCGGCCCATATATAAGCCTGTGGAACGCGCCGCTGCACCCAGCTGAAGAGCGCGATTTGCACCATGCCCGCCAGCGTACCCACCGCGGCCATGATCGCCGCACCCACCAGAGTCGAATGCACCACCGACATCGTGGCGATGCCGAGGCCGGCGATCGTGTCGACGCACAATATCGCCAGCCCGATGCGCCCGCCGATGCGGCGCAGGGCGACGCCGGAGAGCACGCTGCCCGCCATGATGCCGGCGCCATTGGCGGTGCGCAGCAAGCCCAGTGATTCCGCGCCGCGGTCCATGCGCGTGTTGGCCAGTACCGGCAACCCCACGAGCAGAGGACCGGCCACGAACACGGACACCGCGCCCAGATAGAGGATGAAAGCGCGCAGCGGCGGGTCGGACCAGACGAAGCCGATGCCCTTGGCCACATCGCCCAGTACCCCGCCCTCTTTTTTTTGTCGATGGTAATCGCTGTGCACGCGCACCAGCATCAGAGACGCCAGCGAGAACAGGAAGCTGACCGCGTCGATGCTGAAGGCCAGGCCCATGCCGCGGGCATCGGCCAGGTTTTTCCCCGAACCGCCGGACCCTAAAGCGATGACGAAGCCGGCGATGACCGGCCCTACCAGGAGGGCGAACTGGCGCACGCCCATGAAGGTGGCGTTGGCTTTCGCCAGCTGCTCCGGCTGCAGGAGTTGCGGCAGAATCGCGCCGCCTGCGGGATAGGAAAAGGCGGTGGACAGTCCGATGCCCAGAGCGAGGAGATACACCTCCCACATCTGGATGGCGCCCGACATTACCAGGGTCGCCAAGACCGCGATGAGCAAGGCGTTCACCGCGCGCGAGTTCAGCAGCACCTTGCGCGGCGACATGCGATCAACCACCGCGCCACCCACCAGTATGAAGATGGCCAACGGCAGGGCCATCAACGCCAGCACGAACCCAAGTTGCTGCGGGTCGCCGGTCAGCTTCAGCACCAGCCAGGGCAGCGCCAAGAGCGTGAACTGGTCGCCGAGAATCGAGATCGAGCTGCCCATGAACAGGAGGCGGAAGTCGCGGTTCGCGAAAAGCGAAGTCTGAGAGGTGTTTTCCATGGTCTAGTTGGAGCCGGCGCGAGTCCCTCGATACACCTTTCACGCCAACGAGGTCTTGGCGGAAAAGTAACATGGCCGCCACGAGCGGCGTCAACCGTTCAGCTACTCCCGGCGGACTGCGCGACGGCACTTGACCAGGAACGCTGCCTCTCGAACCACGATGCCCGAGGGATGTGAGCCGACGAAGGTTCGCCCGGCGTCGCGGCAACGTCGGACCCCACGATCAGGCGGTTCGCGCGTAGGCGGGTCGCGCCGCTGCCGAGTCCTCCGCCCAGCGCTTCCGGAGGTAGATGGAATTGATGATCCAGGCGATGGGATTGAGGCTGAGAATCGTGAGTGTGATCCAGGCCCAATGGCGACGCTGCGCGAAGAACCAGGCAAGGGTTCCATAGATGACCGCGAACGCGATCATGGCACCGACGCCGGCTTCGAGGAGGATGCCGAGGGCAATGCCGCCAATGAACGCCTGAATGCTGAAATAGTTGCCCCACCTGTATGGCCTCTTTCCGGGATTGCTCCGCTGGAAGCGGCGATTGAGAACGAATGCGACGACAATGGGCACAATTGTCACGCCCACGACGATGCCGATAAACGCAAGAATAATTAGAACGGGCGCGACCGTATTCGTCGAGCTCGCGGGGTGAACGGTGACCGCGGCAACCTGCTCGGGGTCGACAGTTATGATGACCTTTCCTCGCGCGTGGCCCTTCTCCAGGTAGCCGATCGCCTGGGGGACCTCATTCAAGCTGTAACGCCTGTCGATAACGGGCTTCAGCTTCCCCGCTTGCATGAGATCGCCCAGGATGGTCAGGTCTGATTTGTTCAGCTCCGCCAGAAGCATCTCGAACTTCTGGCTTACGAACGGCGACAGGATGAGCGCTTTGATCGGGCGAGTGAAGAAAGTCCCCATCCACCGATCGTTTGGTCCTCCGCCTCCCACGGTGACGAGGATGCCCTTGGGTTTTAAGAGTCCCTTCCATTCCAACAGCGAATGGTTCCCCACGTTGTCGAGAATCAAATCGTAGTGCTGATCGGTTTTGGTAAGATCCTCACGGGTGTAATCAATCACCTGGTCCGCGCCGATTGATCGGACCATGCCCACGTTTCTCGTACTGCACACGCCAGTCACGTCCGCGCCGAACGACTTGGCGAGTTGCACAGCGAAGGTCCCCACACCCCCAGACGCGCCGTTGATCAAGACCTTCTGCCCAGGCTGAATCTTCCCCTTGTCGCGAAGCGCCTGCAACGCGGTGATTCCGGCAATCGGCACAGATGCGGCTTGCTCAAAAGTCACGTTGGTGGGCTTCAGCGCCACTCCTCGATCCTCGAGAACAGCGACGTACTCGGCGAATGCACCGGTTCTCCCGCCGAATACCTCGTCGCCGGGCTTGAACCTCGTCACGCTTCTGCCCACGGCTTCAACCGTCCCGGCGAAGTCAACGCCCAGACGTGTCACCTCTGGTTTGAGCAGCCCAAACCCGATAAGCCGAGCGATGTACGGGCTGCCTCTCACGTAGTGCCATTCAAGTGGATTGACGGAGGCCGCGCGAACCCTGACCAGGATTTGATGGTCGTTGGGAACAGGCTTTTCTATTTCTTCAAGCCGAAGGACATCCGGTGAACCATAGTCGTGGTAGACAACGGCTTTCATTCGTGGGGCAGCGTTCGTGCCCGGTACCTGGGCCGGCGCAGGGCCAGCGAACAGGAACGCAGCCAGGCAGGTCGCGACGAAAGCCGGCGAATGATTCGTGGTCATACTCTCTTTACCTCCCTGCTGAGCGAAGGAGTCCCTTTGAAGGGCGGCGACGCATCGGCGATCGGTTCCATCCATTCATCGCTTCCAGGACACGCTTCCTATGAACGCGGTGACAGCGACCATCTCGGCACCCAACCGCCCCTGGGGCGTCCCCCCGCCTCCGGATGGTTCCAGCAGAAAAGCCTTCGCTATCCCAATGGAGACTGAGTACGGTGAGGGGCCCAGCCAATTGCAGGGTGGAGGGGGCTGGTCACGCCGGCATCGCTGTAAGGCCGGTGTGTGCGCCGGGGCCTCTTCCTGCGCGATTACGGGGCGGTCAACAGATCGGTTCGCGGATAGCCGAATAGGCTTTCTGCTTGAGCATTGACCATGACGATCCTGCCCTTCTGGTCGACGACCACGACCGCGTTTTCTGCCGGGCGGGTTGCGCTGGAATCGGTCCTGGTCTGCTCGCCATAGGGCACCTCGCGGGTGATGATCCCATAGCCCAGAAGGGATCCGCCGCCGTCCCGTATCGCCGTCATCGCCACGTTCGCCCAGAACCGGGATCCATCCTTCCGGATGCGCCAACCCTGACCCTGAAAGTGCCCCTTGCTGGCGACGAGCCCGATCTCGGTCTCCGGTTGACCGGCTTCGACGTCCTCCGGAGTGTAGAAGCACGAAAGATGTCTGCCCATCAATCCCTCACCATCGGTCCAATGCGCGCATCGGAATGTGGTTCACGCGATGCCCGATCACCTCTCGAGCGCGGTTTTCAAGTAGCCCTCGATCCATTCCTCCCGCTCGGCGCCGACGTCTTTGAACTGGACTCCCATGCCATAGGGAAAACTTGAGGTGTCTTGTGGGTTGAACTCGTTGGCCCAGGCGACGCGGGCGTTCGCTTCGCAGACCAGCTGCCGGGTGAGATTGAATCGGATGTCGACGGACGTCCCGGGGGATAGCGCGGTGAGCGTCCTTAGCCCGACGCCTCCAGTGCTGAGGTTGTGAATGAAACCCGAGAGCCAGTTGGCGTTGCCGGACTCGCGAAAGTCACAGACGCGGTAAAAGCGCGCGCGAGGCAACGTTCGATCGGTTGTACCTTGGTGGAACTGAGCATTGACCTTGTGGAGCAAGGCCTCCAGGTTGAGCGAGCTCTTGTGGATGAATTCGAAGATCCCCAGCTTGTACAATCGTTCCACGGTGCCCGCCGTCTCCTCGGATTTGGAGATGACGAAGAGGGGAAGCTTGGCAAGGTCCGGGTGGGTGCGGATTTTGCGGAACAATTCGATCCCGTCGATTCCAGACAGCATGGTGCTCAACATGCACATGTCCATCTTGGGGCGACCGAGGAGCAGGGTTCGGAGCGCGCCCAGCCCGGTGTCCGCGTGCACAACCTCGTAACCTGCTCGCTCCAGGAGATTTCCGACCAGGGTTCTGAAGAAACCCTCGTCATCGGCGATGAGTATTCTCTTGATCGGCGTATCGCGGTGCGTCGGTTTTGGGGTCCGTCGACGGCCATCCCGTATGGCTTTCAGCTTGCTCAGCATTTGATAGGCGTTGACGGGCTTGGGCAGAAAATCGTCCGCTCCCGACAAGAACGCGCGCTGGACCTCCTCTTCCGCCGCTGCTGTCATCACCACCACCGGCACATGGGAAAGCTCTTCATTGCTTTTCATGATTTTGCAGCACTCATCGCCTGAAGTGTCTGGCATATAGAGGTCAATGAATGCAGCAATCGGCTCGAGAGAGGCGAGGCATCCAATTGCCTCTTTCGCGCTGGCTGCGACCACGGGAACGAATCCTGCCTCGCTCACCATGTCGCCGACCATCTTTCGAATAAGCCCATCGTCATCTACCAAGAGGACTTGATTCGATTCAGTCATCACGTGGTACCTCCGCTGCTGTCCAGTTTGCTTAGGCGCACCATGCCGAAGAGAAATCCCTTCGATTGTCTCATTGCTTCGAGCACCGCGGTGCTTCTTGATAGTTTGAACCTTCGCGGCGCCGAGCGCTCGCGGCGGTTGTATGTTTTACATGAGGTGCGCTCATCGTCCTATGGGGCGATACAAAGCGTGGACCAGCCATTCATTTTCTCCGCTTGTCCGGCCGGCTCCCCGAGGGATACTTGCTGACGCATCTGGTGTCGCTGCACCTGGGTAAACCGGCGATGATCGTGGGCTACGTGGCAGGGCAGCGCCGGCGCACGGAGATGGTGACGCCCGAGAGCCTCTTCGTCTTTCCGGCGAGAGTTCGGTTTGCAGGCGAGTGGCAGAGCCGGTTAACCCGGCAGGATCTCCTGATCGATCCCGAGTTCTGTCGAAAGTGGTTCGACCAGAGGTGGCGGCCAACCGTCTGGAGCTGCGATACACTCATTCGGCCTCCGATCCCTTCGTCGCGCAGGTCTTGTGCGCACTGCGACATCCGCGCCGGGCAAAATTGGCGTTGGCGCGCAGACGCTCGCGCGTTAGAGACGGAGACCCAAGGAGAACCGCGATGAACGCAGACATCAAAGTAGGCGCCAGGTTTCCGGACATCGAGCTGCCGGACGGCGACGGCAAGATCCACCGCCTTTCGACGATCCAGGGCAGCGATCCGATGGCGGTGATTTTCTATCGCGGCTGGTTTTGACCCAAGTGCCAGCGCCAGCTGGAAGGGCTCGTCGAGCTCGAACGAGAGTTAGAGGTGGCGTACACCAAAGTGGTGGCGATCAGCGTCGACCCGCCGGCCGTCGTCCAGGAAACGAAGAACGCGCTGAAAGCCGACTTTCCCATCCTGTCGGACGAGGCCAGGTACTGGCAGCGGCGGCTCGACCTGGTGGAGTACACGGACGAGTACCATCTGCCCTACATTCCCTATGCGTTCCTCCTCGAGCCCGGACTGGTCATCCACAAGATCTACAACGGCTATTGGTTTTGGGGCCGGCCGACGGTGGAAGACCTACGCCAGGATTTCCGGGCGATATCGATCAAATGCCGGCCCGACTGGGACGCGCAGGCCCCTGGGGTCAAAGAGGTCTGGGAGGAAGCAAAGAAGGAGGGTCGCCGTCTCGACCCAGCTGAATTCCGTCGCCGGATAGAGGCCTGGCGAGGCAAGTAGAGAAGCCTTTCGCCGAGCCCCCGGAAGTTCGCGCCCACGTCCAGCGGATCAGACGCACTCGTTGCCCGCTCAGCGCCCGGCTCTCGCCTCGTCGCTGCCGACGCAATGGTGGCAGAAGAAGAGCGCGTGGGGATCGTATTTGCGCTTGATCGCGAGCAGCTTTTCGTAGTTCTCGCCCCAGAAAGCCCGTTTCCAGTCGGGTTCGAAGTAGTCCGTTTCGTTCACGTATGAGCCGGCGTCCGGCGTCGCCTCGCGCAGGACGCGCATCGCCCCAGCCACTCGCGCGCGGTAATCCCTGGCGGTGACGAGGTCCGGCTCGTGCGTCGCGACGCCGGGAAGCGCCTCGCCACTGGCGCCGATGATCGCCAGCGCTGCCGCCTTGTACAACGCCGGATTCATGGACGTCTCGCGCCCGCGCCGGATCGCATCGGCGGCCGCGCCGGCCTGCCCTTTGTTGAAATGGATCCCCACCGTCCAGTGGCGCGATGCCTCGAACAGCACGGCGGCGAACTTCTTCGCCTCGGCGAGCCGGTCGAGCGGAATCCAGCGCGATTGATATGCGTACCAATACGTCGAGACCTGATCGGCATCGCCGGTCCACCAGAAGAGCCCCGGCTGCGCACCGGCCCGCTCGTCGGTGCGGATGGCCTCCGGCGCATAGCGCTTCAGGGTCTCGTGGCTCCACATCTTGTCGGCGGGCACCTCGTCGAACGCGATCTTGATCGCGAAGCTCTCCGGACGCCGCTCGACCCACGCACGAAAAGGCTTCCACAGCCGCTGGGCCTCTTCGCTGGTCATTCCCTCGAACGAAAGCGATAGCCGCAGCTGGTTGCGTCGGTTCACCGACACCTGCTCGCCCCAATGCTCGTCGCTGAGACTGATTCGATAAAATCCGAGGAACCGCTCGATCAGCTGTTTGAACGCGGCGTCGCTCTTGGCGGTGATCTCCCCATTGATCCACCCGAAGACCTTCGGCAGCGGATGGGTCATCATCGTCATGCGCGTCACGACGCCGAAGGTGCCGCCGCCCCCGCCCCGCAGCGCCCAGAAGAGTTCCTGGTTCTGGCAGGCGTTTGCGACGAGCAGCTTGCCATCGGCAGTGACCACCTCCGCTTCGAGCATGCTCGCCGCCGCGGTGCCGTATTTTTTCGACCAGCTGCCGAAGCCGCCCCCCTGGATGAATCCGCCCGCTGCGCCGACGCTGGTGCAGCCGCCGCCCTGTACGTAGCGGCCGTGCTTGCCGGTCACTTCCTGATACGCCTCGAGCCAGCGCGTGCCGGCCTCGACCGTGACCGCGGGCAGGCCGTCCTTATGGCTCGGGCAACCGCGAGCGACGAACGAGTCGTGCACAGTGACTTTGCGCATCTGGTGCGTCCAGATGAGCAGCGAATCGGGCGCGCTCGAGCGGCCGAGGTAGTCGTGGCCGGTGCCCTTGATGACCAGCCGCAGATTGTGATTGCGCGCGAAGCTCACGGCGGCGGCGACGTCCTCGGCGCTCTCGGCGGCGACGGCGTACGCGCTTGGCGCGGCCGTCCAGGCGTCGAGCCAGCCGGCCGATTCGGTGCCGCCGGGTTGATCCTGGAGGTAGTACGGATTCTTCAGATCGCGCAGCCTCGCCGCGCACGCCGGGCTCGTGGCGTCAACGATGCAAGGCTCCCACGGCGAGGCCGGCTGCTCCAGTCTACCCCGCAGGCTGGTGCGGAGCTTTTGCCACTCTTCGGCCGTCGGCCAGCAGGATTGATTTGGCCGGCAGCGATCCGGTGCTTCGTCGGGCGGCGCGGCACGGACCGCCGCGGGGCAAATGGCGAGGATCAAAGCGGCGGCAATTCGGCTCAGCATCGGCATCGGCCCTTCCTCCCAAACTTCCGCTCGTCGGAATCTTCCGGCCCTCTTATCAACTCGACGGGCTGGGGATAGCGGAAACCCACAAGGGATTCTTGGCCCGCTTGCACAGCTACGAGCGGGTGCGCGGAGACGCCACACTGACCGCGCGACTGTGATTGAGCGCTCGACGCGGCCGCACCGGCGACATTGAAGGACAGGATTCGCCGGGGGGTGGTCGACACCTCACCGCTGCGGGGTCACCTCCTCAGTCGAGCACGCCCTTCGCGTGAGCGGCGAGGGCTATTCCTACGGAATTGCGACTCCGAATCCGGTGTCACGGATATTGCTCTTGTTGCGGGGCGATGCCCCCCCTGCGTCTCAAGACTCTTCTACCGCTGTTTCTCGGTCTAATCGGGGTTCAAGCCTGCTCCGGCAAATCGAACCTCGCGATCGAGGGGGATCTGCCTTCATCGGGCACCGCCGGTACCGAAGTGTCGCCCACTTGCACCGGGGTGCGCGATCCGGGGCGCGTGACGGTTCATCGACTCAATCGATCGGAATACAACAACACGGTGCGGGATCTCCTCGGAGACACGACGGGTCCGGCACGGGATTTCCCGAGTGACGATTCGGGATATGGCTTCGACAACATCGCGGACGTTCTGAGCATCGGCCCGCTGCTCTTCGAAAAATATCAAGCCGCTGCAGAGCAGTTGATCAACACGGCCTGGGATCGGGACATCGCCTCGCGCACCAACGTCCTGCGCATCTGCGACCCGAACGCAGACGCGGCCTGCGGGCGCCAAATCCTGACTCGGTTCGCCAGACGGGCCTGGCGACGCCCGCCTGCGAGCGACGAGATCGATCGCTATCTCACGTTTATTTCGGTTTCGACCCAGGAAGGCGACGCGAGAGAGGTCGGTGTCAAGCTGGCGCTTCAGGCGATGATGACGTCTCCCCACTTCATCTACCGCATCGAAGTCGATCCCGATCCCCAATCACTGGTGGCGCATGCCTTGAGCGACCACGAGTTGGCGGCGAGGCTCTCGTATTTTCTCTGGAGCAGCATGCCTGACGGGGAGCTCGCGGCGAGAGCGGACGACAGTTCACTGCACAATCCGACAGTCCTCGAGCAACAGGTTGGCCGGATGCTTCGGGACCCGAAGGCCTCTGCGCTCCAGGAGAACTTCGCCGGCCAGTGGCTTTACGCTCGCGCGGTCGATAACATCCGCCCCGACTCGAGGCTCTTTCCGACGTTCGACGCCGCGCTGGCAAGCGCGATGCGGCAGGAAACGCAGATGTTCTTTCAATCGCTGCTGACCGAGAACCGCAGCGTCCAGGATCTATTGGATGCCGACTACACCTTCTTGAACGATCGGCTGGCAGACCACTATGGAATGCCTCGGGTTGGCAGCAGCGCTCTTCGGCGGGTATCGACCGCGGGTACTCGCCGCGGTGGAGTCCTCTCGCAAGGGGGAGTCCTCGCCACGACTTCCCAGCCCAATCGGACCTCTCCAGTGAAACGCGGTAAGTGGGTCCTCGCGCAACTGCTCTGCGCCCCGCCTCCGCCCCCGCCCCCGGGCGTCCCGCCGCTGTCCGATGGAGGAGGCCAGACGGGGAGCCTGCGCCAGCAGCTCGAAGCGCATCGCTCCAACCCGGTCTGTGCATCTTGTCATAGCGTCATGGATCCGATTGGTTTTGGGCTGGAGAACTTCGACGCCATCGGCAGGTGGAGGGACCATGACACCGATGGAAGCGCGATTGACGCTTCGGGCGCGCTCCCGGGGGGAACGACTTTCAACGGCGCCAAGGAGCTCGCGGTCGCTCTGAAGGCGGATCCGCGGCTGACCAGCTGCATCGTTCGCCAACTGCTCACCTACGCCATCGGGCGGGGTCCGACGCCGGCGGACGCGTGCGCGATGCAAGAGATGACCCGTAAGTTCGATGCCGCCGCGGACCGCCTGCCCGACCTTTTCGCGATCGTCGCCACCAGCGACGTCTTTACCCAGCGACGCGGGGAGCCGAGGGCGAGTCCATGAAGAAATGGCAACTGAGTCGGCGCACCGTCCTCAGGGGTGCAGGCGCGGCGCTCGCGCTGCCCTTCTTGGAACAAATGTGGCCATCCCGGGCGGACGCGGATCCGGCGCCCCCCCCGCGCAGGTTCCTCGGCTTGTACGTGCCGTGCGGAATGTACATGCAGAAGTTCACCCCGCCGGACGTTGGGAGCGCGTACACGCTGACGCCGATCCTTCAGCCCTTGGCGGCATACCGGAACGACTTTCTGGTGCTCACCGGACTGGCGAACCGGCCGGCGCAGCCCGACGGACCCGGCGATCACGCATCGGGCACTGCCTCCTGTTTCACCGCCACCCATCCTTACAGGACGGAAGGCTCCGACATCCGAAATGGCATCTCGATCGACCAGGCGATTGCCAATCAAGTCGGTCAGTACACGCGATTCCCCTCGCTACAGCTCGGTACCTATCAAGGAGCAGACGTTGGCGGCTGCGACGGCGGTTATTCGTGCGCGTACATCAACAATGTTTCATGGGCCAGCCCCACCACTCCACTGTCCAAAGAGATCGAGCCTCAGTCGCTCTTCGACCGCCTTACCGGAGACCTGCAGCTCTCGGAAGCCGAAGCGAGGAAAAGGCGGCACTACCAGCAGAGTGTGCTGGACGTCGTTCGCGAAGATTCCAATCGGCTCCAGGCGAAGCTTGGCAGCACCGACAATCGCAAGCTGGATGAGTATCTGACGAGCGTTCGCGAAATTGAACGAAGAATCCAGAGTCAGGCCCCTGCCTGCGCCATTGGTACCCGACCCAATCCTCCCGTCGACATCCGCGATCGCACCCGGCTGATGCTCGATCTGATCGTCGTCGCCTTTCAGTGCGATCTGACCCGGGTAGTGACGTTCATGCTCGAAAACGGGGGAAGCAACTATGCCTTCGATTTCCTCGGGCTTTCCGGCGGGCACCACGAGTATTCACATCATGGGACGAGCCAGTTGAATCTCGATGCCCTCCAGGCGATCGACACCTGGGAAATGCAGCAGCTCGCGTACTTCCTCGGAAGAATGAAGGCCGTTCAGGAGCCCGGTGGAACCTTGTTGGACAATTCCGTCGTCCTGATGACGACCGAGATTTCCGATGGGGATGCCCACAACCATACGAACATGCCGGTGATCGTGGCCGGAAAGGGTAGGGGGGCGATCTCGCCGGGGCGGCACGTTCGGTTCGCTTCAGAAACTCCGGTGGCCAATCTGTTCATCTCGTTGGCCGCGGCCTGCGGCGTAAATCTGACGACATTCGGGGACAACGGGACGGGCCCCTGCCCGAGCCTCACCTAGTTTCCTCGGGTGCCTCCCGGTCGCTTCCGATGGCGTCGATCGCCGGCTGCCGAGTCCGAGTTGCCCTGGCCCCGACACAAACGCCTGCCGTTTGCGCCAATCGAAGACTGTTTCGGTGCGCCGCCCCGGCCGCGTGGCTAGATCAGCCTCGAGGAGGCGGTCATGGGCGGATTTCGCATTGGAACGATCAAGGGAATACCCATTCGGGTGCATTACTCGTTTCTGTTGATTCTCCCCTTTCTCGCCTATCAATTTGGACTGCTGTTCCGGTCGGCGGCGAGTCACGCCGGCGTTCCTCAGGAGATGATCCAGGGCAATCCCTTCATCTGGGGCCTCGGCCTGGCGCTTGCGCTTTTCGCGTCCGTGCTCATCCACGAGCTGGCGCATTCGCTCTACGCGCTGAAGAAAGGCGGGCGGGTGCGGGACATCACTCTCTTGATGATCGGCGGCGTTTCCAACCTCACCACGCCTCCGAAGACCACTCGACAGGAAGCGGTGATGGCGCTGATCGGTCCGCTGACGAGCCTTTTCCTGGCGGCGGTGTTCTACGCCGCCAACCGGGTGGTGGCGGGACTCGGCTCGTTCGGTCTCCAGTTCGCGCTTTTCTATCTGGCCGAGATGAACCTCTTCCTCGGACTCTTCAACCTGCTGCCCGCATTCCCCATGGATGGTGGGCGGGTGGCGCGCGCGCTGCTTGCCGAGCGCTATGGAGTGGTGCGCGCCACTCAAATCGCCGCCGGCCTCGGGAAGTCTTTCGCCGTCCTCTTCGGAATCATCGGCCTGTTTTCTTTCAATCTCGTGCTGATCATCATTGCGTTTTTCATCTTCCTCGGCGCCGAGGGGGAATCGCGCAGCGTCTTGATCAAGGCGATGATGGGTCATGTTCGGGTGCGCGATCTGATGTCGCCGAGCTACGGATTCGTCTCCCCGGAGCAGAGCGTCTACGACGCGGCGGAGCAGATGCTGCGCGATCGGCGACTGGCCTTCCCGGTAGGGGAGAACGGGCGCGTGGCGGGTCTGCTCACCGAATCCGCCGTGGAGAAGGTTCCGCCCAACGAGCGCAGGCTCACGCCGGTCGGCAAGGTGATGCAGAGCGTGCAAACCGTCGGTTCTGACGACGACCTGGGTCGCGCCTTGCAGCTGATGGGTGCGGGTGACGTTGCCCTGCTCCCCGTCGTTCAAGATGGTGAGATGATCGGCATCCTGCAACGCTCGGACGTGATGCGGGGCCTCAAGCTGCAGGAGCTCGAAGCGTCGCAGCGGCAGACGCCGACCTACCGCTCCGACCGGCATCTGCACGTCGGGGCCTGACGGAACGGTTTGCCGCCGCGGCTCGGCTCCATTCGCGGACAACATCGAAAGCCACCAAAGCGTGACTCCGGTCACGCTCGAGCCGTCCCTCCCGTCCAACGTCTTTGAGGAGCGACACGGAGCAGCTCGGGTCCGCGGCGCTCGAACCGTTCACTTACGGAAGGATGAACTGATGAAGACACTCAAGAAGATCGGAATCGCTGTCGGAGCGGCGGTCGGGCTCGCCTCGGTGGTCGGCGTGGTGCTGGCGAAGCTGTCGGCGCGCGAGCGGGGGCCGGGGCCGGATGGGCTGAAGTTCCCAATCGACGAGAAGCTCTACCCGTTCGCCCACCACTTCATCGATCTTCCCAATGGCGCGCGCGTCCACTACCTCGACGAGGGGCCGGCGCAGGCGAGCGAGACGATCGTCTTTCTCCACGGCAACCCGACCTGGTCCTTCCTCTATCGCAACATCGTGAAGGAGCTGCGCGGCGAGTATCGCTGCATCGCCCTTGACTACCCGGGCTTCGGGCTGTCCGAGGCGCCCGCGGGGTACGACTTCTTGCCGCGTACCCACAGCCGGTCCGTCGAGCTGTTCTTCGACGCGCTGAAGATCTCGAACGCGACCCTGATGATGCAGGACTGGGGAGGCCCGATCGGCCTCGGCGTCGCCGGGCGCCGGCCGGAGTTGGTGAAGTCGCTGGTCATCGGCAACACCTGGGCCTGGCCGAAGGACGGCGAGCCGCAGGCGCGCCGCTTCAGCGGATTCATGGGAGGCCCGATCGGCCGCTTCCTCGGCCTGGAGTTCAACGGCATCCCGCACATGTTCTTCGCTTTCGGCACCCGCGACCCGCTGCCCGACGACGTGTTCGAGATGTACCTGCGCCCGTTTCGCCGGCCGGATCGGCGCGAACCGACCGTGATTTTCCCGCGCGAGATCATCGCCTCGGGCGAGTACCTTGCCGAGGTGGAGAGGAAGCTGGGTCGCATCGCCGACCGGCCGGCGCTGATCGTCTGGGGCGCGAAGGACGCGGCATTTCGCGCCGCCGACCGCGAGCGTTTCGAGCGGACGTTTACGAACCACCGCACGGTCATTCTGGAAACGGCGAAGCATTTCATCCAGGAGGACGAGCCCGGGCGGATCGCCGCGGAGATCCGCACCTTCCTTCGCGAGCCGCACCCGGTCCGATGAGGTATACGTCGTTCGCAGCGGTTGTCGCTTTGGCAGCTGCTTGATCTCCCTCAGCTTTTCGCCCCCCAAGGCCATCGCAGATCCCCCCGGTGCATCGTGAATCCCAGGCGGATGGCGAACCCAATGGGCGTTAGGGCGGATTTCCAAAGTGGAAATGCGTCCCAACGTTCACGGCGCCTTGTCTCCCGCGACTGCCGGCACCATCTTCACGCCTGGCTTGTTGCCATTTCCCCTGTGAATTCCGACACCCATCGCCGCCTCGAAAACGTGCCGCCGCGGGTCAGCGCGATCGTCACCGCCTATAACGGCGGGCAGTTCATTCGAGATGCCCTCGAAAGCATTCTGGCGCAGACGCGCCCGGTGGATGAGGTCGTGGTCATTGACGATGGCTCAACCGATGACACCGCTCCGATCGTGGAGCGCTACGCGGAGAGGGGCGTGCGCCTGGTTCGTCAGGAGAACCGCGGGTTGCCCGAGGCGCGAAATCGGGGAATCCGGGAGACCACCGGCGAGCTGATCGCCTTCCTCGATTGCGACGACATGTGGCTGCCGGAGAAGACGAAGATTCAAGTGGATTATCTGGCCGACCATCCCCAGGTCGGCCTCGCCACCTGCCTGACCTCGTGGTGGGAGCCGCAGAGCGGCAGGCGTGGATTCTGGAAGCCCAGACTGCCAGGGGCAAACGGCACCCGGCGTCAACTCGTGGTCCACAACGCCGTCGGAAACGCGTCCGCGGTGATGGTTCGCCGCCACGTGCTCGAGGACGTCGGGCAGTTCGATTCAAATCAGATCTGGGCCGAGGACTGGGAGCTGTGGCGCCGCGTGGCGGAACGATGGAGGATCGAAAGCGTCGATCGCCCCCTGATCATCTATCGCAGCACGTCGAACAGCCTGACGCAGCAGAAGCGGTGGTCCCGGGTAGAGGCCTACTACCAGTTCGCCAGGAGCGCGATAGCTCGATTTCGCCCCGCCTATTGGCGACCGGTTCTCTTTCTGCAGGCATGGAGCCTGCGCGAATTCGGCCGAGCCGGTTGCGCCAAGATCGAAGGAATGCCCCGGTGGAAATACCTCCGACATTCGATGCTGGCGCTGTTCTCGTATCCATTCCAACTGGCGACCGAGAAGGCGAAGTCCTTCGCCCGCGCCGTCGTCGGCGAGAGGTTCTTCTCGGCGTACCGCAGCGCGCGGGATCACTGCGGCAAGGCGCTGCGGCGATATGGCCGCTCCCCGCAATTCCGCTGAATTCGGGCCCTCTACTGCGGCTCATGTCTGAAGGCCCGAAGCCCGGGCAATGAGATTCTCGCCGGTCGGCGGAATATCTCCTCACACCAATCCAGGTGCTCGCGCGCGCATCTTTCGACGCCAAATTGTTCGATCAGGGCTCGACGGGCCGCCGCCGCGAGTTGGAGGCGGTATTCGGGATTCTCATTGAGAGTGTCGATTGCCCGCGCTAGCGCCTCGACATCGCCCGGCGTCACCAGCAGTCCGGTTCGCTCGTGTTGAATGAGCTCGGGTATGCCTCCTACGCGCGAGGCGATGACGGGTCGCCCTGCCGCCATCGCTTCCGCGATCGCCAGGCCAAAGGGCTCCCCATAGATTGCAGGATGAACCACGACGTCGGCTCGATTGAGCAATTCCGGCACGTCGTCGCGCAGGCCGAGAAAGGAGACCCTGGATTCCAGGCCGAGGGAACGAGACAATTCTCTGAGCACCTTCTCCTCGGGTCCGTCTCCGGCGATCATCAGCCGAACCGTAGGATCGCGCACGGCCGGAAGCGCTCGCAACAGAACTTGCATTCCCTTCCAAGGCACCAGGTTTACCACGGAGAGCAGGATCGAACCCGCCTTGGTGCGCCTTGGGCTTCTCGATTGGAAGCGGCTGACGTCGATTCCGTTGTAGATGGTGCGAACCTTTTTCCGATTGAGTCCAAACCATCCACCTTGTCGATCCCTGACGTAGTTGGACACTCCCGCCATCCCGTCCAGTCTCGACGAGATGAAATAGTTGATCGCCCGGCGCATCACCCGCTTCGGAA
>Ga0070708_100001942_pt1 | contig 15960 bp, 16 predicted proteins | sample KBSK5503metaG_FD_65469 | JGI IMG/M metagenome (GOLD analysis project Ga0070708, IMG submission 65469) | Corn, switchgrass and miscanthus rhizosphere microbial communities from Kellogg Biological Station, Michigan, USA - KBS K5-50-3 metaG | ecosystem: Host-associated > Plants > Roots >... | reverse complement strand
GGCGTAAGCACGTGCAGCCACTCCGGATAAAGCAGGTCGATCTGGCGGGCGTATTCGCGCAAGGACGAAAAACTGGCGGCATCCCAGGGGACATAAAAGGCCGCGCGGATTCCTTCATCCGTGTTCAGTTCGACTTGTGACGGCGCGGTATTGGTTCGCCGATGGCTACGATGAGCCATCTGCTTGCGTCTTTCCTTCGCCTTCTCCTTTTCAGTTTCCTTCAATGCATGGTAAGGGTGCTTCTGGTACTGAAGAAAGAGCTTGGGCAACGGTTCGCTGCGCACAGCTGTGTAGACGAAGACCACGATGACGGTACTGACAACAATGCCCGCAACGTCAAAAAGTGTTCGGAGCCGCTTCCATCGGGCCCGCCGAGGATCGTAGAAAACAGGTTGCGCCATGCCACTGAGACCAAACCCATCCTAGACGTAGGGGTGACGAGGGTCAAACCTCCGCCGATTCGATGAGTAGGGCCGGCCAAGTTGAGAATTCAGCGAAACGCGATATTATTCCCAGAGTGCGTGAACTGGTTCGCAGGAACCTGCGATTCTTCGTGTTGTTTGTGGTGGCCGCTCTCGGGCTGCGGCTGTTCTTCATTCTTCGCTTCCCTGGGGTTGTAACTGATTCCTTCATTTACGGCGACATTGCAAAAAACTGGTTGCAGCACGGCATTTACGGGCTGAGCGGCCCGGACGAAATATCGCCTACTTACATACGACTCCCGGGCTATCCCGCATTTCTAGCGTTCATTTTCGCAATTTTTGGCATGGAGCACTACCGCGCGGTGTTGGTGGTCCAGATGCTTGTGGATATCGGAACATGCTTTCTGTGTGCCGATATTGCGCTCCGATTGCTGCCCAGAAGCGCGAAGGTCGCGTTCATTCTGGCTGCCTTATGTCCGTTCTTGGCAAATTACTCAGCGGCAGCGCTCACCGAGACGCTCGAAGTGTTCTTTACTGCTCTTGCGTTGGACATGGCCGTAAGAGCTTTCCAGAACCAAGGACTGCGCTACTGGGCAGCTTGCGGAGCAGCCTGCGGCGTAGCGATGCTGTTGCGTCCTGATGGCGGTTTGCTGCTGATAGCCATTGAAACCTATCTGATCGGGAAGTTTCTATTCCAAAAGCAGTCCGGCACTTCCGCTATTTCGCGGCGAACGCTTGTTCGAGCGGCATTGCTAGTGGCGCTGATTTCGAGCTTGCCGCTCGTCCCTTGGGCATTGCGCAACTGGCAAGTTTTTCATCATTTTCAGCCTCTGGCGCCGCGCTACGCCAACGAAGAGGGAGAGTTCGTTCCCAGGGGCTTCAATCACTGGGTGAAGACGTGGATCGCCGACTACACCTCGGTCGAAGAGATCTACTGGGCGGTGCCGGGGAACGCAATCGATCCGGCCAAGCTTCCGTCAAGAGCATTTGATAATCCACAACAGCAAATCGCAACTGCACAGTCAATCGATGACTACAACAACCTGCTGCACATCTCGCCGGAGCTGGACGCCAAATTCGAGGCGATTGCCTCGGAACGCATTCATGCGCATCCCGCTCGATATTACTTATGGCTTCCAGTATTGCGGATCGCTGACATGTGGTTGCGGCCGCGCACCGAAATGCTGCCGAGCGACAGCCGTTGGTGGGAGTTCAACGATGACCCAAAGTGGTCCGTGCTGGCGGTCTCGCTGGGTGTGATCAATCTGGCTTACGTAGTCTGCGCCATCATGGGGTGGATCCGATCACGTAGAACAGCGCTGCTGGGATTGCTGCTGTTGTTTCTGATCGTGCGCTCAGCATTTTTAGGAACGCTGGAGAATCCTGAGCCACGATACACGTTGGAAATGTATCCGGTCGTGATCGTTCTGGCGGCTGCGCTAGCTGGAAGAAAAATCTAGCCCAAAGGTGAATCGGTCATGCGAAACCGCGTGCGCACGTGTTCCGACAGTAATTCGATAGCGTGGCGGTTGGCGATTGGGTCCGTTTGCGCCAGATACCTCATCGCGTCTACCAGGAATCGCTGGCCATCCACATAGCGAGGATCGGGGTTTCGTTCACGGGTTTTCTTGCGGCTGACATCTGGGGGAACAGGGATAGTGAAGACCTTGGCCATGTCGCTCCGAACTTGGTTTGGAAATTCTCTCGATTAATGTTGGATGACGTGGTTCGAGTATAACGCGGGCGTCCTGGTTTTGCAGCTAGAAATCTTAAGGGAGAAGACTTAAGCCCCTGAGTTTTCAATGCGTTGAGATCTTAGTCTTAGCCGAAGTTTTCAACTTGAAAACATTGTCTGAAATCTTCTGGTTTACCTGGATATCGAAATACTTGGCCAGCCGGTTGTCGCCATTGGGTTCAAAGAGTTGCTGCTGCACAGATAGTCCCCTTTGCGGGTCGATCCAAAGCAGGATGCGAGCAAAATTTTGCTTGACCTTCTCCGACTTGGGAGTGAGATCAAGTTTCGCCGTTTCCACGCCATCGATTTTTTCGTCACCGATGTATTGCACCTCGAATGCCTTCAACATGTCGTGGCCACTGCTGCCGAAACCCAGCACCAGGAAGCTCTCAAATTCCTCGCGATGGGTGCCCGCATCGTACACGTCCACTTGATCAATGCGCGGCTGATAAATCTGTATCCTGCCGCCTGAAAAGATCACCTGCTTGGCGTTCGGCTGAGTGATGTCAGCAGCCATCTGAGTCTCTTTTCCAGAGCGGCGAAAATAAATCTTGCCCTTCTGTGTATCAGTGACCTCATCGACTACCTTGTTGTACTGGGTCCAGGTGAAGCTGGCCTGAGTTGTGCGAAACCTGGCCGCGGCTTCATCCATCTGCTTGAGTATATGCTCCAGCGCGCCATCCGACTGAGCGAGAGCGCAGGGCGCAATCAGAAGCATCGAAATCGGGAGCCAGATCGAGAACTTCGAAACTGATCTTGCCGCCGGTGTTCTCATGGTCCACCTTTGCATCTCGCTATTCCCTCTGCACCCAAACTTTGTATCCGACGATGTTGCCCTTCTTATCCTTCAATACTTCATAACGTGTGATGCTGACTCCCCCGGAGATTGGCTCAATAATCCGCAGTAACCCCGCACGAATGCTGGAATCGTCTCCCCCCTGGATGGCATTGCCTTCAACCTGGTAAATGAATTCGCCGTTGCCGTCGGGATATACGACGACCCCTGAGGAGTGCGGGTTGCGTTCCACCGGACGGTCATTGAAGTTGATCCAGCGGGGTGAGAAAAAGACGAAAACCAGGATCAGGGTAACCATCACGTCATACTGAATAGATCCACGCTCATGCGACCAAAAAATGAAACTCTTGATTGCGCGCCATGCGCCACCAGGTCCCGGCACATGGGGCGCTTCCGCTTTCGCCGTATTCAACTCCGCCTGATCCAGTTTGGTATTAATGTTAGTTCCGTTCGTCTCCACCGATACTAGCCGTCAGATTTTAACCTGTGTTTGTATGCGGCTTGGCCAACAGCCAACAGCGGTTCCTCACAGTGTAGATCGTTTTCATCAGTTTCGAGTTGCTTCTAACGCTTTCCAGGCAGGATGCGGTCGGTCCCCATGAAGGCCCGCAAAACCTCCGGAATAAGCACGCTGCCGTCGGCCTGCTGATAGTTCTCCAGAATCGCCAGCCAGGTACGGCCCACCGCCAGACCACTGCCGTTCAGGGTGTGCACAAGCTCAGATTTGTTCTTGCCTTCGCGGCGAAATCGAATATTGGCCCGGCGCGCCTGAAAGGCCTCGAAATTCGAGCAAGAAGAAATCTCGCGAAACAGTTGCTGGCCGGGGAGCCAGACCTCAAGATCGTACGTCTTGGCTGCGGAAAATCCAATGTCGGCTGTGCATAGGACCACCACGCGATAATGAAGTCCAAGCTTCTGCAAAATTTCCTCGGCATCGTGAGTGAGCTTTTCGAGCTCGTCGTAGGAGCTCTCAGGTCGCGTAAATTTCACTAATTCCACCTTTTGGAACTGATGCTGGCGGATGATTCCGCGCACATCCTTGCCATAGGAGCCAGCCTCCCTGCGAAAACACGGTGTGTAGGCAGTCAATGAAATCGGCAGCCTGGCTCCGTCGAGGACTTCATCGCGGTAGAGATTCGTCACCGGAACTTCCGCCGTCGGAACCAGCCACAGTTCCTTGTCTCCGTGCGGCACACGGAACAGGTCCGATGCAAACTTGGGAAGCTGTCCGGTGCTGTACATGGATTGGGAGTTCACCAGGTAGGGCGGCAATACCTCGGTATAGCCATGCTCACGGGTATGCACATCGAGCATCAAATTCGCCAAAGCCCGCTCCAGTCGCGCGCCTGCGTCCCAGTAAACCGCGAACCTTGCGCCGGAGAGTTTGGCAGCGCGCTCGAGATCGAGGATTCCAAGGTGCTCGCCAAGTTCCCAATGTGCCTTGGGCGTGAAATCAAAGATTGGAGGCCTCCCCCAGCGACGAACTTCCACATTTTCCTGTGAGGACTTCCCGACCGGCACCGAGGAGTGCGGAAGATTGGGAATCCCTACCAGGACTTCGCAGAGACGCGTGTCGTACTCTTCCGCGGCTTTCTCCAATCCCTGGATCTGCACCCGCATGTCCTTGGTTTCGGCGATTAATTGGCTGGCGTCTCGGCCGGATTTTTTCAGCACCGCAATTTCTTCCGACAGCCGGTTGCGATGCGCCTTCAGCGTTTCCGCCGCATTGATCGCCTGCCTTCTTTGCGCGTCGACGATATGAAAATCTTTCAGAACAGTACGCGGATCCATGCCGCGATTGTGCAGCATTTCCTCAATTCTCGGGAGGTTGTCGCGGACAAAGCTCAGGTCGAGCATGAGAAGAATAATGTAATGGAAATATATGGTGTTTGCACGTGAGTCTGGACCGGGACGCCGGCTAGATAAGAGTTCACCGGAACCAGAGCGACCAGACAACATCTACCGCGGTATGGGTCACGACTGACGCGAAAACCTGGCGGTTCGCTCGCCACGCGCGGCCATAGAAAACTCCCGCGACGCTGGCGAGCATCACATACTTCCAATTGAAGCTTGCACCATGGTTGAAGTGCGATAGCCCGAACAAGAGTGCAGCGACCACGAGGGCCCATGTCCTTGCCAAGCGGGTTTCTAGAAGGTTCTGGAGAATTGCGCGAAAAAAAAGCTCCTCCGGAATCGCGATGAGCAGAAACGTGAGCAGCAGACCTACAGCAATTTTCCCTGGAGCCGGCAAGTCAGCATGGAAATGAATAAAGCCGGTGAGTTTTCCGAGCATGAGCGCGATCGGGACATAAAATATCCACTCGCGCAGTCCGATCAGCAACGCAGAAATGGTTGGAACCAGCGAGTAACCGCCACCTTCCAACTTTCGAACCACCAGAAAACAATACAGTGTGACGTCGGCGAGGAAGAGCTTGGGAAAGACTGCCAGCGAGGGATGGGGCCACGCCGTCTGCAGAAGCCTCAGATAGTAGGTTGCTGCGATGGTGGCCATGACTGTCGCATCGCGCCACATCATCTTCTGAGGCAAATTCGGAAGCTGAAGGAAGGCTGTAAGCAATACAGGAAACGCGATCACAATAATTGCAACCCGGAACTGGAACTCCGAAGTTCCCAGGGCAAAGACGAAGTACGGGCCTGCAAGCACGCTGGCACATGCGATTTTCCCCCAATTCGAGATTGTTTTCAGCGGTTCAGCTGCACCGAAACCAAAGAACCACAGCGGCGCGAACAGCAACACAAAACTCGCAAAGGCGCGCGGGTAGCGGCTCCCAAGTGAGGTGGCGAGATCCGATATGTGAAATCCGAACCAAAACGCCAGCATCAACGCGCTGAACAGGAATCCCGCGATGATGAGACGGAAACCTCGCAGACGTCCTCCTGCCGAGATTGTATTCGGAGCCAACTTGGCCGCGTGTAAACTAGCATTCGCAATGAAGCTTCCCCGAAAAACTCGCAGAGTCCGGACGCCGTCATGACTCAAGATCTTACAGTCAGCTTTGCCGGCATCGAGCTTAAGAACCCGGTCATCGCGGCGAGTGGCACGTTCGGCTACGGCATCGAATTTGAGGACGTGGTTCATCTGGATCGGCTTGGCGGCTTCGTTGTAAAGGGGCTTTCGCGCGAGCCGATCATTGGCAATCCTCCTCCGCGCCTCTACGAAACCGCTGCTGGAATGCTCAACGCGATTGGGCTTCAGAACATCGGCGCGCGCGCCTTCATTGAGGAGAAGCTGCCCAAGCTTCGCGAGATCAAGAACACGGTCGTCATTGCCAACGTATTCGGATATACGCGGGAAGACTATGAACACACAATCCAGGTATTGAACGAAGGGGAAGGCATTGCAGCGTATGAATTGAATGTTTCCTGCCCGAACACGCAGCATGGCGGTATTCAGTTCGGTAGCGATCCCAGAACGCTGGATGAAGTGGTCACGACGGCAAAACGCTTTTCGCAACGGCCACTAATCGTGAAGCTTTCCCCCAATGTAACCAGCATCGGCCAGATGGCACATATTGCACAAGAAGCTGGAGCCGACGCGATTTCGCTGGTGAATACTTTTGTGGCCATGGCGATAGACATCAAAACCCGCAAGCCGCGAGTTGCCAATATCACCGCGGGACTTTCCGGGCCCGCGATCAAGCCCATCGCCATCCGTATGGTCTATGAGGCTTCAAAGTCGGTGCAGATTCCGGTCATCGGGATGGGTGGGATCTCAACTGCCGCGGATGTGATCGAGTTCATGCTCGCGGGCGCCACCGCAGTGCAGGTAGGCACTGCAAACTATTGGGACCCGCGAGCAACCGAGAAAATCGCAAACGAACTGGAGCGCTGGTGCAAAGAACATGAAGTCAGCAGAATTGCAGAACTGACCGGTGGACTGGTCCTGTAGTTCCGGTGCACACTTTTTCTGCTCTGGATCATCTAATGGGAAAGATACTCTGAATAATAAGTGTTGGCGTGGAGCGAATTATGGCCAAAGCGACGTTTGCCGCAGGATGTTTTTGGGGAGTGGAGGCGACATTCCGCCAAGTTGAAGGCGTGACCGCCACCCGTGTGGGCTACACAGGCGGAAAACTAGAGAACCCCACATACAAAGACATCTGCACCGACCGGACCGGACACGCGGAGGCGATCGAAGTCGACTATGATCCGGCGAAAGTTTCCTATGACGAGCTGCTCAATATTTTCTGGGAGAACCACGATCCCACACAGTTGAACCGGCAGGGGCCGGATTTTGGAACTCAGTATCGTTCGGCAATTTTCTACCACTCTTCTGAGCAGGAAGCCGCCGCGCGAGCTTCAAAACAAGAACTAGAGAAGTCACACCGCTTCAGCCGCCCGATTGTGACCCAGATTGTGCCCGCAACGACCTTTTACGAGGCCGAAGACTATCACCAGCAGTACCTGGAGAAGCGCGGCCTGGCGACCTGCCACATCAAGTGATCATGCGGTGAGCAAGATCGGCTCGTGCTTGGTGATCACGATCGTGTGCTCGTAGTGAGCTGAGGGCTTGCGGTCCGATGTTTTGATGGTCCACCCGTCAACATCGACGAATGATCTGCCTGATCCTGCCGCGATAATTGGTTCGACCGTAATCACTAGACCTTCGGCGAGCACCTGGTTGGCTGCAGGATCGGGATAATTAGGAACGCGCGGCGGCTCATGAATTGTCCGCCCAATTCCGTGCCCGCCCAGGTCGCGAATTACCGAAAAACCGTTTCGCCGCACTTCGCGCTCAATCACACGGCCGATCTCCCACACTCGGAAGCCCGCTCGAGCGACCAGCATCGCCTTCTCAAACGCTCGCTGCGCACAGGATACTAGCTGTTCGCTCTGCTCTGAGATTTTTCCCACGCCTATGGTTTCAGCCGCGTCCGCCATGAAGCCATCTTTTTCAATGGTCACGTCAAGCTTCACCAGATCGCCTTCACGCAGCGTCGGTTTGCCGGGGATTCCGTGTACTGCCTCGTCATTGAGGCTGATGCAATTGACTCCCGGAAACTCATAGACCAGTTGAGGCGCCGATCGCGCTCCGTGCTCGCGCATTACGCTGGCACCTATTTCGTCGAGCTCCGCGGTTTCTACTCCGGGGCGCACAGCTAGCTTCATGGCTTCGAGCATGCGGCGGACAATTGCTCCCGCTGCCCGCAACGCCGCAAGCTCCTCTGGGCAAGTGATGGACATAGTGGCGCACTAAGAGCCGGTGAGCTTCACCCGCAACTCTTCCGGCAAACGCTCGCGAATTTCCGCTGGCAGGCGATCATGCACACGGCGAGCGCCGATTCTGGCCACGTCAACCATGGTTGCAGGCGCAGGAGTGGCGACGGCCACGATCAGCCAGATCAGCGCTGAAAGTGCAAAGCCGGCCAAGGCAGCCAGTTCCAGGATCAGCGTATGCTTGGGCGCGAAATGGTGGATTACGCCAAAGGCAAGCAGGAAAACTCCGGCGGAAACCGAGGCCAGAACGATCAGGCCGACATCAATTGCGCGATGCAGGCGCTGGCGAGAGCGGCAGCGCTCGCAGGCAGCAAAGTGATCTTCGTAGTCACCCCGCATTTCGGGCGCCAGGCTGGAAATGTCATAGCGCCAGCCCGCCAGAATTTTGCCGACCACAGGATCAACGCATGAACTCATAAAGACTACAAACGGATGCTTTCCGTGGGCGCCTTCTGTCCGGCCAGCATGACCCGATTATGCAAAAGCGTCTTCTGAGGGCCCAATGCCGTTTCTGCTGCCTGGCGGGCAATTTCTGGGTGATTGTTCTGCTCCGACAGGTGCGCCAACACTATGTAAGATGCTCCTCCATCATAGTCTTGCGCAAAGAATTCAGCGAGAGATTCATTAGAAAGATGTCCTACGCGGCTCATCACGCGCTGCTTCACTGACCAGGGATAAGGGCCAACCCGCAGCATCTCAATGTCGTGGTTCGATTCCACTACCAGCACATCGCAGCCGCACAAATGATCGCGGACGCTGGCCGGCATGTAACCCAGGTCTGTGGCGATGGCGATCTTTGTCCCCTCGGCGTGGAAGGTGAAGCCGACAGGGTCGGCCGCATCGTGAGGAATGGTGAACGGGGTCACTGTGATGTCAGCAATTTGAAACGAGCGTCCCGCAGAAAACACTTCCAGCTTCGCAACCTCGGGCAGTTTCCCCGAATCATCGCGCAGCGATCGCGCCCACACCTGATGAGTTGCACCGGTCATAAACACCGGGACTCTTAACTTCTTCGCAAGAGTTGCGAGCCCGTAAACGTGGTCGGAGTGCTCGTGTGATATGAGCACTGCAGAAAGCGCATGCGGATCCTGGCCCAGCGACTTAAGCCTTTTAAAAGTTTCCCGGCAGGAAATGCCAGCGTCCACAAGAATGCGGGTTTTGGAGCTTTCAACGAGCGCGGTATTTCCCCGGCTGCCGCTGGCCAGCACCGAGACGGAAACGCCCATGCTTCCGAGCATACATTCAGCAACGGTGGAAACGGGAGTAACTCTTCGGTTAAGCGGGACTTTCGAGCAGGGCCATCGGGAACCCAGTCCGAGATGACTCAATCGGAACGAAACAGCTCATCCACTCCCTTACGGGCCAGCGCTCCACAATAAGAGCCGGCGGTTCCAGTCACAAACCCCAGCCCGGACTCCCAGATTTGTGCCCGATAAGGCGTTTGCGTCAAGACCAGGTACGCGGCTAAGCGCGCCAACGGGACGAACACGCCGACAACCACTATCCATTTCCACGGACGCCTGGGGCGGAGGAACCCGAGCACCATGGTAGACACTAGGACAAAGAGCGCGGTAGCCAGCAAGTCGCCAACGGTGACTTCTAGAATTCCGGCGCTAAGTCCGAACAGCAGCGCGAGAAGGTAAATAAAAACGTCGGATTTCTGCATGGCTAATACTTGTAGAATCCCTGCCCGGACTTCCTGCCCAGCCATCCCGCGTCGACCATCTTGATGAGCAAGGGACAGGGACGGTATTTGGGATCTCCCAGGCCGCGCTGCAGCACGCCCATGATGTCCAGGCAGACATCGAGGCCGATAAAGTCGGCCAACGCGAGGGGGCCCATGGGATGCGCCATGCCCAGTTTAAAAACTTCGTCCACGGCTTCCGCACTCGCTACACCTTCCATGACCGCGTACATGGCCTCATTGAGCAGCGGCATGAGCACGCGGTTGGAGACGAAGCCAGGCGAGTCGTTCACTTCCACCGGCGTCTTTTCCAACTTGACCGCGAGTTCGCGCACTGTCTGGAAAGTTTCATCCGAGGTGGCGAGGCCGCGAACCACTTCAACCAGTTTCATGACCGGCACAGGATTGAAAAAATGCATGCCGATCACGTTCTCCGGGCGCGCGGTCGAGGCTGCAAGTTTTGTGATCGAAATCGAAGACGTGTTCGAGGCCAGGATGACATCCGGACGGCAAATGCGATCGAGGTCGCGAAAGATTTCAGACTTGATATCGAGTTTCTCCGATGCGGCTTCGACGATGAAACCGCAAGCAGCCAGCCGGGAGCGGTCAGTGGCTGGAGTGATGCGCTTGAGCGTCTCCAATTTCTGGGCGTCAGTGACTTTGCTCTTTGCCACTTCGCGATCGAGATTCTTGCTGATCGTCGCGAGCGCGCGCTCCAGAAATTCCTGTTCAATGTCGCAGAGAACAACGTCGTATCCGCTGCGTGCGAAAACATGGGCGATTCCGTTGCCCATGGTGCCTGCGCCAACTACTCCTACTTGCTGAATTGCCATGCAACTCTCCCACAATCACGAAACTGGAAAGTCTAACACTGGAGAACCCAGGAGAGGCGGCCACGGATTAGACGGATAATGCAAAATCTAAATTCGTATTCGCGTGGTTAGAAGAGCTTTGAAGAGCGAAATCCGTGCAAATCCGTGGCCGGGTTGCCTATCCGAACTCGAAACTTCTTTCTCGGTTTCGTGTTTGAACCCTCTGAGCGCGTCGGGGGATGACGGCCAGAGCAACCTGAAACCGAACGCCCCGCAGGAGGAAATTTATGAACCGCAAGATCAAAATGGCAGCACTGGTGTTAGCAGTGGTGGCGGGCACGGTCGGATATGCAGCCGCCCAGGATTATCGCTACTACGATCGCGACGACAATCGTTACTACGACCGTGACGATTATCGATACCAAAACGGTTACTACGACCGCGACGATGGTCGCTATGGCAATTTCCGGCGAGGCATGCACGTGGCCCGCGAATTCGGCTTCCGTGACGGCGCCGAGGTCGCGCGTGGGGACATGTGGCGAGGCAAGCCCTTCAACCCTAACCCTCGTGGCCGCTATGACGATGCTGACCATGGCTACAACCGTGCATTCGGCAACAAGCATGAGTACCGCGAGCATTACACCGAGGCTTATCGCGAGGGCTACCAGAGCACATATCGCGGAGGAGGATACTACCGCTAAGAGTTTGGGGCAGAGGGGCGAGGCCGCTGGCAATGCTGGCGGCCTCTTTTATTCCAGGATGTTCTAGTCGGGAGAGAGCGTTTCCTCGATTGCGACTTTCTCGCGCTGCTCAACATTGATCACTCGGTGCACTCCGCGATATCCGGACATGCTGATGTCGACGACGTAGGTCCCGGGATTCAAATAGAAGTCGAAGGGCGCAGTCTTATCGAGGACGCGATTGTTGACCATGATCTGCGCTCCCTTTGGTTGTGTCTTGATGCTCACAATGCCCATGCCGGCGGTGTCGCCTCCGCCAAACACTTTTTTGAACTTGCCTCCAGCGGCGCGAATCTCGTCGGTGCTTCCGAGTGGCTTGAGAATCAAACTCACATTTGAGGTCTGACCGGCTTCGGTGCTGACCGAACTGGTCTCCTCCAGATAGCCGTACCTGCGTAAAACGACGCTATGGGCGCCCGGCCGGTCGAGCGCAAACTGCGCAGGCGTGAGTTTGCCTGTGTCCTTGCCGTCGATGAGGATCACAGCTCCCGCCGGCGTACTTGCAACCGACAACTTCGCCACCACCTGATTCAATTCGATGGAAACTGATGAATTCGCTCCAGCGGAAAGAGCAATGGTGCGGTTCTCTGAGCCGTAGCCAGCCTTGGTGGCAGAGACAACGTGCTGTCCTGGCGCGATGCCGGTAAGAGTGCATGGAGTGACACACAATGCACTGCCATCAAATGCGATCTGCGCACCCACCGGATTTGAAGACACCGAGAGTTGCGCGGGAAGCGCTGCTGACGCTGCGGCACGGGACTTGGTTTTTCTTCCTCGGCTGGAACTCAATTTATCCGGAGCTGTAGGAATTTGCAGTTCAGGCGCGGGCGAAGCAACGTCGTTTTGAGCGCCAGGCTGAACTTGCGCCGCCTCAGCTTGCGTCGAAGTAGGCTGGGAAGCGGGCTGCGGAGGCTTCTCCGCGGGAGCAGGTTGTGGCTCTGGTGGAGCACTGCTTGTCCCGCCTTGGTCGCGGTCTTCGATGTAATTGTGCAGCGCCATTCCGCCCACGATCAGGGCGATCAGAACCACTGCGCCTCCCAGAGCGTACAAGTACAATTTCGGCGGAGTTTTGCGTATTTCGCTGACCGCCTTCTGGGCAGCCTCGCGCACTTGGACTTTGGCTTTGTCGGGGGCGGATTTCTGAAGTACAACCTGCGGCAAAGGCTCACCAACCTGCTCGTCGGCTGCAGGAGGCGGAGGAGCGGACACGTAAATTTCCTTGAGCGGCGGCAATTCGCTCATGTCGGAAAAACTTCGGCGAGCCGCAGCCGCAGGGCTGTCGTCATCCTCGGCCATCATCGGATCTACCGCGAACCGGGGCGTGGCCGGAGTTTCCTCCGCAGGCGGTGCTGAAGAAGCCCTCACCTTTGGGGATGCAGTAGGCAACTGCGCAGGCCTGACAGTCGAGCTGGTGCCGGCCGCGGCAGCCACCGCTACCTGTGCCTTCGGCTTCTGAGGCGTGGGAACGCTTGCCGGGGGCGGCGATTTTGCGCTGGCGTTGCATCGTTCGAGGTCGCGCACCAGCTCCTGCCCAGACTGATAGCGCTCGTCCGCGGATTTCGAGAGCGCCTTCATGATCAGGTTGCTCAGGGCTGGATTCAAGTTTGCTTTCAGACGGTGCGGCAACGGGGGCGTTCCCTCGAGAATGGCCGTGCGAACTTGATCGGTGGCGTCACCCGCGAACGCCTTCTGCTCGGTCGCCATCTCGTAAAGCACCACTCCCAGGCTGAACAGCGCCGAGCGATGATCACAAGATTCGCCACGTAATTGTTCGGGAGAACGGTAGTGCAGCACTTCGGGAGCGCCGGCTGATTCAGGGGCGTCAGCGCTCATAGTAGAAATTCCGAAACCGAGCACCTTCACCATTCCGTCCCACTGCACCATGATCTTTTCGGGCTCAAGAGAGTGGTGGATGACCTTGTGAACTTGGGCATGATCGATTGCGTGACAAACCTGGCGGGCAATATCTTGCAAGTCCCAGATCGAGAATCCGTCATTGCGGGCGAGTGTGGTCGCAACGGAATTTCCCTGAACGTACTCGGTGGCGGCGAGCAACTGGTCGTCCTCCTCGCCAACGCCATAGAGCACCGCAATGTTATGGCTGCTCAGGGGCTTCGCTTGATCGGACTCTTCCATGACGCGCTGCACCAGAGCCGCTCGGTGTTTCATTCCTTCAAGACGAATTACTTTGAGTGCGACCGTCTGCTGATTTTGAGTGTCGAGCGCCTTATAAACGATCGCGGTGGAAGATTGTGCGAGCTGGCTGACGATCTCGAAATGGCCGATCTTGTCCGACATCTTTGCTTCAAGCGTTCAGGCTTGTTGAGAAAAACACTTCGAAAAATGATGATAAGTCGCAACTCCGCCAGGACGTAATTACCGAAGTACCCAAGGGTGGCTGCCAGCTTCTAGCTACTAGCTCCTAGCAAACCAAGGCCCGCAGGCCGAAAATCCACCCCGACTGGACTGAAACCTAGGCCCTTCCTTTTACGTATCAAGGAGGACCGCGGCGCAGACCGGTTAGAAGTAGGAGCTAGTAGCTGAAAGTATAGTGACAAATGTCAGCCGCCATCGCTGACGATCTGCACTGGCAGGTTGAACGGATGTGAACGATTCTGAGGACGGTTGTTGATCAGCTCTCTATCAGTTATGCTGAATGTCTGCTTCCAGGGCTTTCATTCACTGTTGTAGCGCAAGGTTTTCCCGGAGATCGAATATGACGCTCGCTACTTTTGTCCGCAAGAACGTCCTCCGCAACAAGCGGCGCGCGTTCTTGACCGTGTTCAGCATTGCGTTTCCCCTGCTACTGCTCTCATTTCTGATGTCGATCTGGAGGGCTTTTTACGGCGACGACCTACGGAGTGAACAGTCCAGCCAGCGTCTGATTACACGGCACAAGGTATCGCTGACCAATTTGATCCCAAGTTCTTATCGCGACAAAATTCGGCACATCCCGGGCGTCACCCGAGCGCTGCCCATGAATTGGTTCGGCGGAGTTTATAAAGACACAACGCAAAAGAACTTTTTCGCCCGCTTCGGAACCGATCCAGACGAGTTCTTTGACGTTTATCCAGAGCTGTCTATCCCCCAAGATCAAGCGGAGGCCTGGAAGAAAGACCGCGCGGGTTGTGTTGCGGACACTGAGCTGGCAAAAAAGTATGGGTGGAAGGTAGGCGACCGAATTGTGTTGCAGGGTGATATCTACCCAATTCGCCTGGAGCTCACCTTGCGGGGAATCTTCACCGCACAACTTCCAAACAATTCACTCTACTTCAATGAAAAGTACGTTGAAGAGGGAGTGCCGTTTGCCAAGGGGGCAGCAGGTTTTTACGCAATCTTGGTGGATTCGCCCCAGAATGTGAATCGCGTTTCACACGACGTGGATGCGGCGTTTGCCAATGCTCCCGAACCTACAAGGACGGAGACGGAAAAAGCTTTCGGACTTAGTTTCCTTGCCATGCTAGGAAATGTAAAGGCCTTCATTCTGATCATCTCGTCGGCCGCTGTGTTCACCATTTTGCTGGTAGCTGGCAACACCATGGCAATGTCCATTCGCGAGCGCACTCGCGAAGTCGCGGTCCTCAAGACGCTCGGCTTCACTCGAGGAACAATACTCGGACTATTTATCGGAGAAGCCGTCGCGATCGCTGCGGTTGGGGGTGTTGTAGGGACGCTGATTGCGCTTTTCCTTCTCTCAGGTGGGACCCACGCTCCGCAGGGCGCGAACCTCTTTGTGGTTGCCTTACATGAATGGAAATTCACGGCTCCAACTGCCTGGGGTGTGGCGATTTTGGCGGGCTTCTTGAGTTCGGCAATTCCGGCTTACGGCGCCTCGCGCACCGGCATCGTAGAAGGTTTGCGTCATATCGGATAAAAAGGCTCTCACAATGGCGATACCAGTCAGCTATAACATCCGCAACATGATCCTCCGAAAGCGCCTCACGCTCATGACGGCGCTGGGAATCGCGCTTACCGTCACTACGACGGTTTTCTTGATGATGCTCCTGGCGGGAATGCGGAAGGCCTTCGTTTCGAGCGGTGATCCCCTGAATGTGCTGGTTTTGCGTAAGGGCTCCACCTCGGAACTTACCGGCGGTTTCACCAAGGACAAGATGCCCATTCTTCGCCAACTTCCCGGAATCGCGACGGACAGTCACGGACAACCAATGGTTTCCGGCGAGTGGGTGGTTGTAGTTGTGCTTCCGCATAAAGATGGCACCGGCGAGGTTAACGTTACGCTGCGCGGCATGGAGCAGGACGGACTAGAACTGCGGAGTAAGAAGGCCAAACTGGTCGAAGGAAGCTGGTTCGCTTCAGGCCAGCGTGAAGTCGTGGTGAGCAACTCCATACATAATCGCTTCTCGCATACCAACGTTGGCGACATGATTGATTTCGGAAAAGGAGCATGGAAGGTCACCGGCATTTTCGATGGCGGCGGCTCTGCGTATGACTCCGAAATCTGGACCGACATAAACCAGGTAGCGAGCCAGTTCAACCGGCAAGGTGCAGTCGGCAACGCATATCTCAGGGCCA
>Ga0070708_100001941_pt1 | contig 15960 bp, 15 predicted proteins | sample KBSK5503metaG_FD_65469 | JGI IMG/M metagenome (GOLD analysis project Ga0070708, IMG submission 65469) | Corn, switchgrass and miscanthus rhizosphere microbial communities from Kellogg Biological Station, Michigan, USA - KBS K5-50-3 metaG | ecosystem: Host-associated > Plants > Roots >... | reverse complement strand
AATAGCGTAGAAGTGCGCCTGCTGATTGCAAACGCTGGTAGTAAACAAGACTATACAAATGCGGTGGCACAGCAGATCGTGCAGTTGGCCAAGGTGGACAAGACATTTGTGGGTGTGATGGGCTGGCCTTTCAGTGGCTATGCTAACAATGCGATCAAAGTGTTGGCTGCTGCACATATTACAATGGTTTCACAGACCGCATCCAGCGATGCTTTGACCGGCATATCTCCTTACTTCTTCAGGGTGGCTCCACCTAATAAGGACCAGGCGATCGCTGGTGCGAAGTATGCTGAACAGGTTTTACATGCCAGGAACGTGGCGCTCTTCTATGATCCTTCCAACCTGTATACCCAGAGCCTGGCAGATGCTTTCCGTACGCAATTCACAGCAGATGGCAACAAGATTGTTGTTGAAGAGAAATATACGGTTGGCAAACCTACCTTTACCCAGCTCTTGAACGATGCTGAAACTCATAATCCCGACCTGATCTACTTTGCCGGCTATGCCAATGATGCCAGCGCGCTCATGACAGACCTGCCAACGTCGGGACAATTTGCCAATTTGCAGATAATGGGTGGAGATGCTCTCTACGAGTTGGGAGGGTACACGAGTAGTGCTCACGATGCTAGAGTTCGCCTGCACTTTACGACGTTTGCCTATCCTGATGAGTGGCAAATTGTGTGCTCATCTAGTCATTCGGGTGCCTGTTCAACACCGTCGTTCTTCGGGGAGTACAAAGCAGCGTATGATCCCAACAATCAGCACAAAGGTGGTCCATATGGCTATACCCGCGCCGATGGCGACGTAATCCTCTCCTATGATGCTACGCTTGTAATGTTGACTGCGGGTGGTAAAGCTCTTACAGGCACAAAAACGGCCATCACACCAAACGATCTGCAGCAAGCCTTAAAACAGATCAAGGGTGCGCAAGCAATCCAGGGCGTAAGCGGGCAGATATCGTTTGGGTCTGATGGCGATCCAATCAATAAGGCGCTGGTTATTCTGAAAGTCATTCAAGGTGGTTTCTTTGTCCAGGATGCAGTCCAGGGTTGTTTCCACAAAGGCACGTGCTGATTAGTCCAAGAAAGGGGGAGAGTTTACTCTCTCCCTCTTATTTTTTGCTCTATTGACTCCATCGTCATCCCCGCAATCTCCACAGTTTTGTGCCGACCTGCTGTACCGTGCACAATCTGTATGTCACGTTTGGACAGGTCTAGACGCTGGGCGAGCAAAGTAAGCAGCGCTTCGTTGGCAGCTCCATCGACAGGTGGCGCAGTCAGGTGCACTTTAAGCGCCCCGTCTTCCCACTCTAGCGTGTTCTTGCTGCTGCGAGGTATCACACGCACACTGATGCGCATGGTATCTACCACCCATTGGGAAGCGATTGGAGCAGTAGCGTTTGTATCGTGGCAACCAGAAACCAGCCGATGAAAAATGCTATGTCAATAACGCCGACAGGACGGATAATACGACGTATCGGCACTATGAACGGGTCGGTCAGGCGTGCCAGGAAACGTATAAAGGCGTAACGTTCATCAATGCGGAACCAGGAAGCTACTGCTCGCACCAGCATCGCTATAATGATAGCGCCCGTCCCATAGAGTATAATCGCGTATAGAATTCCATGATTGGAAGGTACTCCAGGCATACTTTGTTACTCCTGAACGGTGCGTACTTCGATGACAGTAAAACCCAGAATTTTGCGCCGGAAGATATCGGTTACGCGTACCCCTTCAAGGTCAGGCAGCGTTGTGAAGTGCTTTTGTACCAACTCACCAAGCGGACGGGCCGCCATTAATCCTGCGACCGAAGAGACAGCAGTTGAAGCGATGCGTGTACGCGTGTGGCTGGAGGTCATGCCGAGCAACGTGCCGGCTGTGAGCAGTGAGACGCCGACAACCAGGTTAGTGCCGCAATTTGGATGGATGGCAAGTTCTGCTTCGCCAGCCTGCAGGCGACGCAGCGCTTCATCGAGGGCCCTTCGCAGTAGACCAAGGTCCACGTCCCCGAAAATGATAAAGCCGCGCGAACTGGAACGGGCGCTAATACGTAAATCAGGGATTAGTCCGCTGAGTACGGTTACCGTTGCATGCTCTAAGGCATGGTTTTGACGGATACGACGGCCGAACAACATATCATCGGTGTTCATTTGTTTTCTACTTCCTTAGAATTGTTCTTATTCACACGTTCGCCAAAGATTGCCCGCCCAATACGCACAATCGTGGCTCCTTCTTCAATAGCTACAGTATAATCGTCTGTCATCCCCATAGATAGGTGCTGCCACGAGCTCGCGAGCAACATGGAACGCAATCGATCTCTTAATATACGTAGCTCACGAAATATAGGCCGTACTTCTTCCGGGTCCACTACCAGTGGTGCGATGGTCATCAGTCCATCTACCTGGATATGTGGCAGTTCCACGATTTGGCGAGCCTGCTCGAGTGTTTCGGCTGGAGACATGCCCTCCTTACTTGCTTCACCCGCAACATTCACCTGGAGTAGCACGGGCAGGCGTATGCCATGCTCTCCGGCGAGCCGGTTCAGCATCTGCGCTAAATGCAGGCTATCCACGCTCTGCACACAACTAAACTGTCCTACCACCTTACCGGCCTTGTTGCTTTGCAAGTGGCCAATCATGTGCCAACGTACTCCCTGCGGGTGGAACGCCGCAATTTTGGGAAGCGCCTCTTGCACACGATTCTCGCCAAAATCAGTCACTCCCAAATTATACGCCATTTGCACAAGTTCGACAGGCATCGTTTTTGAAACGGCAACAAGCATGATCTCATCAGGCGTGCGTCCTGCTCTCTGCGCAGCTGCTGCGATAGTAGAACGCACATGGGCGATATTGGCAGCCAACTGCTCCTGATTTATTCTCGATTGGTTGCTCGGCATAGCTTAGCTTCTATCATTACGCAGCGCCAGGATGGACGGAAAGCGACCGGCCTTACCATGTTCGCCCCGGTGCGAGAAAAAGCGATGTGTTTCGCAGCTTGTACATATATCCGGCAACTCAATATGTTCCGCTAACACACCTGCCATAAGCAACTGCTTACGATTCGTCTCCCAGAGGTCGAGGCGCAAGCTGTTACGTTCGGGCAGTTCCCATACAGAAAATACGGCCGATTCCCGTACCAGGTTGCGATACCTCACATCCGTTGGCATAGTCTCAAATTGCTGTTGTCCCATGAACAGTTCTTGTACCGCTCCGGTGACCTCATAGCAGCAAGGCCCAATCGATGGACCAATACCTACATAGATATTGTGTGGCCGGCTGCCAAACTGTTCACGCATTGCGTCAATAGTAGCGGCAGCGATGCCACGAGCGGTACCACGCCACCCGGCATGAGCCATACCTATTGCACCCTCTATGGGATCATAGAACAACAAAGGAACGCAGTCGGCGGAAGCCAGCGCAAGCGCCACTCCACGCTGCCTGGTGATGATTGCGTCGGCTTTCCATCGCGGCTTAGCTGTTCCTAATTGTTGCAGTTGAGTATAATTAATACGCTGTGGTTGGTCGTATCGCCATTCCCATGTATCGTCATCGCCAAGTATAGCAACATCAGCGCCATGTACTAACCAGAGCGTGGCACAGGGATAGGTCTCTAGTTGTAGAGCTTGTAGCGCAAGCAGACGATTACGTAACACGTTCTCAAAATCATCACCGCTGCTAAATGAAACGTTCAATCCCCAGTAAGGTGTTTTGCTGTATCCTCCCAGTCTTGTAAAGCTAGCATGAGTAATTTCGGGAAATTGGAGATAGTGGGCGAATTGCATAAACCGCACTTCGCCTTGCTGTTGCTCGATCAAGTTGGCTCCTCTAAATGTGTTGTCAAGAAGTATTGTAGCACATCATCCTGTATGGACGAGGGAGGTGCTGTGTGGGTAGGGGTCGCTTGCGTCGCCCTAAGTGAAGCACCTCAAGCATAGTATAAAGAGATGATCTTGCCAGGACTCCTAGAATCCACTGGTGACATTACAGACCCCAACGCCGAAGATATTATTAAGCAGGGGCTGAATATTATCGCAGTTCGGTATAACCACGCTCTGCTTAGAGCTTAGCGATGAATCATAGACTGTTGCAAATTTCCCGTAATCCTGATTACCTCTACCAGGTCCCAATGAAACACGGTGTATGGCAGAATTGGCTAGAGTACGGCCAAAATTAGCGAATGCCAGTATTTCCTGCGCACTCAGGTCCGTATAGACTTTACCGGACAGGTCCCTAGTCAGTTGCTGGAAATGACTAATTATATTTGGCACGGTCAACTTCTTTTTGAGCGCCTCCAGTATCTCTTGCTGCCGATTGGTGCGTCCGATATCGCCCACGAGATCAGCGTGACGCGAACGTACGTATTCTAATGCCTCCAGCCCATTAAGATGCTGCGGACCGGGCGCAATGTTGATACGTTCAACCGCGTAGGGATCGTTCGGATTGGCTCGCGTGTCATCGGGATAGGTGTCATCTACAACAGGATGCGTTACATCGATATCGACTCCCCCGAGTGTATCGATAACGCTGGCAAAGCCGCTTAAACCCACCCAAGCATAGCGGTCAATCGTGATGCCATAATCCTGCTCAACGGTCAAACGTGCCGAGCGAACGCCATCATCAAAGCTGTTGTGCTTCACAGATCCGAGAAAAAAAGCCTGGTCGATTTTATGCATGCTGCCATTTTCTGGTACGTACACCCACGAATCACGCGGGATAGAGACCAAATACACGCTGTTGTTGTCAGGATCGACATGCACAACCATCATAACCTGTGTCAACAAGGCGGGGAAGCTATATTTATTATCGTCGTCGCTGCCGAGCAGCAAGATATTCCATGGCCGCCCTGTAATGGCGCTGTCATCAGGTGATGGTTCGTCGCTGCTGCGGCTGACAGAATGAAAGAAATTCTCTAGAGGGATTTGTACATAGTTTTCGAAATAAGAGTAACCATAGGCAAGAAAACCGCCAATTACCATGACGAGCAGCAGAAAAGTGTAGATGGCGATACGCATCCTTGTTGAATAGCGGTTACGTTCTTGTGTGCCGGGGGAAAATTTTTCTGGAGGTATTTGTGATAATGGCCGCTTCTGAGTTACTTCATCGCCCATTTCCCAAACTATGCCTCTCTGGAAGTTTTATACGGAGCAATCCCATAGTTATTCAAACACATTTTTTACACCAATGTATGATAATACATACGAGGGTCATCTTCAAGGTTTCGTGGAACCTCCACGAATATGACATGTTGACGACGGAATTTAGAAGTGCAGTGCTCGACGCTATCGTGATACAATACCCACAAAAATATCTATCTGTAGAGGAGCTATTTGTTTATGGACCTCGAACAAGTTCAGCGGGCCTTGCGCAACGAGAATCTTGATGGCTGGCTGTTTTATGACTTTCGTAAATCAAACCCCATCGCTTACCAGGTCTTGTCGTTACCCATTGATAGTTTCTTTTCACGCCGCTGGTTCTACTTCGTGCCAGTCCATGGCGCCCCGGTGGCCCTGGTCAGCGCCGTCGAAGCACATGTGCTCCATTCATTGCCGGGAGAGCGGCTTGTCTTTCGCACCTGGCAGGAGATGCAAAGCCACCTGAGAACTATCCTGCGACCCGGTACGCGTATAGCAATGGAATACTCACCCATGAACGCCATCCCCTACATGGCACGTGTCGATGGCGGCACGCTCGAACTGGTACGATCCTTTGGCGTTGAGATCGTCAGTTCCGCCAACATTGCACAGCGTTTTATAGCACAGCTCAGCGAGGCACAAATGGAGAGTCATCGTGAAGCAGGACGGCGGCTCATTGCGGTGAAAGATGCGCTTTTCGTGGCATTGGGTGACGAGCTGCGTGCAGGCGTAACGCTCGATGAATACAATGTCGTGCAGCGCTTCACGGCTATCATACAACATGCCGGTCTGGTTCTGGCTGACCCTCCACATGTTGCAGTCAACGCGAATGCGAGCAACCCTCACTATGAACCGACCAGCGACAATCACAGCCCCATTCAGCGCGGAGACTTGATCTTATTCGACTTCTGGGCACATCTGCCCGAAGCCGACGCTATCTTCGCCGATTATACCTGGATGGCTTATGCCGGGTCACGTGATGAGATTCCGGCACACCAGCGTGAAGTATTCGAAATTGTGCGGCGCGCGCGTGACACTGGTATCGCTTACGTGCACGAGCAGCTGGCGGAGGGCCTGCGTGTCGAGGGTCGTCAGGTAGATGACGTTACCCGAGCGGTCATTGCCGATGCTGGTTACGGCGATTATTTCGTGCATCGTACCGGGCATAGCATTGGGACTGTTGTACATGGCAACGGGGCGAATCTCGATAATTATGAGACACAAGACGACCGGGTATTGTTATCCTCTACCTGCTGTTCGATGGAGCCTGGTATCTACCTACCAGAGTTTGGTATACGTAGTGAGGTCAATTTGCTTATTCATGAGCGCGGCGTTGAGGTAACTGGCATACCCGCCCAAGAAGAGATTGTGCCGCTGCTGGTTTGATCACCTTACAACCCTCGTGTTGTTATCATCGTATATGATGGTGAGAAACACATTATTGACAAGGCGTTTATAAGGGCACCTGCTAGGATTGCCCTGACGCCAGTACACGGGAGGAATTTATTATGGGCGATGAATGGGAGCAGGATAACGGCTCAGAACCAGGATCAGGGCAGCCCTATCAAGATGACTTAGATAAGCGCATCGAAGAAATCCGGCGTAAAGTAGTGGAAGGGACCAGTGAAGCACAACAGCGCATCAAGCGTGTCGTAGATAAAGCCGGTGAATATTGGCAGCAGACCAATACGCCCCCAGTACCTCGCCGTGCCACAACTGTCGAGGAAGAGCGCATGCGCCACCTGGCTAATATGTGGAGTCTCGGGAACTGGCAGCTTGCGCGAGACCTGGGCACATATATGGACCTCGTCTCCTGGAGCGAAGACGAAGTATGGGAGGTTACAGTGCAGACACGCTGGGAGGCACGCAGCCTGGAGGTGGTGTCTGAACCTTATGCAGGGCGACCTTTAGGGAAAATGCAGCCGTTACTGCCTGTGTGGGATTATGAACTGCCACCCGTTATGGGTTTGAAAGCACCAGAAAGTCGTATCCGCCTTGAAGGGCTGGACGAAGTTATATCTTGCACCGCCTGTAATAGTACAGGGCGTCTTCTCTGTGCCACCTGCACAGGACGAGGTTGGGTGATCTGCCCGGACTGCAAAGGACGTACCAGAACTCGTTGCTCGACGTGTAAAGGTCGCGGCTACGTCGCAGATTGGACAGCGACGAAGAAAAAGCCATTTTTCCAGAGGCGGGCCGAAAACCTGGCGAATTCAGTCAACGAAAAAGTGTCGGATGTCTTCGAAGGCATACGCTCACAAGGCATGCCTATTCCCAATCCGCTTGATACTGATCCTGCCACGAAGGGGCGCACTATACCCTGCCCGGATTGCGAAAATGGCGAAGTGGAATGCACGTGTGGAACCGGCAAGCGTGTTTGTCCGACCTGCCAGGGAGCAAAAACCGAGTTATGCATACACTGCGGGGGTACAGGCAAAGTGGTTCGTCATTATGAGATAGTGCGTCGCTTTGACCTGGGCGAGCAGACACGAATAGTCGGTGCCAATGCCATTCCCGAGCAGCGCCTGGCGAAAGCCTCCGGAGACCTGGTCTACAATACTGAGATCAACGAGCCTTTGTATCCTGAAGCTCCGCCTGAGGGTGTTCCCATGGATGTTTGGAGTGCGGCTGTTCAATTGACTCAAATGGCCGACGAGAGTCCGAATGCAACGGGTGCTCACGCTGCCAATCCGAAGTCCCAGACCCGGGCCAGTTTGCAGGTGCTGGAGTTAGTGCGTATCCCCTACATCAAAGTAGATTATCGCTATGGGGATCTAGACTACACCTTCTTCACCTATGACGTTGAGGGAAAAGAGAAGTTTTACGCTGATCGCTATCCGGCGCGCTGGGATCGTATCGAGCGACTTGTGCGCTTTATCAGCACCGACCTTATGGCTCCATCTCAGGAAAGTTTTGAGTCTAATGGCGCAGGCGATCAGATGCGCGGATACCGCGTGCCGATTGAAAAGCCGCCATATTCGATTACCGAAGAGGGCGAATAAATAAATGTGGGGGCGCAAAAATTGCGCCCCCTCAGTTTTAAGCAATAGCAGCGTCCCTTCTATCGTCCTGTTTTAGTGCCTGGTAAACCAGGGACTGGACAATCAAAGATGCACCGGGGAAGGGAAAACAGTGAACCAGAAGAAGATATATGCAAAAGAATTAGGCATTGACCTTTCGTCAAAACAAGAAACAGAATATTTCAAATGGTTTCTGGCGTCTCTGTTATTTGGCAAGCCTATTCAACAAGAGGTAGCCAAGAGAACGTATTTCGAGTTTGTGAACAATGGATTAACAAGCCCTGATGCGATCATACAAGCTGGATGGGATAAGCTCGTTGAAGTTTTAGATCATGGCCATTATGTCCGGTATGATTTCTCAACAGCGACGAAATTGTTGGATGTTTCAAAAACACTGAAAGAAAAATATGGAACGCTCACTGATCTTCTGAAACAGTCTCATTCGATAGATGAGTTATCTTCTCGTTTAGAAGAATTTAAAGGCATCGGCCCAAAGACAACAGAGATTTTTCTGCGTGATGTCGCGCCAATTTTTTCCAGTAACAAAACTGAGAAAACGTGATAGCGTATGGACAAATGGAGATACGATCAAGACGGACATGCCGTCGACGATGCACGCAGACTGCGTGAAATGGCGGGTTCGGCTGGTATATTTTCCCCAAATTCTGCAACGACCGGCAAATGATCGCTTGCCTGTTCAGCTCGTGAACCGTTGCCCTCTGTAATCACCTTACACACTGAAAGGCGCCCAGCCAGTTCCGGGCTGGCGAAGATGAAATCGATGCGGCCCGCAGGCGCGCTCGCCGGGCAGGTGAAGCCCCAGGCGTATGGATTCGTGGAGCGGAAGCAATCAATGTAGCCTGCTTTGCACAATAGCCTGATGCTGCCGCGAGGGGCGTACAATGAGCCAGCCTCGTCAAAGAGGGCGGAGAGCAATTTGCTGCGTGGAATGACGCGCAGGAGTGGGTTGAGGAAGCGCAGGGGCGCTGGCACGACAAAGTTGAGAGAGGGATGTCCTACACTATCATTAGGGTTTTGCTGGTGTCTTCGATCCCTTTCAACCAGGTAACGCAGTAGAATACTAGCTTTCAGGCGATCACCCGGGGCGAGCGTATTGAAATCACCCATCAGCAGGTGCGGCGTTCCTTGTTTCGATGACATGATGCGCCGGATTTCTTGCATCTCTTTGCGCCGGATACCATTGCCGCCTCTACCATGGGAGAAGGCGGCCACCAGGTGCGTCACAAACACCGTCAACTCGCGGCCATCCTTCTCCTCTAAGCATACCTCTAAGACGGGTTTTGTGAGTATGCCGGGACGCATGTGCGAATGCACGTGCACCATCGGTAGGCGGCTGAGCAGGGCCACCTGCCAATTGCCCATATGCGTAGAGGATCCGCTCAATCTATACTGCATACCCAGTCGTTGCGCCAGCTCCTCGACAACTCGCGGATTCGTAGCTTCGACCAGCCCGACGAGATCGGGATTTGCTGCTCTGATGATGTTAGTTATATGATCAACACGGCGCGTGCCGCCTACGAATATGTTATAAGAGAGTATACGAGTCATCTATGGGTATCCTTCTGTTCTGTATTGTTTTCAGGTTTCACCTTACTATAACAGACGCAGAAGGAGCCATAAAAGACACCTCGTATACCAGGCACCCAATCAACTCAGCACTACTCGCTCGATATTTAGATTCATCGCAGCCAACCTGGGAACAATATTGCCATATCCCCGCTCAAGAAGTTCAATACCCATCACAGTCGTTGTACCGCTGGCGACTGCTGCCGCGATCACATAAGCTAATCCCGCTCGTAAATCTGGCGTGGAAATGTAATCAACAGCAGTGAAAGGAGTTGGCCCCATAATAATCGCGCTGTGCTCGAAGTTGGACTCTCGATAACGACACGTCGTTCCGCCCAGGCAGTACGTTGTCAACTGCGTTTTTGCTCCCAACGTATCGAGCGCTTTCAGGTAGCCAAAGCGATTTTCGTGTACTGTCTCGTGGATGATCGAGATACCATTGGCCTGTGAGAGCAGAATGGCAAAGGGCTGTTGCCAATCAGTGGAGAAACCGGGATACACGTCTGTCTCGATAATCGCGGGACGCAGCGCCTCCCTACGGAAAAAGCGGATGGCGTTTGCTCTAACCAGTTCAAATCCTCCCCCCACTTGCCCGAAATGGGAGAGGAAATTGCCAAGCGTCTCCGGTCGAATGCCCTCAACAGTAATATCGCCATCCGATGCACAGGCCAGGCAGGCCCACGAGGCAGCCTCAATGCGATCTCCCAGCACTTTCATGGGTGTACCAGTCAGCCGTTTCACCCCCTCGATACGTATCTCTCGTCCCGAAGAGGTAAAAATGATTGCACCCATTGCTCGCAGCATCGTGATTAACTCAAAAATCTCTGGCTCGATAGCGGCATTGGAAATAGTTGTGCGCCCCTGCGCCAGCACACCCAGGTATAAACACGTCTCTGTGGCTCCCACGCTCGGATAGGCCAACTTGATGTGCGTCCCCTTTAACGGCTCGGTGCGGTGGGCTACAAAGCCACCGGGTATTTCCTCGACCTTGCCGCCGAATTGGCGGATAGCCTCCAAGTGAAAATCAACGTTGCGAGCGCCGATCTGATCTCCCCCCACAATTGGAACGGAGACTTTTTCAAAGCGATGCAGCAGCGTTCCCAGCAAGAGTATAGGTACGCGATTGCTTCCCGAGTGAGGCGTGGGAACATCTGATGAGTTGATCGAGGAGGGATCAATCGTCAACGTTCCGCTTGTCATAAACTCAACCTTGACTCCGATCGAGGCCAGCATTTCTTTAGTGATGGTCACATCACCGATGGGGGGAACATTCGTGAGCATAGAAGGCGTATCGCCAAGCAGAGCCGCCACCATTGCCTTGGTAGTAAAATTCTTAGCCCCCAGGCATTTAATCTCGCCAACAACTGGCTGCCCCCCTTTGATAATATATGCGTATTTATGCTGATCTGACATTATCAACCCTTCTTAATGGTCTAAGTGTGTTACGTATAGAATTAGCGCGTCGCTCCAGATAAGGAGAGTATACATTACTGTGATCGTAATCTCATTGTGAGGTACTAGAATACTAGCAGGGTTTCTCTATGCATGGAATGAAACCTGGTTTGTGTCACTTGTAACACTTGCATCACTTGTAACATTTGTGTCTGTTGTGTCACTATGTTACCTGATACCTTATTCACGACTGCTACGGATCACTGGCAATGACTGGAGATGAGCGTTAGTGGTCCTATTTTAGCTTATCAAGGGAGGTATCACAAGGGGTAAGATGGGTGGCACCTGATATACAAATAATGACTGAATACGGAACAATGGGTTTATTAGCATCGGGAGGGAATTCCCGTCAGGTGCCACAAGACCAAAATAACATTATACAAGATGAAAGTCAAACTGATAGTACTTTGTAAGTAAGTAGGGCGGGAGGGAATCGAACCCTCACGACCTCACCGGTCCGGGGATTTTAAGTCCCTCAAATGCCTCGAATGGCTCTACAGGCTGCTTCATGCGATTACGATGCTGCACAGAACCGGGGATATTACGGCAGGGATTTTTGCGTGTTCGTCCTGGCCACGTCGGTGAGGAACTCGCCGCAATTTCGTCACAGCCTGTGTGAATCCTGCCATCATTTGGCTCTATTGGACTTTCTGTGAGGCGATCAGAAGTGGCCATTCTAGAGAAAGAACTCCGGAAATCATCTGCCCTCCGATGCTACTTGTGAAGACGGCTCGATAGGTCGCTTCAAGTAGTAGAGCGTATGAGTGGCAGCTCTGGTGGGCACCACTCCCACGAGTTCCCATCCGTCGGCTCCTAATTGGGCCAGTAAGGCTCCCCATTCTTCTGGCTTTTGGACTCCTTCGTACGTTCCATTTTCACGACTACTATAGACGTGGATCATCACTTGCTTTGGCATCCAGGCCACTTCACAGTATTCCCACTGCTGCATTCTTAGACTCCTTCCTCAGCTGTGCTTCTTGCAAAAGAGTCCCTGTAGGGGATTGATTAGTTACAGTATCGTCTTTTCTCACGAAAAGTGCAACAGAGCCAATAATTTCAGCATCATCCCGTCATACCTCTCGCATTTTCGAACCGATGGCGGATTATGGCGGAATTATTGTATAGAATTTCGTCATCGGCAGCTGGAATCTCTCCAGAATCCCGCCATCATTTCAGCAGAATTCCGCCATGAACCAGGTTTTTTGAGCCTCGTTATTCCTCATATTCCATCACTGCCTGGCAGTATTCCGCCAAATCTCCCCACGTGTCCGATAATTTTACCAAGCTTTTCCACTATCGGACGCCTTTTAAGGAGCATTACTAGTTTTGTAACTTAAAACGTGCACAAAATAGAATATATCGGACAGAATATCGGACGAACTATCGGACAGGTGGCGATAAAAGGCTGTTTGAAGTTGCTTATTCCTGCTACAATTAGGTCGTTCAACGGCAATAGATGTTATGCTGCGGAGGTTGCTATGGCACGGTTAAATGAAGTAGCTCTTAGGCGTTTGATTAAGGGTGGTGAGACGACTACAGTTGAGCTCAAAGTAGCGACTCCTAGACCTGTAGAGATGGCTGAAAGATTGTGTGGTATGGCTAATGCTCAGGGGGGAATGATCATTATTGGGGTTGAGGATCTAGAGCGTAAAGTAGTGGGTGTGCCTGATGAGCGCATGGCGATGACAAAGGATGTGATTTTAAGAGCTGCTCGCCAGATTGTGAAGCCTGCGCTGGTGCTCGATCCTCCTGAGCCTGAAATTTACGCGATAGACGGAAAACAGCTAGTAGTTGCTACGGTGCCTCCAAATAATGGGTCTGTCTATCAATCTGGTGGGGTTTTTTGGGTAAGACGTGGTACGCATACAGTGCCATTAAGCGTATCTGAATTAATCGAAATGGCAAATGACCGTGGGCTTGTCCATTGGGAATTGCTGCCAGCTCGTAAGGCAACAATGGAGGATATTGATGTAGAGAAAGTAGAAGCTCATTTACGACAGCGTTCGACGGGAAGCCGACAAGCTGGCCGTTTCGAGAATAGAGAGCAAGTGTTGATTGGTATGGAGTGCGCTGTTGTCCTTGACGATGGAAAAGTAGTTCCTACAAACGCAGGTATATTGTTTTTTGGTCATGAGCCACAAATGCATATAATGCAAAGTGAGATAGATTGTGTTTTGTTCCGTGGCGCAACGGGAGCGAGCCGATATACTGATAAGAAGGTTATTACAGGAACGGTGCAGGAATTAATAGATGGCGCAGAGACCTTTCTGCGGAGCTATATGCCAGTTGAGGGAAGAGTTGAAGGATGGAAAAGGATTGATATACCTGAGTATCCTATTGAAGCACTACGAGAGGCGCTTGTAAACGCGGTCATGCATCGGGATTATAGTCGGTATGGAGAAAGTATACGAGTGTTTTATTACGCCGATCGTATAGAAATACATAGTCCAGGTTTGCTTCTTCCAGGGGTCACAGTTGAACAGATGGAAAAGGGTGAGGTGCAATCCAGGCTGCGCAATCCTGTGTTAGCGAATTTGCTGAGGGACGTTCCGGGTTATATGGAGCGGATTGGAAGTGGCATTCGATTTATGTTAGATGAGACAAGGCGTATGGGTCTTTCTGCCCCGCAGTTTCGGGAAATGAATGAGTTTATCGTTACTTTTCGGAGCGCTCGTGTTTCGCCTATCTTGCGGCCACAAGAGCCACAAGTAAGTAAAACTTTGTGGGATGAGGATGAGCAATTGTCAGCTTTACCCACTTCAACTGAGGAGCTATCTGAGAAGGAGCAGAGGCTAGAAAAAGCGATAGTGTATGTTCAGGAGCATGGTTTCATCACTAATGGTTTATATAGGGACATCACAGGCGCAACAGATAAGAGAGCTTTTCGTGATTTAGAGTTACTAGTAGAGCGTGGAAGTTTAAAACGGGTAGGTTCAAAGCGAGGACGACGGTACGAATTGCCATAGGATCGCAGCAACGTCTACGCAAAATTTGGTATGGTGCCTGACCCCGTAGAGGAAACCAGGTCAAGTGTGAGATATACTGAACAGCAAGACGGAGGTGTATCTCATGGCCAAGAAACTGAAAACCCATGCAGCGTCGTTTAAGTTCAAGGTTGTGCTGGAATCGTTTACCAGCAACAATGTGGCGGAAACTGCGCGCAAGTAGAGCCTCAATGCGAACCAGCTCTCAACCTGGCGCAGCTATTTCCTGGAACAAGGACACAGCGTGTTTCAAACCGATGTGACCAAGAGAGAGCAGGAGCTGGAGAAACAGATCGCCACGCTGGAACAGATGCTGGGCAAAAAAGAACTGGAGATCCAGCTCTTAAAAAAATACTTGGATTTTTACGCCCCGCGCGCTGGCAACTCGCTCAGTACGCGCGAGCGCTGGTAGCACAAGGAGAAGTGGGCGTGAACCAGATCTGTCGGCTCTTAGGGATCAGCAAGAAGAGCTAGTATCAGAGCCAGGAGCCGCAGGAACGCTTGGCGGAGAAATACCAGGCGTTGCGTCCAGTGCTGGGTCGGCTCATCGAAAAGCACCTGAGCTATGGCGTCCCACGGCTGAAGAAAGCACTGGCCGAGCAGGAAGGTCTCCTCGTCAATGCGAAACTGCTGCGCAAGAGGCTCGCGTGTGTGGGGACTCACCTGGCAGCGCACCGCAGGAGCAGGCCAACGCAAGAAGACCTGGGTGCAGCGGGTCATCGACTCCCTGGGACCCAGGGCTAATCTGGTCCGTCACATGCAGATCACGGCCTGTTTCCAGGTGCTGGTGACGGATATGACCCGGCTCGCCTTTGCAGGCGGGATCGCCTATCTGAGCGTCCACTTGGACTGGTATGGCAAGCTAGTGCTGGGCTGGGAGCTCTCGCTGCACCCCGATACGCCCTTAGCGCTTGCCTCGTTGCAGATGGCCTTCGCTGCCATCAGCGAGTGGAAAGGAGGCACGCTCCAAGGACTGATCGTGCATCAAGACCAAGGCAGCCCCTCTACCAGTGGCGACTATGTGACCGCTATTCTGGAGAGCCAGGCCTTTGTGAGTTACTCGCGGCCTGCCACCCCAGGCGATAACCCGGTCAACGAGTCCTTCTTCTCACGCGGTCGCCGCCGAATGGGGGGAGCAAGTGGCAGAGGCAAAGACCTTGGAGGCTCTGCGCCAATTGGTCAGCCGGGCGATTGCCTATTACAACACGGAGAGATATCATACGAGTATCGGGTGTCAAACACCCGCTCAGTTTACCCAACAGTTCCTTGATCATCTCACACTTGAGAGCCCGTAAGTGGTTTCCTCAATGGGGACAGGGACCCATCTCTTGACGGCTTTACAGCACGTCTTCTTAGGTTCCCCTCTCCTCCCTTCTCTTGGAGGCTGAGTAGTTACATAAATCTTTCTAGTACAGAATCAAGCAATGGTAGTCTCCCTTCTTTATGTTGATGTATAATGTGGCAAGCACAACACAAAGATACGCATCATGCTTATCCAGGGATAGCTGCTCTATTCATGAAATACATGTGGCAAACACATGACGGTTCTCTCTTCTCTATTCTTCTAGGGATGAAAGGAGCAGGAGACATGCACCATCTACCCACATTCCTGCGTTTTCTTCGGCCTTTGCCTTCTCTCCCACTCTCTCTCCGTTTGAGTATTTTCCTGCTGAGTTTCATCATCTGCGGTGCTTTTATGATCCTCGGTCTTCTGGTCACCAACAATCGCGGACTCACTCCTATTTTTGCCATCCCCGTGGCATTGGCTGCATGGATGTTTCAGCCTC
>Ga0070708_100001940_pt1 | contig 15961 bp, 13 predicted proteins | sample KBSK5503metaG_FD_65469 | JGI IMG/M metagenome (GOLD analysis project Ga0070708, IMG submission 65469) | Corn, switchgrass and miscanthus rhizosphere microbial communities from Kellogg Biological Station, Michigan, USA - KBS K5-50-3 metaG | ecosystem: Host-associated > Plants > Roots >... | reverse complement strand
ACCGGGTACGGAAACGTGCCTTGAGGAGGCTTGAGCCGGATGACACCGAAAGGGTCACGTCCGGTTCTTAGGGGGCTGGTGGGCAGCAATGCCCACCCAGCTACCCAACTGATCGATTTTGTGGCGCTCCTTTTCGGCTATGCCATCAGTGGCGAACGCACCCTGGAAACCTTCTGTGATCAGTTGGCGCCCTTTGCGCAGCCCTTCATGGCACTCTTCGGGCGGGATCAGTTGCCGGCGCGCTCGACGCTCTCGCGCTTTTTGGCGGCGCTGACGCAGGAGCCAGTCGAAGCCTTGCGCACGCTCTTTCTGGAGGATCTGCTCGCGCGCCCTCTGAGCTACGAGCGCGAGATCGGTGGGCTTGCAGATCGAGGAGGCAAAGAGCGGATCATCCTCGATATCGATGGGACACGTGAGGCCGCCCGTCAACGGGCTTTGCCAAAGACACAGGATCGGCCTGCGCCCCAGCGGCGGTTGGGGGAGTTGTGCGCACCTGGCTACACCGGGCGCAAGCGTGGAGAGGTCGTGCGCACGCGCACCACCGTCTCGCAGGCCCATACCTCTCAGTGGCTCGGCTCCTTCGGCAACCCTGGCAACGGCCAATACCGGCAGGAACTGCGTCGGGCGGTAGGGGTGATCCAGCTCTACAGCAAGACCCACGACTTGTCAGAGGAGCAGGTCGTGCTGCGACTGGAGGGGCAGTATGGGACTGGTGCCACGCTCGCCGACCTGGCAGGCTTCTCGTTCGTGGTACGCGGCAAAGACTACACCGTGTTGGATCGGCCCGAGGTCCAGGCGCGGTTGCACCTGCCTGCCGATCAGCAGTTCAGCCGCCCGGAAAGTGAGCTGGTACGCACGCTCTACGACTGCCCGGATGTCGCTGTGGGACCGGATGGGCAGCGGTGCCGCGTGGTGGTGGCGACCCATCCGGCTTCCGAGAAAAAGAGCCGCGTGGGCCTCACCCGCGCTGGCCTGGTCTACGAGCTCTTTTTCACCAGCTTGCCGCAGGGCGCTTTCACGGCTGCCGATGTGGTTGCCCTCTACCTGCATCGCGGGGCCTTTGAACCAACCCTTGCTGATGAAGACCAGGAACAAGACCCCGACCGCTGGTGTAGTCACGCGCCCTGTGGCCAGGAAGCGTGGCAGATCATCTCGCAATGGGTGTGGAACCTGCGCCTGGAGCTGGGTCATCAGTTGGAGCCGACCCCGGTGCGTACCACCGAGTTTGCTCCCGCTGCCCCCGAGACCAACGAGCAGCAAGCCCCTTCCTCGGGCTATGGCCCGCCGACTCTCGCCGCGCCCTGGAAAGCCGACCGCCTCTCAGGGCGAGACTTCGTGCTTCAGCCTGATGGGACCCTGCGCTGCCCCGCCAATCAGGCGCTCTCTGCAACCGAACAGCGCCGAGAAGGCGATGGTAGCCTGCGTCTGGTCTATGCCGCTCGCATCAGTCAGTGTCGAGGGTGTCCTTTGAGAGAGCAGTGCCAGTGGCATGGCAGGCAGACCACAAAACCGCGCCGCGTCAGTGTTCTGCTGCATCCACTCCAGGTGGGAACGGCTCCCCTACTCTGGAAGGATTGGAGTCGCAGGCAGCATCGCCGAGCCTGCATGGGCCTGCTGCGCACCCAACAGGTTGAGGTCACCCTTCCGCAGACCACGCCCCCCGAGCCACACAACTCGGGAGGAATCCTTTCCCGTGCACAGCGCGCCCATTATCGCCTCTCGTGGGAAGAACGACTGGCGCGCAATGCTCGAGGACCCTCTGCTCCCTGCGTGGATATCACCCTGTTCGGAGTGCCCTTAGCCTTTGCTGCCTTTCTCGGTCTTTCGATCGTCTGAAGCGCGTTCACAGCCGCGCTCGCTTACAAGCGCTCTTCACTCAGGCAGGATTGCAGGTCCAGACGCAGCAAAAGGTCGCCTGGCGCGGATGGCTTGCCACTGTTGGAAAGAAATGTGCAGGCAAGACATTCCCTTAGTTACATCTCGTTGCGCAATTCGTGAGTAGTGGGACAAGTCCTTTTTCAGGTAGCCTCGATCCTACATCACGAGAATAAGTATACCCAAGCTGCCTGATATATGTTAGGGCTGTCCAGCCGTGTCGGCTTCGTTGTTGGGTAGATGAGGTTACTTCTGCTCGTCTATCCCACAGTATGAAATCTCATATCCGTGGCGCATTCTTTTATCCATTTTCCTGCGCCAGCTTTCGTAATTATCTCTGTAAGGAATTTTCTTTTGACACATGTCAAAAAAACACTCATAGAAATAGCGTTCCTGAGAAGCTTCCTGGAGTGAATCACAAAGACGAGCTCTCGATGGTGCTCCACCCAATTGATTGCTTGTACTGTGTTGAAGGACTATTTTCTCAAGTCGTTTAGGATCCACTCTGTCTTGAATACGTCCCCATGTCAGAAAATAACGCTGCGTTCCATCTTCCAATTCAACAGCTACTGCTACTATATCGTCCATATGTTTCTCCTTTTATAAAGCTACTAAAGCCACAGGTGATGCAAAAATTTCTGGAGCTGCACCTCTTACAATTACTGCTATGCCACTAGCAACTACTGTCATTATTACCATAACTTGACTTTTGACGACCCACGGGATGCACAACGAGATTATAGCAAACAGGCAGTGTAATACAAAGCGGCTTCACCAGCAATCTCGGTCACGTCGTGTGCTGGCCGGCAATGGTGTAGAAGCTCCCTTCAGTGCAGAAACCATGAATGCACCGAAGAACGCTCCAGAGCCACTTCGCTTGAGAGGTACAGCTCATTGCGCCTCCCGTGGGATCTTGAGGCTCATCGTGCTGGTTGGGGTCAGTCCCCAAGCGTGCGGCGGAAACCAGGGTCTCCAAAGGCAATTTCACTGGGCTGCACGCTGAGGTGTTCCTGAACCCAGGATGGTCCCGCTACGGCGTCTGCCCAACCACACTGTTCGCCGGCTTTTTCAATAGGAAACTGCCCCAGAGCACACCGGAGAAGCCGATCAGGCCAAGCCACAGAAGGGGCATCTGCAAGAGCATGAGCACGGGTCCGTCTGGGAGAGGAGTGCCCAGTTCCTGATCGATCAGCGCAAGCGTCACACGCCCCAAAGCGGTAAGGAGCGTGCACAGCAGACCCAGGATCGCCAGCCACCTGTACAGCCCTCCTGGAGCAGATGCCTGTGCTCCCAAGAGGCTGGTCAGCCCTGGTCCCAGTGCGGCCAGTCCCAGGAAAAAGGCGCCTCCTGTGCCCAGCCATCCGGCCTCTGAAGCGATAGTGCTCAAGGCAACGGCGTGCTGCTCTATCCACCGGGCCAGTGGACCCTGATCTGTCTGGAGGTGGGCACTGATGTAAATGAAAAGGCCACCCTTGCCGGTCAACAAGGAAGTGATCCACATGACAGCAAAGACCAGGAAGCCGAGAGTCATCAGCAATGACCCTCCGACTACCAGGACTGCTCCTTTGCGGGACAACATAAGCGGTTTCCTCCCAGGAAGGTGGTGCTTCCTTCTTTATCGGAAAGACGAAGGGGAGGAGCAATGTGTCTCCTTCTCTCCGATTCTCCTACCTGGCTGCCTGTACAGGACCATGACAACAAGAGGTACCTTGAAAGCACCTGATTTACTCTCTCCTTTTTTGGGAACTGACAACCCACGGGATGTGCAACGAGATGCACATCCCCGTGAACTGGCTCTGGATCTGCCATTGACAAGGTGTCATCTTGCTGTCTTGGAGCCACGCCCAAGAAGCTACAAGCAAACTGACAAGAATGATGAAACGGCTTGTGGCGCTCATTCATGCAATGCAGTTTGCTTGTTGTGAAGCTCGTTGCGCATCCCGTGGGAGTATCTAGATAGGTCGTTGGGTGGGGTCGTCGAATGTAAGAAAGAGGTCGTTGTCCCAGCGTTCGATCCGATAGTTGCCAGCTTCCAGATCATCAGCGAAGCTGGAGAGGAGGTCGCGCCAGTGAGAAGCGTAGAAAGCAAAACCGCTCTGGGGAGCGTAGTCGATGATCAGACCATACGTGTTGTGGACTGGATCAGTATCAAAGCAGAGCGCATCTTCGTCGAACCGGCGCAGAAAGGGAATGAGTTTCCGGTCATAGTCTTCGAGCATGATCCTATACGCTTGTTGGGGGAAGAGTCCCGTACGCCAGTTTTCTGGTTCGTCAGAGGACTCGGGGTCGAGATCAGTGGGCTCGTCAGGATACTGGTCTTCGACTAGAGGCGCATACATGCGCCAGTAGTCGACCATCTCTTTGAGCGAGAGCAAGGCGTGGGATTTGACGATGAAATGGGATTGGGAGAAAAGGCCACCGCTGCCGTTGTGGATCCGGTAGGATGCTTTGATATCCTCAGGGAAGGTCACGCTCAAAAGAGCCTCGGTGTGCTGGATTTCCTCTTCGCTAGCACCGGGTTGTAAAAGGCTGGTGAGCTCTGGAGCATGAATGTTCAGCCAGTCTTCGATGCGCTTCCAGATCAGGTGCATAGAGATACCTCTGTTTCTGCAGGTATTCTGTGCAAGCAAGAGAAAAGTGGAAGAAAACAGTGGTTGGCGCTGACTAGCGCTCGTAGATGATCACAGAAACCAGGAGAGGAAGAGCATTGTTCAGCAACTTCCTGAATCTCGTTACGCAATTCGTGGGCAAGGCCAGCTCTCGCAGAACTGGTGCCCCGGACAACACAACCGAGGCGAGGAGGTAATTCGGGTGAGCTTTTCCGCCGTCACCTGTCATGGCTGTCGGGTCAAAGAGCTGTGTACCAAGCGGGAGAACAGCAAGGGGAGGATCTTAACCCTTTCGCCTCAACCCATCTCTGAAGCGCGCTCGCGTCGCCGAACGGAACAAGGCACCCCTGCCTTTCAGCAGCGCTATGCCTTGCGGGCAGGCATCGAAGACTCTGTTGCCCAAATAGGTCTAGACAAGTGGACAAGTAGGGAGCCAGGTGAGAAACTGGGAGGAGAAGCATACCACACACACCTGAGAGGAGACTGAACATGTCACTGCAACCACAAGGACTGGAGCCCATTCCGCAAGCCACGAGCCGACTGGCCCACAAGAGTAGTCCCAAAGGAACCGCGATTATGCGGCTCCGCGATGCCTTGGGGCCGATCTACCAGGATGAAGCCTTTGCTGAGCTGTTCCCCAGGCGCGGTCGACCCGCCGAGGCGCCCTGGCGCTTAGCACTGGTGACGGTCTTCCAAGCGATGGAGAATCTCAGCGATCGCCAAGCCGCCCAGATGGTGGCGCTGCGCATGGACTGGAAATACGCCTTAAGCCTGGCGCCAGAGGATGAGGGGTTTGATTACACGGTGCTCAGTCAGTTCCGGCAACGGCTCATCGAGCAGGGAGCCGAGGACCTGGTGCTCGAGCCGTTGCTGGCGGTGTGTCGGGAACACGGCTGGCTCAAGTCAGGTGGCAAGCAGCGCACCGACTCGACGCATGTGCTGGCGGCCGTACGTTCGCTCAGCAGTCTGGAAAGTGTGGGCGAAGCGCTGCGTGCGGCCCTCAACGCGCTGGCTGAGATCGAGCCGCAGTGGCTGCTGGAGCAGGTGGAAGACGACTGGTTTGATCGCTACGTGCACCGCTTTGAACTGGCACGCTTCCCCAAAGCGCAGAGCCAGCGCGAGCAGTTGCAACGGCAGGTGGGGCGCGATGCCCGGCGGCTCTTGCAGGCCACCGAACAGCCGCAGGCCCCCCAGGCAGTGCGCGCCCTGCCAGAGGTCCAAGTGTTGCGGCAGATCTGGCAGCAGCATTACGAAGAGGTCGATGGGCAGACCCGCTGGCGCGATGGCCCAGCGGTGAGTAGTGCCGAGCGAGTCGTCTCGCCCTATGATGTGCAGGCCCGCTGTGCACGCAAACGCGACACCGACTGGTTGGGCTACAAGAGCCATCTGACCGAGACGTGTGACGAGGAGCCCGACGCGTTGCATCTGATCGTGCACGTGCAGACGACGCTGGCCACCACCGAAGATCACGAGGTGCTGGCTCCCTTGCTCGCACGAGAGCGAGAGCAGGGACGGGCGCCCGAGGAGATGTATGTGGACATGGGCTACACCAGTGGCCCCTTGCTGGTCCAACAAGTGAGTCTGGGCACGCGCCTCATCGGGCCAGTCGCGACCAGCAGTAGTTGGCAGCAACGCGCGCAGCAGGGATATGCGCCCCAAGACTTTACCCTCGACTGGCAGCAGCAGGTGGCGCGCTGTCCGCAAGGACAACCCGCCCAGAGTTGGACGCAGGGACAGGACAAGCGTGGCAAGCCCATCACGGTGATCCAGTTTGCCAAAGCCGTCTGCCAGGCCTGCCCCGTGCGCTCGTCCTGTACGCGCAGTCCCGATGGGCGCAGTCTGACGCTGGCGCGCGAGCCGGTGCAGCAGGCCCTGGAGCAACGCCGCAGGGAGCAAGTCACCCCCGCCTTTCAGCAGCAGTATGCGCTGCGGGCAGGGGTCGAAGCGACGATCTCCCAAGGCGTGCGCACCAAGGGATTACGCCAGGCGCGTTACCGGGGGCAAGACAAGGTCCATGTGCACCACCTGCGGATCGCCGCTGCGATCAATTTGGTGCGCATTGACAGGTGGTTGGAGGCACACGAGCAAGGTAGACCCGCACGTCGCCCAAGACCACTCTCGCGCTTTGGGCAGTTGCAGCAACGGAAGGTCTCATGATGTATGGACATGCAGACCAAATTGGGCAACAGAGTCATCGAAGGCAGCCTTTCCGAAGGGATTCGCAGCCATGGTCTGCGCCGTGCGAGCTATCGAGGGCAGTCCAAGACGCAGCTGCAAGCCAAAGCCATCGCCGCGGCTATCAATCTGGTTCGCATCCGTCAGATGCTGCAACGCACCCAGCTTGGACTCTCGCCTCGGCCCAAGCGTCCTCTCTCTCCTTTTGCACGCTTGCAACCACTTTTGGCGGCATGATGTCCGGACAAAATTTCCCAGCAGAGTCTGGCCTTTCGTTGTAGGCAAGCGAGCAGAAAGAAGAACGTGCTGTTCACCCCTTTTCCTTGACACCTTGCACCTCGCCTTCACTCTTGTCTTACAGCTCGGTCTGAACCTTGCTAGCTTAGCCACCACCGCAGATGATCTCCATTGGCTAGTAATCGCTCCAGGATGGTGCGCCGCAGACGGTAGATTTCACATATATCACTGAACTCCTGCGAGCAGCAGTGGACAATCTCCTGAGGCCCCAGCCCACAGTGAAAGAGTAAGTAGGCCAACCGCTGCTCACCCGGGGTGGAAAGCACCGTCTTGAGGATATCCCAAACCTCGCTGCTATCGGTGTTGTCTTCCCCTAGGGGTTTTCCTGGCTCCTCTGGCTCCGGCAATGAGACTTCTCTTGGCCGCGAGTAAGCCCGCAGCGTATCTATGATGGCCCCATTCAAACTCGCACACAGGTACTGCAACGCAGCTGAAAGCCGGTTGAATTCCACCCGTTGGTTAGAGGTGGTAGCCTGCCAGAAGCGCTCAAACGCCTGAGCCACATAGTGCTCTTCGCTCTCCAGGTGACAGGCCGCCTCTCTGTTGGGATGGCTGTGAATCCAGTGGTGCATGGTTTCCTTGAAGCACAGTTGTACAGCTTCACGAGCAAGAGCGTCTTGCTGTACTAGAGCCCGATGGACCAATTCAACACTGTATTGATCATGGCCAGGTTCTCCACGTTCAAGCCTATCAAGCTCATCCTTGCAGAGCGGTGTCAGTACTGAGACACTCAGACCACGAAGGAGGAGTCCTGTAGGATGTGGACGAGAAGATGCGTTTTGTAGAAGAAGACGAATGTCCTGATTGATCTCAGACGTCGCGTCTACGGAAGAGATCGATGTATCCAATGAAGTGCTTTGTACATCCATGATTGTTGTTTCCTTGTAGCGATTGTTTTTCTGTGTTTCCATTCAGGTCTTTTATTGCTGATGATGAGCGCGTAACACCCCCTGCTGAGTGCCTACCTATGTTCATCACATCATCAGTGTACTGGCAGTTGCTCTCGTCTACCAGGATGAGTTTTGACATGTTTCTTGACAAGTTTTGACATGTTTCAACCATTTTGTGTTTTTTCTCATTTTCTCGTATACTCATTGGTGGGAAAATACCTCTCGTGTCCGAAAAAATACAAATCTGTGCATCCTGTCTTTTAGAATTGATTCTGTACTTTGTCTGGAATAAATGCATGTATGCCTCTTAGGTTCGCTGTTCCCCTACTGAATAATGCTAAAGGACGAGCAAGAGATGCACCGGCAGAGGAGTGCCTGGTCTATGATGAGCTTTGAAGAGATTGTTTCCAATGAGCGGTTACGCCGTGCCCGAGATCTCAGAGGATGGACGCAAGCAAATTTAGCTGAAGCATTAGGCACGGACTTTGAAACCGTGAGCCGGTGGGAGCGCGGTATCACGGTTCCCAGTTCCTACTACCGTGAAAAACTCTGTAGCGTGCTAGGCAAGACCGCTGAAGAACTCGGATTACATTCGGAGCGCGTCGACTTGCTCACCACTTCCACACACTCCTACGTCTTTCTCGCTTTATCCTTTGCCGATGCGGAACTCGAGTTCGTGACCCGCTTGAAGGCGGACCTACAGACACGAGAGATTACCGTACTGAGCAGCCGGGCAGTCAAAAGGCAGGGGAGCGGGAACGTGCGCAAAACGCTGCAGGAGGCAGTTCGCGCTGCCCAGATGGTCCTGGTGGTGGTGTCTCCCGCGGCGCGCTCCTCCCGTCATGTCCAGGAAGCGCTCCAGCTGGCGAAGATCTACCAGCGTCCCATCAGCGTGGTTTGGATCGCGGGTGAGTCCTGGCAAGCCTGCATGCCCAAAGACAGTGATACACCCTACACCACAATCGATGGTCGCAAGGGGTATGATCCGTCCCTGCTCGATGAAATCGTTGCGACGCTGGAGCGGGCACAACTTGCTCCTGGTATGCCTGCCCTTTCCTCCGCAACAGACGCTGAGGCCCTCGAGTCGCGCAACCCCTACAAAGGCTTGCAAGCGTTCCGCCGCGAAGATGCCCAGGACTTCTTCGGGCGTGAGTCGTTGATCGACAAACTTACCGCTTCGCTGGAAACATCCCTGCTCGTAGACAAGCAGGGTAGCCAGAACGCCAGAATTCTGGCGGTGGTCGGACCGAGTGGATCGGGCAAATCGAGTGTCGTCATGGCTGGCTTGCTTCCCCGGCTCCAAGCGGGTGGGCTACCTGGCAGCGAGAAGTGGATCTACCTCGATCCGATCGTCCCCGGGCTTCATCCTGTCGAGTCCCTTGCGCTCGCATTCGCGGAGAAGCTTCCTCACAGAAGCTTGCACACGATCCGCGACGACCTGGAGGACGAGTCTGCGGAGGGTCTCCATCTGCACGCCGCAGTTCTCGCAGGTCGGCAAGGAACAAAGGTGATGCTCGTCGTGGACCAGTTCGAGGAACTGTTCACTCTGACCACCTCTGAAGAGGAGCGACAACACTTTCTCGCACTCCTGCTCAACGCGGTCACCGCAGCACGGGGTCCGGTGGTGATGATCCTGACCCTGCGGGCTGATTTCTTTGATCGCCCCATGTACTACTCTGAGCTAGGTCAGCTGATTGAGGAGCATCACGCATTGGTGTTTGCCATGGACATCAATGCACTCCGAGCTGTAATCGAACAACCGGCGGCGCTGCCCGAGGTGCAACTCGCCTTCGAAGATGACCTGGTAGGCGACCTGCTCTTCGAGATGCAAGGACAGAGCAGTGCCTTGCCCCTCTTGCAATTTACGCTCGATCTACTGTATCAACGACGCAGTGGGCATACTTTGACGCTTCGAGCCTATCACGAGATAGGCGGCGTGAAAGGCGCCCTGGTAAAACACGCCGAGGCAATCTATGCGGCATTACCCTCAGAAGAGCATCGTAGGCTGGCACGTGCGCTGTTCGTGCGGTTGATCGATCCCGGTATGACTCACCAGGACACCGTACGTCGCCGCGCAGCTCTCACAGAGTTCGTACTCGATGATCATACCCGAACCCGCTTACTGCGAGAGACGATCGATACCTTCATGGCAGCGCGCCTGCTTACCACAGACACGAGAGCGGGACTGGCCACTGTGGAAGTCAGTCACGAGGCGCTGATCCGTGAGTGGCCCCGTCTCTCCGACTGGCTGCAAGTGGCGCATGAGGACATCCGCTTGCAACAAGCCCTCCGTGAGGATGCAGCTGGGTGGGAGCAACATGGAAAGCCCACAGATCGCCTCTATCGGGGTTCCCAACTCAAGGAGGCGCAGGCGTGGGCCAGGCATAACTTACCAAGCAAGAGGGAAGCCATCTTTCTGCAAGCTGGTGCTGCACAGCATCTTCGTTCTCTCCTCTATGCAATGCTGATCGTGCTGCTACTGCTGTCAACGACCTCAGTAGCCGGATGGTTCCTGCTGCACCAACCTCAACCTCCCGATCCGACTCGCGTGACGACGCTTGCTGATAGCGGGCCAGGATCGCTACGCTGGGCGATTGAAAATGCACCGACTGGGAGCACGATTACCTTTGCCCCACGTCTGCGAGGAACCATTCTGCTCACAGGTGGCGATCTCGAGTTTGTCAAGAACCTTACATTGCGTGGCCCAGGCGCAGATGTCCTCGCTATTAGCGGCGGCGAGAGAGGCTATATCGTCCATGTGACCCACGATGTCTCCGTTTCCATAACGGATCTGGCATTTAGAGACAGTAAAATTACGGGATACTCTCCCAGCTTCATCACGAATGAGGGAAAGCTTAGCCTGAGCAAGAGTATGGTATCGGGCAACTCGACGACATCAAATATCCTTTCTGTTAGCCCTTTCTTCTTGTTTGGTGGTGGGGGCATCTATAACTCCGGTACATTGACGATGACCGGCAGCACGGTGTCGGGCAATACGGCTCGTGACAGCGGCGGCGGCATCAATAACTCCGGTACATTGACAATGACTGGGAGCACGGTGTCGGGCAATACGGCTCGTGACGGCGGCGGCATCAATAACTTAGGTTTGATAGACCTGACCAATACTACTGTGGCGAACAATACAGCTGAATTTGGCAGCGGTGGTGGTATCGAGAATTTTGGCAACCAGGCAATGCTGATCTTTTGTACGATCTACGGGAACTGGTCAACAGGGGGAGGCGGCATTGCGATTGAAAATGGTCTCAGCCGAAATCAAGCTGTCCACGGCTCCATTCAGATCACGAACAGTATTGTCGCTGGTAATTCCTCTGCCATGAGTTATGACATTACGGGGCCATTTTTTTCAGGGGGCTACAACCTGATAGGCGCCATTTTTGTTGCGGATCGGGACCACAAGCATTCCACTGACCTCTTTGGGATGACTCTCGCCGAGGTACGCATTGATACCCAGCTACGAAACAACGGTGGTCATACCCAGACGCAGGCACTGTTCAAGGGTAGTCCAGCTCGTGACAAAATCCCACTGGATGCCTGCTCTGTAGACAGAATCACCACCGACCAGCGTGGCGTGCAACGACCAGATGATCACGAGGCTGCTTGTGACATTGGGGCCTATGAAGCCACGGATTGACCTGGGTGGTGGTAGTGTTGGAAAGCGTGTAAACATGGTTTTCTCGCTACATCTCACGTTGCGCATGAAGAATGCAACGATGTACAGTTTTCCACTGCTCAAAAGTACATATGCGTGTCGCCATTTAGATGCGCAGCATGTTTCTACCGTGAAACCTTGACTCAAGAGAATTGTTAGCGCAATATGACGTAGATCGTGAAAGCGTATCTGGGGAATCCTACGTCAGGAATGAAGAGCAGAATAGAATGGAGTTGAACACGTACAGCCTCATCCTATCTGCCTGCTCAAGGAGCGCATTGAGGGGGGCTTTACACCTCCCAAAAATGACAGTAGAAATGACAGTTAAGCCGTTGAAAGTAGTTGAAAAAGGAAGAACATCTGAGCATAACAAAAAACGACATAAAGACAATGAGACGTGCTGAGAAGCGCCTGGAGCAAGCATAGAACACTCTCTCTCATAACATCTTATGGGCCCTTGACAAATCGATAGCAAACAGCTATATTGGATATAGCAAATAGTTATGCGAGGATGGCTATGAAACTCTCAGAGAAAATCAAACACTTACGGGAAGTTGAGGGCGAGCTGCGGGGTCTTAACCGGCCAATGACGCAGATAGAAGTTGTCAAAGCTATGCAAGAGGAATTAAATGAGAGTATCAGTCAGGCATACCTATCGCAATTGGAAAACGGCAAGAGAGTTCACCTGACGGCATCAAGTCGAGATTTACTCTCGCGCTTTTTTGAGGTGCAACCGGGATACCTGGTCAGCGACCTTCCTGATTTTAGTACCGACCTCCTTACGGATATGGACTACGACACAGACCGTCTTAGCACATGGCTAATGGCGAGTGCAGAAGAATGGCGTGTTGAACCGCTTATACAGGAATTTTTTGAGCGTTTGGCCAATGTTGAGGACCCGCGTCGTTACATTGAGCTCTTGAATGAATTGATGGATCTCCCGGTAGAAGAACTGGAACATACTGTCCGAGCTATCAAAACCAGTTGACGCTGCTGATATTGTATTTTTCTGATTGTCCTGCGTCTATAGTAAGTGTACTTTGCTGAGTGCAGAGTAACTTGTGCAAGAGTTGGTGCCAATAAAACTATGTTGAACTTTACGGAGCGAACAATGATCCAGGGTCAATGTAACCCTCCATCTGGCCGGCAGCGTTTCCTGACGCCGCGACGAGACCCTTTATTACAGCGGCATCCTGTACTGATACCCATTGCACTTCTAAGCGGGGCGGTTGTGCTTTGCATCGCAAGTTTCTTTGCAAGTACACTATTTCCTGTAATAACTCTGCTCGGGATACCTACTGGATCGCTGTGCCTTTTATTCGCATTTGTATCAGGTATATCTGGTATTTTGACCAGCATTATTGGCCTGATCGAGCGCGTTGACCGCCCTCGTTTACATGCTGAAATGTTTCCACAACCGAAGGAGGGAACATAGCTCATGATTGCAACTGATCCGCTTTCTCTTTTATTCACCGCTTGTTTTCTGATCGGGTTGGTATACTTTATCGTGACGGCCCTTTTGGGAAACCTTGGGCATGGTTTCGCGCACGGTACTGCACACCATGTCGATATAGGTCATCACGGCGGTAGTATGCATACCGGTGGTACGCATACTACGCATGCTGTTAGTCACGGACCTGCTCACACTTCTGGGCATGCAGCAACTTCACACGGTACACAGGGCCATCAACAATCCCTCCTATCATTCGTCAACCCCACATCCATCATGCTCTTCCTACTTGGATTTGGCTTTTTCGGCTACCTTTTCCACACCACAATCCATTTCGTGGCTGCACTTACGCTGATCCTGGCGGGTATTAGCGGAATCGTTATTGCTATGCTGCTGCTGATCATGCTCAGCCGCTTTTTCGGTGACAGCGAGGAATCGACGGTGCAGGATGTCTCGGATCGCACGGGTCTGCTTGGAAAAGTCAGCATTACCATCCAGGAGAACAGCTTAGGTGAGATCATCTATGTATCACCCGGAGGAATGCGTAAGAGCATCCCCGCGCGAAGTATTGATGGACGCCGACTGGAACGTGATCAGGAGGTAGTTGTAGTGAACTACCAGCACGGGATAGCGGAAGTCGATACCTGGGATCATTTTATCAGCGAGGAAGGGACCCAATCAGAAGTATCCGTCTCAGATGAACTTGAAAAACTTCGCACATTGCTTGACGAATCTAGTAAGTCAGATTCACAATTGGTTATGCGCAAAGAAACGCAAAAGGAGTAACACAGTATGGACCCTCTTATTCTTCTACTCATAGGCGTCGTCGCTTTAGTTGTAGTTCTTTTCATCCTTATCCAAACCTGGGGACGATTGCTACGTAAGGTAGGACCCAACCAGGCATTGATCGTCTATGGAGCTGTACCAGGAGGCACCAAGGTTATTACGGGTGGCTCAAAGTTCGTGGTTCCGCTGTACCAGCGTGCCCAAGAATTCTCCCTCGAGCTGATGTCCTTCGACGTTGCGCCTGCACAGGACCTGTACACATCACAGGGCGTGGCCGTGAATGTCGAGGCCGTCACACAGATCAAGGTGCGCTCTGACGAAGAGAGCGTGAAGACCGCTGCCGAGCAATTCCTCAGTAAAAGCCAGCAGGAGCGCGAAAGCCTGATCCGCCTGGTAATGGAAGGTCACTTGCGCGGCATTGTTGGCCAGCTCACAGTTGAAGACCTGGTCAAAGACCCTGAGAATGTCGGCTCGAAGATGCTCAAGACTGTCACTCCCGATATGGAGAAGATGGGCCTGGAAGTCATCTCGTTCACGATTAAAGATGTACGCGACAAGAACGATTACATCACCAACATGGGCCGACCGCAGATCGCTGAGATTAAGAAACAGGCTGACATCGCTTCGGCCCTGGCACAACGGGATACACAAATCCAGCAGGCTAACGCCTCCCGTGAAGCAGCCGTCGCCAAATCTGCCGCCGATCAAGTGCGGGTGAAGGCCGAGGCAGAATCGCTCGCGCTGCAAGCAGAATCACAGCGTAACCTGTCCTTGAAAAAAGCCGCGTTTGATGCCGAAGTGAAGAAGCAGCAAGCTACCGCTGATAAGACCTATGATATTCAGTCTAATTTGATGCAGCAGCAGGTCGTTGCCGAATCTGTGAAAGTGACCGAAGTTGAGAAAAGCGCGCAGATTAAAGTGCAACAGGCCGAAATACAGCGCCGTGAATTGGAACTGCAAGCAACGATCCAAAAAGCTGCTGAAGCCGAGCGCAGGCGCGTTGAGACTGTCGCAGAAGCCGAGCGCCAGCGCCTGATCCTCGAGGCGCAAGGGCAGGCCGATGCCGCCAAGGCAAAAGGTTTTGGTGACGCTGATGCCAATCGAGCTCGCGGTTTGTCCGAAGCCGAGGTAATTCGCGCTAAAGGGCTGGCAGAGGCTGAGGTAATCCGAGCTAAAGGTGAAGCTGAAGCCGATGCCATGAAGGTCAAAGCGGCTGCGTTCCATGAATACAATCAAGCGGCTGTACTTGATAAACTGCTCACGGGCATGCCTGAGATCGTCCGCGCCATCTCCGAGCCACTGAGCAAGGTGGACAAAGTGACCATCGTCTCCACTGGCAGCGGCAATAGCAACGACGGGCTGGGCGCCAGCCGTCTCACCGGTGATATCGTGAACATGGTGGCACAAGTACCCGCGCTTTTCGAGCTGCTCAGCGGCACGCGCATCGGTGATCTGATGAACCGGGTGCCTGCATTGTCTAACCAGGACAACCAGGTCGGTACGAATAACGCAAGCCCCAACGGTACGAGTTCTACCGTTGAAGCGCCTTCGAGCGAAAAGTAGCTTAGTTTCCTGTCAATCCTTGATATAAGGCTGTCTGGCATCCAAAATGGATGCCAGACCAAATCTTTTTATTTAAGGTTCCACATGACAAAGATCTCAATGCCTTATCGAAAGGCGTAACTAACTGATGACTGTGTGAGGTCGCCAGGGCAAATTTACAACCTAGAGGGGAAAACATAGATGAATCTGCTGGAACGTGTGCTTACCTTGCTGCGGGCTAATCTCAACACACTGATTGAGAAGGCAGATGACCCGGAGAAGGTCTTGCAACAACTTCGGCTTGACATGCGCAATCAATTGATGCAGGTTAAGACGCAAGTCGCCACAGCCATTGCCGAGAGTCGTAAGCTGCAAAGCCGTATCAAGGAGAAAAAGGCTGAGGCCGAAACCTGGCAGAAGAAGGCGGAACAGGCAATCCAGCAGGATAATGACGCCGCAGCACGCGTTGCACTTACCCGCTATAACGAGTTCACAAGGCAGGTTCAGCGTTACCAGCAACAGCAGAAGGAACAGGAACAATTGGTTTCTACGATGAGAAGTGTACTGAGCCAGCTTGAGGCAAAAATCTCTGAGGTCGAAACCACTATTGATCTGCTTGCCGCACGCAAGCGCAACGCGTTACTGCAACAACGTGTCTTCGATGCGC
>Ga0070708_100001939_pt1 | contig 15964 bp, 15 predicted proteins | sample KBSK5503metaG_FD_65469 | JGI IMG/M metagenome (GOLD analysis project Ga0070708, IMG submission 65469) | Corn, switchgrass and miscanthus rhizosphere microbial communities from Kellogg Biological Station, Michigan, USA - KBS K5-50-3 metaG | ecosystem: Host-associated > Plants > Roots >... | reverse complement strand
TTTACTGGGGCCACTTACAGGCCATATTTTGGCAGAACTGATCCAGCAGCACTCAACACCATTCGATCTGGATTTAACGGCATTTAATCCAGACCGTTTCGGAGGTTGGGAGAGTGCTGCGATCAGGCTATAGCTGTGAATCTTAATGTGGTGGTCGAAGCTCTCAACGTCTTTGATACCCCGCGCTACCTCCTCACAAACACACACGAAACATTACAGCTTCTTGCTGAGGTGAACCGTCCGAATCTCAAGTACCAGTACGATATCTACCACATGCAGCGTATGGAGGGAAATTTGATTGCGACACTGCACGAACACATTGGACAGATTGAGCATATCCAGGTGGCAGACTCTCCAGGACGTCATGAGCCTGGCACAGGGGAGATTCACTATCTTAACGTACTCGCGGCACTTGATGCGCTAGGTTATCAGGGTTACGTTGGTCTAGAATACAATCCAACAACCAGTTCAGAAGCTAGCTTTGCCTGGCTGCCAGGGGACCGCAGCGGTATGCTGGCGGTGAGTGACCTGCTTTTGTAAAGCTGTTTTATCGTAATATATTGGAAGGTTACATCAATGCAAGCTCTCTGTACAGATTGGGACTGCCAATCCGGCAGAAGCACGTGTAATGGCTGAGAAAGGAGGGCATACAAGTGAACAGGAATAGATTTGAAGGAAAGGTCGCTTTAGTAACAGGTGCGGGTTCGCCGCGTGGTATCGGGCGAGCGACAGCATTGGCTCTAGCAAGAGAAGGCGCAAAAGTTACTATTACTGATATAGTGGCGGACAATGTGAAACGTGTAGTGTCGGAGCTAACAGAGGTAAGCCAGGCTATTGGTGAAGTGGCAGATGTGCGAGATAAGGATCAGATGGTGCGAGTAGTCAAAAGAACGACGGAGACACTTGGGGGGCTAGATATTCTAGTGAATGTCGCTGGCTTAACCCGCCCTACTTTGTTTCTCGATATCTCAGAAGAAGAGTATGACCTGGTGCTCGATGTCAATCTCAAAGGTACCTTTTTGACGACCCAAGCCGCTGTGCCCGCTATGCTGGAGCGAGGCAGCGGCACAATTGTCTCCCTCTCTTCAGTATCGGGGCAAAGAGGGGGTGGCGTTTTTGGCACATCCGCCTACAGCGCGGCCAAAGCAGGAATTATGGGCCTGACCAAAGCCCTTGCTCGTGAGTTAACGCCACGCGGCATTCGTGTCAACTGTGTTGCACCCTCCATGGTTGATACTGATATCGCTGGAGATTTACTCACACCGGCACGCAAGGTCGAGCTTGCAAAGGGCACGCTGCTAGGTCGCCTTGCCACCGTTGAGGATGTAACCAATTGTATCCTCTTCCTCGCTTCAGACGAAAGTGCCTATTTAACCGGTGTCACGCTGGACATTAATGGCGGCATGCATATGCACTAATGCTCGCTAACAGGCTATTTGGAAAACGGTAGGGGCGGCCTCGTGGTCGCTCGAAAGAAAGCGTTGTACAGATGGTTACTTTAACCGGGTTATTGGCCAGCTTGCCACCCGAGCCAAACGAGTCCAGCTTGTTTGTTGAAATACAGCAAGAGGTAGCCGGGAGCCAGCGCAAACTGGTGGTGATCGACGACGACCCAACCGGCACGCAAACCGTGCATGACATTGAGTTATTTACCACCTGGAATAGGCAAACGCTCGCCGAAGCCCTGCGAAACGAACCTCGGCTGTTCTATTTGCTTACAAACTCGCGCAGCATGCCCGAAAGCGATGCGGTTCAGTTAAACCACGAAACTGCCCAACAGCTTGCAGCGGCTTCAGAGGAGAAGAAGATCGGTTTTGTTGTCGCTAGCCGGAGCGACTCCACTCTGAGAGGCCACTATCCAGCGGAAATACAAGCGCTTGAAAGTGGTTTCACCTCCTCTGGTGGGGATAGTTTTGATGGGCATCTCGTTGTGCCAGCCTTTTTCGAAGGTGGGCGCTATACCATTAACGATACCCATTATGTCGCTACCCCCGCTGCCAACTCTGATACTCTTCAGCCTGCAAGTGAGACACCATTCGCCGGGGATAGCGTTTTCGGTTACAGAACGGCATACCTGCCTGCCTGGATAGAAGCGAAGAGTGGTGGCTGCTGGAAGGCCGATCAAGTGATGAGCATCGGGCTGGAGCTTATTCGTCGGGGTGGACCAGAAGCAGTAGCGTCCTAATTGCAAGCGGTCGCGGGAAGTCTTCCGGTAGTTATCAACGCAGCTGGCTATGGCGATCTGGCAGTGGTCGTGCTGGGTCTGCTACGGGCAGAGGCAGCGGGTAAGCGTTTCTTGTACCGAACAGCGGCGAGTTTCGTCAGATTGAGAGGTGCTGTCGAGAGTAAGCCTCCGTTGGAAGCCAAAGAGATTATGCGTGGCACTCAATCAGTAGAAGGTGGGGGGGTAGTCGTAGTTGGATCGTACGTGCCAGATAGTAGTACGCAGCTTGAGAACTTATTGACCTTATCTCAGGTGATAAGCATCGAGCTTCCTGTTGAGCGGGTGATACGCAACGCTGCTGAGTCGGAAACCATCAGCCGTGAAGTAGGTCAGCAACTCGAAGCGGCGATACAGGCTGGACGTGTTGGAGTACTCTATACCAGCCGCAGGCTAGTGACGAGCGCAAACCGAACTGAAAATCTCGAGATTGGGAACAAGGTATCGCATGCCCTGATCGCTGCCTTACGCCAGGTGAAGAGCCGACCGCGTTTTATCGTTGCTAAAGGCGGTATTACAAGCCATGATGTGGCGCAAAAGGCCCTGGGGGCCGCACGAGCATGTGTGTTAGGGCAACTTTTTCCAGGTGTTCCAGTCTGGAGATTAGAGAGCGGACCGCAGTCAAGATTCGAAGGTGTGCCATATATCGTGTTCCCCGGAAACGTGGGTGGCCCCGAGAGCCTGATGCAGGCCGTGAAGCTGCTCAGTGGTGAGTATAACAACCTATAGAGGCCGCGCATGCGGGAAATGATGAAGCGACCCCTTGCGGTTACCACGGACAAACCTTTTCGTGTTCGTGTCGCGGCCGTGAATTGCAAACCAAAGCAGGAGAACGTATCAGTATGCTGGTGAACACCATCGAACTTGTACAGGAAGCTCGTCGTAGGGGGGTAGCAATAGGAGCTTTCAATACCTACAATCTGGAGTTAACGCGGGCTATCGTAATAGCTGCCGAAAAACTCGGCCAACCTATTATCCTGCAACCTGGCGTACAGACAATCAGGGCTAGCGGTGAACCTCTGGCAGTGGCAACACTGGCGGCGGCGCGAGTTGCACGTGTCCCGGTAGCTGTTCACCTGGATCATTGTCCAGATATAGGCCTGATTGAGGCATGTTTTGCCTGGGGTTTTTCGTCAGCTCTGGCCGATGGATCGCATCTGCCATTTGCCGAGAACATTGCCTTCACCAAAAGAGCTGTGGAGCTTGCCGCACGCTATGGCGGGACAATTGAGTCCGAGCTTGGGTATTTGGCTGGATCAGAAGATGGATTAACAGTCGAAGAGATAGAGTCTTCCCTTACTGATCCGACCCAGGCCCATGAATTTATTACCACGACCGGGGCAGCTATGTTAGCTGTATCAATTGGCAATGTGCACGGGTATGTACCCGTCTCCCCGTCACTCGACTTTGAGAGGCTGGCGCAAATAGCTGCTCAAGTGGATGTGCCGCTGGTTCTGCACGGCGCAAGTGGCATACCACGAGAAGACATCCAACAGGCAATACACATGGGAATTGCCAAGCTAAATATCAATACCGAGGTACGGACGGCTTTCCTCAGAGCGATAGCCGGCTGGGGAGTGCGAATTGGACCTGAGCCAGACCTTCGCAAGAAGGGTCAGGATTTACTCGATCTTATGCAGGAGGCTATAGCTGCTGCTCAAGGGGTCGTTGAACAAACTATCAGGACCTGTAACGTCTTGCTCAATGCTCGTGACTAAAAAGAGAGCAGCCTGATCAACAAGGAAATGGTGCGAAAGCAGGACTGGCCTGCTTTGACAGAGCTAGCCCGCCAATTTGGAGGCATGCGCTCCAAGTTGATCATCGTTGATGGAGTCAGCGCTCATAAGGAGCAAATCAGATGGTTACTAAGCTCAGCCACGAGCAGCTCGGCGCGTTACGCCGCATTGATAGTCCAACAATCTCCAACGCCATCGAAACCTTCAAGGTGCGTCCGCATGTTGCAGGGTACGTGGGCTACGATATCCACTGTATCTTCCCGGAATTGCCTCCTACTGTTGGCTATGCTGTCACCTGCACCGTTGATAGCACCACCGAGGGACGCCAGGGAATCGGCTTCCAAAGGCTGTATGAACTGCTGGCGAATGCTCCTAAACCAGCCATTGTGGTCATGCAGGATGTCGGCACGGACCGCCTTCACTCCTGCCATGCCGGTGAGGTGATGTCTACGCACATGAAGCGACTTGGAGCCATTGGTATCCTTACAGAGGCTGGCTTGCGCGATGTCAGGGAAGTCCGTGCGCTTGGCGGCTGCCAGTACTTCTGTGCCGAGCTTGTCGTCTCCCATGGCAACCCCGTCTGCTTGAACGTTGGAGGTGAAGTGACGATCTCCGGTATGCGCATCTGTACGGGTGACCTGCTGCACGGAGACGCCAATGGTGTCGTACATATCCCCGATGAGTGTACAGACTAGGTCACTGAGGCTGCTTACCGCATCTGGGCTGAGGAAGGGGAAACCTTGCGCCGTATCGCGAGTCCCGAATTCACCACCTTCTCCGGCCCAGAGATGAAACATTGAAAAAGAGTTCGTAGGGACGACCCTTGCGATCTCCCTGGAAATGGAGACCAATAATGCGTGTGCTCATAACGGATTTCCTGGCGGAGTCAGACTTCGAACGCGAGGTACTGCCTGGCGTGGAGGTTGACGCGCTACTTTCCCTTATCGGTCACCCACCCACACCGGCTGATCTTGTGCGCGTTCTCGGAGAACGACCTGCTGCGGTCTTGATCACCTGGTACGAGATGTTTTTTGATCCCACTACGCTTGCTGCACTGAGCCGTGCTGGCGTAGTGGGTATCGTGCGAGCAGGTGTCGGCTTCGACAACATTGACCTGATGGGGGCCAGAGCTGCGGGCATCACAGTCTGCAATGTGCCCGACTACGGCACCGACGAAGTGGCAGATCATGCCATGGCGCTACTCTTATGGTGCTTACGCTGCCTACGCGCTGCCCCGCCCACCGCAGCTCCTACAACTGCATGGTGGGATGCGGCCCGCTTTGCCTCCATCCTGCGGTTGCAGGAATGCACCCTGGGCTTACTCGGTTTTGGTCGTATTGGACAGGCGACCGCCAGGCGAGCGCAAAGCTTCGGCCTCAACGTGCGCTGGTACGATCCCTACGTGCCGCGTGGACAGGATAAGGTCACACGAACAACCCGCGTGGAGAACCTGCCCGCTCTCCTACAGGACTGCGATGCGCTCAGCATCCACTGCTCACTCAACCATGAGACGCGTCATATAATCGGTGCAGCGGCTTTGGCCCTGCTCCCGCCGCATGCCGTGGTGGTTAATACTGCGCGTGGCCCCGTGATTGACGAGCAAGCTCTGTACGAGGCTCTGCGCACAAGGCGGCTTGCTGCTGCGGCACTAGATGTGCTCCAGCATGAACCACCTGTGGAGAACGTTCTGTTCAATGCCTATCTACGTGGTGAGCTGCAGAACTTACTGCTCACTCCGCACATTGCTTGGTACTCACAGCAAAGCGCGAGAGAGTTACGCCGCAAGGCGGCAGAAGAGGCTGGCCGCCTTCTGCATGGAGACCCTCCATATAACGCCGTTACGTAGAAGAAGACGAGTGTGCTGGCTACTGCGCTCATCCGTTGGCAAAATAGGGGTTCTTAAGCTGATATAACTCTTCGTGCACACGTTTTGGCTTTGAATACCGTCACTCATCCATGGACTGAGCAGTTCCAACCTTTCTTTGCAAGCAATTTAATATTCATGAAGAATTGCCTCATAGATCACTACGATATTAAATCGAACATTCTAAAAGAGCGAAGCAAGGATTCATTAAGATGGCCAGCGTGACAGGCAGACATATGAGGCCAACTCTACTTCTCCGCCTGGAAGGGTGCTTCAGTTTGCGAAGAAAAATTAGGAGTATGTCTTTCCTAGTACTCAAGGCCTCAAAGCACTTCCTAGGCTTATGGAAGATGTATGTAAGAGGGCAAGCAGTAAAAGAAAAGCGCTCTTACTCCCTCACCTTTTCTTGGTTAGGTCAGGCCACGATTACATAAAAATAGTGTAATTTACTATTGATAGTAAACTACACTATAAAGTGATGGAACCGACGGGCGTCCGATTATTTCCAAGCATACAAGTGTGACAGGCAGCCACAATGGGCCACTGCTGCTCTTCAGATTTGTATCTCCTGTGATTTCTTCAAACTCTACATGTAACTGCCCAGGTGCGCTGGGGACTTGCCAAACGGTGTCAAACCCGGTAAAGTACGAGCATGACGATCGAAGAAGAACTGATCTCTCTGCGAGAAGAGAATACGGTGCTGCGGGAACAACTGGCGCAGCGAGACGAACTCATCCAACAGCAGCACGAGTTGCTGTCGGAGCAGAACGCTGTGATCCAGCAACACGGTGAGCAGATGAGCCGCTTGAGCGAGCAACTGCAAGCCGTGCAAGACCGGCTCGCGAAGGATAGTCACAATAGCCACCTGCCCCCGTCCTCGAATCGGTTTGTGCGCAAGCCGAAAAGCTTGCGCAAGCCGAGCGGGAAGAAATCGGGCGGGCAGCCAGGACACCGGGGATCGAGCTTGTCGTGGTCGTCCATACCAGATGAGATCATCGAGCAGCACGTCGAGAGGTGCGAAGCGTGCCAGCACGACCTGCACGCGGTGGCCGCGTGTGGAGGAGAGCGGCGCCAGGTGGTGGATGTGCCCTCGCCGCGTCTGGTAGTGCGAGAATATCGAGCCGAGCAGAAACAGTGTCCCGACTGCCAACATATCACCAGGGCCGCCTTTCCCGCCGGAGTGCAGGCTCCCCTCCACTATGGAGCCATCGTAGGAGCGATTGCCGTGTACCTGGTCGAACAGCAATTGCTGCCCCTGGCCCGTGCATGTGAAGTGATGAGCGACCTGCTGGGAGTCCAGATGAGTGAAGGGACCGTCTGTGACCTGATCGCCCGCTGCGCGGGGCGATTGGTCCCGGTGGAGCAGCAGATCAAAGCGGCGTTGACAAAAGCGGAGGTCATTCATCAAGATGAAACTGGGCTGTATGTGGGAGGCCTCCGACACTGGATGCACGTGACTTGCACGCCGACCCTCACCCACTATCAGGTGGATGCCAGCCGAGGGCAAGCGGCCTTGGAAGCGATCGGCATCTTGCCACAGTTCACCGGCATCTCGATCCACGACGGCTGGGCCTCGTACTTCTTGTACGACTGCCAGCACGCCGCATGCATGGTGCATCTGCTGCGCGAGCTGGTCTTTCTGGCAGAAGAACAGGCAGCGGTCGGGGCCGCAGACCTGAAGGAGTTGCTCTTGGATATGAAGCAAGCTACTGACGAGGCACGCGAGCAGGGCAAGCACGGGCTGGACCCCCTGGAAGTCATCGATTGGGAGGCACGCTTCCTGGAACTGCTCACTGAAGCAGATCGGCTGTATCCGCATGCGCTGGCGCCTCCTGGCACCCGCGGGCGCTGCAAACAAAGTCCCGCCCGCAATCTGCTGGATCGGCTGCGCAAACACCAGCAGGCGGTCCTGCTCTTCCTGGAAGACCTCCGCGTGGATTTTGATAATAATCTGGCGGAGCGCGATCTGCGCATGGTCAAAGTGCAACAAAAGGTCTCCGGCTGCTTCCGCAGCGGTGCGGGATCGCAAGCCTTTGCGCGCATTCGCGGCTATTTGTCCACGTTGCGCAAACAAGGCATGCCGCTGTTGTCGGCTTTGCAAGCCACTCTTGGTGGTCATCCCGTCCTTCCTTCACTCTAGCAAACCTGGGCAGTTACCTCTACATCTATATTGGCGTCAACAAGAGAAAAGTGGACACCTAAGCTGTGCAGTGTGATCGCATCAGTATTTTCAAAGAGTTCATATCCATGTAAAGACACAGTGATGAACAGGATTTGGTATCATGTGTCCGTGGGTGTGCGCTCCCCTTCACCTTGTCCCAGTCCCGCTGTCCACGCCGCGTGCATCGCCTCGGTCCGGTCGGCCACCTGGAGTTTCGAGAGAATGTTGGAGACATGGTTGCGCACGGTCTTGGGACTCAAGACAAGGCGTGCAGCGATGTCGGCATTGGACTTGCGCTGGGCGATCAGGGTGAGAATTTCGTATTCGCGCTCCGTCAGCTCTGGGAAAAATTGCGCCGGGCCACTCTTCGCGGTTGGACGAGTGCTACCGAAGTAGTGCATCAGGCGCTCGGCGATGGCCGGACCAAAGATGGCCTCGCCGCTCGCCACGGCGCGAATAGCGCGCAGCGTCTCCTCCTGCACAGCGCCTTTGAGCAAGTAGCCGCGTGCCCCGGCGCGAACGGCAGCAAAGACGGACTCGTCATCCTCAAACATCGTGAGGATCAGAATGCGGATATGCGGGCTGGTTTGCAGAATACGCCGCGTGGCCTCAATGCCATTGAGCCCAGGCATTTTGATATCCATCAGGATGACATCGGGCTGCAGGGATGCCGCCTGGACCACGACCTCGTTGCCAGTCATCGCTTCGCCCATCACCTGCATATCAGGGACCGATTCCAGCAAAGCACGCAAGCCGTCGCGAAACAGGGGGTGATCGTCGGCAACCAGGATACGAATCGGTTCCATAGCTCCTCCTTATTCCTCCTGGCGCACCAGGCTCACGTCAGGTGCGAGGATGTGTTCCCGCTCCAGTTGCTCTGTCTCCAGGGTGGAGGCGGGCAGCGCATCCGTTGCTGCTACGAGCGGCAACCTGACCTGGATCGTGGTCCCGCCGGATGGTCCTGGTGTGATAGTGCAGCTGCCTCCCAACTCGCTGGCTCGCTCGTGCATGGCATGCAGTCCAACCCCGATGCGATGACCGCCAGGAATGCCTTGCCCATCATCGCTGATAGTGAGTTGCACTGCCTCGGTGTCCAAGGCAAGACGCAGCAGACAGTGCTGCGCCTGGGCATGGCGTGCCACGTTGGTCAAGGCTTCCTGAGCGATGCGGTAGGCGGCTACCTCCACGGCGGCGGGCAAGGGCGGCAGGGATTGCGGGGCGTCGAAGGCCACCTCGAGTCCCTGGTGCTGGTAATGCGCCGCCTGTTCGCGCAGGGCTGAAAGCAGGCCGAATTCGTCCAGGGCCGGAGGACGCAGATTATAGACCAGGCGGCGGATATCGCTAATGGCCTCCTGGGCCTGCTGTCTTACCTCAGCCAGCAGCCTCTCCGCCCGCTCGCTGTCCTGCACAAGCAGGTTACGCGCGGCATCGACTTTGAAGGTGAGACTGGCCAAAGCGGGCCCCAGGCCGTCGTGCAAATCCCGGCGCAGTCGGCGGCGCTCTTCCTCGCGTGTGGTCACCAGCCGTTCCCGGGACTCCTGCAGGCTCTCTGTCAGATGCTGGAGATGAGTGGTCAGCCGCACGGCATACACTGCCACGCCTGCCTGCCGCGCCAGGTCCGTCAGCAAGCGCTCATCGGCCTTGCCGAACATGTCGCCTGCACGAGCAGCGAGGAGTAGGTAGCCAATCGTCTCGGCCTGGTACATCAGCGGCACCTGCATCGGATCAGCCGTTGGCGCGCCGTAGGAGGCCACAATGTCTGGCGCCTCGGTTCCTGCCACGGCCATCGCTCCCGCTGTTCCGGTGACCGTGCGCTGTTCTGGCAACAGGGCAATCGCTACGTAGGGAAGTTTGAGCGCCTGTGCCACCGTCTCCACGATGGTTGGTAGCACTTTCTCCGGCACCAGCGTCGCTTCCAGGCGGCTCCCCAGGCGTGTGAGCACGGCATAGGGATCGTCGCGTTCCCCGTACATCAGACGGTTGACCCCTCGCTGCAGACGAAGGCGTAGCGGTTGGAAGAGCACCGCGATCAGGCCGGTTGCCAGCAGGGAGAGAAGCACATTTCCTTGTACCTGGATGAGCGAGCCCAGCCCGACGACGACCAGCACATACAGTCCGATCACGCTCAGGGTCAGCGCACCATACACGAGCGTGCGATTGATGATGAGATCGATGTCCCAGAGACGATAGCGCAGCATGGCAATTCCAATGGCCAGCGGAATGAACACGAGGAAGAGCTCCCGCACCGTCGCGTAGAAGAGCTGATAGGGCGAAGAGGCGGCAGCGAGCGCAGGAAACAGCCCCTGTAGACCAAAGTAGGGGATGTCAATCAGCAGGGCGATGGCGAATCCAAAGATCAGCCATTTGCACTGCTGTCGCTGGACGTGATCAGAGACCAGCGTGTAGCGATAGAGCTGGACACCCATCGAGGTCCCCCAGAGCAGCAGTTGTTCGCCTGCGAAGAGCAGACGAGGCCAGTTCAAGATCTGGTAGGGCGAGTCAGGTGGTAGCGCCCAGGGAATGATCTGAACCAGCCAGAGGAACACCAGCGTCCACGCGAAGCTGGGGATAGGGCGACCCGTGGGAAACAGCGAGAAAAACAGTCCCAGGCCACAGTAGCCGCCCACACCGAGGATGAGTGTGGCGAGAACAAGCAGAAGCGTAGTGAGAGGGGAATCTGGCTGCCAGATACCGCTAGAAGGCGCACCACCGACCCCGGCAAAAATAATCAGCACGGTCGAGGCAAAGACCGCCATCCAGTCATCAGATCGGCGCCAGAAGAGCACCAGACCCACGATCAGGAAGATCGACAAGGCAAAGATGCTGACAGCAAGCGCATACGCGGCATAGCTGCTCAGGGAGATACCCAGATGATGCAGCGCCTGGACATTCCCTGGCCTGAGCCGCCCATCGGAGCACTCTTGCCTGGGATCTGTGCAAAGAACAAAGAGCTGAGCATAATAGACAGGGATACTCACGAAAAAGACCGCGAGGTTATAGGTGGTGAGGAGCGTCCACCCTAGACGCATCAGCAACAAACGCCTTCCCCGCACCCGTGTGCTCGTCGGATGGGGTATCGTCATGTCAGGCTTGAGCATTCCCTGTAGCGGTGCCTGGTGCAAGCTCATCTCACTGCTCCTTTGTGGAATACCTTGCCGCGCCTCTCATGGATCGCACCTGCCTACGTTCTGCTCGGCTCTACTATACCACATCTACGAACAATCAGCGCTGCTCTTTCTTTCTCAAGCCTCGACTTTTGCCGCGCAATCCGAGCGCACGAAAGAGCAGCGTGAAGCCTCGCAGGTTGCTAGGTGCGTTGGACCGAAGATTCCGAGACCTGCTTAGGCTTCCCACGGAAGCTCAGGGCCGCACCTGCCCAGGCCAAGCCAGCATAGAAAAGCCCGAAGCAGATGCTGGTGAGAATGACGCCCAGAAGCCCATTTCCAGCCAGAGCTGTGAGTAACAGGAGCACAGGGCTGACAAGGATGATCCAGCCAGGAGCTTTCGCAAAGACACGCGCCCGGATGGTCATGATTCCCACGATCACACCACCGATCAAGGTCAGCACCACTCCCAGGATCATGGGAATAATCGCTAACGGCGGTGGGCCCTCTCCTCCTGGATGTGGAATCGAGCCCGGTACGGTGAGATCAAGGATTTGGACGAAGCTTAAGACAAGCAAAAGCAGGATGGTCGCAACCCACAGCAGCACCACGCCGACCAATCCCCAATGCCCAATCTGTTTGGCTTGCGCACGATAGAGTGCTGGCAATCCAGCAAGTAGGAATACTCCACTGATGACAAAGACGACGTTCGTCGGGATGGATCCAGGGCCACCGGGGCCATCGGGGCCAGGAAGAAGAAAGATGAGCAGAGACGCGAGGATCGCGCCGATAGCACCAGCCAACAACAATTGGCCATGAAGACGTACGGACATATGTGTTCTCCCTCCTTCAGGATACTTGAACAGAACTTCACACGAGCAGAAGCGGAGCAGTGTGCTGTTGAAGAGAGTGGTCGGGACGCTCTTCCTGTCTGCTTCTTGTTCTCTGATTGAAGTATAGGAGAGGAGGCGTCCCGCTGTCATGAGGCTCTGTCCCGGTTTTGTCCCGATGCGTGTCCTGATTTTGTGGAGATTCGTGCCTTTGGCTCTTCCTGTTCAGACGGAACCTGCCCCCATCGCAGCAGGAGCAGGACGCCAATCAGGAGCGGCATCAGGTGATGGAGAAAGGGAGGGACATTGCCTGCGGTGAAACCCGCTAGCACCAGGCCAGCCAGAGCGTAGACGAGAGCGAGCCAACCCACCCAATGTGGCAGCACGCGCGTGGAGAGGATAGCTCCGCCATAGGCGACAAGCGCTGAGAAGGCCAGGATGGTGTAGATCACGAACAGTGGCTGCGTCCACAGTGTCAGCTGCACATAGAAGTCAGGCACCACACCCGTTCTGACGGTTTCCTGCGCGGCCACAGGCGCTATGCCCAGAGGAAACGCGATGTAGATAACCATCAGGACATCCCCGAACAGGGAGGCGATCAGTTGTGCTGGCTACTTGGGACATCCGTTTCGAAAAAAGGCACTTTCAGAGCGATCTAGTGGTCCCATGCTGCTTGTAGGAGAGAAGCGATAAAGGTAGAATCAGAGAGCATGCATGTATTTCATATGTTGGTACTTTTCTTTCTCTTCACAAAGGAGAAGCCTGTGTTTCCTGTTCTCATGCCTATTCGGCAACGAATAGCTCATAGCTTTCACGCGCTCCATGCTGGCATTGTTCGTTGGATGAAGCCGCGCTCCACCTCACTTCTGCTCGGATCGATCGCAGATCTTGCCAGAGGAAAGTCCGAACTGCTTGTCGAAAACGCGTTGTTACGGCAGCAACTCATCATCCTGCGTCGGCAAGTCAAACGACCGACCTGCAGGAAGACCGATAGGTTCCTCTTGTTGCTTCTGGCGAGAATGCTTCGGACTTGGAAGCAGGCCCTCTTCATTGCGCAGCCGGATACCTTGCTTCGGTGGCATCGGGAGCTCTTCCGCTTGTTCTGGAAGCGCAAATCAAAGGCTGATTCGAGACAGCCGAAGCTCTCCCCAGAGACGATCGCGTTAATCAAGGAGATGGCAAGCAAGAATCGGCTTTGGGGGGCTGAGCGCATCCGAGGCGAGCTGCTCAAGCTAGGTATTCGCGTGTGCAAACGAACGATCCAGAAATACATGAGGCACGTTTGCCCGCCTCGCCCAGGAGGGCAGAAGTGGGCGACGTTCCTCCGCAATCATGCGAGAGAAATCTGGGCCTGTGATTTTCTCCAGGTCACCGACCTCTTCTTTCGGTCACTCTTTGCGTTTTTCATCATCGAACTGAAATCGCGGAAGGTCATCCATGTTGGTGTGACACAATTTCCTACCGACGCTTGGACCGCACAACAACTGTGGGAGGCGACTCCCTATGGACAAGCCCCCAGGTATCTCATTCGCGATAATGATAGCAAGTTTGGCCACTGTTTCGCTCGAGTGGCAGTAACAAGTGGCATCAAGATACTCAAAACACCGTATCACGCTCCACGAGCCAATGCCATCTGTGAACGATTCCTGGGAAGTGTCCGACGAGAGTGTCTTGACCATATGCTGATCCTCCACGAGCAGCAGCTGCATCGTGTCCTGAGTGCCTATGTTATGTATTTCAATCGGGCACGGCCACATCAAGGGATTCACCAGCAGATTCCCGAAGGAGAAGTTCCCTTCGTTCCACCAGGTCAGTATGGGAATCGCATTACCCCGGTTTCGGTTTTGGGTGGGTTGCACCACGAGTACCGAAGAGTAGCCTAAGCGCTTCAAGAGGCAAGACATACTACCTGAAGAGAGTGAGTTCCGCATACCTTCGTGTTTTTGAACTGCCTGGAAGGAGCTTCCATTCTCTGGTCTCCAACTGCAGTAGAGGCTGAACTGCATCCTCCTGCATACATGGATGGATGGAGAAACACGAACTACTCGGGCATCCCTTCATTGGTGAGTGCTAGAGCTCAGAGAACATGCAGAAATCAAGAGCAAATCACTCATTTTGAGAACGGATGTGCGAAGTAGCCAGCACACAGACAGGTTGGTGACGAACGAGACCTGGCCGCCTTGTCCACTCTATAGACTCGTCCCTACTTTAGACCTGTCGATGCTGAGCGAGGGCATGGGCAACAACCTGGGGCAGCAGGTCGGGATCGTCGACGATCAACTGAGGTGGAAGGAGTCCACTCTCATGCAAGCGCTGGCGTGTGAGGGGCGTGCTCACGGCTACTACGTCCATGCCGGCCGCCAGTGCTGCCTTCACCCCGGCAGGCGAATCTTCGATCGCCAAACAGTCTGCTGGAGGCACTCCCAGGACCCGCGCTGCTAGCAGATAGATCTCCGGGTCGGCCTTGCCTTGTTCGACATCGTCCCGCGAGGCCACGAAGTCGAAGGCATTGCTCAGCCCCAGCACCTCCAACACGCGCTGCACCTGCTCGCGGTACGACATCGTCGCTAGAGCTATTTGATAACCCAGACGCCGGAACTCGTGCAGCAAGGCGATATTGTGCGGCCACTGCTGCTTTCGTAACAACTCCGGGTCTTCGAGCATCGCCTCGTAGATGCGCTGCCGCACCCGTACATAGGCTTGCCAGGGCGCACTGACGCCGAACTCTGCCATGCGTGCGCGAGCCGCTGCCTCCAATCCGAAGTGCTGCAGCAACGCCGTCGCCACTTCCTGGCGCGACAGGCCAACTACTTCCTTAAAAGCCTCGACGATTTCCGCCTCGTTCAGTTCAGGGCGCAATTCGACGGCGGCTTGCGCATAGGAGAGCGCTTTGAGTTCCTCGGTCTCCACCAGCGTCCCATCCAGATCGAAAATTACCGCACGAATCATGTGAGTACCTCCATCGGCTTCTTCAGTCCGCCGACCACGTCCTTGCCCAGGTGAAACGTGATGGCGCGCCGCTCGGCCTGGCGTCCAGCAGCGCCTGTCGGTCGCTCAAGGTCTGAGCCATCTTGAGCACGCCGAACGTGATGGACGATGTTGGGGACCCTGCCTCGTCAGGAATGGGCGCATCCCATGGGGCGTCGCCGGTGCATTGGATGAAGAGTCTATTTCCCGTGTCACCCTTGTGCAGTTGATCCGTGGAGTGCAGGGAGCCCGACCCGTAACCGACCGTTGTGGCGAACCGCAGCTTATCTCGCAGGTGTGTTCGCAACTGCTGCAACGCGGCGCTGGTCTGCCCCGTGGGCTGAACATAGGCCTGTAGCATCAGGTAATCCCCCGGTCGGCTCTGCGCCAAGAAGATGTTCAGTGTCTCCTCCAGACTCTGCGCAGGAGCGTCTGCATAGACAATGATCTCATCAGCCTGCAGCGTGGAAGCCAATACAGGCAAGGCACTATTCTTTTGATACGCCGCGACCATCTGTAGGGCGAGCGCCTTGGCTGCTTCCACATTGGGCTGGTCAAGTGGAATGATGCCAATACGCCAACCAGCCAGGGCGGTCGCCATCTCCCAGCAGAAAAACTCACCGCTCAGGTCGTAGATGCCGCGCAAATGCAGACGTACCACCGACGGACCAGCCTGGATCAGAGCATGCACCGTATCATCATAGGTTTCGTCAAAGACATTGCTACTCCTTCCCAGGGTCGCTCACTACTTGACAGAGTGTCATGCTGGTGTCTCTAGGGAGTGTAGCTAACTACAGGGGGACAAGACAGTACCCAAAAGGAGTAATTCCTGGGTGATTTTTGCCCAGGCAACGGATGAAGCCGACCCCCATCAAGAGCTCTTCCTTCCAAGGGCAATGAATCGCCTCGTGGCGTAAAGGCGTAGGATGAAAGCACACCTGGAGGCATCCCATTGCTCACCTGCTCTTACAGCAGATGGAGCATGCGCGCTATGGCGATAGCCTGAGCCCGCCTCTGCACGTTCAGTTTGCCACAGATATTCAAGACGTGTTTCTTGACGGTGTTCACACTGAGCGTCAAC
>Ga0070708_100001938_pt1 | contig 15969 bp, 12 predicted proteins | sample KBSK5503metaG_FD_65469 | JGI IMG/M metagenome (GOLD analysis project Ga0070708, IMG submission 65469) | Corn, switchgrass and miscanthus rhizosphere microbial communities from Kellogg Biological Station, Michigan, USA - KBS K5-50-3 metaG | ecosystem: Host-associated > Plants > Roots >... | reverse complement strand
CTGGTCCAGCCCGTCCGGCGTATTGCCCGTGAGGACCTCGCCGGAGCTACTGATCGCGCTCCACAGGCTGTGCTCTAGGACGCAGAAGCCGTGGTAGCCGCCGTCAGTCCACGCCCTCTCCAGCTCAGCCAGGGCGGCATCCTCGTCCACCTCGAACACGCCGCGTGTGCCCGAGACAGCATCTGCCTGAGCCTCGCCAGCCATGGCTGCTCCTCCTGTCGCTTGTCACCGTCGGGCGGCTTGTGGGGATGTTCTCTCTCAGCACGACCGTAACGACGCGGTAGAGGCCAGAGCCAGGAACTTGCAGAAATTTGCAGATTGACAGCCGTAACGCGGAAGATGAAGATGATGCCAGAGCAAGCTCCGGCAAGTCCGGAAAGGAGAGACGGAACATGGAACTGACCTTGGTGGCAAAGGACCCTGACTCAGTGCCTGACGGCTCTCCAGCCTTGTACCGCACGGACCGCGAGTCGTGGATCGTGCAAGGCTGGGCCGTCACCGACCCTTCAGCGCTGGCCGCTCTGGATCTCCCGGAGGGCGAGACATGCGTTGAGATACCCGACCGTCTGATCCCGTTCTTCCAGACCCGAACCTGATGCGCGCGTCCAGCCTTGAGGAACTGCGCCGGCTCTGCCGCGGTATCCGGAAGTCGTTCGTGCACCTGGAAACACGTGACTCCTACGGCACCGAGACTGAGCTTCCGCATCTGGCCAGATGGCGCCGCGGCGAGCCCGACGACTACGCCTGGCTGGAACGGTGGCTGGAGATGCTCCGCGGGCACCGCACCGCGGGCCGCACCTGCCGCCGCGCCCGGGTGGTGTCCGAACCGCTGAGCGAGTACCAGCAGTGGGTGCTCAGCTCCGCTGCCCTGTTCGTCGACGCAGGCGAGGACATCCGCTACGTGCCGCGTCCCCGGCTGGCCATGACATCGTTGCCGGGCAGCGGGGACTTCTACGTCTTCGACGACACCCTGGTCATGTTCCTGCACTACGCCGGGAACGGCACCAACACCGCATTCGAGATCACTGACGAGCCGCACGCTACACGTGCCTGCCGGGAAGCGTTCGAAAGCGCCTGGCAGATGGCCACCCCGCTTCGTGAGTACCGTCCCGCGTAGCCCGGCAACTCAGGCCCGCAGGGAACTGGGTCTGCGGCTCCGCCAGATCCGCAAGACCGCAGGACTGACCGGCCAGATGCTCGCCGACGCGACCGGTCAGCACTTCACCCGGATCAGCCGGATCGAAAATGGAGCCCAGCCGCCCACCGACCGCAACATCCAGGACTGGTGCACCGCCTGCGGCGCCGAGGATCAGATCCCCGATCTGGTCGCCACCGCCCAGGTGGCCGAGTCCGCCTATCTAGACTGGGCCAGGCAGTCCCGGGCCGGCTTGAAACATCTCGGCACCCTGCATTCCATCGCCACGTACCGCCGCACCACCAGCTTCCGCATTCACGAGCCGATTGTGCTGCCCGGAATCTTCCAGACCGAGGCCTACATCCGGGGAATGCTCGCCTACTGGTACGGCTTCCTCGGCGCCCCGGACGACACCGATGCCACGGTGGCCATGAAAGCCGAGCGCACCGCGATTGCGCTCAACCCGGCCAAGCGCATCGACGTCGTCCTTGGCGAGCAAGCCCTGCACACCAGGTACGGCAGCCCTGCCGAGCACGCCGGCCAGCTCAGCCACGTACTGTCGCTGATGCGGCTGCCCTTCGTATCAGTCGCCGTCATCCCGGCTAGCATCCAGCGGCGCGCGATCGCCACCATCGGATTTTGGATCTTCGACGACAATGCCGTCGCGCTCGAAACCCCCACTGCGGCAATCAAGATCACCCGGCCGAACGAGATAGCCCAGTACGCCGCCATGTTCGGCCACCTGCACCAGGAGGCCGTGCACGGTCAACAAGCTCGTCAGCTGATAGCCACCATCCTGGCCGGCCTGTGAGCACGCCGGACGAAGCCCCGGACCGATCCAAGAGTCGGCCGCCTTCTCACCGCGAGTGAACGTGTGGTCCGGATGGCAGCTGAAATCGCACCTGCACTTTCAGGCGAGGTACGCAGGACTGCCTTCGCGATTAGCGGCCGCCACGTGCTTCCAGCTGATGCGGCTGGACGTGTGGCCCACCAGGGATCTCGGCGTCCGCAAAGGGTACAGGCTGGCCTGGGGCATCCCGACGCCGGGTGCGAAACAGCTGGAGCCGCTCGGCGACCCATGCCGGCCCTACCGCAGTGTGGTCACCTGGTCCTGCTGGCGAGCCGCCGAGCTCTACGGCGGCGCGGCCGGCAGCGTCCTGACCGCCTGACGACTGGCGGCCTCGCCGTAGCTCCCTGCCACGCCGCAGGCGGCTGTTTTTATACCGAACGAACCGTTGTGGCCTGCTCTCCGTCAGCGGTTACCGCTGCGGACCGTTTCATGGGAGGTCCCTTCGCTCCGTTTTCCGTGTCAAGCGGCACAGCCGCTCGGGTCTTCCCGGCCAGACGGTCACCATCGCCGTCACGGCCGGGGACGGCGTGGTTCGCGTCGAGGTCACCGATAGGAGCGGTCCCGGGGTGCCGCCGCTGCGCCCCGGAATGCTCCCGCGCCGTGTGCTGAGTGGAATGAACCGGCACAGCGAGGAGGTCACCCGCTGCGGCACCTCCTCGCTGCCACGTCAGCTGTTAATCATCCCGGTCGCTGCGAAGCCGCGATCCTCGCGGTATGTGGTCGCCCGCTACCTGCTAGCCGTCCTGAGAGGCGCCGGTGCGCCCGAGCCAGTCAGTGATCCGCCGGTTGATCTCCTCGGGTCGCTCCACCAGCATGAAATGCCCGACACCCTCGATGAGCTCTGCCTCCGACCCGGGCCCGGAGTAGCTGGGGACCCGGTCGACCTGATGCTGGCTCACGCCGTGACAGCCGTCGGTCGTTCCGTGGAGGTAAAGGACGGGCTGCCGTACGTTGCCGGCCCAGGCCGCCGCCTGCTCCGCGGCCCATTCCCACTTCCCGCAGATCGCTGGCGCGGCCTGGGGTGAGCAGGTGCAGGCCGCCGCCCTCACGCACGACGGCCACATTCAGGCGCTCGCTCAGGCCGTCCTGGTAGATCCCGGCCCGTTCTCCGAGGGCGGTGAGTTCCAGCGCCACCTCGGCGACCGACGGCGCTGCGGTGTCCCCACGATGTCGATCAGGGAACCCGGCCGCCGGGCCCGGCACACCCCCCGCCGGAAGAGGCTCTCGCTGCCCAAGATAGGCCAGTGAGAGCTCCCGTCCGGCCGCGGTGGTGATCCCGGGCGCGGCGAGCTGGGTGACCACTTCTAGCTGGTCGATCTCGGTGGTCGTGAAGGGGCGCGCACAGCCGGCGAATACCACGTTGACGCCCACCACCTCCCCCCGCCACCAGATCGGGATGGCCGCGACAGCGCCGTCGCGGGCCGGGTGGCCTAGAGGCAGATGCCCGGTAGCGATGTCGCGGTAGGCGTCCAGGACCACCGGCCGCCGACACGCCATGACCTGTCCGGTCACACCTTCGTGAAGCGGAAAGCTTTGGCCGAGCCGGCAGGCGGTCCCCCGCTCGGCGATCTTGGTGTAGCGCTGGCCCGGGCACTCGACGATCGAGATGCTGCCGCCGACCGCCTCCGTCAGGCGGCAGCTGATGTTCATCAGCCGGCGCAGCAGAGGCATCAGCCGGAGATCCTCGTAGAGCTCGGGGGCGTACTCCGCAAGGACGGCTCCGGCAGGAGCCGCTGGTCGGATGCCCGCAGATTCAGGCATTCTCCCAGCATAGGGTCATATTTGTCACAACTCCATGGACGGCTGTCGGCTGTTTGACAGCACAGGCACGGAGCCGCTCGCCCATGGCCGCCGGTTATCCGGTCATCCGGTCCGCGATCGTCCGCACGATGTAGCCGAACGACACTGCGCCGGCGTCTGCGTGGCCTACGCTGCGTTCGGCGAGAGGCCGCGCCCGCCCGATCCGCGGACGCATCGGCGCGGTGGCCTGCGCCGCCGACTCGGCCGCCTCGGCTGCCTTGCGCCACGCCTCCCCGATCGGCTTTCCGGCTTGTACCTCCGACTCCAACGTCTGCACGCACGGGATGAAGGCGTCGAGCATTGTTTTGTCGTCAGGCTCGGCCTTGCCGACCCGTTGCAGCGCGTCCAGGGCCTCGCGAGCGGCGCGGACCTGGGCAGCGGCATCTACTGCGTCGGTATCCCCGAGCGCCCGGCCGGCCGCAGCGAGCATCGCGCCCCACAACGCACCGGAGGTCCCGCCGGCCTGCGCGGACCACTGCTCACCGGCTCGGGCGAGCACGGTCTTCGCTCCGGCACCTTGATCGGCGAGTTCGCGGGCCGCGGCGAGCCCGTTCTCCACTCCGCGGACCATGCCGACCCCGTGGTCGCCGTCGCCGGCGAACGCGTCGAGGGTCCCGAGTTCGTCCTGCCGTTCCCGCAGTTTCTCAAGCACAGACTCCAGCCCGGAGACGATCTGCCGCGCCGCCGCCTGCGAAGCGGAACTGCCCGGCTCCTTGACCGTGACCTTCGGAGCCTCGGTCGCCAGCTGGGACTCGTCGATGAACCGCGGCGCCTGCATGGTCCCGCGGCGGATCGCCGGCGTGTCCACCGGCGCGTTCCAGTACCGTTCAATCTCCTTGTCGACCCAGGTCAGCGTCAAGGAGACGCCTGCCATGTCCAGGGACGTCGTCAGCTCGCCGACCTCGCAGTCGATGACGTGAACACCGGCTTCCCCGAGCAGCCGCTCGACGGTCCGGTAGGTGATGAACAGCTCCTCGTATGTCGTCGAGCCCAGCCCGTTGAGCAGCGCGATCACCCGGTCACCGGGATTGTCCGGCCGGTCCTTCATGAGGCCGTCGACGAGTACCTGGGCCACCTGATCGGCGCTGCCGAGATCCGCGTCGTAGATCCCGGGCTCCCCATGCACGCCGAGACCAACGCCCATCTTCCCTGCGGGCACGGTGAACAGCGGGTGGTCGGCGCCCGGCAGGGTGCAGCCGGAGAAGGCGACGCCAAGCGTGCGGGTGCGGTAGTTGACGTTGTCGAAGACCGCGATCACGTCGTCAAGGGACTTGCCGTCCTCACACGCCGCGCCGGTGACCTTGAAGACCGTGACCCAGCCGCAGATCCCGCGCCGCATGTGCAGCTCCTCCGGTGACGCGGAGGCGATGTCGTCGGTGACGACGGCGATCCGCGCGTCGATCCCTTCCGACCTGAGCATTTCGGCGGCCTCCCCGAAGTGGAGGACGTCGCCGGCGTAGTTCCCGAAAGCGATGAGCACACCACCGCCCTTATGCGCGGCCTTGGCGACGCTGAGGGCCTGTGCTGCGGACGGTGAAGAGAAGATGTTGCCGAAGATGACGCCATCGGCCATCCCCTGACCGACCCAGCCTGCGAAGGCGGGATAGTGGCCGGTGCCGCCACCGATGATCATGGCAACCTTGCCGGGCGTGCTCTCGGTGGCCCGTACGGCACCGCCGAACACCTTACGGACGTAGCGGCGGTTGGCGGCAAGGAATCCGTCAGCGAGCTCGGCCGGGAAGTTATGGGGGTTATTGACTAGGAATGTCATTGCGCTGCCTTCCAGGCGTGGGGATGCCGGTACAACCCGGGTCAGACGAGGAGCCGGAAGGGGCTTTCGACCAGCTCCTTGAACCGGCCCAGCCACCGGGCGGCTATGACGCCGTCGACCGGCCGGTGGTCGACGCTGAGGACGACCTTGATGAACTTCGCGAACCCAATGCCCCTGTCGTCGGTCTCGACAGGCAGGGAGGTCGCCGCACCGACGGCGAGGATCCCGGCCTGGGGCGGGTTGATGATGGCCGCGAACTCCTCGATGCCGAACATGCCGAGGTTGGAGACGGCCAAGGAGCCGCCTTCGAGTTCCTGTTGCTTCAGGCTGCCGGCGTCGGCTCGGGCCGCGAGATCCTTGATCGTCGCGGAGATGTCCGACAGCGTCCGGCTCTGGACCGAGCGCACGACCGGAGTAATCAACCCCCGCTCGCTGGCCACCGCCACGGCGATGTCGACGGACTCGAAGCGCCGGACCGCGTCTGGGGTCCAGATGACGTTCATATCCGGCACATCCACCATGGCCAGGCCCGCGGCCCTCACGATGAAGTCATTGATGGTGATCTTGAGGTCACCCGTGGCGTTCGCCGTCGCCCGCAGGTCCAGGAGCTGGTCCACCCGGCAGGTCGCCTTGAGGTAAAAGTGCGGCACCTGCTGCTTGCTCGCGGTAAGCGCGCTGGCGGCCGCCCGCCGGAACCTGGTGTGCGGGATGTCGGTGTACGCGTCCGATGCCACGGCCGCTGGCCGGGCCAGTGCACGCGCCGGCGCCGGCGTACGGCCCGGGGAGGCAGCGCCGGCCGGCGTGGCCTGGCCCGCTGTGCCCGCCGGCTCGCCGTCGGCAGGCGCCGTGAGGCCGCGTCGGCCGAGCGCCTCCTCGATGTCGCGACGCCGGATCCGCCCGCCGGGGCCGCTGCCCTCGAGCTCCTCGATCCGAAGTCCCGCCTCGGCCGCCATACGGCGGGCCAGAGGGCTGGCGAAGAGGCGTCTACCGGCCTTGCCGCCGGTCACGACCTGATCGGCCGTGTGCTCGATCTCGGGGGTCGCGCCCGGGACGAGCGAGTCTTGCGAATGTTCCTCGTCGGCCTGCGACACCGGCCCGGAATCCTGCGGCCCCAGCCCCAGTTCGGCCAGGATGGAGTCCTCCCCCCTGGCTTCTTCGCCCGGCTGGACGAAGACGGCGATGGGGCCCCCGACCGGGACGGTGTCTCCCGCGGACGCGAAGGTCTTGAGCAGAACTGCGTCCTCCTCCGCCTCGAGCTCGACCACAGCCTTGTCAGTCTCGACGCTGGCGACCACGTCACCCCGCTTGACCTGGGCGCCGGGCTGCACGGCCCAGTCCACGAGAGCGGCCTCTGTGACGTCGGCCGACACTCCTGGCATCCTCAGGACGCTTGCCATGGGGGCCCGCTCCCTATTCGGCGATCAGTGTCAGTGCGGCCACGATGTCCTCGGTCTGGCCGAGTGCCGCGCGCTCGAGCACCTTGCTGACGCTCGGTGAGGCCTCGCCGCCATGGACGCGCTGGACGGGCTGATCGAGCCAGTCGAAATACCGCCGCTGGATCTCGTCGGCCAGCCACGACCCGTAAGAGATGCCGACAGCGCCCTGCTCTACGATCAGGACGTTGTTGGTCTTCTGGATGCTGGCCTTGATGGATGACCAGTCCACGCTGCCGCGGTCCAGCCACCGCAGATCGATAACGTCGGCGTCGACCCCTGACCGATCCACCGCGTCCAGGCAACGCGGAACCATGGAGAGGTAGGAGATGACCGTGGCGTCGCCCCCTCACGGCGCAGCGCGGCCCGGCCCACCGGTAGGCAGTAGTCGAGATCGTCGACCGGGACCGAACCCATGGAGGAGTAGAGGTCTGCGTCGTGCTCCAGCACCGCCACCGGGTCGTCGCAGGCGAGCGCGGTGTTCAGCAGCCCCACATAGTCGTACGGGTTGGACGGTGCGATGATCCGGAAGCCCGGCGCGGTGGCGAGGATGCCGGCCGGGTCCATCGAGTGCTGGGAGCCGTACCCGGTGCCGGTGCCGATCTTTATCCTCAGGACGTACGGCACGGGCCTGTCCCCGCCGAACATGTGCCGCATCTTGGCCACCTGGTTGAACAGCTGGTCGGCCGAGACCCAGATGAAGTCCGCGTACATCAGCTCGGCGACGGGGCGGTAGCGTCCGTCGAGCGCGATGCCGCCGGCGAGCCCGGTGAAGGCGTTCTCGGCGATCGGCGTGCCGAGGACCCGCTCCGGGAAGGCGGCCTTCAGTCCCCGGGTGGCACCGCGAGGGCCACCCTTAAGCTTGTGCACGTCCTCGCCCATGACGACGATCCGGTCGTCGGTCTCCATCCGCCGGTGCATTACGTCGGCGATGACGTCGACGAACTTACGCTCTTTGACCTCGCCCTCGTACTCCGAGCGCTCCATGTAGCGCAGGCCAGCCAGTTCAGAGAGGTCCCCCCGTACGCCGGCGTCGACGAACGCTGGATCGGGGAGGAGCTCCGCGCGGTAGCGTTTGGCCCCGGGCTTGCCATCAGGGTCAGGCTCCACGAGCCGTTCGGCGATGTCCTTCATGGTGTCCTTGGCCCTGCGCCACAGCTGGGCGATGTCGTCCTCGCTCAGCAGTTCCCGGCGTACCAGGTTGGCCGCCATCCGGATCAGCGGATCGCGTTCACGCCACCCCTGCTCCTCGTCCTTCGTCCGATAGCCGAATGCACTGCCCGGGAAGGGCCCGTTCTGGTGGAAGTAGCGGTAGACGTCGGCCTCGATGAGGGTGGGGCCCCCGCCAGCCCGCATGTGCGCGACGGCTTCCCCCGTCGCGAGGTGGACCGCGACGGGATCCATCCCGTCGACCCGCCAGCTCGGGATCGCGAACCCGAGTCCGCGTGCGGACAGACGAGGCTCACCGGTCGCCTCCTCAGGCGTGGTGGAGACCGCATAGTGGTTGTTCTCGATGAAGAAGCAGACCGGCACCTTCCAGGCACCCGCCAGGTTGAAGGTTTCCAGGACCGAGCCGATGTTCACGGCCCCGTCGCCGAAATAGGTCACCGACACTGCGTCCGTGCCGGCGTGCTTATCCGACCAGGCGAACCCGGCGGCCTGCGGCACCGCGCCGCCGACGATGGCGTTGGTGCCCATCGCGCCGGCTTCCCTCCACTGCAGGTGCATCGATCCTCCGCGGCCACGGCAGTAGCCCGCGGCCAGGCCGCAGATCTCCGCGAGCGACCGCTCGAGGACCTCCCGCACCGCAGGCGGGAAGCCGGTGGTCGGCTCCAGGCCGTCGGGCGCCACATGGCCGAGTGCCTTGGCCAGGAACTGGTGGTGACCGCGGTGAGAGCCGGTGACCTGGTCGTCCGACCTCAAGGAGAGGCAGGAACCGACTGCGCCGCCCTCCTGGCCGATGCTCGAGTGTGCCGGGCCGTGGATGAGCCCCTGGCCGGCTAGTTGGAGCACCTCCTCCTCAAAGGCGCGAATGAGGTACAGCTGCACGAGCATCGTCATGAGCAGCCGGGATGGGAGCCGATCCCAGTCCTCCTCGGTCGACGACAACTCGACCCACTGGGATGCCGGGTCGAGCGGGATGACCTTGGGCATTGGATCCACCGATCTGTGAGCTGGCACCCGGAGTGCCGGACGTTCAGGGTGACGAGGCTACCGGCTCACCGCACCGCCGCCCCGGAGACCTACAAGAGGGTCTCGGCCGCATACTTCGGGTTGAAGAGTCGTGTCTTGCCGTTCTTCTTGGCTTCGTTGTCGTAAACGGTGCCACCGGGCGCGGAGACGATCTCTAGTTGCTGACCCCAGGGTGCGAGGAAGTAGCACCAGGTCAGCCCGAGGTTCGGGCCTTCCGTGTAGGCGGTCGGCTCGCCGAGCACCTCGACGTCGTTCTTCTTGAGATAGGCGATTGCGGCGTCTATGTCCTCCACGTAGAACGCGAGGTGGTGGCCGCCGATGTCGCTGTTCTTCGGCGGCGTACGGTCCTGGTCAGGCGCCTCGTACTCGAACACCTCGAAGTTGGTGCCGTTACCCATCCGCATGTAACGGAATTCCTTGATGACCGCCCGGGGGTGCACTCGCAGGTGCTCCTGCATCCAGTCGTCGTCGTCATGGCGGAAGTTCGTCGCAGCCGTGTACAGCGTCTCCGCGCCGAGAATGCGCTCGAACCAGTCACACGCCTCATTGATATCCGGCACGGTGAACCCGATGTGCTCCATGCCGTACATGCCTGGGAGGGGCATCCGTCCACACCTCTGCTCGCGGTCGACGTCCTATTCGGAGTTGCAAGTGCAGGCCAGGCGACCCCAACGCTGACCGAGCGCCGGAATTGCCTAAGCCAACGCGTTGGACGTTAGTAACGGAGAGCACAGGCGCCTATGGGGGATAATCCCCATAAGCCCTTACCCGGCGGGAACCGGGTCGCCCGCGGGGACGGCACCGGTCAGGGGCGGGATTGTATTCAAGGGTCACCAGCTTTCGATGATGACATCGGGGGGCTGGATCCGCGCCCGCAACGGCAGCGGGGTGCGGTTCCGGGTCCGGTGGGCCGTCGACGGCCGCGAGCACTGCAAGTCCTTCAAGGCCCGCCCGCTGGCCGACGGGTTCCTCACCGACCTCAAGGACGCCGTCCGCGACCGGCGGCCCTTCAACCCTCGCACCGGCCTGCCGGGCGCCGACACGAGCGGGGGCGAGCTGGTGACCTGGTACGAGCACGGCCGCTCCTACACCGAGGCGAAATGGCCGAACCTGGCCCCAGTCTCCCGCCGGTCGGTCGCCGAGGCCCTGGTCACCGTCACCATCGCCCTCACTGCCAAGGAACGCGGCGCGCCCGAGCCCAAGGTGCTGCGCCTGGCGCGGTTCGGCTGGGCGTTCAACCCCGACACCCGCGACCAGGTCCCGCCGCCGCAGATCGCCGCCGCCCTGGACCGGGCCGCCCGCCCCTCCGTGCCGGCCGCGGAGCTGGAGGGCACCGCGACGGTGCCGCGGGCGCCGGATGCCTGCGCTCGGACCCTGGCCGGGAAGGCGGCAGCCGGGCGACGCAGCGGCGCAAGCGGTCGATGTTCTACAACGCGCTCGGCTACGCCGTTGAGCAGGGCCACCTGACCGCCAACCCGGTCGACCGCATCCCGTGGACCACCTCCGCCGTCGCCCAGAGCATCGACCGCCGCATCGTGGTCAGTCCCGCCCAGGCCCGGACCCCTGCTCGCCGCGGTCCGGGGACTCAGCGACCTGGAAGCGTTCTACGCCTGCCTGTACTGCGCCGCGTTACGCCCTTCGGAGGCGGTCATGCTCCGCGAGAGTGACCTGCACCTGCCTGCGAGGGGGTGGAGGAGGATCGACCTGGCCGCCTCCGCCTCCCGCGCCGGGCGGAGCTGGACCGATCACGGGACTGCCCGGCAGGAACGCGGCCTGAGCACCGCGCCGCCCGCGAGACCCGCACCAGCCCCATCCCGCCCGACCTCGCCAGACTGCTCCGCGCCCACATCAAGAGGTACGGCACCACCCCTGACGGGCGGATCTTCCAGACCAGCCGGGGCGGGATCATCCAGGACTCGGCCTACAGCGCCGTGTGGCCGAGGCCCGGAAGAAGGCCCTCACCCCCTCCCAGTACCGGTCGCCGCTCGGCCGCCGCCCCTACGACCTGCGGCACGCCGCCGTGTCCCTCTGGCTGAACTCCGGGGTACCCGCGACCGAGGTCGCCCGGCGCGCCGGGCACGGCGTCGCCGCCCTGCTCGAACAGATCGGTGCCAAGACCGTCCTGATCGATGACGAGCGGCTGGCCGACCAGCAGTCCGGCCCGGTTGACTGTGTCTTCGGCCTGGTCGGGGACCGCGTGCTGCGCGACTCACTGCGCGTCGTGCGCCCGCGCGTCCGGGTGTGCCAGCTCGGCTCTTTCGGCGGGCTCGAGCCCGTGGCGGACTTCAACCCGATCGCCGACCTGCCGAGCGGCGTGCAGTTCAGCTTCTGCGGCAGCGCGTTCGTGCTGGGCACGAGCGCGTTCCCGCTGGCCGAGATCCCGCTCGCCGAGCTGATCGGCAAGGCCGAACGCGGCATCCACCAAGCCAAGCCCGCGAGGGTATTCGGCTTCGATGACATCGTCGAGGCGCACCGGATGATGGAATCAGGCCTGGTCGGCGGCAAGATGACCGTTTCGCTAACCTGACGAGGGCTTCGCCGCACCCCTGGTATCCAGGCTGACGACGGCACCGCAGGAATACCTACGATAGTGGCATCAGGCCACGCGCATCCTGTCGGCCGCGGTCCCTTTGCCTTGCCTGAACCGGGAGTAGGTTGTGACCAGGATCTGGGATGACCGGCTGGCCGAGGTGTGGGCCGCGCCCGGCAAGGCGGGGGCCGGGGTGGTGATTGGCGCGGCCACGGTGCTGACGGCCGGTCACATGGTGGCGGGCGCGCGCAGCGACGGGCGAGTCCTGGCCCGGGTGGTGCAGCGCGACGGTCAAGCCGCCAGCTGGGTTCCGATGGTGGTGTCCGCCTTTGATCCGGACTGGGACGTGGCGCTGCTTCGTCCCAGCGGCGAGGAGCCGGGCGACGCAGGCACGTGGCGCGAGCCCGTGTCGCGATCGCCCACTATCGTCCGTCTCGGCACCGCGGCCGAGTACCAATGCGAATCGGTCGGCTTCCCTCAGTCCGAAGTCCAGCAGGCCCCCGAGGACCGCCCGGTCAGCACGATCCGCCAGACAGAGCAGGTCAGCGGCACCTTGTTTCCGGCGGGGCAGAGCAAGACACCAGTCAATGCCGAGCGCAAGCTGCCGTTGCGCTGGATGCCGCTGGATGTCGACGGGGCCGTCCCTGGCGGCCAGAGCGGGTGGGCCGGCATGTCGGGCGCGGGCGTGGTGCTCCCGGACGGGCGTCTGGCCGGGCTGGTCACCACCGCGGAGGCGGGGCACCAGCAGCGCCGCCTGTACGTGATACCGCTGGCCGACGTGCTGGCCCAGTCACCCCAGGTTGCCGAGGGGATCTCACTCGCCCTGGGATCCCCGGCGGTCGTCGAAGCCAGAAGCGCGCCCCGCTTCCGTGACACCCTGCTGAGGCAGTGCCTGGGTCCCGACGGGATGCCGGTCCGCGTGGGGGAGGCGAGCCTCAGCGCCTTCGGGGTGGAGTCGGCGGGAATTCCCGGCGAAGCCCCGTTTCTCGACTATGTCCCGCGCGACGGCGACCGGAATCTCCGGCTCGCGCTGCAGACGGCCCGCGACGAGCAGCGCATCCTGCTGGTGGTGGGCGGGTCAGCTGCGGGGAAGTCACGCTCGGCTGCCGAGGCGGCCCGCGAGAGCCTGGGCGGCCGTCTGCTGCTTTGCCCGAGGCAGACGCGCCTGGCTCAGCTGCAGGAGCTGGATCTCGCGGACTTCGGCTCGGCGCTCGTCTGGCTCGACGATGCCGAGCGCTACGATTCTCCGGCGTTCCGGGACGCCATCGAATGGCTGCTGCACGAGGGTGCCGTGGTAGTGGCGACCATCCGGCGCACGGAACTGGAGAAGATCAGGCCCCTTGGGCTCAAGAATGACCTCCGGAACCCGCTGGGCGACACGCTGAGCGATAAGCGGCTCGTTGTCCAAGTGGCCTGGCCGATCGCATGGAATGAGCAAGAACGAGCCCGTTTTGCCCAGCTGATCAGATATCCAACCCTCCTGGCCTGGGTCGCCAGCGGCAAGTCGCCCGGTTCGTGGGTCGTGGCCGGGCCGGCCCTGGAGGAGCGACTGCACGACGCGGAAGCAGATGACGAACGCCCCGCTCGCTACGCGCTGGTCCGGACGGCACTGGACTGGTATCGAACCGGAATCGCGAAGCCTATTCCCAAGGTCGACGCGCTAAGCCTCCTGGAATCCCGGTTCGAGCCGACCGATATTGACGACGCCTGGCGCTGGGCCAGTGAATCTGTCCTGGGCGCCAGCCGTTCGACCAGCCAGTCGTTGCTCGCGGAAACGCCGGCTGGAGATGCCGCCGTCCACGACTTCATCCAGGATGCCGACGCCAGGAACAGGCCGCCAAACGTTCCCGACCCGGTGTGGACCCTGGCGCTGAAGTACTCGACCACCGATCAGGAAAGCTCTGCCGTGGGTTATGCCGCTGCCGTGCAGGGCAACGCCGTCATAGCGGCCAAGGCCTGGACCCCGCTCGCGACCAAGGGTGACAGCAGGGCGATGCTCAACCTAGGAGCGCTGCTGAAAGACAGTGATCCGGAGCAGGCCCGTCACTGGTTTGAACAGGCGGTCGCGGCCGGGGACTCCATGGGCATGGTCGGCCTGGGCACGTTGCTGAGAGACAGCGACCCGGCCGAAGCCCGCCGCTGCTTTGACCAGGCCGCCGCGGCAGGTCAGCCGGAAGGCATGGTCGGCCTGGGTGACCTGCTCAGAGACAGCAACCCGGCTAACCTGGGTTCCGCAGTTATGTGTCCGCCTAGTGAGCGAAAAATAGGTATGGACCTGCAGGAACGCCAAAAGGCCCAGTGACAGGGCGTGTCACTAGGCGGTGGTGTCAGTGCAGGTCAGGAGGCTGTGGAGGCTGGCTCCAGGGCGAGGATCTTCTTCGGCGGTTCGATACTGAGTGCGGTGTAGAGGTCGCGCTGGGGCTTGGTGAGGTCGGTGGCCTGGCGGAAGGTGCCGGCGGGGCCGGTCCAGGTGACGGCGTGCTGGCGCTGGAGCTCGGCGCGGATCCGGTTCCAGGGCTGGCCTGTCTGGTTCTCCGCGACGCGCATCAGCAGGAGGGCGAGCCAGCACAGGATGACGTGGGCGCGGATGCGGTCCTCGCGGCGGTGGTAGACGGGGCGCAGGTCGATGACCTGCTTCATGTCGCGCCAGCCGCGCTCGACTTCCAGGAGCTGCTTGTACCCGAGCGCGATGTCCTCGGTGGTCATGTGGGGGTCGGAGCAGCGCAGGAGGTACTTGCCGTCGAGGTTCTCCTCGGCCTTGATCTTCGCCTTGTCGATGCGGAGGAGCCCGGCGGGGGTGACGCGCAAGAACCGCTTCAGGCCGGGCTTGCCGGCCAGGGTGCCCTCGGTCCTGCCGCGCTCGGCGGCGGTGAGGGCGTCGGTCCCCTCGATGATCTCCTCGAGCTGCGCGACGAGCCGGGCGCGGATGGCGCCGTCGCGTTCTGCCTGGTCCGGGTTGTAGCAGATGATGAACCGGTCATGGTCGTCGTCGCCGAGGCGGACTTCCCTGGCCTGGAGGTTGTCCCGGACTTCCTTGTAGCGGCCCTGGCGGGACAGGGCGGCCTTCACGTCCGGGGAGCCGGAGCGGAGCTTCTCGCCGATGATGTACCCGCCGCCGCCCCGCATCAGGGCGCGGCGGTTCTCCTCGGAGGTGAAGCCGCGGTCGGCGACCCAGATGACCTTCGACAGCACCCACTGGCGCAGGTCCTGCTTGACCTGGCGGATCAGGCCGGAGTCGGCGGTGTTCCCGGGCCAGGACCAGACCCGGACGGGGATCCCGTCGCGGGTGACGGCCATGCCGACGATGACCTGCGGCAGGTCGGGGCGGGAGTCCTTGGAGTTCCCGTTGGTGCGGAACCCTGCCTCGCCGGCCGTGTCCTGGCTGCCGGGCGGGACGGGCTCGCCGCGCGCATTGCGCGGAATGTCCTCGTCTGCGGCTTCTGTCCCGAAATAGGTGGATGTCGTGTCGAAGAAGAGCAGGTCTACCTCAAGACTGAGGAGGTCGGTGACCTGGAAATATGCCTGCTCGGCCAGGAGGGCCTCGATGGCCAGGAGGTGGTCCATGGCCCGGTAGCAGGCGTCGTCGGTCGTGGCGTCCAGGCCGTCGATGTGCACGTCATCGCAGACCCACCCGGCCGCGGCGAGCTTGGAGGACGCGGCCAGGGCCCGGTTCGCGACCAGGGCGAACAGGACCCGCTCGGTGTCCGGGTTCAGCCGGCGCCTGGCCAGGGTCTTGCGGACGGCCTTGTCCAGGCCGAGCCTGCGCCACAGCCGGTCCAGGGCGTGCGTGCCGCCCACGGGCTGCGAGGCCGTGACCGACAGCTCGCCCGGCTCGGACGCCGCGAGGGCCTCGGCGGGGTCCAGCATCCGCGACAGCGCGGACACCAGGCGCCTGACCTGGTCCTTGTCGATCTCATCCTCGCGGCCGAAGTTGTGCAGGATCCTCGTGCGCGACCGCTGCGCGGCCGGGTCCCACTCGTTGTGGGCCAGCTGCAGGTAGCGGACCTTCCCCGAACGGGTGGTCCGCACGGACGTCTTCACGTAGGGCACGCGCTGAAGCTACCGGGACACCGGCCCCTAGGGCAAATCCGCTCATTTCCCCTAGTTAACTTTGCTTTTTCCACTGGTTAACACCGTGTAATCGACTGAATCGTGTCACTAGGCTGTTTCCTGATTTCACGCTAGCTTCAAGCCGCTAGCCTGCAGGTTTGCTCCCGTTGCGCCCCTGAACACCAAATTAGCTGCGGAACCCAGGGC